>JGI20214J51650_10001866_pt1 | contig 13401 bp, 17 predicted proteins | sample WetSurMetagenome_FD_51650 | JGI IMG/M metagenome (IMG submission 51650) | reverse complement strand
CGGCCAGCCGAAGATCGGCCAGCCCAGGCTGCTGCTCTATGTGGCCTATGCCGAAGCGGGTGTGGTGAAGCTCGATTGGACCGATCCGGTGAATCCCAAGATGCTGGCCATCAAGGAGGTCATCGGTGGGGCAAGCGGCACCGCCATCAACAACGGTCGCGTATATGTGGCTGCCGGTACGGGCGGTCTGACAGTGCTGAAGTAGACATGGCGTGGACGCCCGGCCTTCGCACGCCGGGCGTTCGCTGCGCGGATAGTGTGCGGAGCGTTTTTTTTTATGAGCACAACCGATTGAGATATTTGGGAGAAGACAAATGAAAATCAATTCCGGATTGTTGTTGGCAATACTGGTTTCCGGTGCGGCGATTTCGCCCGCAATGGCGGATAGTCTTTATGCAGCATTGGATATAGGGCAATCAAAGGGGCGCGATATTTGCGCCAACAACCCGGCCGGCGTAACCGGGTGTCAAGATACCGCCACCATGTACCGAATCGCAGGTGGTTATCAACTTACCCCGATGTGGGGAGCGGAAGCCAGCTATGCCGAATATGGCAGTTCAAACATCGGAACGGGATTGGGCACAACTGGAAATTGGAAGGCTAACGGGTTTCAAGTTTCAGGAACCGGAACCTTTCCGATAGGCAATGCGTTTTCCATCATCGGAAAACTGGGCATTGCAACCACGGATTTCAAGGTGTCGGCCTCCGGCTTGGGGGCTTCAGTCGGTATGAATGAAACCACGGCCAAGCTTGCTTTTGGCATTGGCGCAAAATACGACTTCACTAATAAAATCGCTATGCGTGCCCAATACGAAGACCTGGGTACGGTAGGGAATGCCGCCTCCACTGGCACTACCAAACTGACGATACTTTCGGCAGGTCTGGTTTTTAAGTTCTAGATCCGGTTTTCTCCAAAACAGGAATAGCCGGGTACTGTCCCGGCTATTCTTCCAAGTCTGCCCCCGTTTTAGTACCGGCCTAAACTGGAGATTTCCGACTTTACATTTTTTGAGTGAAGAGCCTGATTGCCAAAATGTACGCGGGGAAAAAGTATCAACTTTCGCATTCACAGAAATTAGCTCAGTTTTACACATTATTAAGCCGGGGCGTCATATACATCCAATTGAATATACAATGAAAAACGACCGCTTCTGCGGTCGTTTTGTTTGCACTTCCATTCATATCCAGTTCAAAAAGGAATGTCGTCGTCGAAATTGTCGAAGTTACCTTTGGCTGCTGGTGCGGCGGCCGGTTTGGCTGCCGGAGCGCTGCGAGCTGCGGGTGCAGACTGGCTCTCAACCACTTCGAAGCTGCCGCCGCCCGACTTGCTTCCCAGCATCTGCATTTCGTTGACGATGATCTCTGTGGTGTAGCGGTCTTTGCCGGTTTCCTTGTCCTGCCACTTGCGGGTCTGGATCTTGCCTTCGATATAGACTTGAGAACCCTTCTTCAGGTATTCGCCCGCGACTTCGGCCAGGCGGCGATAGAACACCAGGTTGTGCCACTCGGTCTTTTCCTGCTTCTCGCCTGCCTTGTCCTTCCAGTTCTCGGAAGTCGCCAGTGTGGCATTGGTCACTGCTTCGCCATTGGTCATGTAACGGGTCTCCGGGTCTTTACCCAGACGCCCCACCAGAATCACTTTATTCACCGACATGTCTTGCTCCCTATAAAGATTTTATGCTTTCACCGTTGCTATGGTACCAATAACTCAATCCGTTTTGCGCATGTCGAAACATGAACGGCCCAGGGCCATTGACGCGAAAATTCACCCCTCGACAAGCTCAGGGCGCACGGACTTTGAGGTCGATCGTTTCTCGCTCACCAATTGCTCAACTGCCTCTTCGTCGAACCCGCTTATCTCGACTTTAACCAGGGCGATCTGCTCGTTTGCAACCACCAGCACTTCGCTTACCCCGCGCAATTGGGCCAGCGCCTGTTGCATCGTGCGCGCCGCGTCTTCGCCCATTTCTTTCAGGTGATATATTTTGGTCGCAAGCGGCCGCGGCGCCCGCATGGTGGAAGCCACTGCCAGCCACAGCAGCAGCATGGCCACCGCAAATACGAGCACGGCATTGCCTCCATAGAGCTGCATCAGCAACCCGCCCATGGCCGAGCCGAAGAAGGCGCCGAGGAACTGCACGCTGCTGAACACGCCCATCGCCGTACCCTTGGCGGCCAGCGGCGATATCTTGCTGACGATGGAGGGTTGTGTGGCTTCCAGCACGTTGAAGGCGGTGAAGAACATCAGCAACGCGATTGCCACGCCCAAAATGCTGCCATGCAAAAACAGGATCGCCACTTGGGCCACGGCTGCCAGCGCGATGGCGATCATGAACACTTCCTTCATCTTCGCCTTCTTCTCCGCGATGATGATGGGCGGCACCATGAGCCCGAAGGCGATCAGCATCACCGGCAGATAGACCTGCCACTGGTGCTGCGCATCCAGCCCGTCGGCGCGCAGGATGAACGGGACCTGCATGAACACCGACATCAGGATCGCGTGCAAGGTAAACACGCCGAAATCCATACGCAGCAGATCCTTGTTGCGCAATACTTCGGCGAGCTTGCCGGTGTTGGTTTCAGTGTCCGAATGGAAACGCGTGATGGCGGGATTGGGTATGAACCACAGCACGACCCCGATTGAAACGAAAGCCAGCACACCGATCAGATTGAACATGCCGGACATGCCGATGTACTTGTACAGCAGCGGCGAGAGCACCATCGAGATCGAAAAGGTGATGCCGATGGTGATACCGATCATCGCCATCGCCTTGGTGCGGTGCTCCTCGCGCGTCAGATCGGCCGTCAGCGCCATCACTGCCGCATTGATCGCCCCGGCCCCCTGAATCACGCGCCCCAGGATGATCCAATAGATGTCATCCGCAGAAGCCGCAATGAAGCTGCCCGCCGCGAACAGCAGCAAACCGATTATGATCACCGGCTTGCGTCCGTATCGATCGGATAGCCAGCCTGCCGGAATCTGCAGGATCGCCTGCGTCAGGCCATACGCACCGAGCGCAATCCCGATCAGAAAATGACTCTGTCCACCCGGCAACTTCTCGGCATACAAGGCAAAGATCGGCAGGATGATGAACAGGCCCAGCATGCGCAGGCCGTAAATGCCGGCCAAGCCTATGCTGGCGCGGCGCTCAAGGGGGGTCATTGCGGAATCTGAAGCGGACATTAAGCAACAAATTGAAATTCAGAAGGTTCGTATATTAACAGGTCTGGCTATCTGCCTGATAGCCGGCTTCTGCCGGTACGCATTAAGTGAAAGATGTCTGTTTGGCTGCGGATATGAAGTTGGCTCAAATACTGTTTTTTCCATTGGCATTCATGAATTTTGTCCCAATTTCTTGAGTTGGGAAAGCATCAAAACTCGCGTATATTGTCAGGTCGTTTTACTGACTCGCTGCCCGGAATGGAATATATAAAAATACGCGGTGCCCGCACCCACAACCTGAAGAACATCAGCCTCGACCTGCCACGCAACCAATTGGTGGTGATCACCGGATTATCAGGCTCTGGCAAGTCCTCACTCGCTTTCGACACCTTGTATGCCGAGGGTCAGCGGCGCTATGTGGAGTCGCTTTCCGCTTATGCACGGCAATTCCTGCAGTTGATGGAAAAACCGGATGTCGACCTGATCGAGGGTCTTTCCCCTGCTATCGCCATCGAGCAAAAGGCTACTTCGCATAACCCTCGCTCTACTGTGGGTACGGTCACCGAGATCCACGACTATTTGCGCTTGCTGTTTGCACGGGCGGGCGATCCGTATTGTCCGCAGCATGATCTGGTGTTGCAGGCGCAGTCCGTAGGGCAGATGGTGGACCATGTGCTGGCACTGCCGGAGGGCACCAAGGTGATGATCCTGTCGCCGCTGGTCGTTGAGCGCAAGGGCGAACAGCTGGAGTTGTTCGACGAACTGCGTGCGCAAGGTTTTGTGCGCCTGCGTGTGAACGGCAAGGTATGCGAGATGGACAACCTGCCGAAACTGGAGAAGAACAAGAAGCATACCGTCGAGATCGTGGTGGATCGCCTGAAAGTCTCAGCCGACATCAAACAGCGTCTGGCAGAGTCGTTCGAGACGGCGTTGCGCCACGCCGACGGGCGTGCGCTGGCGGTGGAGATGGATACAGGCAAGGAACATCTGTTCTCGGCCAAGTTCGCCTGCCCCATTTGCAATTACTCGCTGCAAGAGCTGGAGCCACGCTTGTTCTCCTTCAACAGCCCGATGGGCGCGTGCCCGAAGTGCGACGGCCTCGGCGTGATCAGTTTCTTCGATCCTAAACGCATTGTGGCTTTTCCATCGCTCTCGCTGAGCGGCGGCGCGATCAAGGGCTGGGACAGGCGCAACCAGTTCTATTACCAGATGCTGGACAGTCTGGCGAAGCATTACGATTTCGACCTGGAGCGCCCGTTCGAAAGCCTGCCGGAGAAGATCCAAAAGGTCGTGTTGTACGGCAGCGGGCGTGAAGATATCCCTTTCCAGTACCTGAACGAGCGCGGCAAGAAGATGATGCGCGAGCATCCCTTCGAAGGCATCGTCAACAATCTGGAACGGCGCTACAAGGAGACGGATTCGCCCACGGTGCGCGAGGAGCTGGCGAAGTACCTCAACGGCTGCACTTGCCCGGATTGCAACGGCACCCGCCTGCGCATCGAGGCGCGCCATGTGCGTGTGGCCGATCACACCATCTACCAGCTCAGCGCGTTGGCGCTGAAGCAGGCACTGACTTTCTTCCAGGGCGTGACACTGCCCGGCAACAAGCAGGCTATCGCCGAGAAGATCGTGCAGGAGATCGCCAGCCGACTGACTTTTCTCAACAACGTGGGACTGGATTACCTTTCCCTGGATCGCTCGGCCGAGACGCTTTCCGGCGGCGAAGCACAGCGTATTCGCCTGGCATCGCAGATCGGTTCGGGACTCACGGGGGTGATGTATGTGCTGGATGAGCCTTCCATCGGCCTGCACCAGCGCGACAACGACCGCTTGCTGGACACGTTGAAGCGACTGCGCGACATGGGCAACAGCGTGATCGTGGTAGAGCATGACGAGGACGCCATCCTGACCGCCGATTATGTGGTGGACATGGGGCCCGGAGCGGGCGAGCATGGCGGCAAGGTCGTGGCACAAGGCACGCCTGAGGAAGTATGTGCCAACCCTCTGTCGCTCACGGGCGATTACCTCTCCGGACGGCGCTTCATCGAAGCGCCAAAGAAATATCGCAAGCCGGATCCCGAGCGCAAGCTGAAGATCATCGGCGCTTGCGGCAACAACCTGAAGGACGTCACGCTCGACCTGCCGGTCGGCCTGTTGGTATGTATCGCGGGCGTGTCAGGCTCGGGCAAGTCCACACTCATCAATGACACCCTGTATCACGCTGTGGCCAAACATCTGTATGGCAGCAATGCCGAGCCGTCGCCTTATGCAGAGATTGAAGGCCTTGAGTTCTTCGACAAAGTCATCAACGTCGATCAATCGCCCATCGGACGCACGCCGCGATCCAACCCGGCGACTTATACCGGGCTGTTCACACCGATACGCGATCTGTTCTCCGGCGTACCCATGTCGCGCGAACGCGGCTACGGGCCGGGACGTTTCTCTTTCAACGTCAAGGGCGGACGCTGCGAATCCTGCCAGGGCGATGGCGTGATCAAGGTGGAAATGCACTTCCTGCCGGACGTGTATGTGCCGTGCGACGTATGCCATGGCCACCGCTACAACCGTGAGACGCTTGAGGTTCAGTACAAGGGCAAGAACATCCATCAGGTGCTGGAGATGACGGTGGAACAGGCCTATGAGTTTTTCTCCGCCGTGCCTATCCTCGCGCGCAAGCTGAGAACGCTGCTCGACGTGGGGCTGGGCTACATCACGCTGGGACAAAGCGCCACCACTCTCTCCGGCGGCGAGGCACAGCGCGTGAAGCTCTCGCTTGAACTCTCCAAACGCGACACCGGACGTACGCTTTATATTCTCGACGAACCGACCACCGGGCTGCACTTCCACGATATCGCAATGCTGCTGAAGGTCATCCACACGCTGCGCGACCAGGGCAACACGGTGGTGGTCATCGAACACAATCTGGATGTGATCAAGACTGCCGACTGGGTCATTGATTTGGGGCCGGAAGGCGGCAACGGCGGTGGACGTATCGTGGCGCAAGGCTCGCCCAGGGATATCGCTGCGAATCCGGAAAGTGTGACGGGGCCGTACCTGCAGAAGCTGCTGGTTAAATGATGAGACGCAGTTTGCTCGCCTGCCTTCTTTTCTCTGCCCTATTGGCGCAGGCACGCGATTTTGATGCGAACGAAATGGTTGCCGCTCACAACCGCTGGCGCAAGACCGTAAACGCTCCGCCGCTCTCCTATTCGACCGACCTTGCCGCTTCGTCCCGGGACTGGGCGAACCACCTGAAGGAAAGCAACCATTGCCAAATGCAGCACAGTAAACCGGACGGGCACTACGGCGAGAATCTGTTCTGGGCAAGTGCAGTGCAATGGTCGGACGGCGCGCGCGAGCTGCAAAAGATCAACCCGAAGAAGGTAGTGGATGACTGGGCCAGCGAGCGCACGAACTACAACTACAGGAACAACAGCTGTACCAAAGGTAAGATGTGCGGGCACTACACGCAGGTAGTCTGGAAGACAACCACCACGGTAGGTTGCGCCGTTGCCGTATGCGAAGACTCACGCGACCAGATCTGGGTCTGCCAATATCAGCCGCCAGGCAACTGGGTAGGAATAAAGCCTTATTGATTCCGAATCAGATAACGACAAGGCCGGATTAAATCCGGCCTTGTCGTTTATTCATATTCCCGTCCGCCAATTGTTACTTGACAACTATTGTAGGTTATTGTTAGATAATTGCCGCGTTTGCTCCAACAACCAAACCTAAAGGAGAACGATCATGAACATCAAGATGTTAGCCGCCATTCTTTTGACTTTCCTGTGGGGTCAGGCCTACGCAGCTGACGGTTCCATCACGATCAGCAGCCCTGCCAATGGCGCCATGGTCAGCGCCAAAGACAAGGTTCCGGTTACTTACGCAGCTACGCTCGGCCCGACCGGAGATCACCTGCACCTTTATGTCGATGGCAAACGTGTGGACGTGTTGCGCCAAATAAAGGGAACCGCAGAGCTTGACCCATTGCCTGCCGGCAAGCACCACGTCTGCCTGACCGTTAATACAAGTTCACATGCACCTACTGGCGTGGAAAGCTGCATAGACGTCACTGCGCAATGAGTGCTGCACAGAATCTGAGCTACAGCGTAATTCAGATTGTGCATAACTTCGGTGCGGTTGCGACAGTGGGCGGATCGGTGATTGCAACGCGGTTGCAAGATAACGTGATGCGACGCAGGTTGGCAAATCTGGTGCTGATCGGCTGGGTGACACAAGCCGTAACTGGCGCCACCTTCGGTATGGTCACTTACTATTTTTACCACCAGTTGCCGGACATTTCCGGGATTGCCGTCGATGCATTGGGTATCAAGATGATTTGTGCGACGCTGGGGATTTTGCTGCTGGCAGCTTACCTTTGGCAAAGCCATCACTGGACTGAGCAAGGCAGGAACAAAGCCTGGATTTCGTCATCTGTACTGGCAATCACAGCGATTTCCGGTGCTGCTTTCCTGCGCTGGTTCTCCTGAACCGTTCTGCAAAAACAACAAGGCCGGATTTAATCCGGCCTTGTTTATTGTTGCTTACAGCTTTTGAAGCTTACTCGCCTGCATCTACCGGTTGCGCATCTGCCGGACGATCCAGCAGTTCGATCAGAGCCATTGGTGCATTGTCGCCCTTGCGGAAGCCGAACTTGAGAATGCGAGAGTAGCCGCCATTGCGGGCTGCGTAACGCGGGCCGAGTTCGTCGAACAGCTTGGTGACGATTTCGCGGTCACGCAAACGCGCAAACGCCAAGCGGCGATTAGCCAAGCTGGGGTTCTTGCCCAGAGTCAGGATAGGTTCGGCGACGCGGCGCAGTTCCTTGGCCTTCGGCAGGGTGGTCTTGATGACTTCGTGACGCAGCAGCGAAACAGTCATGTTGCGCAACATCGCCAGACGGTGGCTACTGGTGCGGTTAAGTTTTCTAAGTCCTAAACGGTGACGCATGATTTTCCTCTCTTGCAGCCCAGCCTCGCGGCTGGATCAGCTTATTTCTCGGACATTGCCGTCCAGTTTTCCAACTTCATGCCCAGCGACAGGCCATGCTCGGCCAGCACTTGCTTGATCTCGTTGAGCGATTTGCGGCCCAGGTTCGGGGTACGCAACAGATCCGCTTCGGTGTTCTGAATCAGGTCGCCGATGTAATGGATGCTCTGAGCCTTGAGGCAGTTGGAAGAACGCGGTGTCAGTTCCAGATCATCAACCGGACGCAAGAGCATCGGGTCAACCTTCGGGGTCTGCGGTTTCTCAACCGGGGCCGGTGTGCCTTCCAGAGCAGCGAACACGGAGAGTTGGTCCATCAGGATGCGTGCTGCATAACGGATCGCTTCTTCGGGATCGATAGCGCTATTGGTCTCGATGTCCATGATCAGCTTGTCGAGGTCGGTACGCTGTTCAACGCGCGCACTTTCTACCGCGTAGCTCACTCGGGAAACCGGGCTGAACGATGCGTCCAAGGCAATATGCCCAACGGGACGAGTCGCACCGGGTTGCAGACGCGAGATGGCGGAAACGTACCCGCGGCCTTGCTCTACCTTGATTTCCATGTCCAGCTTGCCGCCAGCGGCCAGATGCGCGATCACATGGTTCGGATTGATGACCTCAGTGTCGGCACCCACTTCGATGTCGGCAGCTGTTACCACGCCCGCGCCGGATTTGCGCAGATGCAGAGTCGCTTCACGCGAATTATGCAGCTTCAGTACCAACCCCTTCAGGTTCAGCAGGATCTCGACCACGTCTTCCTGCACGCCGTCGATAGATGAGTATTCATGTAGCACGCCCGCGATCTTGACTTCAGTCACCGCGTAGCCGGGCATGGAAGACAGCAGCACGCGGCGCAGGGCATTGCCCAGCGTGTGTCCGTAGCCGCGCTCGAACGGCTCCATCACCACTCTTGCCTGCGTGGCAGAAGTGCGCTGCACATCAATGATGCGAGGTTTCAACAAATTATTGTTAGACATATCCTACTCCGCGTGGATTACTTGGAATACAACTCGACCACGAGATGCTCGTTGATCGTCGCAGGCAATTCGGAACGCTGCGGAACCGATTTGAAGGTCCCTTTGAACGCCTTGGCATCGACTTCGAGCCATTCCGGGAAACCACGTTGTTCAGCAGCCGCCAAAGCCGCTTTAACACGCAACTGGTTCTTGGATTTTTCCGCGACCTCGACCACATCGCCCGGACGTACCTGGTAGGACGGGATATTGACGCGCTTGCCGTTGACCATGATGGCGTTGTGACGCACAACTTGGCGTGCTTCGGAACGCGAAGCACCGAAGCCCATACGGTATGAAACGTTGTCCAGACGCGATTCCAGCATCTGCAGCAGGCTTTCACCGGTGATGCCGCGAGATTGCTCAGCGCGCTTGTAAGTCAGACGGAACTGACCTTCCATCATGCCGTAGATACGACGCAGCTTTTGCTTTTCGCGCAACTGACCACCGTACTCGGACTGACGTTGGTTCTTTTTCTGGCCATGTTGACCGGGCGGATAGGCACGACGCTCTACCGAACACTTGTCGGTAAAACATTTCTCTGCCTTGAGGAACAGCTTCTCGCCTTCGCGGCGGCACTGACGGCACTTTGCATCAAGATTTCTAGCCAAGATCTATGCTCCTTAGATACGACGCTTTTTCGGAGGACGGCAACCGTTGTGCGGTACCGGCGTAATATCCGAAATACTTGTTATTTTGAAACCTGCAGCGTTCAACGCACGCACTGCGGACTCGCGCCCCGGACCAGGGCCCTTGATGCGAACTTCCAGATTCTTGACACCGCATTCAACAGCGGACTTGCCGACTGTCTCGGCGGCGATCTGCGCTGCAAACGGGGTGCTCTTACGAGACCCTTTAAAACCCTGCGCGCCACTGGTCGACCAAGCCAAGGTATTGCCTTGACGGTCTGTGATGGTCACGATGGTGTTGTTAAAGGAGGCGTGAACGTGCGCGATACCTTCTGCGACGTTCTTCTTAACTTTCTTGCGCACTCTCGTGCTGGGCTTTGCCATGTCTTCGATCCTCTACTAGATTACTTCTTCGCGCCGGCGATGGACTTGCGCGGTCCTTTGCGGGTACGTGCATTCGTACGTGTACGCTGACCACGGCACGGCAAGCCGCGACGATGGCGCAGTCCGCGGTAGCAGCCAAGGTCCATCAAGCGTTTGATGTTCATGGAAATTTCGCGACGCAGATCGCCTTCCACCGTGAACTTGGCGACTTCGTCGCGCAGCTTTTCCATATCGGAATCACTGATATCCTTAACCTTGGTGGAGGTGACGACTCCGGCAGCAGTACAAATCTGCTGCGCACGAGTGCGACCGATGCCATAGATTGCAGTCAATGCGATCTCGGCGTGTTGATGGTTTGGAATGTTTACACCGGCAATACGAGCCATGCAGCTACCCTATTTATTCAAAAGTCGTAAATTGTACCATCCAGAGGCGATTTAACTCAATCAACCCTGGCGCTGTTTGTGACGTGGATCGCTACTGCAGATCACACGAACCACGCGATTCCGCCGCACGATCTTGCAGTTACGGCACACCTTTTTCACGGACGCTTGCACTTTCATTTGCTTCTCCTTGCTTCTCTCAACTTACTTGGCGCGGAATACGATGCGCGCTTTGCTCAAATCGTAGGGTGATACTTCCACCGTCACCTTGTCTCCAGGCAGTATACGTATGTAATGCATACGCATCTTGCCGGAAATATGGCCCAGAACAACAAAGCCATTTTCCAACTTCACCCGGAAAGTCGCGTTAGGCAGGGACTCTTCAACCTCACCCTGCATCTGGATGACGTCTTCCTTTGCCATCTATCGCGTTATCCCGGCCTTAAAATTGGCCTTCTTCAACAGATTCTCATACTGGTGCGTCATCATGTAAGACTGCACCTGCGCCATAAAGTCCATCGTCACCACTACCAGAATCAGCAGAGATGTTCCGCCGAAGTAGAATGGTACATTCCACTTCACTACAAGAAATTCTGGCAACAGACACACCAAGGTGATGTATACCGCACCGACCAATGTCAGACGCAACATGATCTTCTCAACATACTTCGCAGTTTGCTCTCCAGGACGGATACCCGGCAAAAACGCACCACTCTTCTTCAAATTGTCCGCTGTTTCTTTCGGACTGAACACCAGCGCCGTATAGAAAAAACAGAAGAAAACAATCGCTGACGCGTAGAACAACACATAAATCGGCTGTCCCGGCGATAACTTTTCGCTTACATCTTTCAACCAGGTCATGTTCTGACCGGATCCAAACCAGCCTGCCACCGTCGCAGGGAACAGGATAATGCTGGAAGCGAAGATCGGCGGAATAACTCCAGCCATGTTCAGCTTCAAAGGCAAATGAGAACTTTGTCCGCCATATACCTTGTTACCCACTTGCCGCTTGGCATAGTTCACCAAAATCTTGCGCTGTCCGCGCTCGACAAAAACGACTAATGCCGTCACCAGAACTGCGCCAATAAACAGCGTCAAAACCAGCGGTATAGAGAATGCGCCCGTACGCGCCATCTCCAACGTATTACCCAGAGCATTCGGCAGACCTGCCGCGATACCCGCAAAAATGATCAGCGAGATACCGTTCCCCAAACCGCGCTCGGTAATTTGCTCGCCCAGCCACATCAAAAACATCGTACCGGTTACCAGTGTGATCACGGTTGTCATCTGAAACATCGACCCCGGATGCAATACCAAACCAGCCTGCGACTGCAATGCAACAGAGATGCCGAACGCCTGAAACAACGCCAATACCAACGTACCGTAACGCGTGTACTGCGTAATCTTGCGGCGCCCTGCTTCGCCTTCTTTTTTCAGCTGCTCCAAATGCGGCACCGCAATCGCTGCCAGTTGCATGATGATGGAGGCAGAAATGTACGGCATGATGCCTAGCGCAAAAATGGTGAAGCGGGACAATGCACCTCCCGAGAACATGTTGAACATTCCCAGAATACCACCCTTCTGCGACTTGAACAGGTCTGCCAGCACATTCGGATCGATTCCCGGCACCGGGATATGCGCCCCGATCCGATAGACAATCAATGCAAGCAACAAGAACCAGAGACGCTGCCCCAGATCACCATACTTACCTTTGCTCACAGCTTTGTTCACAGACTTCCCTTATTCCGCGATGCTGCCGCCCGCAGCTTCCACCGCGGCACGCGCACCCTTGGTCAGCAACAGACCTTGCAGCTTGACGGCACGCTTGATCTCCCCGGCCATTACAACCTTGGCACCCAAAGCGGTAGCTGGCACGACACCCGCTTGTTTCAAAGCCAGCAAGTCGATCAGGTCAACCGGCAACCTCTCCAGATCGGACAAGCGCACTTGCGCTGTATCATTGCGTGTCAGCGAAACGAAGCCGCGTTTAGGCAGACGACGCTGCAGTGGCATTTGACCGCCTTCGAAACCGACTTTGTGGAAACCGCCGGAACGAGATTTCTGCCCTTTGTGACCACGACCTGCAGTTTTTCCCAGACCGGAACCGATGCCGCGACCGACGCGACGCTTGGCATGCTTTGAACTTTCGGCAGGTTTAATTTGATTGAGTTGCATTTACGCCTCGCACTTGACCAGGTAGTACACTTTGTTAATCATGCCGCGAACTGCCGGAGTATCTTCCACTTCGACGGTATGATGCATGCGCCGCAACCCCAAACCGCGCACTGTGGCGCGATGAGATTCCTTGGTGCCGATAATGCTTCTTACCAGCGTCACCTTCAATGTTTTGGCTTGCGCCGTTTTAGCTTTTGCCATGACTTACCCCGTGATTTCTTCTACACTCTTGCCACGCTTTGCAGCGATCTCAGCTGGCGAATTCAGAGCCTTCAAACCGTTCAGCGTGGCACGGACGACGTTGTAGGGATTGCTGGAACCGATGCATTTGGCCAGCACATTACGCACTCCGACCGCTTCGAACACCGCGCGCATCGCACCACCTGCAATAATGCCGGTACCTTCGGAAGCCGGCTGCATGTAAACCTTGGCTGCGCCGTGACGACCGATCACTGCATGGTGCAGCGTACCTTCCTTCAGATTCACTTTCATCAGCTTGCGGCGGGACTCTTCCATTGCCTTCTGCACAGCCACCGGCACTTCCTTGGATTTGCCCTTGCCCATGCCGATACGGCCATCTCCATCGCCGACTACGGTCAGCGCAGCAAAACCCATAATACGACCACCCTTAACAACCTTGGTAACACGGTTCACTGCGATCATCTTTT
>JGI20214J51650_10001861_pt1 | contig 13433 bp, 9 predicted proteins | sample WetSurMetagenome_FD_51650 | JGI IMG/M metagenome (IMG submission 51650) | reverse complement strand
ATAATCTGCTGGCAATGTGAACAGCAAAAAGATAGGTTTCTTTCTCGTTTTCGGAAAGATATATTTGGCTGTCTTCAGTGATATAATTGTCCCGGATGGTATCGATCAGGTTCAGGGCGAGTTCAATTGTTTCGAGACTTTTACTAATTGCTTTTAATGTTAAAGCATTATCAGATTGTTCACTTGCAAAGATTTCAAGTGCATGGGCTTTGCTTTTAAGGATGTCGAGTAGCCGGATATCGAATAGAGAGGAATCGATTTGTGGATTTGAAAAGATATCAGGATTATCAAAATTGTCTGCCACGGATATAAGGGATTTCTGATAATACTCCAGGGCCATATTATAATTCTCCTGGGCAAGATAATCATCTCCCAGATGCTTCCAGGATAATGCGACAAGAGTATGTTTTTCACCATAGTTCTTCAGACAGATGGATAACGCTTTGCGGTGAATTTCAATCGCTTCGGCATTTCTTCCCTCAGAAAGAAGAAAAAGACCATAATCAAAATAAACCTCAGCCAGTCTGTGATAATCCTCTCCAAACTTACTTTTAATTGTGTTTAAAGATATGGAGAAGTATTCTTCAGCTTTATCAAACCTGCCAGTTTGGGCATAAGTTTTGGCCAGGTTCAGAAACGCCAGTTCAGTTTCGGATAAATTATTGCCTAACTTTAAACTTACACTTTTTTCAAGGTTGTCAAGCGCTGAACTAAAATCCCGTATTTCATAATAGATTATGCCAAGATTTAAATAAGCAGTTGAAAGTTTTGGCAAAATAGACTTGTTCTGGTTTTCAAGGGTTTGAAATAACCTGATTGCCTTTTCAAGGAATTCAATCGCAGTAGAGTATGATTTCCTGAATGTATAGATCCTTGATTTATTATTATAAATTGAGGCTAGTTCCTCGTAATGCTCTTTTACGTTTGGAGTGAGGGTCTCAGACATGTTATAATTATCAAGAGCTTCTGTATATAAACCTAGTTTCATCTTGATTAAACCAAGATTATTGTAGGCTCCGGCTATATACCTTTGTGGTATTCTATTTCCAGAGGCTAGTACCGTGATCATGCACCTTTCCGCACCGACAAAATCTCCTGAATTGTATAAGTCTTTATATTTAAGAAACATGTTATACAAATCCTCCTGCCCGGCAATTGCATGGCTGACAAAAAGAAATCCAAACAAAAAAACAAAAAATAATAATCCCCTTTTCATTCTGGTCATTTATACCGGAAGAATGAGGTAACAATTTCGGAAAAAAAATCAAGAATAATCTTAAAAAACCGGGAAAAAAGGGGCTATTTCTTGAGCCCCTTTTTCGACGAAAGATTTCGCTGACTATCCTTCTTTTTTTGGAATTATTATAATGTCACCACCACCGTCTCCATCGCCGCCCCTTACATGGTTCATTGCATACAGATCAAGTATTTCATTTTCTGAGAACTTTGAGATCATCTCATCAAAATCACTCATTGTTGTTGTTGTGTCAAGTTTTCTCATGTTATTAAAGTTTTAAGTTTAAATTCTGACGTTTTATTTTAATTAAAGACATATTGTTACCCCTGATGCAAAAGAAAAGATTGTTAAATATTCTTAAAACAGAATTAATACATTATCAGATAAATGATTATAAAGGATGAAATGTAACACCGTTCAGAAGAGAACTCAATTCAGAATGAACGAAAGATCAAGTCTTAAATCATGAAATGTTATGTGTCAGGTAACAAAACAGGAATTATTCCTATAAAACAGCTCAACGTGAAAGTTCTTTATGTGTTTGTTTAAGGTGAGGTGAACAAGAGTTTTGAAATTATACTGAATTCTAATTCTAATTCAGAAGATGACTGAAGAATATTTTATTAGCACAAGTCCGCGTATCAGCGGTAGCCATACTGTTCACAAGCACGGATGCCCGTTTTTACCTGATCCCGGTAAAAGGATACCACTGGGGATATTTCAATCAGCAAAAGAGGCGATAATGGAGGGGAGAGGGTTTTTCAGAAGAGCGGAAAGATGTCCATTCTGCTCTAAAGAGCATAGTGAGACAGAGAATAGGGTTATTGCTGTGAATCAGATTAATCCGGAATTGATTTCAACTGCCAGAATTCAAAAAACAGCATGGCTGGATTTGATGTTCTGCTCTCTGAGCTGATAAGAGTGCAATTTTATTGTTAGTTCTTTTTAAATTCAATTATAAATTCTGAACTGTATTCATCACCTCCGGGTCTAAGGCTTTTCACAAAGAATCTTGCCCTTTTTCCGAGGCTCAGGCATGTGTGTCTGTTTTCAATATCTTCCTTTGTATTCATTGGCTGAAGCGACGGGTACCATATGGTATATCCCGGCTTTTCGTAAAGCAGAATTGGTTTTGACCACTCCTGTGCAGATTCAGGAGTATTAAAATCCTGATTTCTGTTAAATGAGATATATACCTGGTTTCCAAGCCATGATGGTCCGGTTACTTTTCCCATAAGCATTACCCAGCAATTCAGATAGGTATTCCAGCTTACCGATGGTCCCCAGTGAAATCCACCCTCTGGCGATGAAGACGGACCTCCTCCATTTTCAACGGGTATCTGCAGGGATGCTACCGGTTTGCCAATATCATCATATGGTACTGTAAAACCGCTTCCGTCCCATCTGAAGGCTCTTCCAACCGGATTATCAAGATCTCTTAGCGCAATCCGGGCTATGCTAATACATTGTCCGCTCCACTCTGTTTTCCTGTCATAGGTCGTTTCATCATATACACCCGGATAGCCGTATTCACCGTAAAACAGATAGAGGTAATCGCCGCTTGCCACAGCGGATGGATCTCCCACCCCTCCTGCAAATGTATTTGATGTATTATGAGGTTTAAGTATTAACCTCGCATTAAGGTCCTCGATGAAAATACCTTTGTTTGCCCAGCTTCTTCCGCCATCAGTCGACTTCATGATACCAATCCTGCAGACTGCTGCAGGACTCTCAGGACCACGCAGGCCCTGNGGCCATTTCTCATTCTTATAACCTTTCCCGGTAATTGAATCGTAAGGCAGTGTCGAAGGGTAGTTTTCATTGTGGTATATTGCAAACAAAGTCTTGCCGGTATTGTCAGAAGGATCCTGATAAACAGTTTCGAACCAAACTGCACCATGTAATCCTTCCTGCCCTGGAGGGACATTTTCAGGCATTACAGGAGCAGTAAAATCCTCTGGTCTGCTTCTGAATGCTTCATCAGCATTCATCCCGTCAGCAAATTTAAGATCTTTGGCATCGCCCCATAAAGGATCTTCACCATATTTCCCAGGAAAGATCCTGAATGTGTCACCAATCCATGCCTCGGCCATATTGCAGTCGACAAATGAGTTGAATAAGAACTTTTCCGCGGGCTCGAGTCTGAAGGATGGATTAANAGTCAANGGTTTCGGTCTGCAAGATATGACAAGACAAAGCATTATAAAGGCATAAAAAGATAAACTTTTCATATTAATTTAATATGGTTTTCTGTTTCGGATATTTTGTTCTTCCAAAAGATCAGTCCAGATCAAAGCGGTCAAGATTCATTACTTTGCTCCAGGCAGCAATAAAATCGTGAACAAACTTTTCCCGGCCATCTNTGCTTCCATAAACTTCTGCAAGTGCTCTGAGTTCTGAATTAGAACCAAAGATAAGATCTGCCCGGGTTCCGGTCCATTTCAGTTCACCCGAATTGCGGTCACGTCCCTCGAAAGTCTCCTTCAANTCAGATGCCGGCATCCATACCGTACCCATATNGAGCAGATTTACAAAGAAATCGTTTGTAAGTACTTCAGGACGATCTGTGAAGACTCCATGCTTTGAATTGTCAAAGTTAGTATTCAGCACCCGCATACCACCAACAAGCACTGTCATTTCAGGAGCCGTAAGTTTCAGCAACTGGGCCTTATCAACCAACAATTCTTCAGTTGATGTTGTAAATTTCGATTTCAGATAGTTGCGAAACCCATCAGCCGCCGGTTCAAGAAACGCGAATGATTCCACATCGGTTTGCTCCTGCGAGGCATCCGTACGACCCGGCGTAAATGGAACTATGACGGTCATTCCTGCATCTTTTGCAGCTTTTTCAATACCGGCGCTGCCTGCCAAAATTATAAGGTCAGCAAGAGAAACTTTTTTGCCGGTTGTCTGATCACCGTTGAATTCTTTCTGTAAACCTTCCAGTACCTCCAGTACTTTCTTTAATTGATCTGGATTATTTACGACCCACTCCTTTTGAGGGGCGAGGCGGATGCGACTACCATTTCCACCGCCGCGTTTATCCGATCCGCGGAAGGTCGAAGCAGAGGCCCATGCAGTAGAAACTAATTGAGATACTTTTAGCCCGGAAGCCAGTATTTTAGCTTTCAGGTCAGTGATATCTTTTTCATCAATCAAAGGATGATCTGCAGCGGGTACAGGATCCTGCCAGATCAGTTCTTCTTTTGGCACTTCCGGACCAAGGTAGCGGGAGCGCGGTCCCATATCCCGGTGAGTCAGCTTGAACCATGCACGTGCAAAAGCATCAGCGAATTCAAGCGGGTGTTCATAGAAACGTCTTGATATTTTCTCATAGACAGGATCGAAACGCAGGGATAGGTCCGTAGTAAGCATCGTCGGAACATGTTTTTTTGATGGATCGTGTGCATCAGGCATTACCTTATCTGCATTTTTTGCGACCCACTGATGTGCGCCTGCCGGGCTTTTCGTCAATTCCCAATCATATTTGAATAGGTTTTCGAAGAAATAATAGCTCCACTTAGCGGGAGTCTGTGTCCATATTACCTCCAGTCCGCTGGAAATTGTGTCTCCTCCTTTTCCCGAGCCAAATGTACTTTTCCATCCCAGTCCCTGTTCTTCTATTCCGGCGGCTTCGGGTACCGGTCCGACATGTTTCACATCGCCTGCCCCGTGAGCTTTTCCGAAGGTATGTCCGCCGGCAATAAGTGCTACTGTCTCTTCATCATTCATTGCCATCCGGGCAAACGTTTCACGGATATCCCTGGCTGCTGCAACAGGATCCGGATTACCGTTTGGTCCTTCCGGATTAACATAGATTAACCCCATTTGTACGGCAGCAAGCGGATTGTCGAGGTCACGACCGCCCTCATAGCGTTTATTGTCATCGAGCCACCTGGTTTCGGAACCCCAGAATACATCTTCTTCGGGTTCCCAGACATCTGCACGTCCGCCNGCAAANCCAAAGGTTTTGAAACCCATTGATTCCAGTGCAACATTCCCGGTAAGGATCATAAGATCGGCCCAGGATATTTTTCGGCCATATTTTTGCTTAATGGGCCAAAGCAGCCTTCGTGCCTTATCGAGGTTGACATTATCGGGCCAGCTGTTGAGCGGTGCAAAGCGTTGTTGACCGCTTCCGGCACCACCACGACCATCTCCTGTGCGGTATGTACCTGCACTGTGCCAGGCCATACGGATGAAGAAAGGACCATAATGGCCGAAATCCGCAGGCCACCATTCCTGCGAATCTGTCATAAGATGATGGAGATCCTTTTTCAGAGCTTGATAATTCAGACTGTTGAATTCTTTTGCATAATTAAATCCTTCACCCATTGGATCAGATAAAGAGGAATGCTGCCGTANTGTATTCAGTTTTAACTGATCAGGCCACCAGTCACGGTTCTTAGTTCCGCCTGCGCCAACATTATGCTTTCCGGTTGCTCCTGTAACAGGGCATTTGCTGACTTTTTCCGAGTCGTTTTCCATCTTCATAAGTATTAGTGACTATTTAAATTTCTTCTNTTTCTTTATTTCCTTATTTCTAATTAATGTAATAAAGGCAGGAATAGCTTTTAAGACGATTTCACTTACGTTTTCTCGTCATGTTCTCATAAACCCTGAATTTCACAATGCGTCCGATAAGTTCAAACGGAATCGGTTTAGTGAGCTGAAACTGGACTGACCCCTTTCCCTGCCTGTACTTTGAGAGTTCTTTTGCAAAGGCTGAATGTCCTGTNGGAGTTGCATAAAAGCCGATATGATTTGTGAAGGCTGCAAAATAAACAAGAGGTTTACCGTCAGTTTTATACGCAGGCATCTGATAAGCAAAGCTTTCTTCGGCATCAGGAGCATTTTCTTTAATAACAGCTCTTATCTTCTCCAGGATAACCTGTACATTCTCNGGGAATGATTTAATGTAATTATCGACAGTCATATCAATTTGGTATTAATGATTTTGCGAGTTTTTCACTATCGCCATATTTGACCATCAGTTTGTGAAGCCTTTTATGAAGATTCTTTTTTACTGAAGTATAGGCGGGATCATCGTAGACATTCTTCATTTCCGTTGGATCTGTCTTCCTGTCATATAACTCCCATTCATCAATGTCATAATAATAGTGAATCAATTTAAAACGATCAGTGCTCATTCCGTAATGGCGCTTAACCATATGTGATCCGGGGTATTCGTAATAATGATAATAGTGTTCCTTTCTCCAGTTTGAAGGAGTTTTTCCCTTCAATACAGGAACCATGCTCCTGCCCTGCATATCAGACGGTACCTTGACTCCGGCCATTTCGAGAAATGTCTCCGGCAGATCGATATTCGACACNATATCATTATTCACACTTCCCGGTTTTATTACGTCCGGCCATTGGATCAGGAGCGGTGTGCGGTACGATTCCTCAAACATCCAACGTTTATCGAACCAGCCATGCTCGCCAAGATAGAATCCCTGGTCAGAGGCATAAATAACCACAGTATTTTTATCCAGGCCGTTTTCTTTGAGGAAGTCAAGTACTTCTCCCACGCTTTTATCAACTGCGGCAATACATGCAAGGTAATCTTGCATATAACGCTGATATTTATATCTTGTGAGGTCTTTACCGGTCATATCAGCTTTATAAAACTCTTTTATCAAAGGATCATATACTTCGTTCCACTTTGCCATTTGCATAGAATCCATCCGTGCAAGACCAGTGGTTTTCATTTTTGATTTATCCCTGTAAAGTTTAAGATCCTCTTCGATCCTCATTGTTTTGGAGATTGTCATATCCTGAGTCTTTTCAGCTGTCCCACGGTTTGAATAGTCATCAAACAGGGTTGCAGGTTCAGGAAATGTAACATTTTTGTAAAGTGAAAGTTCATTTGGTCCGGGCTGCCATTCGCGATGCGGTGCTTTATGGTGCATCATAAGCATAAATGGTTTACCAGAGTCCTTTGTTTCCCTCAGCCATTTTATGCATTTCTCTGTTATCAGTTCCGTGACGTAGCCTTTCTCAGTATGACGACCGTCTTTATTAATGAATTCGGGATTATAATAAACTCCCTGTCCCGGAAGTATTTCCCAGTAATCGAATCCTGTTGGGTCCGATCCGAGATGCCATTTCCCGATCATTGCAGTTGAATAACCTGCTTTCTGAAGAAGTTTTGGAAATGTCTGCTGGGATCCGTCGAATGGAGCTTGTCCTTCATTTTTTACGAATCCGTTTATGTGGCTGTATTTCCCTGTAAGTATTACAGCACGGCATGGTCCTGATATGGAGTTGGTCACAAGACATCTGTCGAGTCTCATNCCGGCCTTTGCAATACGGTCGATATTTGGAGTGGGGGCATAATCCTTCAGGGCTCCGCCGTATGCGCTTATTGCCTGGAAAGCATGATCGTCCGACATTATGTAGACAATGTTGGGTCTTTGCCGGGAAGTATTTTGAGCTGAGGCGTTCTGGCAAAACAGTGCCCCCATACCAACCAAAGCTGTGAATTTAAGATCGAAAAGCATAAAATAAGTATGAGGTTAGAAGTTTTTTAACACGGAGTGACACGGAGTTTTCTCTGTGTTTCACGGAGTTTTAAGAATGTTAGAATTCAGAATACTCCGTGTTACTCTGTGCGAACTCAGTGATGCTCCGTGGTTAAATATAATCAAATTATCTGAAATGAACCTTTTAATTCTTCACTATCCTTATAGCCATATCTGACAGCTTTTACCCGAATATTATAAGTTCCCGGCTTGAGATGTAAAGGACCTGAGTAAAGCAGCCAGTGAGGATTTTCTTTATCTTCAACAGTATATACAAGTGATGCTCCATGTGTCGGGCAATAAAATCCCAGGGTCATCGGAGCTGAATATGTTCCGCCAGTTCTGTAATTCTTTGAAGCACGCTCTTCCGGAGAGTTGATGATGAAATATGGAATATCNGTNACCGGCTGNTTCCCTCCGGGCCACATTTGCCCGATCATCTCAGGCTCATTCAGATGGCCCATATCTGATGTCTCAATAGTCCATTCTTTATGGCGTTTCCGAAGATCTTCCAGTACTGCTTTAAGCTTAGGATCATTAACAAGGTTTTTTACCTGGAAGGGATCAGCCTTAACATCATAGAGCTCTTCCGGCGGCCTTGTATATGCCATCCAGCTTTTCTGCTGACCTGTTAATTTACCTTCAGCATCAAGACGAAGCATCTCTTTGTATATTGGCATGTTGCTCAGGTAAGGTACCCAGATAGGGAAGGGTTCATTCGGATAATAGTTCCGTATATACAGGTAGTTTCTTGTACGTACTGAACGAATCATGTCGTATGATTCATCCACCCTGTCGCGGGCAGCGAAAACAGCATCTCTCTGTGATCCGGTCTGCTTCCCAAGAAAGGGAATACCCTGCATGTGAGCAGGAACCGAAACACCTGCAAGTGAAAGTACCGTNGGACCCAAATCAATTGAGCTGATAAGCCTGTCATCTACNGTTCCGGCTCTGTATTTATCAGGGAATTTGATTATCAGCGGTATATTGAGTCCTGAATCGTAAAGCCATCTTTTTGCTCTTGGAAGTCCATCACCGTGGTCACCCCAGAAAAAGATTATTGTATTATCCAGTTCGCCTTCTTTTTCAAGCNCTTTTAATATAGCGCCAACTACAGAATCGAGACTTGCGATATTATCATACATTTTTGCGATGTTCTTTCGTATTATTTCATTATCAGGATAATACGGGGGAACCTGGACGGATNCAGGATCCGTTTCTACTTTGGAAATATCCCAATCCTGACTTTCGTGAGTGCCCAGATAATTAAAAACAGCAAAAAATGGCTGACTTTTATCGGAACGGTTCCTGTAATTAGCATTTCTGCTGCACTCATCCCAGATACTTGCCGGGACAGGATCCTTTGCGAACTGGTAGTCGGTTTTGTTATTATTTGTACAATAATACCCGGCAGTTCTTAAATATTCAGTGAAAGCTTTTACATAATGAGGAGGCACGGCAGTAAATTCAAGCGGGTTTTCCACTCCCCTTCTGTAGGAAGTTGTTCTCATATGCATNCAGCCTATTGAAGTCTGGTACATCCCGGTAATTATTCCAGCCCTGCAGGGAGCGCTGATAGCTGCAGTAGTAAAAACATTAGTGTATCTAATTCCCTGCGAGGCAAGGCGATCAATATTGGGCGTTCTGGCTACTTTGTCACCGTAACAGCCAAAGTGGGGACTCAGATCCTCGGTTGANATCCAGAGTATGTTAGGCTGCTTCTGAGGTTGCTGACCGACAGCATTTGCAGCAAGTAATGAGGCCGCCCCAACACCTAAAAGAGATTTAATTTTTATCATGGGTTAATTGTTAGTTACAATGATATGTTTGCCCCCCATCCCCCCTGAAGGGGGGCTTATGTCAGCTCCGAATTAAGCCCCCTTTAGGGGGTTGGGGGCAAAATTGATCCTGCCTTTCTTCTGTTCTCTCCGGAGGAGTCTGTAAGGTCATCCCCGATATCTTTTCTTGCTTTCTCTGCCAGTGCCTGTAATTCCCTGAGTTTCTCAGGATAGNATTGGGCAACATCATACCATTCACCCGGATCGCGCCGCAGATCATAAAGCTCAGGCTCCTTCACGATTTCAGTACCTGTAGGTCCCGGCCATCCGTCAGTTCCAGGCTTCATTTCCCTGTAGGTCCGACCTTTATGAGGAAGAACAAGTTTCCAGAAATCCCGCTGTACAGCTTCCAGGCTGTTGGTTTGGTAGTAATAATAGAAATCATGTCGAGGTGATACATTTTTTTCACCAAGCATAAGCGGCAGAATGCTAACTCCGTCGATTTTTTTTGAAGGAAGACTTCCTCCTGTTATTTCTGCAAGAGTAGGAAGTATATCAATTGAAGATGCAAGCTGACTGCAGATTTCACCTGCAGGAATCCTTGATGGCCATTTCATTATGCATGGAACCCTCTGTCCGCCTTCCCAGCTTGTTCCTTTGCCTTCCCGGAGACCTCCCGTTGATCCGGCGTGATTCCCGAAATTGAGCCACGGACCATTATCGCTGGTGAAAATGACAAGCGTGTTATTTTCAAGCCCNTTTCTTTCAAGGGCTTTCATGACCTCTCCAATCGACCAGTCGACCTCCATCATTACATCACCNTACATTCCCTGACCACTTTTGCCACGGAACTTTTCCGATACTCCNAGAGGTATATGAACCATTGAATGAGGAANGTAAAGGAAAAAATGCTCAGTCTTATGATTTTCAATGAACCTTACCGCCCTTTCAGTATAGTNGGTGGTCAGCTTATCCTGATCAGCCAGGGTCCTTACCTCGCCCACCTTCTCATTTCCTTCGATGAGGGGAAGGATCGGATATTTCATTTTATTGCTGGTTGTATCCTTAAGGTGTATGGGAACTCCGTCGAAATCAACCGGCCACATATCGTTCGAATATGGAATTCCGTAATACTCATCGAAACCATGCTGCAGAGGCAGAAACTCTTTATGATGTCCCAGGTGCCATTTTCCGATGATGCCTGTATGATAGCCTTTCGATTTCAAAACCTCTGCAATTGTAGTTTCTTCTGAATTGATNCCAATTGTAGCCCATGGCATGAGGGCACCCGAAATTCCTATCCGGTTTGGATAGCATCCTGTAAGCAAACCCGCCCTCGAAGCGCTGCTGACAGCCTGAGGGCAATAGTAGCGTGTAAACTGCATCCCCTGGTTTGCAAGCCTGTCGAGATTGGGGGTATTGTAAAGGTTTGCACCGGTACGGCCAATGTCACCATAACCCATATCGTCCATGAGAATCAGAACTATGTTTGGAGTGCAGGGTTTAAAAGACTCTGCTTTTTGAGCGTTGGCATTTACAGCTGCCATTGTAACAAGCCCAAGGCTTAAAGTTGTTTTAAAATTTATCATTGTAAATTATTTTTAACCACGGAGTNACGCAGAGTTTTTGCCCCCCATCCCCCCAAAAGAGGGGCTAATAATTGCTTGGTTTTAAGCCCCCTTCAGGGGGTTGGGGGCTTATTCCAATTCGGATTTGGGACCATCATCCTGGCATTTGTTTTATTTCGCCAATCTTCGAGCAATTTAAATAATTCTTCTGTTTTTTCCGGATTCGATGATGATAAATCAGTAGTCTCTGATAAATCATTCTCAAGATCGTACAATTCCTGTTTTCCTTTTTCAAAATTATCAATCAGCTTATATCGCCCAAGTCTGACTGCACTTCCGGGCTCAACACCCTGGTTTGAATAATGCGGATAGTGCCAGAAAAGCGGACGCGGCTTCATACTGTCCTTTTTAAAGAGTGGTGTTATGTTGATGCCATCAGTTTTCACTGAAGTTGGTACAGAACCTGTCATTTCAACGATTGTTGAGAAAAAATCAACTGATGAAACAGGTGTCTTTCTTTCAGTTCCTGCCCTGGTTTTACCGGGATACTTAATAATAAGTGGCACTCTTATTCCACCTTCATAGAGCCATCCCTTTCCTGCTCTTAATGGTGAATTGCATGTAGGAGAACCTTCTGATGTTGAAAGGCCACCATTATCAGAAGTGAAAATAATTACAGTGTTTTTATCGAAACCCANTTCCCTCAACCNGGTAACCAGTTTCCCTATGTTTTCATCCACACTGTAGATCATTGCTGCATATACAGGGTTGCTCTGAAGGTCTCTCTCCTTAAAATTGTCGCTCATCGACTCTCTTATCCACTCTTTATTCCTTGTAAAAGCCTCTTTTTTTGTCAGACCCATGGAATCAGCTTTGTGAGTGAANTTCNGGACAAGTTTTTCCTTTCCCTGCATTGGATTATGAACCGCATAATATGAAAGATAAATAAAGAATGGCTTATTCCCGGAATTTTCAATGAACTTAATTGCTTCATCAGTCTGGCGGTCAGTCAGGTATTCTCCTTNAGGTCCGTCCTCAAGCATTGGATTTCCATACGGGGAAAAATATCCGTTCGATAAATTGCTTTTATTTGGCTGACCGGCCCCGTAGCCTCCTTTATTTATATCAAATCCCTGGTTCTCAGGCCAGAATTTCGGATCGGCTCCAAGGTGCCATTTACCGGATATCATTGTTGAATACCCATTTCTCCTAAGGACTTCTGCGATTGTAACTTCTTCAGAATCNAATTGCAGCTTGAAAGGCAATGCGACAAGCTTGTCAGAAGATGAACCGTTGTTTGTTGCCTGCCTGCCTGGGATCCAGTCGGTGATGCCAGTATTAACTGGATAGCGTCCTGTCATTATTGAAGCTCTTGTCGGAGATGATACAGGACAAGCAGCATATGCGTTGGTGAATCGAATTCCTTCTCTTGCCAGACGATCAATATTGGGAGTTTCATAAAACCTGCTTCCATAGCAGCCACAGTCTGTGTATCCGAAGTCATCCAGTAGTATGAAGATGACATTTGGTTTTGCCTTCTCATTTTTGTCTGACAAAATAATANCTGAAACAGGAATTGAGGCAGTAATACCTAATGTCAGATATGTTTTAATTCTATTCATAACTGTTTTCTCACCACGGATAGCACTGGTTATCACGGACTTTTACAAGATTTATCTGGGTTCATTTTCCGTGTTACTCCATGAAATACGTAGTTAATTGAAATTAGTCAAACACAAATACAGCCCTATTAATTGGATTTTATTTTCTGAAGCAGTTCTGTTAATTCTTTAACAATGACCTGATTATCAGGAGCCACATTATTCTTTTCTCCAATATCGGTTCTGAGATTATATAGCTGGGGCATCGGATCATTTCCTGTTTCAGTATTTGTATTTGCCTGAACCTTCACTCCCGGTCCGGGCTCGATAAACTTCCAGTCACCTTTAATAATTGACAATCTGCCGTTTGAAGCATGTTCTACCAGCCATTCACGTCCAGATTTCTCTTTTCCAAGCAGTGTCCTGAGGTGATTCTCGCTGTCTGGTCCGGCTTCTTCCGGTACCGATCTTCCTGTAAGCTCAGCAAAAGAAGCCATCAGGTCGATCTGGCTGAAGAGGGCATCTGAAATCCCTTTTCTGATTGTTCCCCTCCATCTTGCAATAAATATCACCCTTGTTCCGCCGTCGAAGGCACTGTACTTCCCTCCGCGCAGAGGTCCGGCTGGTCTGTGTGATCCCAGCAATTCAACAGCCTGGTCCTTGTATCCGTCATCCACAACAGGTCCGTTATCGCTTGTTACTATTATCAGAGTATTTTTGGTTAA
>JGI20214J51650_10001860_pt1 | contig 13434 bp, 11 predicted proteins | sample WetSurMetagenome_FD_51650 | JGI IMG/M metagenome (IMG submission 51650) | reverse complement strand
CTCGCCCCCATCCACAACCCCGTCACCGTCGGTATCGACAAACACGATCAGGCCGCCATCCCAGGTGGTCGAGCCCGCGCAGGAAGTGCCGTCAGTGCTGCTGCAGACGGTAATGGTCTGGTTTCTTTTCACGGCCTCGCTGCGGGCGTAGTTCAGCATGGTGACCAGGTCATTGGCCTGGGTGGCCAAACGGTTGTTCTGAATGAAGGTGACGAAGTTCGGTACCGCCACGCCCAGCAGGATGGCAGCGATGCTGAGCGTCACCAGCAGCTCGATCAGGGTAAAACCACGCGTTGCGACGGGAACGTCAGCCATGGTGTTCAAGTTCTCACTTTCGACATTACCACGTTAAAAAAACGGGCCTGGGATGTCCAGCGCCGCAAGACGAATGGCGGAATCGGGCACATGAACGGCCCCCCCTCCANCCTTGGCCTGCAGCAGCCCACCATGCTTAACGTCATGAAAGCGGCCGACTTGAGCCCGCGGCGGACTATCAACAGGTGTTGGCGCTGAGCCTTGGGCGGCCGGTGGCGTTGATGATGATGTCGCGCCGGTTGCCTGCCACGCAAACGCGAATGGTGCCATTGGCCAGTCCATTCGATCCCTGGCTTCTTCCGCTTGGCAGATAGCTGATATGGCTGTTGTAGTTGCTGGTCGTAATGGTGACCGCTGCGGAGGCACTGTCTTGCGTCCACAACACGGTATCGCCTGAATCGATTGTCCCGGTTGTTCCGCCATCGACAAATATCAGCCAGCCCTGCTGCCAACTGGCTGCAGCATCGCAGGTCGGCGTTGCGTCCAGAACGCTTTCGGATTTGCATATCGTGACGCGCATGCCACGCTTGATCGCTTCGGACCGTGCCAGGTGCAGGGCCGTCACCAGATCGTTGGTCACGCCTGTCAATCTGCTGGCATTCACCAGAAATGCATAGCCGGGAATGGCAATCGTCAATAAAATTGCCCCAACCGCCAGCACAACCAGCAGTTCCACCAGTGTGAATCCACGCCTCTTCATTTTCCCCTCCCNCACCTTCTTGTTTATGGTTGTGAGCTTGCCACTCTGGTGGGGGCGCATCTATACAACTTTAGTCGTAGGGCCACCCCATGCATGAGCGGGTCGCTTCGGGACGAAAGGCGTCAGTCATTATTCTGGGTGCGGGCGTGTCCGGCCTGAGTGCGGCGCTGGCATTGCTCAAGCGCGGCCATGGCGTCACGCTGCTTGATCGCGGCACGGTGGGCGCCGAATCGTCATGGGCGGGAGGCGGAATTCTGTCGCCGCTGCTGCCCTGGGATTACCCCGAGCCGCTCTCGGCGCTGGCACTGCGCTCGATGGCCGCTTATGCGGACTGGGTTGCCGACATCGAAGCGCGGTCGGGGTGCATCGCCGAATTCTGGCGATGCGGGATGGAGGTTCTGGATGCCGACAATCCCGATGCGGCACTCTCCTGGTGCCGGACGCACGGGTTGGCGGCACACGCCAGGAACCACGCGCTCTGGCTACCCGATATCGCACAGGTTCGCAATCCGCGCCTGGTGGCGGCGCTGCGCGAGGCCGTTGTGAGGATGGGCGGGGCGATCCACACGCATTGTGTTGTGGAGACCGCCCACTCCAGGGCGGGAAAGATGGCAGCCGTTGCCACTTCACAGGGCCTGTTCGCGGCAGACCAGTTCGTCATCGCCACCGGCGCATGGTCCGGGATCGCGCTGCCCGGAATGGAAGGCGTCCCGAACGTGCGTCCGATTCGGGGCCAGATGCTGCTGTTCAAGCTGGAACCCGGTGTGCTCGACACGATTCTGTTCCGCGACGGGCTTTATCTGATCCCGCGCCGCGACGGTCACCTGCTGGTCGGCAGCACGCTGGAAGATGCCGGGTTCGACAAATCGACCGACACGGCCACGCGCCAGCGCCTGCATGCCGCAGCCACCGAGTTGCTGCCCGCGCTGGCCGGGCTGCAGCCGGTGCAGCACTGGGCCGGGCTGCGGCCGGGTTCGCCCGGCAACATTCCGGCCATCGACCGGCATCCCGATTTCGCCAACGTGTTCGTCAATACGGGACACTACCGTTATGGCGTCACGATGGCCCCGGCGTCCGCGGAACTGCTGATCGACTTGATGGNAGGCAATACGCCCGCACTTGATCCCGCACCGTATCGCTGGCAGGCCGCGCTTGAACGCCGGTGGACAGACGGTTCATAATCGCCCCAACCCTCATCACTTGTGCCCTGCCATGTCCCAAGCCCNCGTCCATTCGCCCATCGATGAAAACGACTATCTGCGCCTGGAAGAGACCGCGGCCAGCAAGCATGAACTGGTCGGCGGCGAAGTTTATGCCATGGCCGGAGCGAGCGAGCGGTATAACCGCATTGCCGGGAACATATTTTTCCACTTGCGCACGGCCACGCGCGGCAAACCCTGCCGCGCCTTCATGGCCGACATGAAGCTGCGGCTGGCGGCATCGACGACGTATTACTACCCCGACGCCATGCTGGTGTGCGACGCAGCCGACGATCATCCGCTTTATAAACAGTCACCCTGCTTCATCGCCGAGGTGCTGTCCCCAGCCACCGCCAGTGTGGACGTGCGCGAAAAGTGGGCGGCCTATCGCGGGCTGGCCAGCCTGCGGTACTACCTGCTGGTCGATTCTGAGCAGCTGTGGGCCAAGGTTTTTTTTCGCGACGAACACGGTGCCGGGTTCGAGCAGGATCTGTCTGCCGACGACCGGATCGACGTGGCGTGCGACGGTTCGCGGCTGACGCTGACGCTGGACGACCTGTACGAGGACACAGGGCTGCTCGTTGTCTGACGCGATCGGCAAGCATCCGCCACTGATCGTCTGGATCGTCAGCGACGGCAAGCCGGGGCATGTGAACCAGTCGCTGGGCCTCGCCGAGGCGCTGGCGCGCGCCACCGCCACCGCGATTCACTTCCTTCCTGCCCTGCCGGCCTGGCGCGCCTGGCTGGCGTGGTTGCTGAAACGGGCACCTGGCAGGGAACTGCCGAATCCGGACCTGATTGTGGGCGCAGGACATGCGACGCATGTCACCCTGCTGGCCGCGCGGCGCGCGCGGGGCGGGCGCACCGTGGTGCTGATGAAACCGAGCCTGCCGCGTCGCTGGTTCGATCTGTGCATCCTTCCCGAACACGATGGCGTGGCTGCCGACACCCACACGCTGGTGACCGAAGGGGCATTGAACCGCGTGCGCCCGGTCGCCTCCCGCGATGCGAACCAGGGTTTATTGCTGATCGGTGGCATCTCGCCGCATTTCGAATGGGACAGTGACGCGGTTCAGGTCCAGATCAGGAGCCTGCTCGCGCGCTCGCCCGTGACCCACTGGACGCTCACCACCTCGCGCCGCACCCCGGAAGAATTCCTGGCGACTTTGCCGCAGCCTACCAATCTGAGCATCGTGCCCCACACCGCCACCTCGCCCGACTGGCTGCCTGAGCAGTTCGCACGCTGCGCCATCGTCTGGGTCACGCCCGACAGTGCCTCGATGGTGTTCGAGGCGTTGACAGCGGGCGCCGACGTCGGCGTGTTCGATTTGCCGGTCAACCCGAAAAGCCGCGTCGGCCGGGCGATTGCGCATCTCGCCGATGCGCAGCGCATAACCCGGTTCGCATCCTGGTGCGCACATGGCACATTGCACCCCAACCGGCACCCGCTGGCCGAGGCCGACCGCTGCGCCGACTGGATCATGAAATGGCTCAAGAAAATTACGAATGGCTGAAGAAAAAAAACTGACCGTCCTGCAGCTGCTGCCGGCCCTGGAATCCGGCGGAGTCGAGCGCGGCACCCTCGAAGTGGCGCAAGCGCTGGTGGAACACGGCCACCGCGCACTGGTGATGTCGGCCGGCGGACGCCAGGTTCCCGCCCTGCTCGAATCCGGTGCCGAACATTTCGCCTGGCCCATCGGTGAAAAAAGAATCATGACCCTGCTGCTGGTCGGCAGGTTGCGGAAATTCCTGCTGGAACAAAAGGTCGACATCCTCCACGCACGCTCGCGCGTGCCGGCCTGGATCGCTTACCTTGCCTGGCGCGGCATGAACCCGACCACGCGCCCGCGTTTTGTCACCACCGTGCATGGTCTCTACGGCGTCAATCGCTATAGCCGCATCATGACGCAGGGCGAGCGGGTGATCGCGGTGTCCAATACTGTGCGCGACTACATCCTGCGCGAATATCCCGACACCTTGCCGTGGTGCATTCAGGTCATCCATCGCGGCGTCGAGGGGCGGGAGTATCCCTACGGCTGGAAGCCCGAAGCGGTGTGGCAGCAGGCGTTCTTCGCGCAGTTCCCCAGGGCCGCGGGCAAGCTGTTGCTCACCCTGCCCGGCCGCATCACCCGGCTCAAGGGACACGAGGATTTCACCGAGATGGTTGCGCGGATGAAGCGACGCGGCCTGCCCGTGCACGGACTGATCGTCGGCGGAGCATCGTCCTCCAAACAGCGCTATTTGCAGAAGTTGCGCTACCGCGTGCGCAGCATGGGGCTGGAATCCGACATCAGTTTCACCGGCCAGCGCGACGACCTGAAAAACATCCTCGCCATATCCAATCTGGTGCTGTCACTCTCGACCCAGCCCGAATCGTTCGGACGCACCACGCTGGAAGCGCTGCGTCTCGGCGTGCCGACGGCAGGCTACGACCACGGCGGCGTCGGTGAAATCCTGCGAACCATCTACCCAGCCGGGCTGTTGCCCATCGGCCACATCGACGAAGCGAGTCAGCGCATCGCGCAACTGCTGCAAAATCCGGTGCCGGTTCCGGCNGGCGATTCCTTCCCGCTGCAGAGGATGCTGGACCAGACGCTGGCGCTTTACGAACAGCTGGCACGCACCCCGCGTCGCTNACGCTNGATCCGGTTCTGCTGCGAAGCGGAATTACGCCTTGCCGCTGATCGCGCCNGGCAGNTGCAGGANCCGTCCGCGCAGCTTGCCGACAAAATCCCGCAGCGCCACCGCTGGGCTGGACAGCCTCAAGGCNCGNCGCGACAGAATCGCCGCTCCCGGCTCCAGGCGTGCATCGGCCTGATGCAGGCGCCCTATTTCACGCGCGGCCACGGCAAACAGATTGTGCTCGAACATGACGCGTCGCCTGGCCTCGATCAACGCAGGCAGGCGCTTCTCGTATTCCTTGTTGGCAATCGCCGTGCGTATGATTTCCAGCGCGCCGGCCGGATCGTGAATGTCGATGCGGATGAAGCTGTCATGCGGGAAATAATCTTCCGCGTTGGGGCAGCCATAATAAAAAGGCAGCGTCAGACCCAGAAACGGATCAGCCAGCTTCTCGGTCCAGTGGTGTTCACCGATGAAATTCTCGATCGCGATGTGATAGCGGTAATCGCGCAGGCAGTCGGCCTTGTCGTCCAGCTTGCGCGGGGTCTCACGGCCGAAGGTGTCGAGCTCCGGCATATGCTGCACCAGCCAGCGCATGAAGCGGGCTCGGTGGTGATGCAGGGTATGGCGCATCGCCTTGGGCGAATACACCATCGACGCGTCATGGCATTTTTCCAGGGGAGGAGACGCAAGCATGCGGTCGAACGGCAGGATCTCGCGGCTGCCCATGCCATAGAACCAGTGCAGCGCTGGCTGCGAGAATATCCGATGCGGATGCGGCAACGCCCACTCGGGCTGGCTGGTGAGCACCACGCCGAACTGGCGGGTGTAGTCCCTGCCATAGATTTTCACCGACGACGGCTCGCTGGTGACCAGCAGGGTATGCGCACGCGGGCACGCCAGTTCCTCGCGGGTGGTCTTCTTCGCTTCGCCCGCCCGCGCGGGCAGGTCGTCGTACACCATCAGCCAGTCGTATTCGCGCCCATCGCGATCGAACACGAATTCGCAGTTCCCCCACACTGGCTCGTTGTGCGGCAGCTGATGCAGCCAGACCGCGGCAGGCAGGCTACTGAGCACTTTTACACGCAGACGAGGGTTTTGCATGGACTTCCTAAAAGCTGCGCAGGCCGCCGGGCCAGTCCTGACCCGGCTTGAGTTCACCGGCGGCCAGCTCGGGTACACGTGCTGCCAGCCACTCCGGGGTAATCGCCTTCATGCAGGCGTGATGATCCGGATTGCGGCAGGTCTTGGCGTAACAGTTGCTGCACGGCAGCTGCGCCTGCACCGCGACCGTGCTGCCGCCGATGGGTTTGACGCGGCGCGGGTCGGTGGGGCCGCACAGTACCAGCAGGGGTCGCGCCGCGGCCGCGGCAAAATGTGCGGTGCCGGTGTCGTTGCCGATGATGGCCGAGGCCCCGGCACACAGCGGCGCGATGTCGAGCAGTTGCAACTGGCCGTTGAGGTTCACCACATAATCGCCGGCCGCGGCGATCGCAGCGCACTCGTCCACTTCATCCGGCCCCCCGATGACGACGACTTTCTGCACCCCCTGTTCCTTCAGCCGGCGCGCCAGCTCCGCAAAACGCGGCGCCCCCCAGCGTTTCAGCTTGCCCGCCGCTTGCGATCCCGGCAGCAGCACCACATAGTGCCCGTCCGCCAGGCCGAATGTCTGTCGCAACGCATTCACCGCAGCGAGGCGATCGGGCGCCGCATGCAAAACCGGGTGCGGGGTCGAGGTGGGGATGCCGATCGCCTGCAAGGTCGATTGCATCATCGGCAATGCATGGGCGCCTGGATCCCGAATCGCAGGCTGATGGGTATAGGGAAATCCGCCTCGATTGCCGATCCGGATGCGCGGTGCCCCCCCGGTGAGCCAGAGCAACGTCAGCAGGAAGCGGGAATGGTCCGATCGCTGCAAGTCGATGACCAGGTCGTAGCGTCCCGCGCGCACCTTGTTCAGCCACGCCACACTGTTGGCCCAGCGATGGGTTTTGCTGCGCACGTCGATCGCCCACACTTCCGAGAAACGCGGATCGTGCAAAAACAGCCCGGCGCAATTGGGCTGGGTGTTGAGATGAATGTCGGCGTGGGGAAACGCGCGCGCGATGTCCTCCATCACGGCACTGGCGATCACCACGTCGCCCAGCGCGCTCCATTTGATGACGAGGATGCGGCGAATGCCACCAAGTTGCACGGCACTCACACTATCAACACCCTCGGCTGGTATTCCGGTACCCCGGATTTCAGTTGGTACACGAAGTCGCCTTATTTCCAAGGTCCATGGGTTTCTGCCACGCCTCGGGCGCGGTTGCAGCGTAAATCAAGTTGATGGGTTTCTGTGCAATGACGCCTCGAAACAATACCGGGATTTCAATACCCGATTCACGGCATGCCAACAATGCGATCCACGCGTCATCGCGCCAACTCCCCTAGGGAAACGCTGACTTATTCCGTTCGTGGTGAGCCCTTCGATAAACTCAGGACAGGCTTGTCGAACCATGAACGGAATGAGTCCAATAAAATCATAAGGATGAAATGCCCTTCGACAAGCTCAGNGCGAACGGGCCGAATTAATCAGCGCGTCTCTAGAGGGAACGCGCCCCGCAAACAACGCTGCTGCAAAACAAAAGTGTGTTCGATCGCCAAGCTTTTCGACCCTCTCAACAAGTTCAGCTTACTACCGAACGCAACACCTGTTCCAGGGAGCGTGCAAGCTCGTCGCGGCCAAATTGCGCTTCGGCCAACTGGCGTGCAGCCCGGCCGGCCTTGTCCANGGCGCCGGGATGAGCAGCCCACTCGCCCAGTTGCCGGGCCGCAGATTCCGCATCATTCTCCGGCAGGCGAATACCGATGCCGTACTGCGCCAGCAACTCGGCCTGCCAGCCGCNATAATTGATCGCGATAGCCCGCCCGGCCGCCAAGCCGTCAAAAAACTTGTTGGCCGAATTGGACATCATTTCAGGGACATCGACAAACAACGACAGGACCACATCGCAAGCCGCGAAGGCTTCAGGCGCCATCTCCTTGGGTACGGCCGGCAGCATGAACAGGGTACGGTCGAGTACGCCGAGTTGCCGGGCCCGCTCGCGGATCCTGATTTGTTCCCGGCCATCGCCCACGATCAGGAATCTGANTTCAGGCGCCAGCCGGGCCGCGGCGGCGGCCATATCCACCATATAGGCCACGCCATTGATCGGCCCCAGGGTACCGATATAGCCGATCAGCGGGCGGCCCTCCACACCAGGCAAACGGGCGCGAAAGGCTTCACCTTCCCGATCGGGATGGAACACGTCCAGATCTGCGCCATTCGGGATGACGTGGATGCGCTCGAGCGGATACCCCGTGCTGGCGACGCCTGCGGCCATACCGGGCGACAAGGCAATGACACGCGCGGATTCACGATAAGCGAAACGTTCCAGTTTCCTGGCGGCATATTTCATCAGGGGATTCCGCAACGCCCCCACTGCAATCGGCAGTTGCGGCCATAAGTCACGCACCTCGAACACCATGGGCACTCTTTTGCGTCTGGCCGCGTAGACCGCCGGCAACGCAATGGTCAGGGGCGTGGAGGTGGCGAATACGACATCCGCAGGCAAGCGGGCCGCATACCTCGCGGCACCCCAGGCAAATCGCAGAAAGCTGGCGATCCGCTGCCGATAGTTCATGTGATTGGAATATGGTACCGGCAGCCAGTGCACCCGGATGCCCGCCTCCACGGTTTCGAACCAGTCGCGGCGCGCATCCGGCTGCGGCCAGGCGGTGACCATATGCACTTCGTGACCGTTCTCGACCAGTCGCCGGGCCATTTCGTAGGAGCGGGTTCCCCCTGGCATGGCGGGCGTATTGAAATACTGGTGCAGATAAACGATACGCATGGCTCAAGCCAACGCTACGCCGTATTTCCCCAAGCTCATTGCAGCTTCAGTCCGGCCGCAGCCAGTTCCTGTTCGAGGCCCTCCATTGCATACTGCGCCGAATGGGCAAACCCCATTTCGCGCCGGGCCTGATCGGGCACCTGCTTCAGAATGGAAGGGATCTCGGACTCGTTCTTGAAAATGAAGCCACCGCCATCGAGAACGAAGCGGTCGAAGTCGGGGCGCAGCGAAGGGGCAATCACCGCCACGCCCGCTGCCTGTGCTTCAAGCACCGACATCGGCAGGCCGCGACCAAATTTACCGCGCCCGACCACCAGCATCGCCTTGTATTGTTTGTAGAGTGCGGGCATCTCGGACGGGGGCACGTAATGCCTGATCCGGATATTGGCGGGGATATTGGGAACATTCATCCACAAGCAGCCGGGGGTGGGCACGGGATACCAATCCACCGTTTCGCCGATTGCCGAAAGGGTCTCCGAAAATGTGACCTGATTCTCGCGCCGGTTGACCAGGGATCCGAGCGCCAGCAGCTTGTCGCCGTTATCCTGGGTATTGAGAAAGCGCTGATAAAAAAACATTGGCCGCATGTCGATGACCAGCCGCTTGTCGAAATACTCTTCGAACTCGCTTCGAAATGCGGGAATGCAGAATACTCCCTTCAGGTTCCTGGAGCGGGCGGTTTTCCTCAGCGATGGCATCGAAATCCGGTAGGAACGGCTGAGCCATTCTTCATTCTGCAACCAGTTCTTCACGCTTTCCAGCGGGCGTGTCCATTTTTTGTAGAGCCTGAAAATATCGGGCGTGTGCGCTTTGAGAACAAAGGGAAGATTCAGAGCCTCGCTGAGGCGCCGCGCATAAAAATGATTGGATAGAAACCAGCACAACACGAAATCGGGTTTGAACTGGCGCGTCTGCAATTCCAGTTGCGCATAGTTGTCAAAGTAGTTGAACGCCACGGGCGAGAAGAAAGGCGCCGGCGGCTGACGCTTCGACAACACCAGCACCTCTGCGCGTGAAGCGAGGTATTCGACATCGTTATTGACATAGCTATGGGACGAACTGGGATAGGCGTTGCCAATGACCAGGATTCGCGTTTTCATCAAGCCTCCTTGTATTCCATGCCCGCCTCGGCTCGGCGTCCGGCCAGGAGATTGTCGATCTTGATTTTGTCTCGATGCAGCAGCAGCATCCGCGTGGCATATCGCTCGGCAGACTGGAACAGCCTGCGTCCGAGCAACAAGGCCAGAATCGCCGTCAGCACATTGGTCATTCCTGTTATCGCGTACTCCAGCAGCAGCAACACGAAAACCAGCAGAAAATTCATCGCGGCCAGGGTTTTCAGATAGCCGGCCGGATTTCGTCCGATCGCNCTGCCCAGCCAGCTTGCCGAGGCCTCAGCGCCATGGCGCAACAACCAGGCGGTGAAACCGAACTGCAGCAGCATGATACCCACCAGCGCCAGAAACATGACCGGCTTGATAACGAGCAGGGCTAATGCACACAGGCTGAAAATGGTGATGCTGACATAGGTTCTGCACAACAGCACAACCATCCGGCGAACCAGCTGGCGCTCGTCTTTCTGCATGGCAGTACCCGCTTCCATATGCTGCAGCAGCAGGCTGCCCACTTTGCGTTCCATGCGATTCGACAGGATGTTGAACAGGATGGATGCCACATAGAGTATCAACGTCAGCACGCTCATCCCGACAATCCATGCGTTGAGATTTTCTGGCTTCATGATCCCCTGAAAATAGGTCGGAACATGCTTTGAGCCCATGAGGATGATGATCTTCAGGGGGATGAAAAAAGAAAAAAGCTGGGCAAACTGGGATGCCGCACGTGCGATAGTGGCCATTACAGTATCCCTTCGCGCATATTGCAGAAGCAGGCGCGTGAGGGTGGCCATCCAGGCAAAATGCGCACGAACCGCAACCGGATTCTGACGCGGGGTCATCTTCAGCGCCCCCTGCATGCGAACCACTTCATCCAACCACCCTGGTTTTTATTGCACGCATCGCTGCATGAATTGAGCGCAAGGTTCGATTGCCTAGCCGTCTTCTAAGCCACGAATCGATATATGCAGGCATGCGGATTGAGGGAGTAACCGCTTTTTTCATCAAGCGCATCAGAATTTCCTGTTTTCTGTCTTCGTCGACCTCGCAAATATCCGCAACTCTGCTGCAGTTCCGATATGGGTTGTCCGCGGCGGGCCTGATGGCGTCATACTCGATCCCGCGGAAGCTAATGCCACGGGTTTCCCGCAGCCACAGCAGATCGACCGATGCATGATCGATAAAGTGGCCGATTCCCTCATGCATACTGGGGCGCCGATGCAATCCGAAACGATGTTCCAACGCTTGTAACTGCATCCTGAAATGCCTGTGTTCGATGGAAGGCACACTATCGGCATCCGGATGGTTGACTCGCCGATAGTCCTGGAGGATCGACATTATCTCGGCACTTAGGGTCTCATTCAGTTGCAGAGGATCGAACTTCAATTGCCGGACATCAATGGTGGGCAGATGGCGCTGCACGAAATCCGTGACGATATCNCCGTTCGCCAGCGTCGTCCGGTCATAGGCTGCGACATTGNCCTGGCAATTGAACAATGTCTCATAGAACTCAATGCCTTGCCTGAAATTGGCCGCGGCTGGGGGATGAAACCCGCCGTATGACTTAAGCGTTTGCTGAAGCCCTGACAGATACATGGCCGAGGGCTGGCGAATGTATGCAACGATNGAAATATCGTCGCTGAATTGGCGCAATTGATCGCGAAACTCGGCTCCCCGCTCTAGATCCGATGCATTAAACAAGCACTCGCTCGATAGCACCAGGGTGTGTGGCTTGTATTTTCGAATCTGCCGCCTGACATCATTCCAGTTGGCCTNAAAGTCCCTGCTGAGCAAATCCGGGCGATTCTTGTAAATTGAACGAAAAACGCGTGGCAATCCGGTGCGCTCGCGCAAATGCATTGCCAAGAAATGGTGGTTAATAGGGCGCGATCTGACGGCAGGATAGAGAATCCCTTGACGTGCCAGAAAACCGGCTTGTTGGGTCAAACTTGTCTGAAGTGCCGTTGTTCCCGTTTTGGATGAACCGATGTGCAAGACAATACGCATGAAAGATTTCCGGGCTGGAAGTGACTATTTCGGCGAGACGGATGCGCCGAACAAGAACCAGATCAAAAGGGTACCATCGGCTGGCTTGATATTCCTAGAAACACCTGGATAAACAGATGAAGCGACCATCCCTCCTGAACAGACTGCTGAGCTCCAGGCATGCGGATCAGCCCAGGCTCACCTATCTGGTCAGCCCTAGAGGCGTACGAACGCATCGTGCCGTGGTGAGCGCGTCACGCAATGCGCAGGTCAGCGTCCTGACCTACGACGAGGCGCTGCAGTGTTCCCGGCTGCCCGCTGCGACCTATGTTTTCACGGACATGGATCGTCTGTCCCCCCCGCAGCTCAAATTGGCGTCGGCACTGTATGCCCATTTGCGCGTCCATGGGCAATGCGTCCTCAACAACCCCGCCCGCGCAATGAGCCGGGCCGGATTGCTACGCGCCCTTCACGATGCCGGACTCAACCAGTTCAATGCCTATCGCGTCGAGGAAAATATCCGGCCGGAACGCTGGCCGGTGTTTATCCGCACCGAAGGCAGCCATACCGCGCCGGTGTCAGGGCTGCTGGCGTCGTGGGATGCGGTCAGGACTGCCGTGGATGCCGCGATTGAAGACGGCATCCCGGTATCGAGCATGATCATCATCGAATATGCCGCCGAGCCGGTGATGCCCGGCCTGTTTCGCAAGCTGGCGGGGTTCAGGTTCGGCAACGCGCAGTTCGCCCACAACTGCGTGCACGAAGACAACTGGCTGGTCAAATACGGTCAGCTGGGCTCAGCCACGCCAGAATTGTATCGGGATGATTTACGCATCGTGAGGGAAAATCCCTACGCAGAGGACGTGTCACGAGCATTCGACATTGCCCGCATCGAATATGGGCGTGCAGATTTCGGGCTGGTGAATGGCAAGGTTCAGATTTACGAAATCAACAGCAACCCCACGGTCGCCTTCCCCTTGAAGCATCCCTCCCGCGACAGGATTGAAGCCTACGCCCTCTTCCGCAAAAATTATCTGGAGGCGGTGGATGCCGCCTCCAGCGGCATGCACGGTGCGGCCGTCAAACTGCCGAGACCCTTGCTTCCCACCCAATCCCTGTAGCCCACCTTATTGGTACTGCGACATATGGGCTTGCGCACCCGCCATGACCGTCTTCCCCAGCGGCGTGAGCCTGGCGTGGCGTTGTATCACCTCCCACCCCTTGACGTAGTTCCTCGCGCTGGAGGCCAGCATGCCGGCTGCTTCCCGACATTGGTCTGGGGTCAGGCGCCCCGAGTCGAGCAAACGCTGAATCGCCTGATGCATGCGCGCCAGCACGAACGTCGCATGGACGATCCCATCCATCGGGCGCTGGTCGATCCGCAACGGCGAGTCGAAACGTTCCTCATCGTCGTTATCGATCAAGGCGCCGTCGGCACACAAGCCAAACAGCAGGTTGTGGCTGCTTTCATGCACCAGCGCCTCGACCGTTTCAAGCACCGTCGCATGACCCTGGGCATTGAGCAGAATGGCGCCGAAAAGCATGAATGAAGAGGCCCCGTCAAACACCATCGCACCGGGCGTGTCTTCACCCACCGCCAGCACGATTTCCTTGAGGATGACTTC
>JGI20214J51650_10001859_pt1 | contig 13435 bp, 10 predicted proteins | sample WetSurMetagenome_FD_51650 | JGI IMG/M metagenome (IMG submission 51650) | reverse complement strand
GTCAATCCCGAGGTATCTGAAGTACCGGTTCAGGCTGTTTCCGCGATTCAGCGCACCCGCATAATGCATCCCGGTATCAAATTCCTTTCCACCNAAGCTGAATGATCTGAGCAATCCCCCGGCTGCAGGTTCTTTTTCGAAAAGCTGCACAGATGCTCCTTCCTTAGAAAGGATTGCTCCGCATACAAGTCCTCCGAGGCCTGCACCAATAATGAGGTAGTCAATGGTCATCTGTCGTCGCTGTTTGGATAAAGGGATAACCGAATGCTGCAAAGTTACCAAAAACACCCAAGCAATCCNCGTACGTGTTACCCGTAGAAGTAATTCAGAAAATCCACTATTGCCGGGTATTTTAGGGCAGGGTAGCTTTGCTGTGAAATCAATAACAGATCTATGAACACAAAAAACTACCTGAAATTCTGTTTTCTTGCCATCCTTTGCATGGCAGCAGTCCAGGCCCGGCCCCAGGCTTCGGTCTCTTTTGGTGCAGACCTGATGAGCCGTTATATCTGGAGGGGCCTCGACCTTGGCGGACCTTCACCCAGCATCCAGCCGGGGTTGAAGTTCAGTTACACCACGAAAAACGAGGTGCATAACATCACAGTGGGTGCATGGGGTGCATATTGCATCTCCGGGAATGTCAATGATGAGATTGACCTCTTTGCAAGCTATACGCTTTATAGCATGGTTTCACTCACAGTGACCGATTATTTTTTCCCCGGACTTAACACGGGTGAAAAAAACCTGTATTACGTCTATACCCCCGACAGCACCGGACATGTGTTTGAAGGGGCATTAAGTTTCAACGGCACGAAGAAGATCCCTGTGACGCTAATGTTTGCCATGAATTTTTACGGCAATGATGCAAGAAAGATGATCAACGACAGCACGGAAGGGAAGATTGTCATGTCCAAATACATTGAACTGGGATACAAACACAGCTTCAAGCTTTTCGATTTCAATGCCTGGATCGGTGCTGCGCTTGATAAGCCTGTTCCTGCTTACTCATCAGTAGGATATTATCAGAATACCAGGGCAGGGATCATCAACATCGGCATAAAAGCTGCGAAGAATATAAAGATCACCGAGCACTATTCACTCCCGGTCCAATGCCAGCTCATCACGAACCCGATGCAGCAAAGGGTCTGGCTGGTATTTGGCTTTACGCTTTAAAAACTCAGATAATTAACAATAACCACAAAATTTACAAACATGCAGTTAAACACAATTTTGCTACAATCGTTTGCGCCGGGCCTTGACACCGGCTCAACAGGCTTCATGCTGCTTGCAACGAGCCTTGTAATGCTCATGACACCCGGGCTTGCCTTTTTCTATGGCGGCCTTGCTTCAAAAAGGAACATCCTCGGGATTATGATCCAGAGCTTTGTTTCCATGGGCTGGACTACGGTACTGTGGGTTATCTTCGGGTATTCCTTATGTTTCAGCGGGGGAACCGGCGGAATCATAGGAAACCTGGATAAAGCCTTCCTGAACGGAGTTCACGTTACCGACCTCTGGGCCGGGAACGGTAAAATCCCTGAATTCGTCTTTATCGCGTACCAGATGATGTTTGCCATCATCACCCCGGCTTTGATCACGGGCGCTTTCGTTAACAGGGTCAATTTCAAGGCCTATTTCCTTTTCCTCACAGTTTGGCAGATCCTGGTATATTACCCGTTTGTGCATATGATCTGGGGTGGTGGTTTACTTGCACAGTGGGGCGTTCTTGACTTTGCAGGTGGTATCGTGGTTCATGCCACGGCCGGCTTTGCAGCACTTGCTTCAGTATTCTATGTCGGTGCCCGTGTTGATAAATATTCCACACCGAACAGCATTCCCCTCATCGCAATCGGAAGCGGTTTGCTGTGGTTCGGATGGTATGGATTCAATGCAGGAAGTGAAGTGCAGGTTGACTTTGTGACCTCCACCGCATTCCTGAACACCGATATTGCAGCCTCTTTTGCGACAATTGCATGGATGGTAGTGGAGTGGATCAGGGAGCGAAAGCCAAAGTTTGTAGGGCTTCTGACAGGATCCATCGCCGGACTTGCAACGATAACGCCATGCGCCGGNTTCGTTCCTGTTTGGGCTTCGCCCATCATCGGAACTGCAGCAGGGCTGGTTTGCTATCTCGCTGTCCAGTTTAAGAACAGGATGAAATGGGACGATGCACTTGATGTTTGGGGTGTCCATGGCATCGGTGGTGTCACCGGAACCATTCTCCTTGGTGTTTTTGCCTCGAAAGCTGTAAATGCAGCAGGGGCCGACGGGCTTATCTTCGGCAATGTATCCTTCTTCTGGAAAGAGGTCATTGCAGTGGTTGCCGCAAGCGTTTATGCCTTCGTATTCACATACCTGATGCTTGTCCTGATCAACCTGATCACACCGGTCAAGGTAAGACCTGAGCACGAGCAACTTGGTCTTGACTCCGTGCTTCATGGTGAAAAGGCATATGACGAAGGAGCTTTATAGCTTCCCTGCACCACTTTAAAAAGGTTAACTTTGCAGGATGGATCTCTTTCGCCGCTCTATCGTAGGAAAACTGATGGTCATTTTTTTTCTTGTCGGGGTGTTTTCCCTCAGCATCATCGGTATTTACGCCTACTATAACGCGAAGAGAGCCATCCTGCAACGTACCCTTGATCAGCTAACCTCGATCAGGGTCATGCGGAAGAGCCAGGTACAATTCTTTTTCACAGAGCGCATCCGCGCACTGGATCTCATCTCCCGGTCAGCATCAGTCAAAGATGCCGTCGGAGTCCTGGATGAAAAACTCTTAACGGGCAGTCCGGTTCAGACGATCAATCTCACCAATCAGAAAATAAGCTTTGATTCACTGACCTTCGGCTACGGACCGATATATTACATCCCGATAAGGCCAACGGGTGCTGCTTCAGTTTACCAACTCACCGACACGGCCTGGAACCTGGTATCCGACCCTGTGATCGTTCAGAAACTTATCACCCTTGACAACGAGGTGGCTGGTACCGGTAAATCCTGCATCACTGATTTTTATCTGAGGAACAGTGCGGATACGCTGCCTTCTTGTTTCCTGGGATCCCCGGTAAATGCAAAACAGGGCAAGATTATGGGAACACTGGCACTGGGGATTTCGATCACAGAAATTAACAATATCATGCTTGACAAAAGCAGGGAGAACGGTCTCGGATCATCCGGCGAATCCTATCTTGTAGGGACCGACTTACTGATGCGGAGCAACAGCAGGTTCATCCCGAACTCTGTGCTTAAAACCAGGGTGAATACGCTCAGCGTGAAAAATGCATTTGCAGACAAGACAGGCTCTGCGATCATTGACGATTACAGGACGGTGCCCGTGCTGAGTTCCTATTCCAGTCTTGACCTTCCGGGGCTTGACTGGGCCGTGGTTGCAGAAATTGACTACGATGAAGCAATGATCCCGATCAATTCAATACGCAACGACCTGGTACTGATCGCGATCATTATATCAATCCTGATCTTTTCGATTGCAAACCTGATCTCAAGATCAATCTCCCAGCCGATCATCAAACTGAAAAATGCCACTACACGCATTGCAAAAGGGGAATTCGGCATCAGGGTAGATTCTCATACACTCGATGAAATAGGCGTTTTAAGCGGGGCATTCAACGAGATGGCCATCCAGCTTGAGACGGAGAGGAACAGCCGCATGACAGCCTTATATGATGGCCAGGAGATTGAGCGGCAGCGTATATCGCGGGAGCTTCATGACGGACTCGGGCAGATGCTTGTTGCCATGAAGATCAAATTTGAGAACAGCATCAGCATGGATACGCAGGTGCGCATGGCGAACCTTGCGGAACTCCGGGAGGATTTTACCAGAATTATCGGAGAGGTACGCAAGGTATCCTATGACCTTGCCCCAGCCGGATTCACGGAGTTTGGCCTCGACAAGGCCATGAAGCTGCTTTGCAGCGAGCTCTCCAAGCATGGCGGGATTGAAATTGAATACGCTTCATTCGGTAAGTTTGAAAATGTCTCGCCTAAAGTGAGAAATTACCTCTTCCGGATTACCCAGGAGGGGTTAAATAATGCCATCAGGCACAGCAACGCCGGGAAAATTCATGTTCAGCTTACGGAAACCGGCGGAACCCTGATCCTGATGCTGGAAGACAACGGGAGGGGATTTGAGCCGGGAACCCATTCGGGGAACGGACTTTACAACATGAAAGAGAGGGCCAGGCTGCTCGGCGGAACATTCGACCTTGAGACTGGACCCGGAAAAGGAACCACCATCAGGGTAAAAATACCAGAAGCACATGGAACAGCAACCTGAAAAAAGAAAGACGACAATTCTCCTGGTAGATGACCATCAAATCATCACGGACGGGGTGCAGACAATGCTGTCAATGGCCACGGACCTGGAGCTAATCGGAAGCGCTTTCGATGGAAAGACGGCATTGCATATGGTGACATGCCTGAAACCTGACATCGTGATCACCGATATTTCAATGCCGGGGATGAACGGCATCGAACTGACGCAGGAGATATCCAGGATAAGCCCCGAAACCCGGGTGCTGGTCCTTACAATGTATACCTTCGAGGATTTTATATACAGCGTGATCAGGGCAGGGGCAAAGGGGGTGCTGTCGAAACAGGATACGACCAGGGAGGTACTTGTTGAGGCCGTTCAGCGGGTCTCCGCGGATGAGGTCTACTTCAGTCCCAGCATATCCAGGATCATGATGAACTCACTCGTTGAAAACACCCGGAATACCTCGGGAAACGAACCTGCAAGGGTCCCGTCGCTCACCTCGCGCGAGAAGGAGATACTCAGGCTTTATGTAGAGGGATTCACAAACCAGGAGATCGCCGACAAGCTCTCTATCAGCAACCGCACAGTAGAGACCCATAAGAGCAACATCATGCAGAAGTTCAACTTCAAGAGCACCGTTGAAATGGTGAAGTTTGCGCTTCGAAACAACCTGGTGTCACTGGATTAGCTTACGGGGTAACTTCACGAATTTTTTCAGGAATTTGGTATTTTCCGGATCTTAACCAGGTCGAACCATGTTTTTCCTGTGAGGAGCTGATTCACTGCACCTGATATCCTTACACCAATGCTGTCACCGGAAACGAGCGTGAGAGTGTCCAATGCACTATGCTGTGTCCAGGTGGTATCAGTCACATTAAAAACTATTCTTACATCCAGGCTATCCTGGTGGATCACGTAGAACTCTGCATTGCCTCCCACTCCTTCTGCCTTTGCCCAGAATGAATACAGGAGGTGAACGTTCCCCTGGGGTGCTACGACCGTGGATTTCAGATAATACATCGGGTTCCAGGATGTTTCGAGCATGACAGACCAGGTGCCACCCCCCGGCGGAGTAGAATTCGACATGTTAATCGCTAACGCCTGGTCACTCTTCCAGTCATCAAGTGAGGGCAGGCTGTTATATTCAAAGGAGTAATTGCGGATATAGCTGAGGGTATCACCGGAACTCCCGCCGCCGGAATTATCCTTCGAACAACCCTGGAAAGACACGACTGAAGCTAAAAGCAGGCAGCCTGTGTAAATGATTTTAATCATCCTTTCGTGTGTAATGCACATAAAGGTACAAATTACAGCCAACAACGGAACTTTATTTTCCGGGATGATACCTGATCACCTCAGCTTTCTCAAGCGTAATCAGGCCCCCGGATCTTGATTTCTCGAAGAGGTCTTCCACATGAGTAGTGAACTCCCTTATTTTCTCTTCAGTATCAACGATCTCAATCACGAGAGGAAGGTCAGACGAGAGTTCGAAAAGCTTCGTGGTCTGGATCCTTGAGTTGGCACCGAATCCCATGATCCCTCGCGTAACAGTCGCTCCCGATAACCCTGATTTTTTGGCTTCATAAACGATCGCTTCATAAAGAGGCTGGTGGCCAATTTTATCAGACTCACCAATGAAAATCCTGAGAAGCCTGACAGTCGGGTTATTTTTCATCTTAAAAAAGTTTGATAATAAAAATACCGATGATTGTTGCAAGTAATCCGAGAACGATACTGGCCCCGATATAGATCGATGCTGGCAGGAACTGCCCGTCGCGCAACATGCTTACCGTCTCATTTGAGAAGGCTGAAAAGGTCGTAAACCCGCCAAGTATGCCTGTAGCAAGGAAAAGCCGCCAGTCAGGGCTCATATTGCCCCGTTCGCTTAATCCGAACACGATACCGATCAGCAGGCACCCCAGGATGTTGACAAACAGGGTTCCGTAAGGAAATGCTGAATAGAACCGCACCTGGACAAATTGTGACAACAGGTAACGCGAAACACCGCCGATAAAACTCCCTGCACCAATGGCAAATATCAATCTCATCTCTATTGTGTAATTTGCTTCATTCGCCTGTAAATACTGATTCCGACAAGGACCCGGTCATGAATATCCTTGCTTTTCCGCTGATCTCAACACGGTCGCCAAGAAGCCTGCATTGCAGGTAACCTCTCCTTGAAGAAAGCTGTATCGCGGATAGGGTCGTTTTCCCGAGGACTCCTGCCCAGTAGGGTGTAAGCGTAGTGTGAGCGGAACCTGTCACAGGATCTTCATCAACCCCGCTCTGCGGCCCGAAGAAACGGGAAACGAAATCGGATTCCGTGCCCCGGGCGGTAACAATAACACCCCTGACAGGCAGTTTTCCGACAGCACTAAAATCCGGTTTCATATCTCGGATCTGGGCTTCGTTCTCAAAGACAACAAGATAGTCAGTCTTTCCTTCATAAGCCTCAACCGGTGTTTCGCTGAATCCCGCAAGTAAAGCGGGGAACAGGTCAATTTTCCTGTAGATGTCCGTAGGAAAATCAAGCGTGATCAGATCGCCGTCCTTTTTTGCCAGGAGGAGTCCGCTGCGGGGTGAATTGAACGTTATTAAGTTCCCGGTGTGGCCTTCAAAGTTGAAAAGTACATAAGCAGAAGCCAGTGTTGCATGGCCGCAAAGATCAACCTCAACGGTCGGTGTGAACCATCGGAGCTCATATTGATCACCCTTCTTAACGTAGAAGGCAGTTTCCGAAAGATTGTTCTCCATGGCGATTTTCTGAAGAATGTCGTCGGAGAGCCACTGTTCAAGCGGGCATACACCTGCCGGGTTTCCTGAGAATACCTTATCTGTGAAGGCATCTACCTGGTAAATTCTGTTTTTCATCTGAAATCATTTTATCATGAACAATACGTTGGATGTGCCTCTTTTCCCCGAAATACGTTCCACAGACTTTCCTTCTGTCCGGGCAATATTCCGGATCATCTCCTCGCTCAGGAACCACAGCTGCCGGGAAGGCGAGGAGGTCCTGTTGAAAGCGATCCCTGTCGACATGAACTCTGTAAGTTTTGTGCCTTCATGCCTTCTGCCGTCCTTTACCCCTTCGCGCAGGAGAATCACGCCCCCTTCGCGGAGATTTCTCATGCAGCGAACAAGAAGCCGCTCCTGTTCCGGTACCGGGAGATAATGCAGTACATCGCTCAGGATGATTCCATCCACAGGTCCGAATTCAAATAGTGTCACATCGGCATGGATGAATTCCAGGTTCGCCGGTTTCCCGAATCCGTTTGATGCAACGGCGATCTTATCCCCATCAAAATCAACGCCTGTAACCCTTCTTGCACCTGACGCATAGGAGAGCATGTAGCTCATCAGCCCGTATCCGCATCCAAGGTCAAGAATATCGCCGGCTACAGGAAGGTTTTTGTGGTACAGTGCATAGTTGTCTTCCAGGGTCAGCTTTATCCTTGAATACCATTCCAGCACCGGTCCTTTAAACACGAAATTCAGCAAAACCTTGCGTCTGTAATATGAGGTATTGCCATGATCAGCTTTGAACCTGCCGTAGTTTTCAATATAAAAACGTCTTACCCTCTTTGACCGTTCAACATACCCCTCGCCAAATTCCCTGCTGCTGGCGGTGATGCGTGGGAAGAGTTTCATGAAAAGCCTGTTCGGCCTGCCAAAGAACGCACCTTTAGGCAGGAAATCGCCACTCCCGAAGATGAGTACCGGCAGTATGTCGAGCCCCAGCTTTTCAGCTACATAGAAAGCCCCCCGGTGGAATCGTTGGATATGTCCGTCCTGCGAACGATGTCCCTCCGGAAAGATCAGGATTGAATAGCCCTCGTCCGTCTGTTTCCTGATCAGTTCGATGGCATCCTCTATACCGCCTGTGATCGGGATGAAGCCCGACAGTCGTGCCACAGGACCGAAAACAGGGTTGTGAAAGACCCATTCGTTTGTCAGGATGAGGATTTTGGGATGCAGCCTGAGCAGGGCAGGGGTTTCTATCAGCGACTGGTGATTGCTGATGATGATCGCCGGCTTGCTGAAGTCCTCCCCATGATCGTTCTCCACCCTGTGATGCAGGGGAAAGCTCAGCGTAATGTAGAGTCTGCTCAGCCTGCAGAAGAGCCGGTGGAAGATGGCCTGTTTCTTTTTACGGGAAATGGGGAGAAGCGGGCTGATGAGGTTTCCGTAGATCACCAGCGTGATGGCCAGGAAGACGATATTTCCCCAGGTGACAATGGTCTTGATGAGTATCCTGAGCGTCACAGGAAAGGCATGTTTGTCTCTTCTTGACTGAAGGAACCAGTTTGTGGAGAGCGGGAGAAAGATAAAAGTGATCAATACAACCGATGAAACCCCGACTACGGAGACGAGTGCAATTGAATTGAGGGCGGGGTGGCGCGCGAAAAACAGGGCCGCAACGCCCAGGATCGTCGTCGCGGAAGAGAGGATGACAGCCACCCTGGTATTGACGAGGTCATCAATGCCGTACTTGTACCTGTACAGGAGTCCCCGCATCATCAGGATGCTGTAGTCAACACCTAATCCAAAAATAAATGAGGAGATGATGATGTTGAATATGTTGAACCGGATCCCGGTCGCACCCATGAAACCCAGGGTGATAAGCCAGCTGAAGAACATCGGCAATGCGGTGACAAGGCCTGTTTCGATCCTGCCAAGAGAGAAGATAAGCAGCAATGTAACGAATATCATGGTATACCTTACCAGCCGGTCAAAATCAGACTTCACCCCCGCAACGAACCGGTCGGTGATCATCTGCCGGTCAAAGACCACGATATCTCCTGAACCAATAAACCGGTCAAAAACAAGCTGACGTTCATCCTGAGGAACCCTCGCAATCGTGGAAACCATTGCCAGTCCCGGCTTCTGTGTAACATACTCCGGGAAGGCATACTGTGCATAATACGCTTTCTGTCCGTGAGTAAGGCCACTGCGGGGTTTGCTGAGGGATGAGAGAAAGTCATCCATTGACCCGGGCCTGAGGCCGATCGCTGCAGCGGCTGCAAATACGGACTTCTCCAGCTGTTGTTTTTTCTCTGGTGTCCAGTAATCATTCCATTTCCTGATCCTGTCTTCCTGCAAAGAATCTGAAAGTATGATGCCTTCAATCCCGCTATAGTTGCGGATTGTGCCCGACTGCTTCAGCAGGGCGACAGCAGGGACTTCCTTTTCCGCAATACGCAACGCTTCTTCAAGGTCTCTTCCCGGGAATACGANATACATGCTTTTGAGGCTTACCTCATTGATGCGGTCCAGCTCCATGCCTGCCTCATTAAGGTCCTTGTCTACAAAGTTGAGCATGTTCATGTTGGTTTCGAAGCTCACTTTCCCAAGGAAAAATAGACTTGCAACTCCCATGGCAGAAAACAGGATGATAAGCGGGACCTGCTTTTCAAAGCGAACAGAGGCGATCCTGTCAACAATGTTCGGACGCCTGGCAATGCCCTGGCGAATGATACGGTCTCCCAGGAAATGAGGAAGGAATATAAGTGAGAAGATCGCGGCGCCGGCCAGGCTGAATGCCGCAAACAGCCCCAGGTCAAATAAAACTGTCGAATTCAGGAACAGCAGGCACAGGAATGCCCCGATTGATGTGAGGGCGCACAGGATGATGGTCTGCGACATCTCCCTGAGGACAGGTTCAATGCTCCGTTCAGCCCTGAAACGGTTAATAAGGTAAAGGGCGTAATCCACGATCAGTCCAAGCAGCACGCAACCGATGCCCAGGGCAATGGCTGAGATGGTGCCTTTGATGAGAAACATCATGGAGAGCGCGAACAGGCCTCCGTATGCCGCTGGAAGAAATCCGAGCATCGGGATGAACAGGCTCCTGAAATACCAGGCAAGCAAAAGGAAGATCAGCAGGAGGGCGATCACAAGCGTCACCAGCACATCCCGTTTCAACTGGATTGCGTTTCCAACAGCCATCGCCGGACCACCCCAGAATTGGATACGGATTTCCGGATTATTGGATTTTGAATTTTTAATAAGATGTTGAATGGAAGTGATTAATCTGCCATTATTTGAAGTTTCACTTACAGGGTTGGTTGTAGTGATNAANAGGAGCAGATGTTTTAGGTCTGATGTGAATATGTACCCGTTAACCATTGTGAAACGGTCGCCCTGCTGCAGCATTTTCAGCTTATTGAGACCCAGTGACCAGAACCCGAGCGGGTCTTTCATGATGCGCTCCTGCATGACCATTCCGGCCGGTGAGTTCAGTATCCTGTAGTTGTTTTCGAATATTGATGTAACAACATTCGGGCGGGTCAGACTGTCGATCCGGCGGTAATCGTCATCGTTGAGATAGAGGGGGAGGTTTTGTGTGATGGCATCGATCAGCGAGGCAAAGACAGTATCCTTTGGATTTGGACTGATATTCCTGATGACGGAGTTGTCATACAGGTACAGGAGCGAGTCTTCAAGGGATGCTGCAACCTCCTGCAGTGCAACGGGATCAGCTGGTTGCGATGTGTCGGACTGTGAAATATGGATGATTATCTTGTCAGTCAGCCTGAAATTTGCGATCACATTTTCAAGACTTGTCTTTCCTTCTCCCGGGGAAAGTGTTCCGGATATCCTCTCCTCTGTCTTCAGATGCATTGTCAGATAGAGAAAACATCCGGCAGTGCCGAGAAACACAAGCCAGAACAGTAATTTTCTTGTCCTGAAGAAGGAATAGGCCGAAAAGAAAAAGTTACCCATTTTCGTCCTCCAGGTTAACTCCTTCATTTGTTCCGCCTTTTCGGAATATACGCAGGAGAATGTAGGAGATCAGCCCCATGGTAATGCCCAGGATTATACTGAAGACCACGCTGCCTACAAAGTACTGAAGGATATTGTGTTTGATCCAGTTGAACGAAATGCCAGGGGCATAAGAAATGGCTTCCTGGGTTCCCAGGATCAGCCCGCCCGTGAAGTAGCTCAGGAAGATCAGCACGGGGATCATGGGCGGGACACTGAGGTTGCTTGAGACAAGGACGACGAATTTATTCAACTTCAGGGCATAGGCAACCGACACCGCAATTACCATCTGCCAGCCCCAAACAGGGAAACTGGAAAAGAAGGCGCCTACGGCAACGGAAAATGCAAGCCTTTCATTGGTATCAGCACTGTCGATGATATATTCCTTGATGATTGCCTTGATTGATTTTCTCCGGAGGTCGCGGAAGAACTGCATAGGGCGCACCCATAAAAGCCCGATGAACACCAGGATTGTGTTGAGGATCGTCGTTCTTCCAAAATCCCTGTATTTCCTGAAATGCGAAACCCTTGATTCCTTTGGGGCGTAGTAAACCTTCACCGGGACGCTGAACACCGGTATGCCCCTCCAGGCGGCACGTACAAGCACTTCGACCTCGAACTCATACCTGGTCGTNNAGAAGNGNATATCCCNGATCTTNTCCAGCGGGTAAAGCCTGTATCCGCTCTGNACATCTGCGATCCTGAGTCCCGTCTCAACCCTGTACCAGAAGACCGAGAATTTATGGCCAAAGCTGCTTCCGCCGGGAACGGCCGACTGTTCCATGTTCCGTGCGCCGACGATAAGCGAGTCAGGATGTTCGGCGACCATTTCAACCAGGGACGGCATGTCGTCTGCATAGTGCTGACCGTCGGAGTCGATTGTAACGGCGTACCTGAAGTTGCGCTCAACCGCCCGCCTGAAGCCGGCCTGCAGGGCATTGCCCTTTCCCCTGTTCACCGGGATCACCACCACATCAATGCCTTTTATAGAGGAGAGGATTGATGCAGTATTGTCATCCGAGCCGTCGTCAACAACAATGACATCTTCGCAGTACTCCGAAACATCTCTGATGACGCGGGCAAGCGTTCCTTCATTGTTGTAGGTTGGAATGATGACGCAACACTCCAGCGCTTTCATTTTCCGGAGGGTTGGATTCGGTTCGGACATGGATTTGGTAATGGCTTGTTAGATTAAGCAAAAATAGGAAAATTCAGCGGTCTTGCGACCTCGCGACAGTGGGGTGAAAATTGTATTTTTGCAGGGATGAAGATTCTTTTGATCAACCCGCCGAGGTCACCGCATAATGATATTCTGAAGTACGCCCCGGAAGCTGCCAGGCCGTTCATCCACCGGAAGCTTATCGGTCCGCCGCTTGGCCTGCTTACCATTGCAAGCGCCATCAGGGATCATGAAGTTGTGCTGTTCGACATGAAAGGGGAATACGATCTTGATCCGCTCACACCGCCGTTGGCTGATCTCACAAGGAGCCTGCTGGAAAAGCACCGGCCCAAAATAGTAGGCGTCACCATTAAGACATCGGAATTCAACAACGCGATGGAGATATTCCGTGTCGTGAAAGCATTTGACCCGTCCATTATCACACTGGCCGGCGGACTTCACCCCACGCTCTGTCCGCAGGATTTCGAAGGCCAGCCTGCCGATGTGGTGGTTCCGGGCCAGGCTGCAGCGATCATCAATGACCTGGTTGAAAATCTTGCCGGGTTCCGTGATGACCCGGAGGGATGCATTAAAATTCCCGGCATCCGGGTGAACCTGGAGGACCGCTACCTGGAAACACAGGGAATTCCCTCATTCTGCGACCCTGCAGGCACTGATTTCGTGATGCCCGACAGAAGCCTCCTCCGGAGGTGGATTAGCACGTACAAGGTCGGAAACAGTCCCGATCCGAGCACATACATCTTCACATCCCTCGGATGTCCTTACAAATGCATGTTCTGCAGCATATGGGGGCAATTCAGCGGACGATACCATCAGCGCGATATTGAGAGCCTCATCACAGAGCTTAAAAGTATCGAGGAATACCCTGTCGTGCGGTTTTCGGATGCAAACACGGTTGTTGATACCCGCTTTATGGAAAAGCTGTTCGACCGGATAGAGGAGGAGGGGATACGAAAGGTATTTATCATGGATATCCGTGCGGATATTGCCGTTAAACATCCGGCCCTTATCGCAAAGATGGCGAGGGGAGGGCTGAAGGTGGTCATATGCGGTTTCGAATCCTTCAGGGACGAGGAGCTGAAGCGTTACCGGAAGCAGTCTGCCGCAATCAGCAACCTCGGGGCGATCAAGGTCTTTGACGACAACGGGATCATGGTCAGGGGAAACTATGTGATACCTAACAGTTATACAGAGGCCGATTTTGATGCACTTGCAGGATA
>JGI20214J51650_10001858_pt1 | contig 13435 bp, 24 predicted proteins | sample WetSurMetagenome_FD_51650 | JGI IMG/M metagenome (IMG submission 51650) | reverse complement strand
GACCCAGCAAATCACGATCCATTGCATCAGTGATATGATGCACGTTAAACCCTGTTGGCGACCGTGTAATTAGTACATCAACATCATCCGTATTGGTAAAGACAACGGCTCTTTCGTCTTCAACCATCCTAACATTGGAGGCAAGCATATCCATTGTCAAGCCGGTATAAATCTCAGAGGCCAGCTTAAACGGCCCTGGCGACTTGCTCAACTCCACACAAACCCACGCCAGAACTTCCGTAGAAGTACGCTGAATATCAGCATAAATTACACACGGCGGCAGATGACTAACACGAATTGCATACTTCATAGCTGTAAACCCTTAAAACCAGTGCAGATACAATCAAAGGCTTGATCGAATAGAACAAGCCCACCCTCACTCAAAACTCGGAGCAACTCCAACTTTTCAACCAGATAAAGACGTGCAAAATTCGGATCATATTGTACAATAGACGGTATATTGTCTATCATATCCGCTAACTTAATTGTTTTGGCATTAGGGTCTGCTACTGTAAGACGCTGCAACTCTTGTGCTTTTCGCTCTGCCCGATTACCGCGAACCGCAACATTGGTCACGGCTTTTACCAACAGTGCCACTTCGTATCCAAACTTATCGTTGATTTCTCCGAGGGTAATATCGGTATCTTCAACTACATCATGTAGCCAAGCGGCAGCAATAACCGCATCATCCCTAGTGACGGTTTGAACCAACTCCGCAACACGCTGGGGGTGAACAATATATGGTTCGCCCGTATAGCGTCGGGTTTGATTCTTATGCGCACTTGTGGCAAAAACTTTAGCTCTTGTTATTAGTGTCATGCTGGCTGATACTCCGTTTTATCGGCGTCAACTTTATTCCAGTATTCCAAGAGGGCGAGAAAATCTTCTCGATTAAAACAAGCAACACTCATAATACCTGACACATTATTATATTGCCACCAGTATTGAAACCATTGCATTTCTGGTTCAATAGGCTCAGTGATTGTATAATAAATGGCAGTATTAGGTACTCGTTTTAATGGCATTCGTTTTTGTACCCTTGCAAAGCATTCATTGCTATGCTAGCTTGCGTAACAGCCGACTTGAATCGACTCAAATGCTCGACAAATGGGTCATTATTCATTACCGCCCCTAGCAATTGTTCAGCACAGAAGAGTTGCCTAATCAAACAATTGCGAGCAGTCGATGCCAGCTTCAAATCACGTTTCTGCACGTATTGGTCATTAAGTGCAGCCTCAGTAAAGCTGAGAAAATGATGCAGCAAACGTATCAGTGTTTCTCTATAGTCCACGATTGGCAACCTCCGCTCTGCGAGCATTTTCCCGCCAAAGTTTGGAATAATAATTGCTCAATCGTACTCCAAAAATCTTACGCATGTTTTTCTTGGACTTTCGCAAATTCACGCCAAACAGCAGACGCAATTCATCCGGCGTCTTATCCTTAACAAACTCGACAAATCGCAAATGGACCTTAACCCAATTGCAAATTTCAACTGCATTAAGCGTACCTTGATACCCACGCATTTCATACGTGTGATGCTCATGGTATGCTCGAAGATTGATAAAATGATACCGCGATTGCCAATCTTCAAAATCACGAAAGTTGCGAGCAGTCAAAATATCTTCCGGTGCATAATCCGGCCGGTGGCAGAATTGATTACTCCACCGATTACGATGGACAAGGTGTTGCCACAATGTCAAAGTCAATCGGTACGCATACGCCACACTCTTACGTTGAGTTTCAGTAAGATCAGTCATATCAACATGAAGATGGAAACCGCAGGTATTGTCAATTTGAAAATTGTATCTCTTAGCCAACCTACAGAATTTCCGAACTTCTGCCAAACCCCGATCACCACGCAGAACAGGCGAAACAAACTCCATACCATTAATTGAACCGTCATATTTCGACCCAAAACAAGTCTTACCACGCAACATGATATGTTGCGGACAAGACGATGTTTCAAGTTCAATACCAAACTTACGACCGGTTGCAGTCTTTTTGGTTGACGTAACATGCGAGACACTAACCGGATGCCAGCGACTCAACCTATCATAGCAGTCGGCACAATAATGATTGCCGGGTGAATCACCTTGGTATCCAATCGCTCCGCAATCTTCACAATAGAAGAAACGACGATTGAAACATGCTTGACAGCAAATGTCATTCCATTGTGTGGTAATACTCTCCGAATGTGGGAGATTACGCAGACAAAAAGCACACGTCACAGTGTAGTCAGTAACGGTCGGCATGTTAAGCTGGCTTTCCTTCAACAAGAGCAATTTTAGAAAAGTTGCAAGGATCAGACAAGTATCCTTGCTTATACAAAAAACATACTCTGTCTTTGATAGTTTCAACCGGACCACCGGCTTTATTAACCATCCTCATGTATCCATCAATATCTGAAGTCAGATAATACACCGTTCCATCGGCCTTAGCTTCAAAGGTGGCACACGTTCCAACTACCTCTTTCTGCCCCTCCTCATTGATTACACCAATAGCAACTGCAAAATTCTTGGTAGGATCAAGAGCAGTCCACAACAAAGCATTAGGACTTTGACAGCAATCCAACACATCATTGTCTTGCACCAACATGTAAAACGGAGGCGAAACCATACTGAATCCTACCATTTTTTTACGTTTCTGTCAAGTGTGAATTTTTTTGTTCACATTATAACTATACCACATCCCGCCCGATAGTCAAGTCATAACTTACCAATTCCGATTTTTCCTATAATCGGGGTCAAGTCTAAATAATTTTAAGATATTTAAAATTGACCCCGACAATCGACAAACTAGTTACAGAACTACGAAAATAGTGGGTCTGTATGGATTGTGTGGAAAATCGGGGTCAAGTCTAAATAATTAAAAACTATTAAAACTTGACCCCGACAACCAGAACAACCGAACAAAAAGAAAGCCCGGTTTGTGACCGGGCTTTCCCCACTTACAGGGTCCAATCGTTCCTACGACGATATTGACCCACACTACTACCTAGCTCTGGCGGCAGCCGCCTTGCGTGTCTTCGGAGCAATCCCAAGACGTGTACGTCGCTTACGTCCATAATAACGATTGAGATTAATATCTCCGAGAATCGCTTTCAAAGATTCCCATTTAGCATTATCAGAACCACGAAAGGCGTCATCAATTTCATCAAAAGTCTTATCCCTAGCCCATTCAACGAAACGCAAATGCGCCTTAATCCAGTTGCAAATTTCAAGAGCATCCAATGACCCCTGATGCAAACGAATTTCATACGTTCCAAACTTCCAATATGCTTGCAAGTTGCAAAGGCTGTATCGGTCTCGACACTCACAAAAACCACGCATTTCACCACGGGGGATATTCTCCAATTGACGGCGACCCCATTCTGGCGTGCGACAATATGAGCAACCCGTTGACCGATATTCATCAACCAAATGTCGCCAAACCTTATCGGCTTTCAGATAGGCATAAGCCACCGACTTCAATTGATCGTCACTTTCATTACGCATATCCAAATGAAGATGATACCCACAAGAGCGGTCAACTTCAAAATGGCGTTCATTGGCAAGGGCACAAAAATCTTGAATAGCTTTCAGTCCTTCATCCCCGGCCAAGATAGGAGAAGTAAACTCCATACCTGCAACCGAGCAATCATACTTCGAGCCAAAGATAGTAGCCCCATGCAATTCACAATGCTGAGGGCAACTTGACGTTTCAAGTTCAACCCCAAAACGACGGGAAGTTTTGGTTTCAGTGGTAGCGACATTTTCCGTAGAAAATTCACTGGCATCCCACACCGTGCGCCGATGCAAACAGTCACGGCACAGGTGTACCTCTTCACCATTAACTATCCACGGGCGACACATACCCCGCTCTGCCACCCGACCACAATCACCACAATGATAAAAGTATCGGTTGAAGCAAGGTTCACAATACGAGTTGTAATGGTTTGAGTAAGTGGGTGCAATATCCACAAACCTTTCACCACACGATGAACAACGGAAACCATTAGTACGATTAGCTGGCATTATTGTATCCTTTAGCAGTCAATCTTGGCGTGTTCACTATCCGTACAATACTCTTCCCATGCTTGACGCCATTCTGCGTCGTAATCCCTTGGTTGGGTAGCGGGCTTATTGGTTTCTGTCCATGCCTTGCTACTACGTCCATGCCGACGAGCGCCCTCCCATCGGTCGTTGTCATCCCAATCATACGCATTACTGCAACCATACTTCTTAATCCAGTAGTCGGGAGCAGAAGAAACAAACTTCGCTAGCTCCTCCTTGACAATGTTACCGGTTTCATCGACGGTAAACTTTAAGGTTTGACCCTCTTTCAGAGTGATGGCCTCATCGGCATCCCCAATGCAACTATGCAAGTGTGCCCATGAAGACGAATAATACCATACGTTACCCTTACGGGCCACTGTCAAGTCACCATTATGGACTTGCATATAAAACGCATGGTCATCAAACCATGTTACCGCCCAATACCCTGTAATGCTAGACCAAGCGGTGTTATAGTCACCCTTAGACTTATGCAGAGTATCGAAAAGATGCTGAGAATCAACCACATACCCCTTAGGAGCATCAATCATACCATTATGGGAACCAATGATTCGACCATAACGGAACGGATGGGAATTTTGACGGTTGACCTTACCGCGAGTTGCCAAACGAGTATGACCCGCAATAAACCAACTGGCATTGCGACCCATCTTCTCGGAACCCCTACAAGAAGCATCAAGCCACTTAGAGATATTCGGCTTGCAAAGAGCCTCACTAGGAGTTTCCGCGCACTTAATCATCTTTCCGCTTGAATCGAAAAATCCCAGCGAATCGGTACCGCGCTCCTGATTAGCCCAAACCAACGAACGAATAACACCCTCATTCCAACCGAAACCAATGGCACCAAAAAGACCACACATTTTGTACTACCCTCATACAAGCCTGAAAAGTGGGTTACTGCAACCCTTAGAAATTTTTAGGGAGCGACGGCTTTTTATCCTCCCTCATTATCTAAATTATACCACGCCCACCCGAAAAGTCAAATTAAAATTTCTGCACCCCTATTAGAAGGGGGCAGCAATGGGTTCTAACTGACGTACTCTAACCGGGTGGCCATACTCCTCGGCGGCACTAGCATAAACATCGGCTAATGCTTCACCAATCAATGGAGTAAGAGAGTCAAATTGATTAGATACTCTACCTTGAAATAGATTATCAATTTCAGTCAAAGACATTGGACTGACCTTATCTATGAAACGAGCGTGCAATTTAATCCAATCGCAAATAATAGCACTATTTAAACTAGCATCATGGGAACGTAGTTCACAACTTCCATGCACTAGATATGCTCGCCAATTGACAAATTCAAACCGATCACGTGCGCCTACAAAATACTCCCAATCACTCATACTGTTGATTGTTTGAATATCATCCAGTGAATAATCAGGGGAACCACAGTAGGCATTTTGCGCCCGCCCATCAGATACCAAACGACACCATAAATCATACGTCAGTCGATACGCATAAGCGATACTGCGCAAAGATTCCCAAGTTTCATGCGATACATCAAAATGAGCGTGATACCCACAATACCGATTAACAGTCCAATGCAGTCGTCGGGCTATTGCACAAAAATTTCGGATTTCATTCAATCCTTCATCCCCGTAAAGAATTGGAGAAACAAATTCCCGACCCTCGATAGAACAATCAGTCTTACATTCCCAAATAGTATTTCCACGCAGAGTTAGATAATTATTGCATCTTGCAGTTTCCAACTCTATTCCAAATTTACGTGTGGAACCAATATCATCATACGTGGGATTATTGACCACAAATTCGCCGGCTTCCCACTCGCCAAGTTCTCTATTACAAGTAGCACACAATCGGCCATGCGACGTTGTGATAATATCGTCAGACCATCGACCTGCCCCGCAATGATCGCAAACACCACACCTATCATTGTAACAACTCTCACAAGCCGTATGTTCATCGGGAGTTGACCACCGTTCATTGCGAGTTATTACGCGGCGGCAATAATAACATTCATCATAATCACGATTGAAACAGGTGCTACAAATTACCCCATCTTCATACGGACGAGCCCTAGTTAATGGAGTCTGTCGCCCGCAATCGTGACAATTAGAGAATAAGGCACGGGCACAAATACTACAATAAGGTTGCCCATCCGAAGCACGTATAATAGCATCATCACGATGAACAGCGGCACCACATGCAACACACCTACGTTGGACTTCACCCAAACAAATGTCGCAATAGTTGCGACCATTTAATGGGGTGACGTGTTGCACCATATCTCCACAACCACGGCACAAATTCGTAAGAAGTACAGGCATACTAGTAAAATCCTCTACCTATAGTTTAACACGTCGGGGTAGCTTGTCAAATGGTAAAAAATCTAAAAAAAGTATACCTACAACTTTTAGGTGGTATCCTTTATTAAAGGCTCCTTTAATAAAGGATACCACCTAAAAGCCACTTTGTCAAATAGGTTCAAGATTTTCCGATTGTCGGGGTCCAACGATAAGCCAAACAAAAAAGGCTTGGAGAAATGCGGTTCCAAGCCTCTTGATTGTGCCAGTGACAAATTTAATTAATAGTTTTAAATAAATATATTAGCATCTCACCGTTTTACGTCCAACCCTAGAAATCAGACGGGCTAACTCTTTTCTCTACACTAAACGTCATAGCTCGTTTTCATATTTAGTCCCGCCCATTGTCTCGGTAAACCGTGAGGGGTACAGGATAAATATAACCCGTTGACTATAACTCCGTGTTTAGGATACAGGCACAAGCCAGCCACTAGTTTAACATTCCCTCGATACGCTTAATATCAGCTTTAACCTCTTGTATATTTTTTTCTAAATTTTGCAACATAGGCGTAAGTGTGCGAAATTCCGCTTGTCGATCAATCAAAGCCCGCTTCAAAGCCTCAGATTGGCTTGTAGCATACATTTCCTTGGAGCATCGAAATCGCCTGCCATCGTCCGTTGCACACAGATAAGTCTTAACAGTACATTTAGGTGAAGATAGACCCTCCTCCAGAAATGTAACTACTTCCCACTTACCATTCCAATAATTATAGAGTGGATCACCTTTACGCGGCATGTTCGTCAATCTCCAAATTATTGCGAAGTTGAGCAACAGTAAGCATCAAGTTGTCAAATGACTCCATTTCTCCCAGACTAAGAAGTTCAATAGCTTGGTGAAGGCAAACACTAATCTTACTACGCAGAAGAGCCTTTTGGTATTCAGTCATTGGCATTTTTTCTCACTAATATACTATACCCCATTTTCACGATTTGTCAAGTTTTTTCGCAAAGATTTTTGCGGCCTGCCGCTCGCAAGACTTGCAACGGGGTACCCATCGGACGGGGAAGCCACCAAAAGTTAAACGCCCCATCGCCGGTTGATAGGTTACATCCTTTTTTCGTTTACGACACCGGGAACATACGAGCATGAGTAGACTCGGGGCTTAGAACCTCTTCAACCTCTCTAAAAACACGCGAAAAATCTTCCGATGGAACCGACAAGAGAATATGCAACAATCTTGCATTACTAGTGCAATAGATTCTTTGACATTTTGCATCTTTAGTCGGTCGGCTCAAGTGTCCACAATCTTTACAAAGTTCCACGTATCATTTCCTCCATTTCATTAATTTCTTGTTCAGCTTGACTTGCATCTATCTCTTCTAAATCAAAACCAGTACAATCATACCCGCAACCTCGATGCCAACTCGCCATTTGAATTGAATCATCAATACCTTGAAAAATTAACAAACCACCATCCTCTTCATAGGTACTCCACCCTTCAAAGTAATAAATACTTTTTATTATAGATAAATCAGCATCAGAGAAAATATCTCTAATAGACCAATAATCTACGGCGGTCGGTTCATGGGCTTCCATTAGAATCCCTCAACCCCTTCATAAGCGAAACCAGAATCATCATTCAGATATTCACCACGTCTTTCATTCTCGGGCAAGGGTGGCAAGATAAAATCTGCTCGAAGTAACCAAATTGACCTATGGCCAAATCGTACTCGAAACAACATTTGCTTAGGATATTTTTCAACTATGATGCCGGTTTCACCTAAACATTGAACCGGGCGGCCGATCAAACTGAACAGTGTTGACTTTAAGTGTACGTCTCTCATTGCCTTATCCCAAGGTCATAAGAATCAATCGTTTTATCCGCCCATTCCTTAGGTGTCTTACCATCTATAAGACAATCATCCTGATTATAATGGTCCAAGACCATAATATCAGGGTCTAGTTCTTGTAAATAATTATAAATATCTAAGACTTTTTCAAAAGTTGAATTACCATGATGGTCTCGATATTTTAGCCAGCTAATGGTCCATTCACATCCTTCAGATTGTAAAGTCACACAAAACACCGCAATCGGAGTCCAGATAGCATATTTCATACGTTAGCTTGCTCCCTTAATCAGGCTCGGGGTACACTAAAATTTTCTTGCAATCGGAAGCAATGTTATACCGATTAAAAATACTATGATACACGACACAGGCCCGGACGATTGGCAAGATTTTACTATGTTGCGTAATATACAAGCGTTCCATCGCATAGTAATCATTAAGAACATACCCCCGGCTACCGCTCCAATTAACCTCAGCAATCATGGTTGGAATATCATTTTCCCAATGAATCCAAATAGACCAATGAGTGCAATTATGCAAGCGTGAAAATTCTAAATCTTCTGGATGCTCTTTAACATCCAGGGTAGTTCCATCATTCTTAACTAGGTGGTAAAACATCAGTGTTCCTTGTAATATGGTCGGAAACATCAATCATCATTTGAGTGATAGCCGACCGCATTTTATATAGGCAACCTGCCATTTTGCCTCATGGGCAGAGATTGCAGCCCCTTCCGCTGAATATAATAGATTAGCAACTGCGTGCAACTCTTTAGTCAGTGGACTATTCCAAATTACTTTCATCTACTTCATCCCTACTTGCAGCAATTTCTTGTTCCATTGTCGCCATAAATCGCAATACATTATCACGCTTTTCAGGTACAGCGACTTGTGCCATCCTTTCAATAATGGCCAGAAACTCACGCTTTGTTTTAAGGATATTAACCTTTGTCATGCGGTCCACGCCAAAACTCCGAAAAGAAACAAACAGACCAGAAATCAGCTTCATCTTTAGGATCAGCCGGTCTATCAAATCCTTTGAGAAGATTATAGATAAACACAACGCTGAAAGCCACAATAATGATTGATACAGCTAACATCGACCGTATGCAAGATTATATTCTTGCAACCTTGCGCTTAACCTGTTTATACTAATACGGCGGCATTCCGGTCCAAAGTATTGGTTTACATCGGCCAATTTTCTACCGCAATGGCCGCAACGTCCAACTGTTTCAGCATGATAGCCGGGTGGAAAGTTTCTACCAGTCCACAATACATTACAAGCCCAGAGTATGACCTTGAATGCCATTGCATTATTATCGAACCGACTACGCCGACCGATATGAACTACGCCCGTATACTCGTTAAGCCTACCAACATACAAGCGACGACCATTGTGCCAAGTATAGACGAGCAATGAACCTTGCGAGTCTGCTAGGCTTTCCCGGCCAGAAGTTTTAATTTGATAACGAAAGTAAGTAAGCCCATTGGACACAGTAAAATGGGCATTACCTCCAATCACAAATTCTTTTGTTATCTGCATGATTGCTTCTTTTGCACCACTTTAAGAAGATATGTTGCGGCCATACCCGAAATCGAGTTACCACACCTATATCCCCCACATATTGCGTTCACAACAAATCCCACTGGAACAATCATAAAAGCCAGCGGCAACCAAACACACAGAACGATAATAGATAAACACATTTTCATTTTTGTACCTCTAGTATAATATACCATAGAAACGGGACTAGTCAAGTCATGTCCCATATTTTCTAGATTTAACGGTTATATGGGTCAGACTTGAAGTAGGGTCGGAATGACCCCGATAACTATAACTGCTCTAAAATCTTGTTGGTTATGGTTTGCATTTGATTCGCTGCCTGTACGGCTCTATCTCGATTTTCAAGCAGCGATTCAGTATTTACTTCAATTCCATACTCCTTAATGAATTGATAAGCGATTTCATCCGTGTCAAATTGCAACGATAATCTCCCGTCACTGAACCATAATTGTATGTCGTATTTATCTTCAATGCCCAGATAGTATGAGTCATGGTTGGAGGGTTTTAATAGATTGCATATTTCTGGAAATTGCTCCCAATACTCAACTGCAATCAGATCAAAACTTGCCTCCCTAGGGTTGCTTTTAAGGCTCACTATCCACGGACATTTAGCCAGCAGTCGTTCAGCTTTGATAATTTCCCTACGCAAGCATTCTACTTGTCGCCATTCTACGTCATACTTTTTCCACATTTGATTTACAAGGGCTTGAATACCCTCACAAATCTGTGTCTTGTCTATCAATTGTTCTCTAAGTGTCATTATCTATCCTTTCAGTGGAACTAACGGGAATCGAACCCGTGGCGATGATTACGGTCTTCCTAAAGAGTATTCACTACTCATGCAAGGCAACGGGCTACTGCGCACATAGCTTGACCCTTGCTTCCAGCTTTCGCTTACCACAGCGCTCACCAAGTTAAGCCCCAGATGGAGACTCAATATATCGAGCCTCAATAACCTTATCATACTCCCCACCTATATTCACACCACTGAAATAGCGATAATAAGGGTATAATGTGTCTTGACGCAATTCCGATATAATCCACATATCAGAGGTACTTCGTTTAATCCAATAGTAGCCCAATGGAAGACTGTTAGGGTTTAGCACGATTTTGCTCCATAACTGCTACTGTAAAATAACCAGCGTCACCGGTACAACGACTTTCAAGCCTACCGGCATTAGGTGTTCCAGATTGCAGTTGTTCAACTAGACTATGAATTAAGGAAAGAGCTTCTCTTTTACTAACAGTGACAAAGACACCCTTGGAAGCACCCTCATTAAATATGGCTACTTGCATGATTTCTCCGTGGGTCTATGTTGATAACAATACCAACATTGATTTCGTGTGTCTATGACACCAAATCTTTTATGTCGATATAGCCCGGTTCCCTTGTCAATCAACGTGACTTTTATATGTCGTTGACACGCTGGTTTAAAGCATTTCAGTTTCATAATTAAGTAGGTTTGGCGGGAGTCAAACCCACAACCTGCGGATTAGAAGTCCGCTGCTCTATTCAATTGAGCTACAAACCCATAGTGAACCCGGCAGGGCTCGAACCTGCAACTTGCTGGTTAAAAGCCAGCTACTCTACCAATTGAGTTACGAGTCCAGAATCATCCAATCTCCATTCGACACGCATAATCTGAACAGATAACAACGCCATCCAATGCTATCCAACATCTATCAGCCGCCAGCTTTAATAGGTCACGTACTGCTGAATGCTCTGATACATGCTCAACCTCTAATGTTCTACCACAATGGTCGCATCTAAGAGAAGCCGTGACAGTGATATTTATTAGGTGTTCCATTTGAGTTGTCTACCTTTATTATAGCACAGTCCGCCCCGAAGTCAAATTAAATCCCTGGACCCCGACAATCGTTAAAACCGACCCTCGATCTAAAAAATTCATACGTTTTTTCCACATGACCCCGACAACCATTAAATCAGGAAAACGTTTGGCACGGAATTTGCCTTGACTTGATCGGCCAGCGTGGTATGATTTCAACATGGTGATTTACAACGGCAACGCATAGGAGAAAAATCCCACAGACTAAGCACGACCGATACAGTCGCTATAATCCCAATGTATATTTGGATTAAAGCGAATATGTATTAAACTGTGTAGATGCAGAATAACTAGTATATTCGGTACAACGCAATCCAGCGGTGCTACCGGTCACTATCGTTCTGACCCCGCCTGATGGAAAGTCTGATACAGGCATACTTGGTGCTGCTGCATTGCGACCTTATAATTTCCCTCAAGTGGAAATCTGGAAATTAAAATTAAAAACGCTATGAGAAATTATTCTCATAGCGTTTTTAATTTTATTCAGTAAAAATTTAAGTTAATTTTTTACCGTTTAATTTTAAATTAAATTAGTCTAGAAATAAAAGTAGGGCTGCGGAAGCGGCAGCCCTATTGAAAAACCACTCTGAAAGGCCAGAAGGAGTGGTTATTAAGTAAAAGCATACCATACAAGTTGCTTCTTAACCGTAATGGTTAGAACCATACATCGCTGCTAATACAGAGTTTGCCAATGGTTCCCTTGTATTGAAGTCATACATGGGGGCCATTACTCCACTAAACGGCGAACTTGCATGTCGTGCTTGTCTCATAACTGCTGAAGACAGATGGCCGTCTAAATCTTGGTAGCTAACAACAAGATAATCTTCACCATCTATAGTTAATTGACGACGCTTTCCATGCGTATAATAACTCAGTTGAACGCGACCATTAGATTTTAATTCCACTTTCGACAATCTAGTTAAAGTAGTTTTGTCTATAGGGAAAAAAAGTTTAACACCTTTTGGTAACTGCGCACGATCTATTTGATTAGCCTTAAAAACTGCATTCGGTTCTGCTGGCATCTTCTACCCAAAATCCTTCCTATTTATAATTGAAACGCTAAAAACAAAGCCCTCTTTGGTTAAAATGAACTCGGTATAATGTCACCGTAATTCGTCTCTCACTTGCATTAATAGCTGGCCTAAATGATTTTGACCCTCCCCTCGGTGTACACCCCAGTAGGTATCACCCCAGCCATTCGTTTCCTCTAAATAAGCATCGCCCGTCGCCAGCAATTTTTCTCTTAATTCAGGAATTGAAAACTTTAATCGAAGTAATTCGAGCATTATTCCAACTTTCTGGTAATTCCATTGCGACCTTAATGGAACAGTTTGACCCAGCCTCTTTGCTTGACCAGGGGTACCTGTTTGAAATTGTACTCTATCCTCTAGATTTTCGACCTTGGCTGCTTGGTAAGCATGTTCCACAGAAGGGAACTTTAACCCCCAAGCCTCAATCTCGCACGGATGGAAGTTGGATAAAAATGAATACTCAGCCGAAAAACCTTCAATCTTCTTAGTCATAAGATTCTCCGTATAGAACCATATTAAATCGTTCCTCTAAGCACTGTATCTGTCGGCTTAAAGTAGTCACTTCTTTTGTCAAGATATTGACCTGTTTACGCAAAACTTGTACCAGTTTATGTAAATCAGGTTTCTTTTTTCTACGTGGCTTCTGATTCATTAGAATTTATCCAAGTTATAAATTCTTGTAAGTGCATATGTTTACTATACGTAACACCAATGCGAAGAATACAATTTCCATCCGAAGTTATCTGGACCGAGGCCATATCATCTTTACCCGCAGCCCGTCCCAACGCACCCACAACATCATTAAGTGCTTTATTACCCATTATCT
>JGI20214J51650_10001855_pt1 | contig 13437 bp, 20 predicted proteins | sample WetSurMetagenome_FD_51650 | JGI IMG/M metagenome (IMG submission 51650) | reverse complement strand
CTATTAAGTTGAATGTTGATTTTGCCGAGTCGGTAATAACATCCGGCACGTGTTCACCTAAAAACAAACGTGAAAGGAAGTTACTCATGTTCTGCAATGATCTCTTCGACTTCGATTATAAATGCTTCCAGTGCTTCCAGTGTTTCGGCTAACATGTCGTATTCGTCTTCGTCACCTTCCATGTTTGACAATTCACCGACTGACACGTCACGAATACTTTCAAGCACTAACAAAATACTGTGTGGATCATTGGGTGTAAAGGAAAGCTTCATAATTCCCCCGTATGAATCTCTAGTGAATGACAACACTGTTTTAAATATAACTCTATCTTCGTCATGCGTCGTTCGCTCTTTGTAAACAGCCCGACAATAACAACCAGCTGTAAAATTATCCCACACATGATGTAAATAAATTGTGATGTTGTTATGTCCATGTTAAACACTCGGCAAGTCTACGACTTGCTCCACTTTTGCAACGTAGTCTTTTGTTTCTTTTGGTAAGTAGTCGCGCCATTGTACACCGTGCGCTTGTATTAATTTATCGAGATTGCCCAATCCCCAGTTATACGCGGCGATTGCTTTCGCCCAATCTTTATAGTGTGTATGCAGTTCGCCCATGTACTTTCCTGCATACGGCACGGCGGCGCTAGGGTTTAATGTATCAACGTCTGGATGCCAACGGGGTACGATCTGCATAATACCGGATGCCTTGGATACCGGGTGAACAGCGTCTTTATTAAAACGTGATTCTATCCACCCCATCCGTAACAGCATGGATTCAGGCAGACCGTATTTTTTCTCGACATCAGCGAATAATTTTAGATAAGGTTGCGCGGCGGGTAATGATGTTTGAAACACTCGCATAATTCTTTTTCTCATTAAAAACGCGCTAATCAAAAGACCTAGCCCTATATAAGCGCGGGCGTTCATTGGTTATACGAGCCGTACCATAAGAGGTTGATATCGCAAACAAACGCCGAGGCGTCACTAAAGCCCAAATAATATCTGTTAAAACTTTCGGCTTGATTTAAGACTAAACTAGCCGCGCCCCACGTGCCCGGAAATGCCGTGCTAAAATTTTCGCTTCCCCTGTGTATACCGCCTAGCGAACCGCAATACGTAGCGGCCTGTATAAGAGTCCCGGTATTAATGGCGACACCGTTTATAGACACTATTCCGGCCCCGTCCGGCACTAATGTAGAATAAGCGGCGGTGTATCCGGCGAGATTGCTTGTAGTGTTCGCGCCTTTATTAAGGGCGTATAAATCCAGGCTAACACTTTGCACTACTGCTAACGCACTACGCGGCGCAACGTGCGCGCTAACTAAAATTCTACTTTGTAGATATTTATTAGACCCACCCGCGCCCGCGCTATCTAAATCCAGTGAAATAAGGGGGGTTTGACCTATTGCCCCTGTGAACGCGCCCGGCGTTACACCGCGAATAGTGGTCATAAAATAGCCGGAGTAGTCAGCGTTCAAAATTCCGTTATTTGCACCGATAAAACCGCGCCAATTAGCGATAGGGTCTATTCTATTGTCCCATCCCTTCGCCCCGTCGTTATAGGTACTTTGTGGTTCGTACGCGTTAGCGTCATTGTTGAGTATATACGGTTTCATTTATCTACTCCGCTGTAAATACACAAGCTGTGACGGAACGTTGCCCACGGGGATCATGTGCCCTTTAAACCAAGGTTGAAAGGTCGCTTGAAACGGTGCCACCGCGCCCGGTAAAGTGCTGTAATCGTATGTAGCCGTTATAGTCACCGTATCGCCTTGATTTGCGATTAACCACGTTTCAAGATCACCTGTTAAAGGGTCTATAAATATGTTTTGTGTAAATATATTTACTTCTGTTGTCGTGGCAATAGAAAAAGTCGCGCCGATATTGGGAACGCCGATGACGCCGGTCATGCTTATTAGGTCGACATTAAATTGTTTTAATATAAACACGTAACCTTGCGGGACTATCACCGTTCCTATTTCAACATTGTTTTGTATCGCCCCCGCGGGGGGCAATGCCGCGTTGACCGCGGTCACACGTTGATTAAAAATACGGCTGTTAGGCGGTAATGAATCATACACCGCCGACGTGTAAGGCGTTTTGTCACGTGTAGCACCGCCGGCGCGTGTATTTGAGTCACGCATAAATTCACCTAGGGCGCGGTCGTGTACGTTATTCATTATCTGTACACTTTGCGACCGACAAAACCAAGCGCTAACAACGCGATATTTTGCCCGGTAAATAAATTGTTAACCTGTATGGTTAACTGCGAAGCCGCCGGAATAATGCGCGGCGTTGGCAGAATAGCGGGAAGCATACCCGTGCCGAACATGCTGGTTAATTGTATCGGTTGGTCTGACCATTGACGGCCTGAACCCGTGTCGGTTATCAACACCGTCACCGCCGGTACTGCAAGCGTCGTGTTAGTGTCAGCAACACCCACACCGTAAAAACACGCAAACACGAGCTTACGTACTTCAAAATGGCTGTTAGCCTGAATTTGTATCGACTGTGTTTGCGATGTCGATAAGGCCAACGTGGTAAACGTTGCGCTGTAGGTAAAAAAATCAGTTACAGGAGCCGGTACGGGTTGCATGGTGTTTCCTCTCTTAACGAATATAGTGTTTAGTGCCGATAAAATCAATAACTACTTTTGGGTATGAATAGGTACACAACCCAGCAAGATTTACGTTTAACGTGCTGTTGTGTTCGAGTCGAACGGGCGTGTCTAAAACTTGCGGCACGATATTACGAATAGGATAACCGGCCTGCCCCGTTAAGAGCATTGAAAGAATACCGTTCATAAAAGACATGGCCAGACCATTGTCATACATTAATTGCTCACCGCTCTGATTATCGTTTATTCCGATAACAAAAATGGCCTGTTCGCTCGTTAAGGTTGCGGGTGCGACGCCGACATCGTTTTCGTTTGTTTGCACCATTTGTATTTTCGTTAAAACAAAATCAGAATCATTATCTATTTGTAACGTGTGTGTTTGAATAGACCCCCCTATAAACAACCCGCTAACAGCGTTAAATTGTAGACGGTATATAAAGCCGTCTTTCTTACCCGCTCTAATGTCTGACATTATTTCGCCACCGTGACTAGCATGGGCGCTTGTGGCGCGGGTGGTAATTTTGCGTACAGGTGATTACCCGTTAGCGTTAAATTGAAAAAGGGAATGGTTGTTGTGTAAGCCGATGTAACAGTAACAACAATGACACTACGTCCGGCGAATACGATAGGTGTTGCGTTCGATAACGCTATGCCCGCCGGTTTTGTTATCTCCATTGCATTAAGAGTATTATTGTTAAAAAAACTTTTATCACTTCCGATAACTTTAAAACTTATCGTAAGGTCTGGAATCATTAGCGCGTTATTAGCAACGGGTGCGCTCGCTGACGCTATGTAACACCCGACTGTTTTGTGCCATTCAAAAGCACTATTACCTTGTGTTGAAATTTTAAAGGTTTGCGGTACGTTTTGTACCAAGTTTTTAAAGAATGCAGAATAGCAAAAAAACTCCCGTAAATATCTTACGGGAGCTTTTGCTGTTTTCAATACTTTTAATTCTGACATACGTTTGGCCGTAGTTAAACTTAAGGGGATTACTGTGATTTACGGTACAGGATACCACCTAAGTTAACACCGATACGACCATCTACACCGGAGGGAAGTGCCACAGCAGTCGGGAAGTTAAGACTAACGTTAAAGTTTTGGTTAGCTTCCAGACGCAACGGGGCGCGCAGTCTGAATACTTTACCGACTGAGCGCGCGTATTGTGTCGTGTTGTAAGAGCTTGTAGCCGCCGCCGTCGTGGCAGATGACATAGCCGCAAAACCGCCTAAACCGCTTTCCATCGGGAAGCGCATTAGCGGGCCGAGATCAAGGTAAGGTTTAGAACCGATAAACAATTCCAACCAGCCTGACTTCATAACTGACATTACATCGTTAATGCCTTTGCTAACGGCAAACGGTGCTGCAACATCTTCAGCGGGCGACACGTCGATACCACTAAAAAATTCTACGCTGATCGTGTGAATCAGGAAGGACTGTGGTTGGGACAATTGACCGGCCGAGGTCATGTTTGTATCTGCAAACGTTTTCCCGCTTTGCCCTTTCGGAATTTGGAAAAATTGCAGTTGTGTCGAACCCGCCAACGGGTAGGTTTGATAATCGTACAGCGGTTGGTCGACTGCTTCAACGCCTGGACGGTTTACGTTGTACTTATTTAATTGCCGTGTATTTGGAACGCCTGCCATGTTAATCACCTTGTATAAGTTTAAGGATTTTTAAAAAGCGGCGGGATGTTCTAAAGTAAGACCAAACCGCCGCGCTTTTACAGTCAGTTAAAACTGATTGTAATCTTCGTCACCCGACAGATATTCACCCATCGCTTCTTCACCTGACATTCCGTCATTCCACGTGTCAACGGTCGAATGCATAAGCAGATCATCCCCGGCGCTTAGATATTCATTAAGCGAACCGTCTACAGGCATACCCGCTTCGATCCAGCCCATGCCGTTATTATAGGCATCATCACCGCCCAATTGTAAACCGGGCAAATTAGCGGCTAACAGTTTGCGCGCCATGTTGTAGGCTTGTATGGTAATCATGCCGACGCCCATATCGGTCGCGGTTTTCTTGCTCACGACTTTAGACGCTAACGCGGTGAGGAGTACAGCACCGGCCAATTTAACAGCGTTGCCAACATACCCGGCTTTAATGTTAGCAGGGATGGGTAGGTTAGCCCATGCCGCATCTAACACGATAGCACCTGCCGCGCCTGACAAAGCAGGCATGACTAAATCGTGTTGAATTTGTTTGATGCTAGGCAAGCCGCCCATAATCGGGTTAGAACGACGGCGGTGCTTAACACGACGGCGTTTAATAGGATTTGGATAATAACCGGCCTTGTGCGCGGCTACATTTTTACGCGCGCGTTTTTTGCCACGTGCTGTACGCGCTACACGCCGACGAGCGGGTGCTTTATGTGTTGCGGTCTTACGTTTTGCGGTTTTGCGTTTTGCGGTTTTGCGTTTTGCCACGGCCTTAGTCCTCGGTTTGTGAGTAGTTGTGGGTCGTTTGGCCGTCCCGCGTTTCTTTGTAGAGGCGCGTTTTTTACCGCGCTTCTTACGAATAGGGTTAATTAATAGTATTTTGGCTACCATGTCAAGCACTCTCTACATTTATTTTGCATTATCAACAAAGCCGCGATCCGTAAAACGAAAGCGACCACCCAACGAAAACAGGTTTCTACCGTCTTCTGTGACGGCCAAAATAGGGCGCGCCTTACCTTTAAAATCATGCCGATAGCATTCTATCTCTTTTTTAACACCGCGACGGGTGGTGTACCCGATAAAATCAATAGTGCCGACTTCCACGCCGACAGAAAAATCGGGCGAATCATATTCGGCTATGGTTTCGCTCTCGTGATCTCTGAACGCTTCATAACGTTTAGTGGCTTTCGCAATTTTGCCTATGGGTACTGGATTTTTCTCACGCGCCGCCTCTCGTGCCGCAAAAATAAATCGACCCCGTTTGTGATAGGCATAGGTCATTGTCGCGTTTTTACCGTTAACGACCACATTATAAAAAGTAGTGCCGACGGGTTCTAAAAAAATTTTGTCCGGCTTTGTCACGTAAAAATTAGCGATAACAGTACGTAAGCCGTCGAGCGACCCGGACGAACCGAGCTTAGTACCTGCTTTTAAACCCATAAATCTCTCACGACATTAAATACAGCAAACCGAGGATACCCGCGCCGATTGCTATTTTTAATTGTGTAGACATTGGCGCGGCTTCATCGCTTTTATAAACCGGATACGACGCGCTATCACCGCCCGTATCTGTAACGTTAATTGTTTGAGGAATACGTTTTAATGCGCCTCCTATTCCTCCACCCGTCGCGCCCGAGGGCATGACTATGGCGGGCTGTGTTGCCTTGATTACCGACGCCTCCCCTTCACTCACACGCCAATGTTCGGCGGGGNATTTTGTCGTTAAAAAAGTAAGATACTCTAACGCGGTGTTGTAATACCCGTGTGACGTTCTAAAAAAATCGTAACCGCCGGTTTTTGGATTCAGTTTGTAACTCGTGACTGTTATGGTCATGTTAGCGCCTCGACTGTTTTGATCGTAAAGAATCTTTAAGAACGGGTAACAATAAATAAAGCCCGATACCGATGGCGGCGTATTTAATCACACCTGAAAACGCGTCTTTAAATTGATTACCAAACAAACCCACGTCTGCATTACTCGCGTTTTGTTCACTTATAATTTTATTTATGTCGCCCGCACCGACACCGGCTTTTTGCGCGGCTTCCAGCTGTAACCGTTGTAAACGTGTCCGCATAATAATGGCCGCTGCATTCCAGCTACCCACAACCGCGATAGCGCCGACAATAACAGCCAAGGGAATCAACGGAATAAAACCCATCTCTCCCACGCCGCTCATGCCTACCCAACTCTTAGCAGTCGCCCAGGCATTATCTATCGCCGTCGTAACCGTTGTTACCTGATTACGCACAAACGCGCCACGATTCATTAGCGCGTCGTATTCTGCTTTTAGTTTTGGATCTTTAGCGGCCACCGCTTTCAATTGATCGAGTTGGCTAAACAACGCGGTAAAGTCACTGCCCGCTTTTTTAAGCTGGTTTACTTTTTGAGTCCACACGGACTCCTCACCGTCGGCACCGCTTAAAAAAATATCGCGCACGTTTATTTACCGCCCTTCTTTTTACCGCGCGAACGAAACCACATAAAACCCGCCGCCGCTAATGCCGCCAATCCGATATACAACGGAATTTTTGCAATGGGAATATCTTTCGAGATAGTCTCCATTTGATACTGTTGAAGTGCTACGGCTTGCGCTTCTTTTGCAGCTGTACCGTCCGTTTTTGCTTTAAGAGCGGCGGCGGCTTGATCGTGTTTAAGCTGTAGATTCATTTTCTCGGCTTCTAACTTTAACGCGTCGCGCGCCGTTTGCTGTGCTATCGCTCGATTAGCACCATAATCGAGCGCCTTTGTCGCGACCGATGTCAATGCATCCATCCAGCCCGACATATATTCGTTAACTTCACCCATACCGTTGACAACACTCGACTTAATGTTGGTACCGCTAAACGCGGATTCAACAACACTCGGGTGCTTAGACGCGACCGCATTAAAGCCTTTTTGAAAGGTCGGGTCGATTGTGTTCAAGCGGTTTAAAACATTTGTCGCGTATTCTTTGCGAATATTTTTTGTTATCGCGGCGATCTCGGCGTTACTTAATAAACTCGTGTTAGGGGCTGGCATACATTCCTCGTTAAGATAACAGTAAAATTGAACCGACGGTTAAAGCAAGTTTTAACGCGCCCGGCATCGGTTTAGATTCGCACGGCTTCACATCCGGTATTAACGCGGCGGGCGGTGGTGTACTGGGCGGCGTTGTTGTGTTCGGCGGGGCTATTGTATCGCCCTCTTGATTTACAGGGAAGGACTCGTTAACGGGTATTTTTCCCTCGTCGATCAATGTCAGTGTTTCACCTTCCATCACATATTCGGGCAATGCATCGTCGACATTGCCGGGTTTACGTAAACGAATGGCCGATAATGTCGGATCATAAACCCATCGAGCGTTATCACGGAATGTATCAAAATCTTTCTGCTGTGCAAGACTCGCTTTTTTATACGCTTCACTTAATTCTTTACGCTTGGCTTCCGCTATCGCCACCGTGCGCGCTACCGATGCAAGCCACGCGAATGGCGCGGTGATAGGTATAAAACTTAAAATAGTAACAATGATTCCACCCAGTGGCGAATTTAATAATTTTGCCGCTGCATCGACCGACTTGTCTTCTAGTTCGCGTTGCTGTGCCGGGGTTAATTCTTTTCTCGCGGTCATAACGGCGCGGTGTGTAGTAACCAGACTTTCTTTTAGTGACTGTGTTGCGTCGCCGCCTTTAACTATTTCGAGCGTTGCTTTGCCGGGCGCTCTAACGGCTTTCACCGACGTTTTAACAAGTTTTTTTATTTTTGAAAACAGGCCATCCATGTATTCGTTTTCGGTAATCAAAGGCGGTTCCCATCCCATTATCTGTGGCTCAGTCGCGTCACACGATACCCATTCGCCATTGATAAGCACTTCACAAAACACATGACAAATACCGTGACCAAAACCGACGGCACGAAAGCGGGTTTTAAAACCAATCGACGCCAACATCGTGGCAAGTAAAAGCGCTTTGTCGTCACAGTCACCTGATGCGTGTTCTAAAATTTTTAGCGGGCTTTGCACTAGCTCGACACCGTCAGTGTCGCGCACATAGCGGATACGTGACTGAACAAAGTCAAATAAGGCATGTGCCTCCCCTTCGTAATCTTTTTGATTTAGATTAGCGATCAGACGGGTAGCAAGCTGTCTAATAATAGGATGGGTTTTGTAAACGTCACGGAATTTAACCATAGCCGCGAGAGTATAACGAATACCCTCACGGCCACCGGGCATGGTTTTAAGCTGTTGGATATGTTGACTCGTCGGTATTCTCACCGCTGCCAGTGTCGGAAATTGCCTCGCCATCGCTTAAGTCTTCGTCCGCCTCGTCAGTAATTTCAGACGTTAACACCATTTCGCGCAATTCGTCAAGCCATATTTTTTGCGTCGGCGTTATTCCGCCGGGAATAAACATAACAAAGGCTTCATACTGCATATCCGATGTGAATGCTTCTATCACCGCGTCGCCCATTTGATCTAACAATAAATCGGCGTATAAGGCCGGGTCACTGTTTTTATCGGCGGCACGTTTGCACATTTTACCCAGCGCTTCAAATTCGCTCGTGTCCGCCTTTTCAACAACGGGCGCGGGTGTCACAGGTGTAGCGACCGGATTTTGTTTTAGTAGAGGTTTAATTTTTTGGGCAAGGGGCGCTTGTTTCGCTGTCGCATTGCTTGCGGCTTGCATTGCGATACCTTGCGAGATAACCGGCGCGATAGATTTTAAAGCCGAGATTAGCGGGCTTTCACCATCCCCACCGGATAACTCTTTACCGAGTGCGATACCTTGCATTAGCGATTCTATCCCGTTATCTCCACCGCCGCCACCGTTTAACTTTTGCGCCGATATAATAAGGTTTAGCATCGCCATCGGATCTTGAGCGGTGTTTGATTTTGATTTAACCATTTCAAGCATTAACGCATTTGTGGCGCGTTGTGACTCTCTCGCTTCTTGCCGTGCGTCGGCGGCGGCTTGTCGGCTTTGCTCGTTTTGCTGCTGCATCATAAGTAAAAATTTATCCATTGACTCATCTTTACCGTGCGCCATTATCGGCGCATTCCGCGACTTTGGCACTTCCACGATAATCGGCGTACTTTTACAAATTCGCCCGGCGCGTTTTAAAACAGCACGGAATTCCCCGCCGTTGTAATCCTCGCGCAAGCGATCACAAATATCGCCCATGCTGAATTCGTCCGGGGACATCGAAAACAATTCGGCACCCGTGCTTTTTCCTTTAATGTCTCGATAGATGTGCACTTTTGCGTCGGTAACATCACCGCCAGACAGTTCAAGCAATACACGCCCGAAAGCTTCGTCAGCTTCTTCGTCTTCAAATTCCAGATGTGCGTCGATCATATCATCGTCAATGTCGTCAGATTTTGGTTGTTTTTTAGCGGCCATGATGGGGATTCCTCGTTGATTTTAGTGGGATAATAAAAAGCCGGACTAACTAAAAGCTAATCCGGCTCTAACTATACACCAATGCTTAACTAACTTACCAGCTTAAGAAGCGGCTTGTGCTTTCCACACCATTCGCCCTCGTCAGTCATAGGAAAAACGGCTTGTATCCCTATTTGCATTCCGTTAGGTGTTTGCACGGGAATAGCAAGGGGCACAGGTGGCTCGGCTTTGCAAACCTTGATAATGGTTCGCCCGTCACCGGCCAACGTAGCCCGGTGATAGTCACACGTTTTACAGGATTCGCCCGCCATGATTAAACCGCGATCTCTTGGATCAAAAAATCGTTGTAACGCTTGCCGGGGCGTTTAGCGAGTTTTGTGATAGAAAAGCCTTTATCGACATAAGAGTCGTTCGGGTACTGTTCTTCCCAATTACCCTTCAACACCGCGTTAACAATCATGTTTGCTTCTTCACCCGTTTTCATGTTTACAACGTCAACAACGGTAGCGGGTTCCATGTCCTTTTCGCCTTTTTTAGATACTTTAGGTGAATCGGTCATTTTCGCGGTTTGAGTACGCATTTTTGAAATTATTTTGACGTAGATAGGTTGATCTTCTTCAAGCTTCAAAAATGGTAGAGTAACATTTTTTAAAACTTTCGGTACAAAAGTGCTAGGCGCTTTTGCGGCTTGGTTTACAGATGCTTTTGCTTTTGCGGCTTGGTTTACAGATGCTTTTGCTTTTGCTGATTGTTTCATGGTTGTAGCCTCGTTTCGTTGATTTTATAGCTTTCGGTTGAAAGCGTGGTTATTATTGCAAACATTGCAAAACTTGTCAACGCTTGCGAATAATTCTTTTAATGTGTTTTGGTTCGGAATGTACAGAAAATGTCGGCGCTAACGGATTGTATACAACTTCGTTCCCCGCTGCCACTTCGTACAATTGGGCGACTGTTAACCGTGCACCCTTAGACGCGTACTTAAATTCACCGTCAAGCTTTTCAAACGCATAAAGCTTTTTACCCGCGACCGCGCCGCTTTTACACTCGGCTTCTAAATCCCATTCGCCCAACTCTTTGCCGATTTTCAAGCCCTTGGCTTCTTTACAAAAAATTGAATCGGTGTCGCAATACACAACGCCCTCACAATTACAAATAGCCTCCCACAACATCGCGCGAACGTATCCGGTAATACTGGCCGCTGTGCACACGTTATAATACCGCTGTTGTTCTTCATCTATCGGCTTCTGTGCCAAGTAACGACTACCCAACATACCGCCAAACACCCACGATCCGCTTTGCCCCGTGTCCATCGGTGCGCCACGCACCACGCCATCGGCGTCGATAGCACATGCCTCGGCAATAACATGCTCTTGATAATTTTCGGGGTTAGCTCCAAACTTACCGTATAGCGAATTCATGAACAGCTTACACAATAAATCGCCCGCATCATCACCCGCCGCTTTTGCTTCTTTGCGGGATGTGTAGAAGTGTTGCACGTAATCGGTAAACGTTGTTTTAATCGGGAAATATAATATTTTTGTTATATTCTTTATCACCGCCGTTTTTGTTTTTAACGCGGTAAAATATTCCCACCCGGTTATGTGATACGTACGCGGAATACTGTCACTTGGAAAAATTAACGAGCCATCGACATCACGAAAAGGAAACGCGCCGCCGCTTATCGCGTCACAGGTGATAAACAAACCGCCGTGGTTTTTCTTATCAAGTGACATCATTTTTTTAAACGATATTTCAGAATAATTATTGTCTATTGGGTGGAGCGATAACATAGCGAAAGGATAGGCACTATTAATGTCGAAGAGCTTCACCGCGTTGTCGATCATTCCGTCAATAAACACTTGGCAACGACCGCCGTAGTAATAGTGCTTAAAATCGTTATACAAAACGCCGCCAAAATCCTCGGGTGCTTTCTTTCCGCGCATCGCTTCCCATCGTTTCATCGCCGCGCCCGCGAGTGTCAGTGATGAGCCATAATCATCACGAAAGCGTTTGACAAACCGATAGAGATACTGACAATCATTCTGCAAATAACGGCGAATCTCGGGCATGTGAAGGTCGCGCACGTCTTTGTGCATTTTCGAATAATCGAAAACGTCTTTCTGCATTTTGGAAAGCGGCACGGGCAATATATTCCAGCTATCACGGAATTCCACTTCCCCGATTTTAAACTTTGCAAGGCGACCGTTAATAATCATAACCTTATCCCACGCGGGAATATAATCAAGGATAAAGTGCCAGTCAAATTTGCCGCCGTTGTGAGCGTAGACAATCATTGCAGGGAGAGTGTAAATAAATTCTATAAATTCTTTAACGGTCAGAAACGTATAATAACTTTCCCCGTCGTAATAGCCCCATATAAAGGGCTTGGGAATGTTGACACCGTCAAAAGGGTCGGTTTCACTGTCGACAATTGCAAAGGGGCGCATTTAATACGTACACTCGATAGAAAAACATAGCCCAACTAAAACAATAGTAAACGACCAATTTTTATATCTCGTTGCTACTGATACCCCGATTAATTGAAACGCTATCCCGCCATCTCGTAACACACGGTACTGGTGCCATAAATCAAAGTCGAGTGTTGTCATAAAATAGCCTCACGTTATTAAAAGTTTGGTGATAGATTTTTGTGCTTTAACGTTTTTGTTAAGAGTAGTAACGGATTTTTTTATTGTTTTATCAAGGCGTTTTATATTGGCGTTTAAATTTTTGGCTATCTTCGATGTCTTAACAAACTGGCTTCGTTGTTTACCGCGTACGCCACCTAACAACATCGTGCGTTCGATTTTAAAATCATTGAGCGCGTCTTTATTAATGAGTATGCGCTCTTTGGTGTCGGCTATGTTTTTATTAATCGCTGACAGTTTGTCGGTCAGTTCGCGACGTGCCGAACGTGTTTCGCGTTGCTCCTCACGGTAATCTGAAAACTCGTCGATGTCGTCAAAGTTATACGCCTGTAAGCCGAACATCCATTCACGCCAGTTGTTTTTGCTTTTCTCGTTGCCGTATTTATTTTGAAGTCTTACAATCTGCCTGATAATGTCGTCGATAGTGCCGACATAAACCGCGCCGCCTTGTGTCATCATGTGATCGCCGGTCAAAATAGAATAACGTGCGCCGCCGATTGTGTTGTGTAAATCTTGCAAAATGTTTGCGGCGTCGCGCGCTAAGTCGTGTTGGTCTATTCCGTAATCTTCAAAAAAGTGTTTTGTTATTCCGACGTTCTCATCACGTACCCTGACCCGTAAATCGTTTTCTCCTTCTTCGTAGTATTCAAGCCGGGGCTCATTACCGACGACGGGGACGAATAAAGTACCGCGCGGCGGCTCAATACCGAACAGCGAACGCCATGCCGCGCTTGCTTTAGTTGGTGAACGTGTATAAATTTTTTGTGACGTGGCACCGATAAACGGGCGAATGATATTGTAGTTTTTTGTTATTTTTCTTTTTTGCGCGGTGGTAAGTGCCGCAAGTCCTTTGCGTGTTAATGAGTAGCCTTCTTTAGCTGAAAATTCTTTCGGGTAATACGCGCGCGCTAAACGTAACCGCTCGTCGTAGCCTATGCCCTTCGCAAAATCTTCAAACCTAACCATGTAACATGCGCCCCCGCGCCTCAAGGATTAATACACTAACACCGTAGACCGATTAATACAAGGTTGACATTCAGATATTCACGGTGTTAAAGTTACCACGTCCTGCTGATTGTCAGCCTCTAGAGGACGAACTAAGCCCCACCCATCGCCCCCGGCGGGTGGGG
>JGI20214J51650_10001853_pt1 | contig 13446 bp, 9 predicted proteins | sample WetSurMetagenome_FD_51650 | JGI IMG/M metagenome (IMG submission 51650) | reverse complement strand
TTTCCCATTTGGGCGCTTGAGTCAAAGCGTCGAGATCTTGAGTCCTTCACCTTTGACCTAGCTTGGTTACCGTAGCAACGTTTCGGATAGAAAACTGTCTGATTCCGTCTTATTAATCATTTCCCGTCTACCGCAAAAGTAAAAGACCAATACAACGATAGGTTAGTGGCAATGCACACTCAGCACAAAGTTATTATTGGTAATAGCCAACAAATGTCGGAGCTTGGTGACGGCAGTGTCCAGTTGATGGTTACTTCTCCTCCTTATCCTATGATAGCCATGTGGGATAACTTGTTTGCAAAAGCTGACCCCCGAATTGGGAATTTATTCAATAAATTGGATGCAGATGGTAATGATGAAACTGTGCGGCAAATTTATGATGCTATGCATGACTATTTGGCGAAGGTTTGGCAAGAAACCTACCGAATTCTCGTTGAGGGCGGAATCGCATGTGTAAATATTGGCGACGCCACGCGCTCAATAAACGGCAAATTTCAAATCTTCTCCAATCACTCACGTATAATTGAAGTTTGTGAAAAAATCGGTTTCATGTCGCTTCCTTATATTCTATGGAAAAAACCAACTACTAAACCCATGTATAAGGGAAAAGGTGCTTTTTTGGGCTCAGGTTTCCTGCCGCCTAACGCTTATGTTACTCTCGACTGCGAGTTTATTTTGTTGTTCAGGAAGGGTAGTCTCCGCAAATTTCCGCCTAGGGATGCCCTGCGGTATGAGAGTGCTTTCACGAAAAAGCAGCGGGATGAATGGTTTAGCCAAATCTGGGCTGTCAAGGGCACGCGGCAAATAGCAAGCCAACTGGAACGCAGAACAGCAGCTTATCCTGAAGAAATCGCAGATCGTCTGATCCGAATGTTCAGTGTCAAAGGCGAAATCGTACTTGATCCGTTCCTAGGTTCAGGAACGACCACCAAAGTTGCCATTCAAAACGAACGTAGCAGTGTAGGATATGAGGTTGATCAAAACCTTCTTCCAGTTGTAACTAAGAAAATAGGCAACACAAAAACGGGAATTACATTGGAAATAATAAAACGATAATATAACCACATTTTAGTTTTAGAATACTGATTCAGGTTCTATCCAAACCTGAAGAGGCAGGTTGGTTAAAGCGAAAAATGAGAGCTTCTTAAAAGGTTGAAATATTATCTGCTAACATATACTCATCAAAGGTCACTTTAATTGGTTAAACGAATTTCAAAAGATGATCCGTTAAGTTCAGGAAAGGTTTCCAGAAGATTAAACTTGTCAAGCAACCGCGCCAAAGGTAACATCGCTAAAGACCGATTTGCGTTTGACCAAGCCTTTCAAGGAAACGACTGCCAAAAAATTCGGAAAGACGGAGACTTTGTCGTACAAAAAAGAGACTTCTTTGGCAACAAAGTTGGCGAACCCACAACTTACGAAGTTAAAACCAGTAACTCGAAGTTAACGGAAGCCCAGGAAAAAAGGAAGCGACAATTAGGAAGAAATCGCTACAAAATCGCTAGGTATTAGTTGTAATTATTTGCTTGGAAACTTAAGATGAGTAGGGTGTGTTGCCTTTTTCGAAGTGTCATTAGTATGGTAAAAATTAGTGCAAAAGGAAAAAAGGAGTAACTTAGTTAGGTTATTTTGTCAAAAAAGTATGATATCGAGAGTCAAATGTTCAGTTGACTATTATTTGATGTTGTTTGCGTTTTAGGGAAGATTTTTTCTCCCTTCATTTTTTCTTTCGTAAACGCCTTGCCGCCAAGTTTTTTCTGTGTATGTTCGATGAAAGTTTAACAAACCTTATCTTCCTGAGCGTTAAGCATAAAAAAGTTTATATGCATGCTATGCGGCTTGTGTTTGTGCTCTTAGAAAAGTTAGCAAAACCCTTTTTCGAGTTGGATCAATCCAGCATCGGAGGAAATGAAAAAGTGAAAATACAATTAATCAAAACTCACAGGCAGCATTATTTGTTAAATTTATGGGAGAACTGAAAACTTGACTAACGTACAAAAAGAAGATATCCATTATCTTTTGAAAACTTTCTTCAACGAAAAAGGCTTAGTTCGCCAGCACCTTGACAGTTATAACGAATTCATTGACCATGGACTCCAAGAAGTCGTGGATGAAGTAGCTGAAATTCCTATAGAGGTTCCAGAAAGCCCCTATAAGGTGAAACTTGGTCAAATCTGGGTAATTGACCCACAATCTCGAATTACAGGTCCATACGCCACTGAAGTGGATGGAACAAAACATGAAATTTACCCAATGGAAGCAAGATTACGCAACTTGGCGTATTCTGCACCAATTGCGCTCGAAATGACTCCCGTCGTGGACGGAAGAGAACAGGACACTGAACTTGTTTACATCGGAAATATCCCGGTTATGCTGAAGAGCAAACTTTGCTTCCTCAGTCAACTCAGCAAAGAAGAACTTATTTCAGCTGGAGAGGACCCTGATGATCCAGGCGGATACTTTGTCGTTAACGGCAGCGAACGCGTAATAGTCGCCATGGAAGACTTGGCACCAAACCGTGTTATCGTTGACATAGATGAGAAAGGCACATCGCCAGTTTACCAAGCAAAAATCTTCTCAACAACCGTCGGCTTTAGAGCAAGGATTGAACTTAAACTCAAATCAGACGACGCAATCTACGTCACCATGCCAGGAGTTCCCACCGAAATTCCATTCGTCGTCATTATGCGTGCTTTAACAATGGAAAAAGACAAAGATATTGCCGAAGCAGTTTCTCTCGACAGCGATACCCAAAGCCANTTANGTGCCTCATTCGAAAAAGCCATTGGTGTAGATACCCCAAGTGACGCCATTCTATTTATCGGCAACCGAGTTGCCCATGGACAAGTCGAAGAATATCGACTTCAAAAAGCAGAAACCGCCTTGGACAAAAACTTCTTACCCCATTTAGGAAGAAGCGACAAAAATCGCCGCGAAAAAGCAATATTTCTCGGCGAAATGGCGTACCGCGTTATTCAACTAAAAACAGGAAGACGCCAACCAGACGACAAAGACCACTTCAAGAACAAACGTCTACGACTCGGTGGTCCATTGCTCGCTGACCTCTTCCGCGTTTCATTTAGAAACTTAACAAGAGACATTAAGTACCAGCTTGAACGCATCGGCGTAAAAGGCCCAATCATAACCGTCTCCGCAGCTGTTCGCCCAGGAATCATCACTGAGCGTTTCCAGCATGCACTAGCAACAGGTAACTGGGGCAGAGGCAGAGTCGGCATTACACAATTGTTGGACCGAACAAACTACATCTCAACCCTTAGCCACCTACGCAGACTCCAATCACCACTCAGCAGAAGTCAACCTAACTTCGAAGCCCGAGACTTACACCCAACTCACTGGGGAAGATTATGCCCCAACGAAACCCCTGAAGGCTCAAACTGCGGGCTCGTCAAAAACCTAGCCCTATCAGCCTCCATCGCTGTCGGTGTAAATCCAGACAAAATCAAACAACTCCTCTTTGAAATGGGCACAGTACCAGCGTACGAAGCATCAATTGAACTACGTATTTCTGGCGCAAAAGTTTTCGTCGACGGCAACATAATCGGCTATTGTAACAACCCACAAGAAATGGTCCAATCATTCCGCCAGAAACGAAGAGCAGGCGAAATCTCAACTGAAGTTAATGTAACTTACTTCTCCAAAGCCCAAACGGAAACAGAAGAAGTTCACGCAAACTGCGACGAAGGCAGAGTAAGACGCCCACTAATCATCGTTGAAAACGGCGTCGCAAAACTTGGGTCAAAACACTTTGAGAAAATCGGTTTAGGCGAATGGACATGGGAAGACGTAATAAAGAATGGTTTAGTCGAGTATTTGGATGCTGAAGAAGAAGAAAACGCCTTCATATCATTATCCTACGACGCCATTAAACCACAAAACACCCACGTGGAAATTGCCACCTTTACAATCCTTGGAATTTGCGCCTCAACTATCCCCTATCCAGAACACAACCAGTCACCCCGAAATTCATACCAAGCCGCAATGGCAAAACAAGCCCTCGGCGTTTATGGCACAAACTTCCACCATCGCGTAGACTCACGATCACACATCCTTCACTACCCACAAGTACCCATGGTTCAAACAGAAAACATGGATGTCATGGGCTACAAGCAACGCCCCACTGGACAAAACTGCGTCGTTGCAGTGCTTAGTTTCGAAGGCTACAACATGGAAGACGCCATCATATTCAACAAAGCATCAATCGAACGAGGCTTAGCAAGGTCAACCTTCTACCGAATCTATGAAGCAGAATGCCGCCAATACTTAGGAGGCTTAAAAGACAAGTTTACCGTTCCGGAAGCTGGAACCCGTGGATACCGTGGAGAACAATACTACCGTTTACTTGAACCTGACGGAATAATCAGCTTAGAATCTCATGTCGTCGGTGGAGACGTTTTGATTGGAAGAATTAGCCCTCCAAGATTCCTTGAAGAATACAAAGAATTCGAAGTTAAAGGACCATCAATGCGCGATACCTCTGTAGACATGCGTCCGTCCGAAACAGGCATCGTCGATGGAATCTTCGTCACTGAATCAGGCGAAGGCAGCCAACTCGTTAAAGTCCGCGTTAGAGACCAAAGAGTCCCTGAACTCGGAGACAAATTTGCCTCACGCCATGGGCAAAAAGGAGTAATAGGCTTAATTGTTGCACAAGAAGACCTACCCTTCACAGATGACGGCATGGTTCCCGACCTAATAATTAACCCACATGCAATACCCTCAAGAATGACAATCGGGCAATTCATCGAATCACTCTCAGGCAAAGCAGCGTGCGCCAGAGGAAAACCCGGAGATGGTACACCATTCTCAAACGAAGGACCCGACGAAGTACGTAAAAACCTCGTAAAACTAGGTTTCAGCCAAACAGGTAGCGAAGTTTTCTACAACGGCACCACAGGCGAAAAATTCGTCGCAGACATATTCGTCGGCATTGTCTATTACCAAAAACTACACCACATGGTCGCTGATAAAATACACGCAAGAGCCAGAGGTCAAGTGCAAATGCTTACACGCCAGCCAACTGAAGGACGCGCAAGGGGCGGTGGTCTCAGATTCGGAGAAATGGAACGAGACTGCCTCATCGGACACGGAGCCGCCATGCTACTAAGAGACAGACTTCTAGAAGAATCCGACAAGTACACACTCTACATCTGCGAGAACTGCGGGCAAATCGCTTACTTCGACATGAAGCAAAGGCGTTATGTCTGCAAGATATGCGACGAGAAAGCAAAGATTTCACCAGTAATCGTGTCTTACGCTTTCAAGCTTCTGCTACAAGAACTGCAGAGCTTATGCATTACACCAAAATTAAGACTAAAGGAGAAGGCATAACATGTCACAGGAAGAATTAATTCATAAAATAGTGGATGAAATCTCATTCGGCTTAATCTCACCTAAAGATCTCCGCAAACAATCAGTCGTGGAAATTCAAACTCCAGACACCTATGACGAAGACGGCGCACCAATCACAGCAGGCTTAATGGACGGNAGATTAGGAACTCTTGAACCAAGGCAAAGATGCAAAACCTGCGGAAACACNGCCATCCGTTGTCCAGGACACTTCGGCCACATCGAACTTGCCGTACCAATCGTACACATTGAATTTACCAAAATTATTTTCGATCTTTTAAAAGCCACCTGCCGCACTTGCGGTCGCATTCTACTCTCAGAAGACGCCTCTAAAAAAGCACGTCAAAGACTTGAGCGCTTCAACGAACTTTTAGGAACAATTCCTGATGAAATTTACAAAGAAATCTTAACCGACATTAAAGCAAAACAATGCCCCTATTGCGCAGCAGCCCAATTTAAAATCACTTTTGAGAAACCAACAAAGTTCATTGAGCAAACTGAAGCTGGTTCAGAGCCTTTAACACCTAGCATGATACGTGAAAGACTTGAACGTGTCTCAGATGAAGACCTTGAAATCTTGGGTTTCAACCCAAAGGTTGCTCGTCCNGAATGGATGGTTCTNCAAGTTCTTCCTGTGCCCCCAGTATACGTGCGCCCATCAATCACACTTGAATCAGGTATCCGCTCAGAAGACGACTTAACCCACAAACTCGTAGACATTATCCGTATCAACCAACGTTTGAAGGAAAACATGGAAGCTGGCGCACCAACCCTCATCATTCAAGATCTATCTGAACTCTTACAGTACCACGTTACTACTTACTTTAACAACGAGGCCTCAGGTATTCCACCAGCACGCCACCGTAGTGGACGCGCCCTAAAAACTCTTTCACAACGACTCAAAGGTAAAGAAGGGCGATTTAGAAGCAACCTCTCAGGCAAACGTGTCGATTTCTCAGCCCGCACCGTTATCTCTCCAGATCCTAACCTTGACATAAACGAAGTCGGTGTTCCACAAGACGTTGCCATGCGACTATCCGTCCCAGAAAAGGTAACTGCATGGAACATTGAAGAAATGAAAAAGTTCGTGATTAACGGTCCAGAGAACTATCCAGGGGCACTCTATATCATCCGCCCAGACGGCAAACGCATCCGCCTTGAATTCGTCGTTGACCGCACAAAAATCGCGGAAGCAGTAGAATTAGGATTCATAGTTGAACGCCACCTCAAAAACGGCGACATAGCTATCTTTAATCGACAGCCTTCACTTCACCGCATGTCCATCATGGCACACTACGTTAGGGTTTTGCCATACAAGACCTTCAGATTACACCTTTGCGTTTGTCCCCCCTACAACGCGGACTTTGACGGCGACGAAATGAACCTCCACGTTCCCCAAAGCGAAGAAGCTCGAACTGAAAGTTTGCTGCTAATGCAGGTTCAAGACCAAATTCTCTCACCCAGATTCGGCGGTCCAATCATCGGCGCCATCAGAGACTTCGTCACAAGCGCATACTACTTTACCCGAAGAGGCAATTACCTGACCAGAAGTCAAGTTAACAGGCTGTTAACAACAACAAACTACACTGGACCCGTTCCAGAACCAGAAATTAAAGACCCAGAACCCCTGTGGTCAGGCAAACAAATCTTCAGCTTATATTTGCCAAAAACCCTCAATTACGTATTGAAAGCTAACATCTGCCAAGGCTGCACCAAATGTGAAGAAGACGCCTGCAAACACGACGCTTACGTGGTTGTCAGGAACGGTCAGCTTGTCTCAGGTATAATCGACAGACGCTCGATAGGCTCGGAACAATCCGAAAGCTTACTTCACAGAATCATTAAAGACTATGGCACACAAGCAGGAAGAGAATTCCTCAACAAAGTTACACACTTACTCAAACAATTCATCTCCATGCGAGGCTTCAGCTACACCTACGACCAACTGGTTCTCTCACCAAGAGCCCGCAACCGAATGGCAAAGACAATGGACCGCATCCAAAAGAAAATCGACGAACACATCGAAAACTTCCGAAACGGAACCCTACCACGACTGCCAGGACAAACTCTAGAGGAATCCTTCGAAATCTACGTAATGCACGAACTTGCCGTAGCACGAGATGAATCAGGCAAAATAGCAGACGAAGACTTCACACTGGAAAACGCAGGCATCGTCATGACCCGAGCAGGTGCAAGAGGCTCAAGCTTAAACATCGGTCAAATGGCAGCTTGCGTTGGTCAACAATCAGTCCGAGGCAAACGTATCCTAAGAGGTTATGCAGGAAGAGCATTGCCACACTTCGTTGACGGCGACCCAAGCCCAAGAGCAAGAGGGTTCGTCTACAACTCTTATCAAACAGGTTTAGATGCAATTGAATTCTTCTTCCACGCTATGGGTGGCAGAGAAGGTCTAGTCGACACTGCCGTCCGAACACAACAAAGCGGTTATATGCAGAGACGTTTAATCAACGCACTTGAGCATATTCGTTTAGAATACGATAGCACTGTGAGAGATTCAGCAGGCGACATTATCCAATTCAGGTATGGAGAAGACGGTGTAGATCCAGCAAAAAGTGACCATGGTAAAGCAGTTAACGTCAGCCGACTAATTGACCAAATAAAACTCGGTGACGAAAAAGGCGAAATGGCTTCCGCAGAACACATCAAGAAACAACTCAAAAACGTTGAAAACCAAATAACACCCATCCTGTTAAACCAGCTGAAAACAAACTTCGCAAAGAACAAGCTCACAGCCAAAGGCGTAACTAAAGCCGCAACCCAAACCGCCGAACAATACAAACGCGCCCTAATGGAACCAGGAGAAGCAGTCGGCATCGTTGCAGCCCAATCAATCGGCGAACCAGGCACACAAATGACTCTCAGAACCTTCCACTACGCAGGTGTCAAAGAACAAAACGTCACCTTAGGATTACCAAGACTAATAGAAATTGTAGATGCCCGCAGAATTCCCTCAACTCCAATCATGACCATATATCTACAAGGTAATCATGCAAAGAGTAAAGAAGGCGCAGTTGAAGTTGCCCGGAACATCATCTATACTTCAGTCGAAAACTTAGCTTCAGCAATCTATGAAGACCCAGTTCGCGAAGCAATAATCATCGAGTTAAACAAACAAATGATGGATGACAGAGCCATAACAATGGATGAACTCAAAATGCGTATGGAACTGCAAAACGCAACCGTAACAATCACAGACACAACAGTTGAGATTAAACCCAAGAAAGCTGAACAACTTAAACGCATGCTTGCAAAAGTTCCAGGTTACCAAGTTAAAGGTGTCCCCGACATTAAACGTGTACTGGTAACTGAAGAAAGCGGCGAATGGGTAATACGCACTGATGGCTCAAACCTCTCCAAAGTCTTAGAAGTCATTGGCGTTGACACTTCACGAACAACCACCAACAACATCCACGAAATCGCTAAAACTCTCGGCGTTGAAGCATCCAGAAACGCACTCGTTCACGAAGCCAAAGGAGTATTAGAAGACCAAGGCTTAGACGTAGACGTCCGACACGTAATGCTCGTAGCTGACATGATGACCACAACAGGAGATGTCCAACAGATCGGTAGACATGGAATCAGCGGCAAAAAAGCCAGTGTCCTAGCGCGCGCCGCATTCGAAATCACAGTACCAAACATAGTTGAAGCCGCCGTTAAAGGTGAAAGTGATCCTTTGGCTGGTGTAACAGAAAACGTTATAGTTGGGCAATCAATACCAATCGGCACAGGCTTAGTTGAACTGTACATGTCAACATTTGAAACGCAAGAAAAAGAAGGAGGAAAAACAGAAGCATGATAGACATAGATAAAGCATTAGCGTCTGCAGTGAAAACAGGAAAGGTATCGTTTGGAACCAATGTTGCATTGCAAAACGCCAAAACCGGCAAAGCTAAGATAATAGTCTTAGCTTCAAACTGTCCAAAAGACATGAAGGATCAAATAGAATATTATGGAGAAATCTCCAAAGTCCCCGTTATAACCTATAAAGGTGGATCAATGGATTTAGCCGAAGTTTGCAAAAAACTNTTCATTATATCGGCTTTAAGTATCCGTGAAACAGGGGATTCAGATATTCTCAAAGTAACCGAGGAAACTCAGCTACAAGAATAAAAAATGGAGGAAATAAAATAACAACCGGCATAAAGATTACCTGCGACGAAATGCGCTACATTGCCTTATTTGAAAGCATCAGCGGCGCAAGCGTAAAAGACTGCATCGTAGACGAAGTAGAACAACGCGCAATCTTCATTGTGAACCAAGGACAAGTAGGCGTTGCCATCGGCAAGGGCGGAAGAAACATACACACCCTTGAACGAATGACAGGCAAAAAACACGAAATTATAGAATACAGCGAAGACCCAGCAACATTCATGAAAAACGCCTTAAAACCAGCTGCAGTCCGAGAAATACGCGTTACCGAACGAACTGATGGCAAAAAAATGGCAGTCATAACCGTCAACCCCAAAGATAAGGGCGTCGCGATAGGTAAGAACGGCAAGAACGCCGAACGTTTGCGCTTTTTGGCAAAACGGTACTTTGATATTCAGAACGTTAGCATCTCCTAAGTAGTCCGCTAAAACGGCTATTAGGCGATGAAATCGTCGCTGATTCAGTCTGTATTGTTAAACCTAAATTGCATGGTAACTCCATCCTACGGAGTCTTATTTCACTATAACAATTTATTTCTTATTTGTCAAGAAATCTTTTATTCCAACAGCTTTTAGGTGATGTGGTGACCGCGGTTGAAATGTGTGAAATTCGTTTCTGAAATTGTTCAGTTTTACAAAAAGACAACGCAGCACAGGTCAAAAAGCAAAAAACAAATAATACTTATGTAGATCTTGTTTCATAAACAATAACTGCGTCCGACTTAATCTGCATGACTAAGTCATGACCTTCTACTATTTTCCGCAAGTTACCCATACTTTCTTTGGAAAGATTAGCCTTGATGTTAATGTGGTATCCATTGTAAAGTGGATACATAGCTTTCTGAGGAATTAAAGTAATAGTACTTCCATCTAACCCGGGACATCTGTCCACAATCTCTCTTAGTAATATTGCGATTTCCGCGAACTTCATAAACTAAACCTATTCTATATTTATTATATTCAGAATAAAAGCCTTCACAAAAAAAATCGTTTATGTAATGNTAAATTTTGTCAGTTTTGTTAATTTAAATCGGAAAAAGCTAAAATTCGCTCACTAACGAGTTTAAGCTCATAAAAACTTATAGCTCTATAGTAATCAACATGCATTTAACCTCTTTGCATAATCAAAAAGGCGCATGCTTGGATGATTCAGCTACATCATAGTTCAAGGGTAATTTGAACAAAGATGTCAAATTGTTTTAATAAGACGCTTTTCAATAGTGTCAACGCTTCAAATAGAGGCAAAAATCTTTGTTAATCCAAGAAGTTATCCTTGAAAATTTCATGAGTTACGAATACGCCCGAGTACCCTTCAAACAGGGCGTTAACATAATTGGGGGACCCAACGGGGCAGGAAAATCCTCTCTTCTGCTAGCTATTTCGGTTGGTTTAGGACAGACTTACACTGAGCGTTCCCGCAAACTCAGCGACCTAATTCGTTGGGGCCAAGACCAAGCTCGAGTNACCCTCATCTTAGACAATAGTAAACAAGGCAACAAACGCCCTATTTCAAAATACAGCAAAGACCAACTTTTCCTAACCCGAGTACTACGTCGAGATGGAAAATACTTTTTTGAACTTGAAAACCGAGTCGCCAGCAAACAGGACATTGAACGATTGCTCGGCAAATTCGGCGTTGACCCAGACAACATGCTAATCATCATGCACCAGAACATGGTAGAGCAGTTTAGCGTACTCAGCAACGTAGAGAAACTACGCATGGTTGAAGCTGCCGTAGGTTTGGAACCTTTCCGAGAAAATGTTGTCCAAGCAAAAACTAAACTTATGCGTATTCTAAGTCAAGAGGAATCTGTTGGCAAACTTCTCGAACAAGCAGAGCAAACTCTTCATTATTGGCACGAACAATATGAGAAGTACCAAGAGAAAAAACAATTGCAGCTTAAGCGCCGCTTTTTAGACCGTGAACTGGTTTGGGCAGAAGTTGAACGGCGAGAAGCTATAATCAAGGGGTTGCAATCGAACTTTAACAAAAACCAGCAAACACTAGGCAAAATAGAAGATGACCGACAAGCGATTATCAGCGAGTTGGATGATCAACAAGTCCATCAGCAAACTCTCAAAGGCGAGACAAAATCAGTCTTTAACGAACGCTTAAACCTTGAGCATAAAATCGCCCAGAGCGAATCAACTTTATCCCTAATTGAACAGTTGCTTACCGAAGTCCAAACCTTAGAAACCCTAGCCAACAAAAACCAGTTTAAATTGCTACGAAGCGATAACCTAAAAAAAATGATTGAAACCGAAAAACTACAAATCGCAAAAGCAACCGAAAAAATTGAAGAAAACCAGAAAAACATGCTAAAACTCGATAATTCAAGCGATAAAATCTCGTCTGAGACTTTGGATAACCGTGTGAAACTTGGTTTGCTGGAGTTTAAGCGAGCAAACACCGTAGTAGACATGAAAAATATTGAGAAGTCAATTAAGGACGCGCAAGAAACCCTAAACACAGCTATTTCTAAGGCTTTTCCATCGGGGGAGAGAATAGCCGTCCTGAAAAGCAATGTGGAAATTCAAGATGAAATTGGTCTAACTAATGGTCACTTAGCGGCCTTAGCAGACGTTTCGGAAGATATCGAACGTCAGTATGAATCGTACTCTAAGCTTTATTTGGAACTTAAAGATAAAGCGCAGTTGGTTGCTGATAATCGCGAAAAAACTCTTGAAGAAGTTAAAACTCGCATGCAATCTTGGCGCACCGTTATGGAAAGCTTGCTTGAACGGGTTAATGTGGAATATCAAAAAATCATGAGCCAGACCCGGGCCACAGGAGAGGTGAAGCTTTCAAGTGTTCAAGATATTGAAACTGCTGGACTTGAAATCTATGTTGGCTTTAAAGGAAGCAAACCAGTTGCTTTGGATGCTTACACTCAAAGCGGCGGTGAACGCACAACGGCCACTATGGGTTTCTTGTTGGCTCTGCAACAGCATGTTCGTTCACCTTTCCGAGCAGTTGACGAATATGACATTCATATGGATCCCAAAAACCGTGAAATGATAGCTAAAGTCCTTCTCGCTATGATTAAGGACGCCAGCGCCCAATATGTCGTTATTACTCCAAGTCAAATCACGTTTGCGCAGCAGGATGCCAACGTAATAACTGTTCAGAATCTTGAGGGAAAATCAATCGTGCGTGAGGTCGCCTGATGCAGTCAGTTAAACATGACAAAAAGTTGGGCAAAGAAAAGCTGGAACGAATAATTGAAATGTGCATAGCAATAGAAAACCACACCGTTGATCCCTTCACTTTGAACGTTGACGAAATTATCAAGATTGTGCACGAATATTTTCCTAATTGGGCAAATCCTGAAGAACTAAAACTTGATGCAGAAGCCCTCCATCACTTAGCCACGGTAATCAAGATGCAGAGCGAATGGGTAAAACTACGTTCAAACTCACTCTACACCGACCCGTTTCTCTTAGAAGAAAAAATCCGACAGACCAGCAAGCAAGGGATGATGGATGTTTTTTTGGGGGCTTGGAGTCCGCTGATTGAATTTGAACAGCTTAGTCTACACAGTTTAGCTCAGGGGTTGCTTTATTGGGAAGCGTTAGCTCCTATGGGTGATAGGTGGAAAGACATCGATGTTTCCCAAGTTGCCATGGGTTCCGTTAGCCGCGAAGAACTCATTAAGCAGAGAGTTCTAAGTGATCGAGAGTTCTCTGAAGAACTGGAATGCTACTGGCAAGAACTCAAAGTTAAAACAATAGAAAAAGGAACTAACGGCAAGATTGCTTATTGGGATTTTATCGGTACTGACACATATGAAGAAACAGTTCAGCACGCTTTTCTGACCAGTTTCTTAGTTACTTACGGTTACGCAACCTTGGAAATTGATAGGTTAGAAGAAACTGTCTTCATTTTACCCTTCGATAAACCCCGAAAAGA
>JGI20214J51650_10001849_pt1 | contig 13459 bp, 7 predicted proteins | sample WetSurMetagenome_FD_51650 | JGI IMG/M metagenome (IMG submission 51650) | reverse complement strand
CCAGAGCTTCACTAACGATCGCCTGTGCTTCCTCCAGGATGCGGTGCAGATGCTCGGCGCCACGGAAACTTTCCGCATAAATCTTGTAGATTTCCTCCGTCCCTGACGGACGTGCCACGAACCATCCGCTTTCAGCTCCTACCTTCACCCCTCCGATGGGCGCTCCGTTGCCTGGTGAGCTGGTCAGGATGGTTTGAATTTTTTCACCGGCGAGATTGGTGTAACTGATATTCTCCCGCGAAAGTTTTTTTAGTGTTTCCCTTTGCTCTAGAGTTGCTGTTACTTCAACACGTTCGTAAACCGGCTCGCCGAACTCCTGTGTGATTTCATGGTAGATTTCGCCGGGATCGCGGCCCATCCGCGCCGTGATCTCCGCCGCAAGCAAAGAAGGGATGATTCCGTCTTTGTCGGTTGTCCATACACTGCCGTCTAGACGAACAAAAGACGCTCCCGCACTCTCCTCTCCGCCAAAGCCAAGCGAGCCNTCGAGCAAGCCATTAACGAACCATTTGAAACCAACCGGTACCTCGTAGAGCTTCCTGCCAAGCTTAGCGGTGACGCGGTCAATAATCTGGCTGCTGACCAGAGTCTTACCAACGGCCGCTGCCTTGCCCCACTCCGTTCGGTGTTGGAAGAGGTAGAAGATGGCGACCGCAAGGTAGTGATTGGGCGGCATTAACCCCACGCTCCTGGTAACAATCCCGTGCCGGTCATGGTCGGTGTCACAAGCAAAGGCGATATCAAAGCGATCCTTTAGATTAATTAGAATCTGCATCGCATAGGACGAAGAGGGGTCCATGCGGATCTGCCCGTCCCAATCGACTGACATGAACCGAAATGTCGGATCGACGGTCTTGTTAACAACGGTAAGGTTTAATCTGTAGCGCTCAGCAATCGGCTCCCAGTAGTGGACCCCGGCGCCTCCGAGCGGATCCACGCCCATACTGATATTCGCGCCACGAATTGTGTCCATATCGATCACATTGCCAAGATCATCGACGTAGGCATCGAGATAGTTATGCCGGTGGGTCGTGTCGGCGCGAAGTGCCTTCTCGATAGGAATTCTCATCACACCCTGTAGTTTAGTTTCGAGGAATTCGTTTGCTTTGGCCTCTATCCAATCAGTCACGGCATTTTCCGACGGACCACCCTGCGGTGTGTTATACTTGAACCCTCCGTCATGAGGCGGATTATGCGATGGCGTTATTACTATGCCATCGGCAAGTCCTATCTTGCGTCTACGGTTATAAGTAAGAATTGCGTGAGAGATAACGGGGGTCGGTGTATATTCGTCTTTCTCTGCTATCATGACGTCCACCCCGTTAGCCGCCAGCACTTCCAGCGCTGTAGCTTGAGCTGGCTCGGAAAGTGCGTGGGTGTCCATACCAAGAAACAGCGGGCCATCGATCTGCTGCCGCTTACGGTACAGGCAAATGGCCTGGCTGATAGCGAGAATATGCCATTCGTTAAAAGCCTTTTCAAATGCCGAACCACGATGCCCGGAGGTGCCGAACGTAACCCTCTGCTCCGGTACCAAGGGATCAGGTACCCCGGTATAATAAGCGGTAATGAGTTTTGGCACATTTACCAGCAACGATGGCTCGGCAGGCTTTCCTGCAAAAGAGCTTATTTTCATTGGGCTTTCGTCCATTTCACGATTCTCAGTTCATAATCAAGTTTCCTTTTTATCATTGCTCAATCTGAACTTCTTATTTTTATATAAGCTAACCGGCTGATTGATGTCTCTTGATAACCAAACCCGCATGTTGCTCCCCCAGGATGCGGTACCCTAAGAGTTTCACCCGATCTTGAACCAGGAACATTATTAGTGCATAGCCCCAGACAAGACCCGCGTAAGTCCAGCCGAGCGGGGTCATCAATAATCCGTAGACAGCAATGAGAGTTGCGGCGATTTGCGTGCCTATAACTGCAAATACGAGAATCCGAGCCGGCTTAACGGACCAGAAAGGACCTCTAGTACGTGCAACAAAAACAGTGAGGTGCCCGGCAATAGAAAATTTTAAGTAAATCAAAGTCTGAATTATGTCCTGATTCAAATGCAAGACATTTTTAACCAGCAATAATAATCCGAAAGATGAAATCACACCGAAAACACCCAGTATCGTGGCGATACCCAGGACAGACCGCATGTTCCATGTTTCAGGCTGGTCGGAGTAACGTACGTTGTCATAAGCGATGGAGAGTATAGCTCCGTCATTGAGTATTGCCAGTAAGACAATCATGATAGCCGTCACAGGGTAGACATTAAAAAGCAGGATGGCAAGGGTCAGGAATAACAATATCCTGATTGTCTCAGCAATTCGATAGATGGCATAGTTGGTCATGCGGTGAAATATCTTGCGGCTTTCTTTGATAGCGTCGATTATCACCGAGAGACCAGGAAGCAGTAATACAATGTCAGCAGCCGCACGAGCAGCATCAGTGGCCCCGGCAACTGCAATTCCGGCGTCAGCTTTCTTCAAGGCCGGTGCGTCATTAACACCATCGCCCGTCATACCAACGATATGACCTTGCTGTTGCAGTACCTCGACAATATGATACTTGTGCTCCGGGAAGACTTGAGCAAAACCATCGGCATGTTCGATTGCTTCTGCTAACTGTACGGCTTCATGAGTTTTAGTTTCGTCGAAGAGACCGGCATCGATAATGTTATTACCCAGGTCCAACTGCCGTCCGATCTCCTTGGCAATGGCAATCTGGTCCCCCGTTACCATTTTTATGCTTAGCCCCATTTTTTTTGCTGCGTCCACAGTGGCTTTGGAATCCTCCCTTACCGGATCGGAAAGCGGTAATATACCCAGAAAATACCATTGACCCTGGGCATTGGTGCGAGCTACACCAAGAGAGCGAAAGCCGCGAGCAGCGAATCCGTTCACCGCTTCATCAACCCTGGATTGTATATGAGATGGGTTGGAGTCCAACGCAAGGATTACCTGGGGGGCGCCTTTAGTGACCTTGAAATCGCCATGGCCTTGTGTTTTAATCGTTGCCTCTGTGCGCTTATGAACGGGATCGAAAGGCTGGAAGTGAGTGACTTGATACGATTTTAATTTTTCACTATCCTTTACTCCGGCAAGCACAGCTAAATCGATGGTATCCTTGTCTTCAGCCCGGGAAGCCAGTGCGGCGTCGAGAATTACCTCTTCCGGACTAATATTATCCATAGTGAACGGGACACCCATTGTCAATTTGTTTTGGGTTAGAGTACCTGTCTTATCGGCGCAAAGAACATCAACACCGGCTAACTCCTCGACAGCCGTCAGCCGGGTAACAATCGCCTGCTTTACTGCCAGCACCTTAGCTCCCAGCGCCATTGTTACCGATAAAACTGCAGGCATAGCGACCGGCACCGCAGCTATCGTAAGAATAAGCACAAACCGCAAGACGTCAAGTAACGGGTCGTGCCGGAAAAGGGACACGGTTAATATCAAAATAGCTAAAGCTAAAGCAATATAAATTAGGTAATCTGCAATTTTAATGACGGCCCGTTGCAGATGACTGCGAGTTGTGGTTGTGCTGACCAGTTCGGCTGTCTTGCCATAAAATGTGCTGCTGCCGGTAGCATAGACCAGACCGTCAATTTCTCCCCGCCTGATTATGGACCCTGAGAAAACCGCGTCGCTTAATTTGCGCTCGACGGGCAAGGATTCGCCGGTCAAGGCTGACTGGTCAACTTCTATTGGGTCTCCCTCGAGCAATCTAGAATCTGCCGGTACGATATCGCCGATGCGCAGCCGTATAACGTCTCCCGGAACGAGCTCCCTGGCGGGAACATCTGCCCACGAGCCATCCCGTTTAACTTTGGCTTGAACAGCAAGTTTTTGTTTTAACGCCGCGATTACATTGCCTGCCTGGTGCTCCTCGCGGAAGCCGACCACGGCATTCAAAACCAGTAGAGCAACGATAACGCCGAGGTCCGGCCAATGGCGTAATATACCAGATAGCACTGCCGCTACAATTATCATAATTGGAATTGGACCCCAAAAATAAGACATGAATTTTAGCAGTTGATTATTCTTCTTTTCCGAAAGCTCATTGTAGCCATACTTTTCTAATCGCTTCTGTGCCTCGCCTTTGCTAAGACCGTCCTCAGAAAAGGATAGCTGCTTTTGCATTTCTGCTAGCGGTAAATCTTTAAACTTCTGCTCCGCCGATTGGTTCATCTTATTTTTGCCTTGAGGTTGACCTTGTTTCTTATCACCGGTCGGCTTACTCATTTTCCCCTTGCTGGCGAGAGAAGCTAATCTTGTATTAACACACTTGGCCACCTGTGTCCTGTTTGTCGTTTTTGCCATGTCGCCGGCGAGCTTTTCGTCCCCGATTACTTCTCTAACCCATTCACTAAAGTCGTTCTTTTCCGAATTTACGTGATAGGCAAAGGTATCATTTGACATGGCGTCCAGGCCTTCGGCGAGTTCCTTAATGTTTCTGAATGTGCGGCCATCGTGACACCGGAAGATTGACTCCTCTGGTACTTTGTCCAGGAGCTTATCTGTCTGCTCCATCGGTTGCTCTTGAGGTTTCTCTTTTTTCGCCATGCTCTATATCTCTTACTACGCACATCCCGGATGCATACTTTGTGCTATGAGAAGACCAGTAAATGTGCCGATTCATTTGTTTGTTTCAACGGGAATGATTCTTGTCAACGGGTTCGTCGCTCCAATATCCTTTGCGTTCATAATGGTGATGCAGTTCGGCCTCATACTCCCGGGTTAGCGAAGGCCCCTCCGTGTATTCCGGTGACTTCTTGATAGACTCACGATTCAGGTTGACAGATACTTTTCGGTCTCTCCAACTCACCTGCTTAACCCATTGGGGTGATATTAATACCTTTTTCCCTTCCCACCAATTTTGTGTGTCAACGATCAAGTAACGGATCATCCACGTCTCATCATCGATGACAAAATCATCGATATGGCCAATATCACCATCTTCAGCATGGATATGATAGCCACTCACCTCAAGAGAACTACGCAAATGCGGATCCCACTTTTTCTCCTCAGGGGTAGATCCAAACCGCTTGGTATATTCACGCGACGGGTAATAAGACTGTCCCCATACGTAAGGGCCATACCAATACCCTTGCCATCCATAATATTTATAGTAGGACTCTTCATATTGATGTGAAACAGGCTTATCGGTATCCAGAGATGGACTCTCCTCAATCTGTTTTTTGGTCAAATTGACTGCGATTTTTTGCTCTTCTTTATTCACTGCGGCCAGTGCTTGCGGAGAGATCAACACCTGTCTGTTCGTAAGCCAGTTTCCTGTGTCGGCGACCAGATAACGAATCGCCCAGTGCTGGTCATCGAAGTAGAATTCCTTGATCTTCCCTATTTCCCCGTCGAGGCTGTCCAATTTGTAACCCTTAAGTNTTTTAGCTTTATTTAGCATAATAATTCTCCTTCCGAATTTGAATTTTATTTTGTTTACAGGACGCNGCTGCTAAACACTATCAGATAGATATAGAATCTTCCTCGTAATAGATAGGTAGCATCTCGAGAGCTATCCTGGCAGCCAGAGGTGCCTCTACCGATGGTTCAAAACTTTCTAAAGCGGCTATTACCGGCTGAAGAACTTTAGAAATGTCTCTCTTGTTTACATCGTGGAGCACATGGTGCACACCTTCCTGTAGCCAAAGCGAATCAGGGTGCTCCATTAAGGCCCGCAGTAAAGGAACCGTAACCTTACGACCAATAGAAATTAATCCTTCGGCCGCCAGCCAGCGGACATCAAACATCTTGTCTTCTAGAGCTTTTATCAGCGATTGCGTTGCTGCCGGGTCGCCTATTTGCCCCAGGGACTTGGCTGCCTCCCAGCGCACCCATTCCTTTTTACTTGCCATCACCTTGGCCAATGGTTTAACCGCCCGCCTACCAATAGCCACTAGGGACTTCCGTGCTCGTACCCTTACCATCCCATCTTGACTTCCTAGGTCAGCAATTAATGATTTGATTATTCCTTTATTTCCCTTATTGCCGCTGTCTAAAACGCTTTGTTTTGCATTGTTACTAATCATTTTTTTCCTCCCAAACCCTTTTACATTAAATACAGAGTAATACGGGCTCTGGCCGGCCTAAGATTGCCGGAGCTTCACAAGCATAAGAGGGGTGTTTCCAGCGTCCAAAACCTTATAAGCAATACTACCGTGATCAAAGCGGCCAAATCCTGAATGTCCATGTGTTGACATGACCACGATGTCGGGATGTACCTCTCCCTCTTGCTTCGGATTAAGTACTACCTCATCTATGTCACCAGCTACCGTATCGGCTTCTGTCGTTCCCTGCATGTGATTTCTGACACATTCTTTCTGAGGCTGGGTAGACGTTTTCAACGAAAGAGAGCCCTGAAATATTGTTGGCGATGAATCAATTGGAGTTGAAAAAGTGTCCAATTTATCCTCACCCGATGTTATTCCCTGCCAGAGCGGAAAATCTTTCAGTTCGCAACAAAGTAACTCGGGCTGTAAGTTCTTAAATGTCTTTCTAATTTGCATAACGACCTTCAATTGCGAATTGGCGTTAGTGAGAGTTGTGAACGGCTTTAAGGTATTCGAGATATAAGGCTATTGATGACCAACATAGCCTCGCTTATGCTGATGGCGTAGCCGAAATTCTCCACATCCAGATTCGGGTCCTGAAGTCCGGCATTGGTGATTCCAACCACTTCGCCAAGCATGGTTATTAGTACTCCACCGCTGTTGCCAGGGTTTATAGCGGCATCGGTTTCGATCAGTCCGGTAAGCGAAACATTGTCATAGTTCGCCGGGACATCAAGCTGGCTTACCACACCCACAGTCACACGGATACCCAGATTTAGAGCATTACCGATAGCTGCTATTGGCTGCCCGAGCTTAAGTTGTGAGGAGTCACCGGTTACAACGACTGGCAAGTTTTGCGCTGCTATCTTGATTACTGCCAGGTCTTTTTCTGGATTGGACTGGATTGCGGTCGTTATATGCTTTGTACCATCCATAAGAATAACCGTTACCGCCTGGGCACCATCTATAACGTGGTTGTTAGTTACAATAAGTCCGTCCCCTCTTATAACCCAACCGGTACCGGCTCCTCCTTTTGCAGTAGGGTCGCCGGGAGCGCCCTGTGGTCCGTAAGTAACCTCTATTTCCACTACCGATGCCATTACCCTTTGAATTGCCTCAATAAAATCAGAAGGTAAGCCTGTATTCACAATGGATACCGGTTTATCGGTGGAAACAGTGGTAGTGGATGTGGACAGGGCTGTTGTCGGTGTACAAGCGGTCATCAACGCCAGCATAATCACTATAGCCAACAACCTTTTTTTTGTTTTTCTTATCATGGTCTCCTCCGATTTACTAAATAGCATTTAGAAAGGCAAAATCTCTTTAAAAAATCATACTTGTCATGAATAGGACGACGATGTGGGTATACTTATGCGATTTCAATAACGCAGAGTCGTTATTTACGTCCCAAACTCTATTAGCACACACATCTATGCCGATTGTAATCAGTAAACATACGTAATCTGTATAAAGTATCGGCGGAGACCTCATGAATATTTACACTGGGTAGCATCAGCAGGTCGTAACTTTTTTAACCAATAATAAGCTGCTGAGCATTCCGTAAATGTTGTCTATCATGTGTTTTTACCTAATATTTTTTCGTTTATTGTTACAAAGTTTCACAATTCATCTTTGAATAACGTCTGATAATTCTTGAATTCTCAATAGCAGATTCAGCAAGGTCATCATGACCGGTTACCGGGAACTCCTGCGGCTGCTGGCGCACGAAGTCAGCCTCGGGGCTTTGCTTAAATTTGTGCTTGTTTGCAAAACACAGTTGCCCGGGTTCTAGCCAGGAATCAGTCATTTCTCGATAACCGGTTAATCTGAGAACTGCCTGTTACTTGCTCTTCATGCGACAAAATTTCCTTTACAAACACAGAACATATGTGCTATTATATGGTGTTTACTCTCTCGCTCTTTAATAAAAATATAACTCCGCTTATCCTGTTTTAATCCCTTATTGAATCCGCTCATGGTAGTTTATCCCGATTCTATCGGGAAGCTTGTCGAACCAATCGGGACGCCGGTCGAAGGAAACTGCCGCCTGCCCGGTGTCCTCAGTGGTATTAAGCCTCCAACTTCATAATTCGAACTCTATTGAATTATGCCAATATTCGTTTTCCTCTAAAAAAATCGAATATTTCATAACCCTTGCGAAGCATCGTTCTCCCCAATAAATTGTTATTAACCTTGTATTGTAAACTACACACTGTGAACTGTTCACTCTAAACTATTAACTTTTCTCTTTAAACCTTATACTTAATTACAGAGGTACTTTATGTCCCAGCAGTTTGAAATTGTTTCTGATTTTAAAATGACCGGCGACCAACCTCAGGCAGTCGACAGGCTCGTGGAAGGCCTGCAGCAGAGTCACAAAATGCAGACTTTGCTCGGTGTAACCGGCAGCGGGAAGACGTTCACCATGGCGAACGTCGTGCAGCGGGTGCAGCGCCCTGCACTGGTCATCTGCCATAACAAGACCCTCGCCGCCCAGCTCTATTCAGAGTTCAAGGACTTTTTCCCCAACAATGCCGTGGAATATTTCGTCAGCTATTACGATTACTACCAGCCGGAAGCATACGTGCCCCAGCGCGACCTCTATATCGAAAAAGATGCAGACATTAATGAAGAAATCGATAAGCTCCGCCACGCCGCCACACGTGCTCTCTTTGAGCGGCGTGATACATTAATTGTTGCTTCGGTATCCTGTATATACGGCCTTGGCGAACCGGAAGAGTACCGTTCTTTCGTTTTAAATCTGAAACGCGGGGAACAGTACAAAAGGGACACCATTATCCGCCGGATTGTCGACATGCAGTACCAGCGCAACGATATTGATTTCACACGGGGAAAGTTCCGTATCCGCGGCGATACGCTGGAGATTCAACCGGCCTATGAAGAAACAGCATTGAGAGTCGAGTTTTTCGGCAACGAGATCGAGCGTATTGTCAGCATCGACCCGCTAACAGGCGAAGTGCTGTCCAATATGGATTTCATCGATATCTATCCCGCCAAACACTTCGTAACCTCACAGGATAAAATGACGCAGGCTATCGAGAGTATTAAAGCCGAACTGGAACAGCGGCTCAAGGAACTGCGGGACAGTAGCAAACTGCTGGAAGCCGCCCGCCTGGAAGCCCGCACCAACTACGACCTGGAGATGATGAAGGAAGCCGGCTATTGCCCCGGAGTGGAAAACTATGCTCGTCATTTGTCCGGCCGGGCACCGGGCAGCGCACCCTGGACGCTGCTCGACTATTTCCCGAAAGACTTCCTGTTGTTCATAGACGAATCTCATATGTCGTTACCGCAAATCCGCGGAATGTATGGCGGCGACGTATCGCGCAAGCAAACTCTTATTGATTATGGTTTTCGCCTCCCTTCGGCACTGGACAACCGCCCGCTGAGCTTCAAAGAATTCGAACAGCGTATCGACCAGGTAGTTTTCGTATCCGCCACACCGGATGACTACGAACGGCTTCATAGTAAACAAATCGTCGAGCAGCTGGTCAGGCCCACCGGCCTGCTGGAGCCGACGATGGAGGTCAAGCCTACCAAAGGGCAAATAGACGACCTGCAGTTCCAGATAAAAACACGCGTAGACCGGGGCGAACGCTGCCTGGTAACTACCCTTACCAAAAGGATGGCGGAGGAACTGGCAGATTACCTGGTGGAGATGGGCGTCAAGACTCATTATCTGCATTCGGATGTAGAAACCCTGGAGCGGGTAGACATACTGCGCAGCTTGAGGCTGGGTNTTTACGACGTGATCGTGGGAATCAATTTATTGAGAGAAGGCCTCGATTTGCCTGAAGTCAGCCTGGTAGCTGTTCTGGATGCCGATAAGGAGGGTTTCTTGAGATCGGAGGTCGCGCTGATTCAGACAATGGGGCGTGCCGCCAGGCATATTGAAGGGCACGTCATCATGTATGCGGACAAGATTACCAATTCCATGAGCCGGGCAATGGCCGAGATCCAGCGCCGGCGTAAAATACAGGAAGACTATAATATTGAACATAATATCACGCCCCAGAGTATTAAGAAGGCCATCAGGGATATCACGGAGAGGGTCAAAGCGGTAGCCGAACCGCGAGCCCAGTATAATGTTCCCACTTCCAAAGATGACATTTTGCGATTGATCAAAGACCTGGAAGTACAGATGAAAACTGCGGCCCGTAACCTGGAATTTGAAAAAGCCGCTCTGCTGCGTGACCGTATCGTTGATTTACGAAAAGAGTTTCAGCCGGTGGAGATAGAGAAAAAAGAATAACAACCAATTCTTAAATCATCAATATTAACTCATAAATCTATTATTTCCCCGAGCCCCCATCATCCACATCATCCTCTACGTCATGCCCTTCCTCTTCAAGCATTTCCATAATACGGGCAGCACGGGGATAACCGATTCGCAGCCGCCGCTGCAAGAATGAAGTAGAAATATGTTCGTGCTCTTTAGCCAGTTTGCGGGCTTCTTCCATCAGAGCATCATCACCCGCTACATCACTTTTACCGGTAACCACCGCAATCTCTTCGATGTTAAGCGAGGGCCTTTGATGGTCTTTATTCTGACTTGACCAGAAATAGACCAGCCTTTCCACCTCAGGATCGGAGACATAGCAGCCCTGCAAACGTTTCGGCTTGTCCGAATCAGTAGGCATATAAAGCATATCGCCTTTCCCGAGCAGCTTCTCAGCACCGACTCCGTCTAGAATCGTACGCGAATCTACCTGAGAAGTAACGGCGAAGCTTATACGTGTGGGGAAGTTAGCTTTGATCAGGCCTGTAACTACATCTACGGAAGGACGCTGCGTTGCCACTACCAGATGAATGCCGGTAGCACGGGCAAGCTGGGCCAGACGGCAGAGATTGTGCTCCACTTCGGTCGAGTTGCCCGTCATCATAAGATCGGCCAGCTCATCGATAATGAGTACCAGGAAAGGCATACGATCAAGGCCTTTTCTATTCTTATTATAGCCTTCGATATTACGCACATTTGCGGCCGCCATCACCTTGTAACGCCGGTCCATCTCCTGACTGAGCCACCGGAGCATAGTTAAAGCTTTTTCTGTCTCTACAATGACCGGGGCTGCCAGATGGGGAATGCTGTTAAATGGAGTCAGCTCCACGCGTTTTGGATCCACCATAATGAATAGAGCTTCATCCGGAGTGTTATAGAGCAACAGACTGCAGACGATAGCGTTCAAGCAGACGGTCTTGCCGCTGCCGGTTGCGCCGGCAATCAACAAATGGGGCATTTTAGTCAGGTCGGCCGAAAAAGCTTCACCACCGGCACCTTTACCAAGGGCAATGGTCATCTTTGTCTTAGCAAGCAGCTTTTGAAATGAAGTAGTCTCGACTACTCCACGCAGCGTCACCACGCTCGAAATAGTATTTGGCACTTCAATACCGACTACTGCTTTCCCGGGAATAGGGGCTTCGATACGAATGCTCGGNGCTGACAGGGTCATCGCCAGATTATTTGATAGAGCCGTTATACGTTCTACTTTGACTCTGGTACGNGATACCTCTTCCTGTTTAGTCACGGCATTACCATCACGNTCTCTTTCCCTCACTTCCCTGAATTTTCGGTCCCAGCCCGGTTCCAGTCCGAACTGAGTTACTGTGGGTCCGGGGTTTATCTGGACTACCTTGGCTTCTACTCCGTAGCTGGCCAGAGCGTCCTCTATCATTTTACCCCGCTTCGCGTTATCTGCCGGGCTGAACTCGACTTCAGTAGAATGCTCCAAAATTTCAATTGGCGGTAATTTCCAGCCGTCGACAGTTACCAGCGATGAAGACTCGCCGTATTTTTTCCAGACATCCTGGGCTACCTGCTTTAAGTCCTGAGATGACGATTGGGCAGCCTGTACAGCTTGAGATTGAGGTTGCGTAGCTGGCTGTGATACAGGAGTAGCCGGAGTTGTCTGAACTGGCTGGTTTGTTTGAGCGACAGGCTTGTGTGCAGACGGTCTGAAAATATTGCCAAACTTCTTCTTTTCGGGTGCTGTCGGCATTACTTTTTCGGTCGGTTTCAGCGTTTCACTATATGAAGGGGCTGTCGTATGTTCGACTACCGGTTCCACCCTGTTTCTAAAGAAAATCCAACGGAAAAACCGTACAATAGCACGTGAGCTGTTTACCGGTGCCAGCAGCAACATACCCAACAGAAAGAAACCGAGTATTCGCAGGACGCCCAAAAAAGCATTAGTTCCGATCAGAGCCTGTCCGAAATCACCGCCCAGATCAAGGAAAGCCAGAATACCCCAGATAGCGAATACGATCGAGGCACCGCCAATTATTTGCCCGACAACACGCAGCCATTTGAGAAAAGAAGGTACCCGTTTGATCAAGATTACTACCGTCACCGTCAGGATAAACACAACAATCAGAATGAGGCCCCAGCCAAGAGCATTGAAAATATTATGGGCAATATTTTTCGCGAGCGCAGTGATGTTGGGCCACTGCCATACAATGATAGCTATCGCAGCCACGATAACAAGCAGCCAGACCCAGCGGGGGATCCTTCTCCGGCTTGAGCTGTCTTTGGTTTTTTTACTCATTGATAACTCACCTTTGAGGCGATTGTAACACGAAGTTAGTGGACAAGCAATACCAAAAAAGTACCACCGTTCAGCAGAATTTTAGTTGGAACGAGGAATCCTACCGAATAACCACAACATAAGTCCTAAACATAAAGAGCAAATCTCAAATCTTAAAACAAAACCCAAAGGGTCAAAACTAGTCTTCAGTTTACAGTTATAGGTTATCAGACATACACTTCCCACTACCTTATGGTCGGGGATTCAATTAAGAAAGTTTGAAGTTATTTATTTTAATTTTCTTACTTATGAACTGATTACTAACTACTGAGAACTGATAAAACATGACCAGTTTTTATTTTCGAACTGTCGTTTTGAGATTTGGGGCTATACTTTCACCAATATGGGTAGTATCATCGGATGACGGTGGGTTTTTTCATATAGAAAATTTTTAAGGACTTCCCTGACCCTTGAATTAACGAAACTCCACTCTGTAGTGTGGTCCTCCTGACTCAGGGTCTGTGCGACTAACTGGCGGCTTTCCTCCAGAAGGTCATGGGCTTCCTCGGAATCCACAAAACCACGAGAGACAATATCCGGAAGTCCTACCAACTCACCGGTCTGCTTATTTACCGCTACTATAACCACAGCTATGCCGTCGCGTGACAACAGCCTGCGGTTGTGCAGCTCCAGGCTCCCGATATCACCGACACTCATACCGTCCACGTAGACATCACCGGCAGGAACTTTGCCTGCCACCCTGGCCGAATCGGCAGTCAACTCTAGTATACCACCATCTTCCATAAGGAAAATGTTATCTTTCGGAATACCTACCACCTGAGCTAACCGTGCGTGG
>JGI20214J51650_10001847_pt1 | contig 13466 bp, 8 predicted proteins | sample WetSurMetagenome_FD_51650 | JGI IMG/M metagenome (IMG submission 51650) | reverse complement strand
TGCTCCACCAAGTTTTCTAATTTCCTCCGGAGTTTTAACCCAGCTAGAAGTTTTAAGATCAAATTCTCCAAGTTTTTGTAATTCCCGATATTGTTCTTCTGTTATAAGTTCAATTCCCATAGCCGTGGCAACATCAACGGCGCTATCTTTTGGTTTATATTCCTTTCTTGCAGTAAGTGCTGCACGATCGTAACAAAGGCTTCTGCGTCCATTTGGACTTTCAGCGGAACAATCATAAAAAATGTATTCGTCAGTTTTTTTATCGTAACCAACAACATCGGGTTCGCCGCCGGTTCTTTCCATTTCATTTAGTGACCATAATTTTTCAGGATTAGCATCCAGCTTCGCGGTTACTTTTTCCCACTTAAGATCTTTGTGGCGGCTCTTGTTTTTTTCAAATCGTGTTTTTAAAGTGCTAATCAGTTCATCACGTTGTTTTGATGATAAATCTTTTTTATTGTTTTTTGTTTTGCTCATACTTTTTTGCCTCCTTTGAATTTACAGTGCACAATCTACAATGAACAATTAAAAATTAAAAATTAAATTTACAGTCCACATTTGGCATTTTCCCATTTGAGGAGTTAACTACCATAATATTAGAAGAGGTCACGCTTCGACTTCGCTCATTGTAACAGTGGGTGATTGAAAATTCAAAAAGATTTTACAAGAGATATCAACTTTGGAGGTAATGAAAGATAAGAATGAATGTACAGTTTATAATTTATGATTAAGAATTAAAGTCTTAGGTTAACACTCCTCAATTTTGGAGGCAAACAATTAGGTTAATATAAGTAACCTTCGAGGTTTTGTTTTGCAACCTCGAAGGTTTGACAGAAAAATTGAAAGAATAACTAATCCTGTTCGTAAGCCATTTCACCGTGCAGGGAACTGTCTAACCCAGCTTCTTCTTCTTCCTTTGTGACTTTAACAGGGGTTACAAAGTTTATTAACGTGAGCATTACATAAGAAAAAATAAAAGCATAAACACAAACTCCGATCACGGTAATAAATTGTTTCCAGAAGAAATCGAATCCTCCGCCCATAAATAATCCATTAGTTGTAACCATTGGATTAACGGCGTTAGTAGCAAACAATCCCAACATTATCACACCAATGGAACCGCCAACTCCGTGCACACCCCAGACATCAAGCGCATCATCCCAATGCATTCTATTCTTTAATGAAACCGCAAAATAACAAACAATTCCGGCAATAATTCCAATCAGCGCAGCATACTGAACGGTAACAAATCCGGCAGCAGGAGTAATCGTAGCTAAGCCCGCAACAGCACCAGTCATCAAACCAACGAATTTTGGTTTTTTCTCAAGTGTCCATGCTAATAGCAGCCATGTTATCGCAGCAAATGAAGCCGCAATATCAGTATTTAAAAATGCAAGCCCAGTTATAGCATCGACTTGAAGTTCGCTGCCGGCATTAAACCCGTACCATCCAAACCAAAGCAATCCGGTACCAAGAGCAACAAGAGGGATGCTGTGCGGTCCTCTTTCAATAATCTTTCTTTTTCCAACATAGAATACCGAAGCAAGAGCTGCCATACCGGCACTCGCATGAACAACTAACCCACCGGCAAAATCAAGTACACCCCATTGTGCTAACAAACCACCGCCCCAAACCATATGCACAAGCGGAAAGTAAACAAATATTAGCCAGACTGTTAAAAACATCATATAGGCAGGAAATCTTACCCTGTTTGCAAACGCACCGGTGATTAAAGCCGGCGTTATTATTGCAAACATCATTTGATATAAACAGAAAACGTAAAGTGGTATTTGATTGTTACCTGTAAAAATTGAATTGAGGTCTGTTCCGGCAAGAAATGCCATATTTAAATTGCCAATTACGCCGCCTTCTCCCCCGCTAAAACACAGCGAGTATCCAAAAGCAAACCAAATTACAGTTGTCCATCCAAGCGAAACAAAACTTTGAATCATAATTGCTAAAACATTTTTACGACCGACAAGTCCGCCATAAAAAAAAGCAAGACCCGGAGTCATAAGCATTACAAGACTGGTTGCGATAAGCATAAAACCAGTACTACCGGTATCAAACATAAAAGCTCCTTCTATTTATTTTGAATTAATTTATTATTTTAAAAAGTTAAACCGAATATGAGATAAGAAATTTCAGTTCTTGGATTTACTAAAAACGTTACCGATACAGGTAAAGAATATTCGTCTGTTATCTTTACGGATTTTGTTGCTTTAGCTCCGATGTTTGTCACATTAAATTTTTCTGTTCCGTAATAGTTAGGATTTTCTTCACTTCCTCCTGATGCTCCTATAAAAAAGTTTATAGGAATTTGTGCGACTGTTGTCGGATAATCTACTTGGAAGTAAGTGTTACTGCCTGCATCATTATAAACATTTATATAACCAGAAAATAATATTGGAAAAGTATTTGGACCTTTAATTTGAAGTCCTGTTTCAATTGTATGGGCACCAACACCATCCGGGTCATCATAGTTATTAAAGTTACCCCATTTAATTCCAGCATTGGCAAAGTAATAATCTGTTACGATTGCACCGATGCTCATACCGTTTTCAAAAGCATAAGTGTAACCAAGCCAGGTATCTAATTCCTGTCCGAATGTATTACTGCTTGCATCACTTGCTAAACTATATGAACCCCAGAATCCAACACTAAAACCCGAAACAGATAGTGTTAATGACGGCTGAATATTTACCGCATCATTTACATTTATACCGCGCCAGATGTATCTGCTAACAGCATCTGCGCCAGCAGTTAAGCTAAGATCCTGTGCAAATGAAATACTTGCGTTACATAAAAAAAGGAGCAGTACAATTTTTTGAAAATAAACGATCATAAAAATACTCCTATGGATAGTATAGAAATAAGAATTGTTAAGAATGATTGACTGAAGTTTTTGATTTTGGTATTCCATAAAAATTATAATTACCTGTACAATTTTAGGTAATGTGGTTTTTGTACTAAATTGAAAAGTCAACAAGCGCAACAAGGATGCAGTAAACGAGCGTATTGAACCTAACCATTAAGTATTCTTTTATTGTTTCCGGAAATCTATAAAACTAATTTTGGAGCAATTATTTATGCTATTATTGTGCATTGATTAAGGATGATTTGAAAAAAGTATTATTAATACACGGCAAACCGGAGCAGAATTTTGAATTCCAAAATGTTTTGGAATCTGCTGGGTTTAATACGTACATAACAGTAGGAGAGACTGACGGTTTGAAAATTGCTGATCGTTATATGCCGGATATTATGATATGTGATCTTGATAATTGCGACAAAGAACTTGGTGTTATAAAAAAATTAAATGAAAACCCTTCAACAGAATGCATTCCACTTTTAGTAATTACATCTACACCGAATAATGCCCATATAAGGGCGGCAATGGAATTGGGTGCTGATGATGTTCTTGTAAAACCAATTAATTATGAATCGCTTTTAAGATCAATAAAAAAACGGCTTCGGAAAATTGAAGTTATAAGTGCACACCTGACTGATACAATAATTTCTACAGAAAATGCTTTTTTAAATCAATCAAAAAAAGTTGATCATATTCTTGTTAAGATTGGTTCAAATTTAAAGCTTATAGAATATTCGAGAATTGTGTGCATCTCTGCTTTGAAAGAATATTCTAAGGTAACTACAGAAGACGGTTGTAAAATTGTTGTTAGAAAATCTATAAGAAACTGGGTTGAAACTTTACCGGCAAAAGATTTTTTAAGAATTCATCGCGCTACAATTGTTAATATGTTATTTTTAGATAAGATTGAGAAAGCCGGATTTAGAAGCTATAATGTTTATCTAAAAAATATATCCACTCCATTTCCAATCAGTCAGAGGTATGGAAATATTATGAAGAAGACTTTTTCTGTTTAAATGATTTGTTAAAACTCAACATCTAAATTTACAATCAAGGAGTTATTTCATCCCCGAAAATCCGCCGTCCTCACTTCTTGCTTCAAATACACCATCTCAGCAAGTAATTAAGATCTCCTTTTATTCGTTTGCGATTGTCTTCTCACTATATACAACATTAGCGATGATTACAAAGGCGGCATTACCCTTCTAGAATCCCAGGTTAAAAATCACAGCAAATATCCCATTCGTTTTATATCTTCACTCATAAAAAAATCAATAACTATTCTGAAGAAATATGTTTAAGCAATCGCAGGACCCGGGACTTGGTGAGAAATATTTTAAACACACCAAACGCATAATTAATAAAGATGGCTCGTTCAATATTAAAAGAATTGGCGGCGGGCTTTCATCAGTTAATACCTTTCACTATCTGATTAACATCTCCTGGCTAAAGTTTCTTTTAATTGTCTTCGCCGGATTTATATCTGTTAATTTATTCTTTGCAATTCTTTATCAACTTGCAGGAATTGAAAACCTGGTTAATGCTTCCGCCCAGGATGGAATACAATCTTTTCTTAATACTTTTTTCTTTAGTGTTCAAACTTTTGCAACTGTTGGTTACGGCGGAATGCATCCATCAGGAATTATATCGAACATTATTGCATCATTAGAATCTATGACAGGTATATTAAGTTTTGCATTAGCCACAGGGCTTTTATACGGTCGTTTTTCAAAGCCATCAGCAAAAATTATTTTTAGCGACAAGGCAATTATCACATCATTTAAAGATGGAAAGGCGCTGATGTTTCGTGTTGCAAATGCTCGTCCAAATGTTATGATGGAAATGGAAGCCAACGCAATGATGACATATCTGGATAAAAGTAATAATCAGTTTACACGAAAATATTATCCGCTTAAACTGGAAATAAAGTTCATCAACTTTTTTCCATTACCATGGACAATTGTTCACCCGATTGACGAAGAAAGTCCAATCTTTGGTAAAACAGAAAATGATTTAAAAGTGCTTGAGGCGGAGTTATTAGTAATGATAAAAGGATTTGATGACAGTTTTTCTCAAACAGTTATAACCAGAAATTCATACAAGTACGATGAGATTAAATGGGATGCAAAATTCCTTCGTGCTTTTTCAACAGATGAAAGTGGAGAGACGATTGTTGACCTTGAAAAGTTGAGCGCTACTGAGGATATAAGTTAGAAGGACGGCAAATAAACCGTCCTTAAAAATGCGAAAAGTTATTTTAACAATATCATTTTGATCGATTGATTAAAACTACCCGATTGTAGTTTGCAGAAATATATTCCGCTTGATAAATTCTTCGCATCAAAATTAACTTCATAATTTCCAACGGATTGATTTTCATTAACCAGCATTGCTACTTCGTTGCCAAGAACATCATAAACTTTTAAAATAGTTTGTACAGTTTGCTTCGTTTCACTCGCAATGACGGATGGGATTGAATATTTAATTTTTGTAGTTGGGTTGAATGGATTAGGATAATTCTGCGCAAGTGTAAATGAAATTGATAAACTTAAATCAACTTCAACTTCATTTGAGTATGTGAATGAACCATCAAAATCTATTTGCTTTAAGCGATATGAATATTTTCCAGTAAATAAATCATTATCAGAAAATGAATATGAATTTGATTCTGATGTAGTCCCATTACCATTTACAAAACCAATTACTTCCCATCCTTCACTACTTGCTTCTTGCCTCTTACTTCTCTCGATCTGAAAACCAGAGTTGTTAAGTTCAGTTGCTGTAATCCAATTTAACAAAACAGAATCATTTGAAACACTCGCAGTGAAAGAAACAAGTTCAACAGGGACAATGGAATTTCCTAACTGGCCATCAGGATTTATATCCTGTGCATAAATTCCGGAAGCATCTAATCGATCATCGCCCCAGGCAAGTTTGCAGTTTTTATAAACATCAACGGTGGAAACCATTTGTAATTTATCACTTGTTGGATTTGATAGTATTGTGAAATTACCCGGCCAAATAAAATCACCATTAGTATTGCAGGCAAAACCTTCAACCTTATCATTTAATCCGGAAGCATTTCCTTCAAGATAAAATAAATATGCTCTTCCACTTCCCATCTGTGCTGTTAAATAACTTATTGATGTTGTAAACGGAACGCTTAAATCTTTAAATATTTTTGCATTATCAGTCCATTGTCTTGCTCCATTTAATGATAGTTTCTGTCCGCTAATTCCATTTTGATTTTGATCAGGTTCGGTTTCCATCCAGAAAACATAGGTTTCATCTGTTGTATTATCAAAAACACAAACAGGATTGAATTTATGACGACTAGCCATCAAAGAAACCTCTGCTCCGTCAACAGGAAAATATATTGAGCCGCTTGAAGAAACTCTTTGTACAAAGGCGCTTGCAAGTAAATCATTATCACGATCATCATGCCAGGAAATCAATCCTCCATTATTTTTATCTGAATATACTTCAGGAACGGACCAGGGAGAAATTCCACCAAGATCCTGAATGTTTACATTCCAGCTTATTGTTCCCGCTGAGGTAATTTTTTTTGCACGAAGCTTAACTGTTTGTGCAGGAAAACTTCCTGTTGTTGCTGTGTGAAATAAAACCACTCCACTGCTGTCGGATGTAACAATATCAGGATAACCATATCCTTCTGTTGCTGATTGAAGAATTATTGGACTTGTACCCCAGAGTTTTGCACCGGCAGGAGAAATTTTTTGTAATCCAACCTGATATCTTGTTGAACTAATTATCCATGCAACAACAATGTTTCCATCATCAGTTTTTGCAAGTTTAGGATTTGCCTGGAAATCAGCTGTTGGATTTAATTCAATTCCATTTGCACCCCAAAGAAAATCACCGTTTTGAGAAATTGCATAAACAAACGGATTAAGATTACCACTGTTTCTAATATCAGAAAAAGTGATGATTGCATTATTATTGTCATCAACTAAAAGATCGTAGTCAGTAATCCAGCTATCCTGAGGATTATCACTTACAAGTAATCCATTCGGTGCCCAAAGTTTATTTCCCGCTGGATCTAATCTTTGAAGATAAACATTATAACTACCGCTTCTAGTGTCAAACCAGGAAATGTAACATCCACCATCAGATGTTGATTCGATTTTTGCAAGTGCTTGCTCACCTGCTGTATCGCAAACAGAAAGATTGGTTGCTGGATCACTGGACCATTGAGCATTTATTTTAAAGCTGAAGCTAAATAATAAAAACGCAATCAGGGTGAAAAATTTAAATGAACTGTTCATTTTATCTCCGTGTATAATTTAATGTTAATTACTTTTCTTAAAATATTTTTTAATGTTTTTCTTAAAGACATCAATCGGAGTTGCTTCTTTCCAGTAAGCTTCAAAAACTTTCTTTAATGCAATAGCAAAACCAGGATGTTCAACTATCATTGTTGTCATACTTGGCTGCATTGTTATTTTATCATCAAGGACAAAAACAGTAGTATTAATATCACTGATTGCAAGCTTCATAGGAAGCTCTTCAATTATCTTTGCTTCTTCTCCCATTTTTTTATAGACATCAATCATCTTCAACAAATTATTTATTTCTTCAATAGTTTTAAGTGTTTTGAATTCATAAATGCTTTTAACAGATATCTTGTTCTTCTTAACTTCGCCAGCTATCTCAAGTGTATCTTCCAGTGAAACAGAGTAGGGTGGTTTTGTAAATACCAGCAGTTCATTCTTTGTATTTCTTTCAATGTTTTCCCATCTTACCTTTACCTGACCAATATCAGTGAACACTTCGATATAGTCTAATGAACCAGAACTGTGCTTATTGGCTGTGTGAAGCTTCATTAATTCTTTGGAAAAATTTGCAGTAAACTCTTTCTTTTCATTTAAATCTTTTTCCTGACTGGAAATAATATTTTGAAGCGCGATATCAGGCCTAATGCCAATAAATATTTTAGTGCCATCTTTATACTTCTGTGTGCATAAATTTTTCTTAACCAGGCTTTGAAGAACCTCATAAGATTTATTGCGCGAGACAGAGGTAATTTTTCCAATTTCTGGTGCGGTAAATTCTTTTTTTGTAAGTAGTGCTATATAAACTTCAGACTCTCTTTTTGAAAGTCCTAACTTCTGTAGCTTTTCTATCAAACCATTCATTTTACGCGTGATTTAAAATTTTAACAATTGCACCCCCTTCTTTGGGACTGCACCCCTCTGAAGGGGGTGAGTAAAATTAAAAAGAGAAATATTTAAAAGCAATAATGTTTTAAAGTTTAATCAAATAGTGTTTGATTTTCGTTAAATTTCTATTGGTCTTTGTGTAAAAAAGTATTAGTTCCATTAGTATAATAATCTGGAAATATTTTACAAGGATCTTCATGATTCTTTTTACTAATAAAAAGTCATTTAGTCTTTTCATTTTCTTCTTAATCATAGTACTTCCAATAAATTTAAACTCTCAGTCAATTCTTTTTAATCATCTAACAACAAACAACGGGTTATCAAACAATTATGTTTCGGATATTTTTCAGGACAGATATGGTTTTTTGTGGTTTGCCACCGATGATGGCTTAAATCGTTTTGATGGATATGAATTTAAGATTTACAGAAATAATCCACAGGATAAAAATTCAATTTCGGATAATACAATTTTATCTTTTTCAGAAGATGCAAAAGGTAATTTATGGATTGGAACTAAAAACGGATTTGTTAATCGATATGATCCTATATTAGATAGGTTTACTAAGTGGGAAATAAAATCCGACATTACAAAAGAAAACCCAATTTATGTTTTGTATGTTGATAAAAATAATTTGGTGTGGATAGGAACTTACAGAAGCGGTTTGTACAGATTAAATCCGGAATCGGACAAAATTGATCACTGGTTATTTGATGCCAACAATTCAGCATCGTTAAGCAGTAATTTTATTTCTTCTATTGTTGAAGATGAGCTTGGAAACTTTTGGATTGGAACCTATTCTGGATTAAACAAACTTAGTCCTGACAAATACTCTTTTAAATTTGAGAGATTTTATTCTGAAAAAAAGAATCCCAATAGTTTAAGTGATAACTTAATCTGGAATTTAACCCAATCATCATCTGATAAAAACAAATTTTTCATCGGTACTGCGAATGGTATTACAGTGTTACATACCAAACAAGAAATATTTGAAAGACTGCAAGTTTATAATCCTGATAATCTACAATTTGGTACAGGCGCTGGTGTTGTTCTTGAAGAAAACATTAATGATCAACAAATTATATGGACAAATTCTTACGCAGGGCTAATAAGATATAACTTAACAGAAAATAAATTTTACAGGTACCTGCCAGATAAAACTAATCCCAACACCATTGCCAGCTACCAGATCAATAAGATCTTTAAAGATCGTTCAGGAGTGTTATGGGCTGCTACAAATAAAGGGATGAGTTACTTTACTCAAAAATATAACAAGCTTAACAATCCATTTTTTACCAGGCAGTTTGATTTTGAATCTGATAAACTAAACTTTCAAAACTCAACCGCAATACTTAAATCTCAAGATGGAGTTTTACTTGTTGGAACTGATAATGGGCTATATTTTTCAAGCTTAATAAATGGAAGGTATGAATTAAAAAAACATCCGGGATTATCTAAAGAAAATATTTGGTCGTTAGCTCAGGATAAATTTGATAATATCTGGGTTGGTACTTATGGTGAAGGACTTTTTCAACTAAATCTAAAAAGTAAGAACGTAGTAAAACGCGATATTCTAAAAAACATTATTTCATTACCACCAAGAAATTTTATTAAATCACTTTTAACAGATAACAAAAATAATCTTTGGTTAGGTACATGGGGTGCTGGCTTAGCCCGAATGAATTTTTCAACAAATGAGGTAAAACACTTTCATCACTTAAACAACGATATTAAATCAATAAGTCATGATGATATTTGGGTGATATATCAGGACAGCAAATCCAGAATTTGGATTGGAACAAATGGTGGGGGTTTAGATCTTTTTGATCAATCGAATGGCGGTATGTTTTATCGTATTAATTCTGAATCACAAAATCAGCCAGGATTGAACAGTAATAGCATTTATTCAATTTGCGAGTCTTTAATAAATACAAACTCAGATAATGAAACAACGCTCTGGATTGGAACAAATAATGGATTAAATAAAATTGTTATTGATAATTTATCTTTCAAATACTCACCAGTTCCCAAAATCAAAAAAGCAATTAACTACACAATACAAAACGGATTGGCAGATAATTCAATCAAAACAATTGTTGAAGATGGGAATGGAAATCTTTGGCTTGGCACAAGCTCAGGAATTACTTTATATGATTTAAAGAAAAATGTTTTTATAAATTTTAACTCTGCTGATGGTGTAATTGGTAATGATTTTAATTTTTCTTCAGGGTTAAAGTATGATGACGATTTGATAGCTTTAGGCAGCACTACCGGTTTAAATTATTTTAATCCAAAATCTATTGAGCAATCTTCTTACAATCCTGTAGTTATGATTACTGATTTCCTAATCTTTAATAAATCGATTAAACCCTCATCAACTTCAGTTTTAGCGAATACTATTTTTAGTACTGATGTAATAACTTTATCACACACACAGAATGTTTTTTCATTTCAGTTTGCGGCACTTGATTATAACAATCCAGGTTCAATAATTTATTCATATATGATGGAAGGTTTTGACAAGGACTGGATACAAAGCGGATCAAGAAGATTTATAACTTACACAAATTTAAATCCTGGTAGTTATACATTTAAAGTAAAATCCACAAACAGCGATGGAATCTGGGGTGATAAAATTACTTTGGTAAAAGTTATAATAACCCCGCCATGGTGGCAAACAATATGGGCAATTATTTTATACTTTTTAATTTTTGTTTTTGGCATCTGGGCAATTGTAAAGTTTCAATCTAACAGGACACGTTTGCAGCAAGAATTAAAAATGCGCGAGTTTGAAGCTTATCATCTTAGAGAAGTTGAGCAGATGAAATCAAGATTTTTTGCAAACATTTCACACGAATTCAGAACTCCGTTAATGTTGATAAAAGGTCCGATTGAAGAATTATTGAGAGGAAGAATAAAGGAAAATCTTAAAGATTATTATTTAATGCTGTTAAGAAATACAGAAAAACTTCAACAACTTATAGATCAGCTTTTAGAATTATCACAACTGGAATCAGAATCAATTCCGCTTAAAACAGAATGTTATGATTTGGTTTCACTAGTAAAATCATTTTCCAATTCATTTCTTCCATTGGCAGAGCAAAAAAGTATTACGTTAAATTTTAATGTAACGGTAGATTTAGCTTTTGCAATGCTTGATAAAGATAAATTTGAAAAAATTATTAATAATCTGTTAAGCAATGCTTTTAAGTTTACAGATGTAGGTGGAATTGTAAGTGTTGAAATATCAGAGACAAATAATGCAGAAAAAAAATTAGCTATAATTTCTATATCAGATTCCGGAATAGGAATAGCAGGTAAAAATCAATCAAAAATATTTGATAGATTTTTTCAGGTTGATGATTCATCAAAAAGAAATTTTGGCGGCTCGGGAATTGGTTTAGCACTTGTTAAAGAATTAACAACACTGCACAATTGGGATATTGGTGTTAATAGTAAAGAAGGAGAAGGAACAGAATTTTTAATTAAGATTCCTTTGCTTACAGAAGATGAATATAAAAAATACAAATCAACTGTTTCTGAGATAAAAAAGGATTTTAATAACGAATTTGTCGAGAAAAAAAATGAAATAAATCTTGAAAAGAGCAGTAACAAATCAAAATCTTTGATTTTGTTTGTTGAAGATTCAAGTGAGGTTAGAAATTATGTGCAGGATTTATTGAAGCAAGATTACAATGTTTTGCAAGCCGAAAACGGTGCATCAGGATTTGAAATTGCAATTAACAATATGCCTGATTTAATTATAAGCGATGTGATGATGCCAATAATGGATGGTTTTGAACTGTGCAAAAAAGTAAAAACTGATTGGAAAACAAGTCATATTCCTGTTATTCTCTTAACTGCAAAATCAACGCATCAAAGTAAATTAGAAGGGCTTGGGCTTGGCGCTGATGATTATCTAACCAAGCCATTTGATTTTGAAGAATTATCTATCAGAATTAATAATCTTATACAACAACGAAAATTACTTAGAGAAAAATTCAGCAAAGAGATTAATGCGAACGCTGAATCAATTACTACAAATTCTTTTGATAAAGAGTTTGTAGAAAAGATTATAAAGATTATCGAAACACATTTGCAGAATGAAAACTTTACGAGCGAAAGCCTTTCTGAAGAACTTTTTGTTAGCCGCAGCCAGCTAAACAGAAAATTAAATGCAATTACCGGACAAGGACCCGGAGAGTTTATTAGAATTTATAAACTTAAACGAGCCGCACAAATGATTTTAGAAAACAAACTGAGCATAACACAAATCGCACTAGAAGTTGGATTTAGTAGTCCAGCACAATTTACTCGTGCATTTCAAAAACATTTTAATTGCTTACCGTCAGAATTTCATTTAACAAATCAAAACTGACCCACCTATTTCCACAATTCTAAATGACCAATAATTAGCATTGGGCAAATTATCTTTATGTCTTTTGCTTCAAAAAAGCAAAACATTAAAACAAAAAAGCAATTCCGCACATTCTAAAAAAATTACTTTTGAACACAAATAATGAGGAATTAAATAAGATTTCTCTGTAGCTCAAGTTGTAACAATCAAAACTTAAACTAATGAAACAAGTAATCTCAAAGCCAAATAATTTTTCAAAACAAAATGATGCACAAATAAAACAGAAAGAAAAAAAACTTGAGATAAGCATTTACGCCTTACTCATAATCGTAACTGTGGCGTTAATGCTTTTAATTTTTAACTTTTTTTTATTGGATAAATAAATGAAAAATTTTATAACGCATAACATAAGTCTGATTAAAAGAGATTTCTTCAAGATAGTTTATGCAATTTTGCTTTTAATACTCTTAGTGATTTTACAGAGTTAAAAAATATAATTAACTACATTTATAAACTTCAGGAGGAGCTAAGGTGAATAGAATACTTTTATCAATAGTCTTTACAATTATTCTCATTACTCAAGTACATTCTCAGGGAATACCGGGAACAATTAATTATCAGGGTGTATTAAAAGACGCATCCGGAAACATTGTCGCAAATGGGAATTACGATCTTGCTTTTAAATTGTACAATGTTGTTTCTGGTGGAACAAGCCTTTGGAGCGAAACACAAACAATAAATATTTTTAATGGAATCATTAATACAAAACTTGGAACTCTGACATCTTTACCCGATTCAATTTTTGAAATAGCATTATGGCTTGGAATTACAGTTGGTGCAGAAACAGAGCTAATACCAAGAATTGCTTTAACATCTGTTCCTTACAGTTTTTATACGATGAATGTTTTAGACAGCAGCATTACATCTTCAAAAATTGCTGATTGGCAGGTTGTAAAAAGTTTAAATGGGTTAAAAGACAGTGTTAATCTTGTTGCTGGCAGCAACATTTCAATCACTCCGTCAGGTAATAATATTACGATATCCTCATCAGGTGGAACC
>JGI20214J51650_10001846_pt1 | contig 13469 bp, 16 predicted proteins | sample WetSurMetagenome_FD_51650 | JGI IMG/M metagenome (IMG submission 51650) | reverse complement strand
TTCCCCCAGGGTGGAGCGCTTGGCTATTATGGTCAGGAGATCAATACTCTCCTCTATAAGATGAGGTGAAGCAGATGCCAACCAACAAACGTTCAAAGTACCGCGGATCGCGGACATGCGGCGGCGGAACCCACAAGAACCGGCGCGGTGCAGGAAATCGTGGTGGACGGGGTCGTGCCGGCATCAACGCCCACCACTTTGTCAAGTGGTATAAGGAGATGGGAGGACCGGTCTTCGGTAAGGATGGTTTCTTCCATAATCCCCAGACAACGGTAACAGCTATGGATGTCGGGATTATCGACCAGATCGTGCCGTCGCTCCTGGCTCAGGGTATTGCAAAGCAGGACGGAGATGCTATTGTGATCAACACCGCTGACATCGGCATTGATAAGGTGCTTGGCAGCGGGAGGGTCACAAAGAAGATCAATCTCTCCGCACCGGCATTCTCTGAGACCGCGAAGGCAAAGATCGAGAAGATGGGTGGAAAGGCGCTCGTCGTCTGACCCACCTAACAATTTTTGGTGAAACAATGGGAAACCTGCTGGATCGAATGGAACCCCTGCTCGCTGCAATGCCTGCAGTCAAGAGCCCCGAAGGCCATGTCCATTTCAAGAATAAACTGCTCTGGACCCTGGCAATACTGATTCTGTATTTTGCCCTGACGAATATACCGGTTTTTGGTCTGAGCGCCGCGAACCAGGACCTGTTTGCCGCATGGCGTGCACTGCTCGCCGGTGCGAGCGGGTCGATCGTTCACCTCGGTATCGGACCTATCGTCACGGCATCCATCGTACTTCAGCTGCTCAAAGGAGCCGATATCCTCCACATTGATACCAGCGAGACGCGCGGACAGGTCATGTACATGGGCTTACAGAAGATCCTCATTCTTGTAATGATCATCGTCGAAGCCGCCCCCAACCTTGTCGGTGGTTTCATGATACCCGATCCGGTCATAGCAAACCAGTTCTTTGGTGGCAACCTGTTTGCGGTCTCGTTCCTCATTTTCCTCCAGATCTGTATCGGCGGTATCCTCATCTTCTTCATGGATGAAGTGGTGACCAAGTGGGGTATCGGTTCCGGTGTCGGCCTCTTCATCATCGCAGGAATATCGCAGGCGCTCGTTGGCGGGTTCATCAACTGGGCCCGGGTCACCGACCAGTATCCGACAGGTTTTTTCCCGCGTTTCATTGCTATCGGTCTCGACGGCGGGAATTATCTTACGTATTTTGGTAAAGACATCCTTGCATTTGTTACGACCATCGTGATCTTCCTGATCATCGTCTATGTCGAGTCAACCCGTATCGAAATCCCACTCGCTCACGCGCAGGTCCGCGGGGCACGGGCACGGTTCCCGGTAAAACTGATCTATGCAAGTGTTCTGCCGATGATCCTTGTCCGGGTGCTGCAGGCCAATATCCAGATGTTGGGGATGTTCCTCTCCAATGTTAACATAACCATTCTTGGTAAATTCAATGGATCAACACCGGTCGATGGAATCATGTACTATCTTGCGCCGATCAACGGCCCTACCCAATGGATGTGGTGGATAAACGATCTCGGCCATGCACCATGGCAGGTTCTATTACGTCTGGGAGTAGATGTTACATTTGTGGTGGTTGGTGGTGCGATCTTCGCCCTGTTCTGGATCAAAACTGCGGGACTCGACTCAAAAGATGTTGCCCGTCAGATCCAGTTATCAGGAATGTCCATTCCCGGCTACCGCAGGAATCCGCAGGTTCTGGAGAAGTACCTTGACCGGTATATCCCCCGTGTTACGGTTATTGGTGGCGTCTTTATCGGGGTGCTTAGTGTCATTGCAAACCTCTTTGGGGTCATCGGTTCAGTAAGCGGGACCGGGCTGCTCCTGACGGTGAGTATCACCTACCGGCTCTACGAAGAGATCGCGAGTCAGCAGATCATGGAAATGTACCCGTTCATGCGGACCTTCTTTGGTAAGGAATAAGAAACAGGAAAGGGACGTGGATGATAGACAGAAAAGTCATCATAACTGGTGTACCGGGTGTCGGCAAGACAACGGTAGTCAATGGGGCATTAAAGAAACTCAGGGAAGAGGGTGTCGAGTACCAGTCGATTAACTTCGGCACCTTCATGTTTGAGGTCGCAAAAAACGATAATATCGTAAAAGATCGCGATGAGATGCGCTCGCTGGATCGCTCTGTCCAGAAACGCCTGCAGCAGCGCGCTGGACAGGCAATTGCACAGATTTCGGGGAACGTCCTGATTGACACTCATGCATCGGTCAAAACCCCCAAAGGCTATCTTGCTGGTCTCCCGGAATGGGTGCTCCGCGAGATTATGCCCGATACAATCGTCCTTGTCGAAACGGATGATGACCAGATCCTCATGCGACGCATGACAGATGAGACAAGGACGCGCGACAGGGAAGGTTCACGTTCGATCGCAGAGCACCAGCAGTTCAACCGTTCAATTGCAGCGGCATACGCGATGATGACGGGTTGCACAATTAAAATTATTACCAACGCAGATTTCCTGCTCGACCGGGCATCAGCCGATCTTGCAGATGTCCTCAGGTGAACCGATGGATTTTGGAAAGGTATGGGATAAATACGGGATGTGGATAGCCATGGGCTTTATGATGCTGATGATGTTTTCCTACAGCATCGAGTGGCTGCGAGTTGGTGTAGGGCAGGCGATCGATAGTGTCTTTGCACCTTTTGTCACTGAATTCAGCATCCCGTTCTATATCCTCATCGTCATCCTCTCTGCAATTACTGGCTTGTACTCATCAATCATCCAGAAGTACACGATCGATTACGAAAAAATGACCGAGTCGCAGGAAAGGATGAAAGAGTTCCAGACCGAATACCGCGAAGCCCAGTTATCCCAGGATGAAAAGAAGATCAAGAAACTGGAAGCAAAGAAGGACAGGGTGATGAAGGAACAGCTTGAGATGTCCCAGCAGCAGTTCAAACCAATGGCCTACATCCTGGTGCTGACTGTTCCGATCTTTTTCTGGCTTCTTTACCGCCTGAGCCAGATCCAGAGTACTATTACCCTGCCTTTTTACGGTACCCATAACCTGCATGATGCCATCATCTGGGTTATCCCGGCGTGGATTTTCTGGTATATGATCTGTTCGATCACGCTCAGCCAGGTGATCAGGAAGTCACTGAACATCGGGGGTCTTTGATGCGGATCACCGTGAGCGGGTTGCCCGGCAGCGGGACAACCTCTCTCTCACGGTATTTGGCTGAAAATACAGGATATACCATGATCTCTGCCGGCGAGGTTTTCCGGCAACTCGCACAGGAACACAGAATGGATCTTGCGACGTTCGGGCGCCTTGCCCGGGAAGACCCAGCGTACGATCGGATGATCGATGCCCGGCAGAAAAAAATTGCCGAAGAGCGGGATAACATCATCGTTGAGGGCAGGCTTTCCGGCTGGATGGTAGAAGGCGCAGATCTCAGGATCTGGCTTTATGCCCCTATTGATTGCAGGATTAAAAGGATCGCGTTCAGGGACCATGTACCCGATGTGGAGACCGCCAAAACCCTGACCCTTGAGCGAGAACAGTGCGAAGCAGGCAGGTACAAGACATACTATTCTATCGATATCGGTGATCTTTCGATTTACCACCTTATCATAAATTCAGAACACTGGGGTGTTGATGGGTTGGGGGCTATCGTTGACACCGCGCTTTTGCAGCTGAAACCACCGGCGACGCGTTAAGCGTTTTTACCAGCACCGTCACTTTGGTGCCTGGAAAGGGTCCAGTGTTGGTAGCAGGAAATTATTTAAACAGTTGTACGAGGTATGATTGCTGTGAAAGATCAAATTGCGGTGCGGCTGGTTCACAGCTGGGCCGAAGAAGAAATTGCGGATCTCTACCGGGCCGGGGGATGGTGGAAGGAGGAGTACAAACCTGAAGACCTCCGCCCTCTCATCCGGGGCAGTTTTGCTTTCGTTGTCGCGAGCGATACAAAAACCGGCCGTGCTATCGGTATGGGGCGGGTCATCTCTGACGGAGTTTCTGACGGGTATATCCAGGACCTCGTGGTACTCCCCCGGTACCGGAAGACCGGGATCGGGAGGCAGATTGTCTCTGCCCTTGTTGCCAGGTGCCTGCAGTCTGGAATTACCTGGATTGGACTGATAGCTGAGCCAGAGACCGAAGAGTTCTACCAGCCTCTTGGGTTTAGTCCCATGAAGGGGCATGTCCCGCTCCTCTACCGGGGTGAAACCTGATGCTCACCCAGGATGACTTCAAGCCCGTTACCCTTCCTGACCGTGATTTTTTTGCCCGACATTATGAGAACTATCCGCAGACGCATAGCGACAATACCTTTACGAACATGGTCTGCTGGAATCACTATGCCCATTATACCTATGCATACGTGGAAGAGAATGTCATCATTGCGAGCACGATCGGCAGTGTCACCCGTTTCCGGCCCCCGATTGGACCCCGTAACCCTGCGCTCCTCCGCTCCCTGATCCACCTCGCGTCCGATGTCAGCGATAATGAACCGATCGTCCTTATCGATCCTGATACGGCCCGCTGGATGCAGGAGACCTGTCCTGGCATCAACCTGGTCCCGGACAGGAACCATTTCGAATACGTCTATCGGGCATCCGACCTTTCGGAGCTCCCCGGGAAAAATTACCTGACAATCCGTCGCCAGATCAGCAAATTCCGGAGGAACTGCACAAATGTCGTTGAGTCTATTTCCCGGGAAAACTGGGAGGAGGTGAAACGGTTCCTTATCGAATGGTGCGAATGGAAGGGATGTGAAAGCGATCAGGTCCTTGCCCATGAAAAGGAGGCAGTCTTTTTTGCCATTGATCATTTTGATGAACTCCCCCTGAGCGGCCTCGCCATAAGGGTATTTTCTAAAATCGGGGCAATCTCTCTTTATGAGAAACTGAATGCCGATACCGCACTGGTCCATTTTGAGAAGGGGCTTCCGGACTGCGAAGGTATCTACAAGGCCATCAATAATGAAGCCGCAATCCGTCTTGCCAGGAAGTACACCTATATCAACCGTGAAAGCGACCTCGGGGTTGCCGGCCTGCGGGAAGCAAAGATGCGGTATCATCCCGACCATATGGTCGAAGTCTTCTCTCTGAAACTGGATTCCTGAAAAAAGCCGGATCCTCTGGGGTCACTTGGTGGGTAAACCGGGTGAAAGGGCAGCAATTAGTACCATGGATTCCTGGCAGCCCGGTGAAAATATTCGAAAAGGGGATCCTCAGATAAGCGCGATATAGGCCAGAATACCGGATGCAATGATCTTGACGGCGATGGCTGCGACGAGCATCCCGAGTACTTTTCCCATGATATCCGTAACGACGTCACCTAGGATCCGCTGGATCACTTCTGCATAATAGAGGATAAGCCAGGTAGCTATGAGTGAGAGGGTAATCGCGATGAACGGGATTAAAAGTCCATAATCTTTTGAAAGCAGCATGACAGTTGTAATCGTCCCTGGTCCGCAAAGGAGAGGGGTTCCTATTACCACGCCGGCGGCAGTTTTTGTGTGTTCCTTGCAGTGACCGATCTCGATTCCCAGTGCTTCCTGTAGGCCCAGCAGGAAGAGGATCATTCCCCCTGCTATCTGGAATGCCGGGAAGTTGAGTCCCAGAATGCTGAAAATTGTCGTATTGAAAACAAGAAACAGGTACATCAGCCCCCCAGCGACAGCCACGGCGATAAAAGCCTGTTTGTGAATTTCTGCAGAGCTCTGCCCCTTGGTCATGGCAGCAAATATCGGTACAGAGAGAAGCGGGTCAAGGATGATAAACAACGCGGCAAAGGAGTAGAGGATTCCGGGAATGAGGTCCTGCATGGTCTGATCCAGATTATAGGCGCTGATTGCGGATATAATTGCAGGTCATTTCCACCACTGCTATGATCTTGGGCTCTAGAAAAGGAAATACACAACCAGGATCGCTACTGTTGAGAATACACCGGCCGCAGCGATGAGACGGGTTTTTCTTTCTTCAATGAGAATCCAGGCTGCGATACAGAAAAATATGTACGGTACCAGAGTTGTTATAACGGAAACTGTGGCGAGTGCATCAAACTGGTTGGAGATAAGCAAAAGGACACCACTGGCCAGACATCCAAGTATGAGAGCAACTGCCGGCGTTCCCCGGCTGCTCAGGTTTTTTAACCTCGGCAAAGACAGCCGTTCTGAGAGTGAATGAAGCACCCGGGACGTACCCACGACATAGGCATTCATGGCAGAGAGCATCGCAACGATTCCGATGAATGCAACAAGAGGACCCGCATTTTCAAAGATGATACCTGCTGCCGTTGCCAGAGGAGCAGGGGAGGAAGCCAGTGCCGCGGCGCCGGTGCTTCCAATCAGCGCTACGTTGAGCACCAGGTACAGCGAGACAACAACCCCCATAACAATAAGGAGAGCACGCCGGATAAGGGCCGGGTCGCGGGTCTCCTCGACAGGGATTGCACTGATCTCAAAGCCGGTGAAGGGCCAGTAGACGATGATCACGGTAGCCAGCAAACCTGTTGTAGTAAGGGGAGAAGACTGGATGAAATGTTCCAGTCTCACGAACGGCAGCAGAAGAAGTGCGATGAGGATCAGGGGAGTTATTTTGAGTGCGGTCAGGATATTTTCCGTCATTCCCGAGAAGGCGATCCCGGCAATATTCAGAATACAAAGTACCCCGAGGATCGCTAATTCGATCAGGAGGACCGGGGACAGATCGAAATACCCGATATACTGCCCGACACCAGCAGCAATGGTAGCGACTCCGAAGACCGAAGAGATGGTGTAAATCGAGATAAGCGGGATGGCGATCCTGTTGCCGAAAACGGATTCAAACAGAGAATAAAACCCACACTCTGGAGTAAACCGGTAGGATACCGCTGCGAGAGAAAGGAGTACGCAGGACGCCGAGATGGCAACAATCAGCCATGCCAGGAGAGAACCGGGCCCGCTCAGTCCTGCTGCAATACCGGGAACTACGAAAATACCGGAACCGACGGTCCCTCCTACACCAAGGCTGACGAGCTCGATCAGGCCCAGTGAACGTTTATAGGTACTTCCCTCTGCCATGAGGCCACGCTCAATATACTCTGTTTGTATCAGGATTTTTTCAATTTCTTTGATTTGAGTAGTAAATGCACGGAGCTGCAGAGGTGAATTTACCTCTTGCCCGCCGCTGGCAGGGCAGATAAATTTCACGGGACCCCCGGCAAGTGTTACGCCATCTTCTGTCTTTCCTAGTGAGTGTGATTTCCAAGATGTATTAACAATAGCATTCTGCAGTCCTCACAGTTATTTCAGGAATAAGAGATCCCCGACTCTTTTCATTGCATCATCCATAACGTATAATAGCCGGCACCCGCTATGTTCCAGTAGCGCGGATACTTTTCTCGTCTGAGTTAAGGAATACCGTGGTGGTGAAGAATCATGGCAAAAGCCGTACCAGTACCGAAAAAGAGTGATTTGAAGAAGGCCCAAAAGTCCGTTCCGGCTAAGAAGACTGTAACAATAGCTAAGAAAAAAACAGCCGTGCCGAAAACGCCGGTAAAAAAGGCTGCAATGGCAGCGGGAAAGTCTGTAAAGAAAGCTGCCGGAAAAACGGTGCCGAAAAAACCATCCAAGGATATGACACGTTACCGTTGCAAGATCTGCGGGTACATCTATTCGCCGTTCCGTGGCGAGCCACATAACGGCATCGCGGCCGGCACATCGTTCGATGATCTACCGGGCGACTACATCTGCCCAATCTGTGGGCAGGATGGAATGGGGAAGATCGGCAAATGGGGGTTTGAAGAGTGGCGACCTACCAGGTACCTTTGCTCCATCTGTGATTACGTGTACGATGAGAAACGAGGCGAACCTCACCGTGGCATAAAACCCGGGACGAAGTTTGAAGATCTTCCGGATGACTACGTCTGCCCTATCTGTGCCCAGGATCCAAAGATCCGCGTGCAGTTCGGGAAGGTCTTCAAGCAGGGCTTCCAGCCCCTTAATGTATGAGTTAGAGAAATTTCATTTTTTCTTTTGTACCGGTCCGGTAATCTTTTCATACAGTTGCAGCCATCTCTTATTTGCGAAAAAAAACGGACGATCTTATAATCTCAAACATCCATCCTTGATTGTAAGCATAGGATTCTGTCGTCGTGAGGGATTTCCGGGGGACATCTAATTGCAGAAGATTCATGATCCGCTGATGGAACAGAAGAGGGCGGTACTCGCACGATTTCTCGGTGTCGAGATGGCCGCTCTCCGTGAGTCAAGTGGTTCCCTATATACGTTTAAAGCTTTTTTTCACGGAAATAACGAAGCATATCTCGTACTGACTGATGGGGAAGCGACGCTGGCGGCAGAACATGCTGTCTCTGAAAAACTCTGGCTCATCAGTCTTGAGACACTTTTTGCCTATTTTGATATCGATGCCTCCCCTTCGGATGTTCTGGGAAGGATGAAAATAAATGAGATCCGCCACGCCAACAAAGAGATCAGGACCCTGATTTACAATACCTGCGGCCTCGATGTACTAAAAAATAAGATGCTCACCTGCGGAAACCGGAGAAGCCTTCTTGCGGACTACGATCAGTCCGAACATATCAGCGAAGGCTTTTTTATTTACCGCTTATACTGAGCGAGATTAAGATCTGCTGCCGNCAAAATCATGAATTGATCTTGTAGAAATCCCGGGGTACGGTGATCTCAAATCGCGCCCCATGGCCGGGCTCACCGCACTCCCGGATCGAGAGCCCGGTTATTCCCAGGATCTCCCGCGAGAGGAAGAGACCAAATCCGGTATTTTTGAAATATTCCCGCCGGAAAATCGCCTCCTTGTGCTCCAATTCCACACCGCAGCCGTCATCTTCGCAGACGATAACTACAGCATCCCGGGAGAGATACGTGGAAAAGCGAATTCTTGTCATTCCCTCCGCATGGCGAAGGGCATTGGTAACGAGATTGAAGAACACCTTCTCCAGCAGAGGGTCTGCGTAGATCATGAGATTGTGGATATCGATCTCCAGGGAAACATTATCGAGGGGAATAGAAGATGTTGCCTGCCGCAGCGACTGTTCAAGATCGAACCATTGGGGTGATTCGACACCGATATCCTGATAATCCTTGGTAAACCGGATTTGGTTACTAATCGTTTCAGTCACTTTCTCCCCCGTGGAAATATATTTTTGTAACTTGGGATCGTCTATCGATTCTTTCATCAGCTCGAGATAGGCTCCAAGCGCGGTAAGCTGGTTCAGGATGTCGTGCCTTGTTATACTCTGGAGCAGGTTCAGTTTTTTATTTGCTTGTGACAGGGCCAGAGCATACCGGTTCAATTCGGCATCATGGTACTGCATCTCCATTTCTAAGACCTGGCGTTCAGTAACATCCTCGACAAAACCTTCTATGTGGGCAAGGGAATTGTCAGCTGCATACAGCAGCTTTGCGGTGATCATGACCGGGACGGCTGACCCATCCTTCCGAATCAGCGGCACTTCCACATTCGTAACCGTGTCCTCAGAAAAGAGCTGTTCCTTTAATGGGGTAATATCTGCGGATGGAAGGAGAAAGGCTCTTGCGCTGGTCCCTATGATCTCGGTCGCAGATCCATAACCGAGCATCAGAGCAAGGTTGCGATTCGCGTACGAAATGGGGTAACCTGGTACCGGGTCGAGACGAAATACACCAAGCGGGATATGCTCAATGATGTTTGAAAACCCGTGCATGCAATTCCTACCGGGCGTACCGGGAGTTCTCTCCGGCTCCATCCTTTAAGGAATAATGGTAGTTATGGGAGATTAAACTATCTTGCTATAAATATAAAATAATCGGAGTTTTTCGGATGGATTTATTCAAAACAGAACTTTTTCTTCTGTTTTTTTTGATTTTTGACCGTTCATCTCCGAAAATCTGTTCTCTGTCGAAAAAAGGTGGTCAATTGCACCATGCCGTTAACAGCCTGTTAATTGTACTAATCTATAAACCGACCGGCAGTTCATTTGTATCCGGTAGATGATTATGGGTCTGTGTTCCCCGCCTTTCTGCGGTCTTCCCATGGTAGCGCTTCTTCTTGTCTGTCTATCTTCGGGGCTTATTGGTAATGTAACAGGAGCCGACGTCAGCATTGATGGGTATCTTGGTGAAACAATTACGCTTCACGGCGTTTCTTATGTCGATGACAATGTCTATCTTTTCCTTACCGGGCCGAATCTTCCGGNTGATGGTGTAACGCTGACCGATGTCAGCCAACGGGCCGACCAGGGCCACTTTACGGTTGTTCCGGTGGACAATAACCAGGAATGGACCTACCTCTGGCAGACCTCGCGGATCGAACCCTCGATTGATCCCGGGACCTATACTGTATATGTAACAAACGAACCGGTTGACTACTCTCAACTGGGGAGCACAAGCAGCTATAAGACTCTCTCGGTCTTTCTCAAAGATTCCGGTGCCTCAAAAGTGTCAGTGAATGCCGGTCATTCATATACGTTGCGTCCGGAAAGCCATACTTCAACCATTGTCCCACAGATCTCTTCCCCCACTCCCGCGACCCTAGTAACCATCCCAACCTCGTTCGAATCGCCCCCGGCGACCACACTTCCCTTAACTCAGCCGCTCCCTGCAGCGTCTTCCACAAAATCAGGAATTGGTCCTTATACGACCCTGTTGGCGTTAACGGGGTGTGGTTGCGGTATACTGCTGCTCCGCAATCGCGAACCCTAAACCGCCGGCTCCCTTTTTTGAAAGGTATTATCATCGCCTTGCGTCTATGGATATATGAGCCATATGGACATCCGCGTTTTGCTGGAAAAAGCGCATGAGCTGAAGACAATGGGGCGGTACGATGAGGCGATCGCCCGTTATGATCAGATTCTTGAAATTGATGATAAAAACGTAAATGCTCTCGAGAATAAGGGAGAAGTGTTTTATTATCTTGCCCGGCACGAGGATGCGATAGCCTGTTATGACCAAGCCCTTGCAATCAACCCGAATACCCCGACCGTCTGGTACGAAAAGGGGTATACCTTGCGAAAGATCCGCCGTTACGAAGAGGCGGTGATCTGTTTCGACCGTGCCCTCTCGATCGATCCCGAATATACCTTTGCTCTGGCAAACAGGGGATACTCACTGAACGAGCTTGGCAGGTTCCAGGAGGCAATCGCATGCTTCGACCATATTCTTGAATCAAGTCCGAACAATCTGCGGGCAATGACTGCAAAAGGAATTGCCCTNCGCGAACTCGGGAAGAATGAAGAGGCACTCAACTATTTCGACCGTGCTCTTGGATTTAACCCTATCAATTCCTTTGTATGGTACAATAAAGCGATTGCTCTTCGCAACCTTGGGAGGATCAAAGAAGCCGACGAAGCGGTGAAAATTGTTAACTTCCCCCAGCGACCAGGAACATCCGGCAAGGGTGCCTGCGACGTACGAAAATAACAGGATAATTTTTCTGGTTTTTTCATTTATGTGCCTGTTCCAGGTATCTTCAATAGATGACCATCAGGTTCGCGGGCTGTAATGGTCCCGGGGGTAATTCATTCGGAATGCGAAATATGGCGCCTGAATAATTCTTTCTGTTTTCCTGTTTCCAGATTTCACGAGAGAAAATGGGGCGCATCGCGTTATTTCTCGACCTGATCTAAATCACGGTNAGTTCTCACCTGCGTTACCCCGTGATGATTTATGTATGATCGGAAACGACCCGCAATCCGTTAAGAATGACCGGAATTCAGTTCTCACGAACATCAAAAACACGTTGTTGACTGAGATATTCTCTGAAAAAAATTACCACGCCGAAGCTCTAAAACAAAAAATGATTAAATGAGTTTAAAGATTGGGTGGCTGTCTGATTTGCACTCGATCCCGAGCTGACGGGTTGCCTCAAGGACAGTGATGTCCGTGTAGGCCTGTGCTGTGATCATTGCTTCTACGTTCTCGATTGGTCCGTACATGATGAGGTCTGCACCGAGAGTGCTTGCAATCATGTTGCAGCCGATATCGGGTGCTGACCATGCTGCCTGCTTAATGCCTTCCATTCCGCCGAGGTAGTGGTGGGACATCTGCTTGAGGAGCACATCTTTGCCCTCGTACCCTGCTGCGAGTACTGAGGGGGTCTTGCTCGTTCCCTTCCAGCGCTTGAGCCAGGTCCAGGAAACAGTCATGTTGTGGTATGCACCACCGGTCGGGTAGCCGTGGATTGCCTTGCAGGCAAGGATCTCACGGTATGAGCCGCCGCTGCCAAGACCTAGCGGGGTTGCTGCCGTGTCGAGGATCGGGCGCTTGATACCGCAGTACTCTGCGATTTCGAGCATGCCTTTCGTCTGTCCTGCAACACCCCCAGCGGTGAGCACCTTCTCCCTGCCGGTAACTGACGGGTCGGCGGGGTTGAATGCGAGGACGATGGCTGCATCCACATCACTGTTCTTGAGTGCTTCGATGCTCTCGGGCAGGATCGAACCGTTGATCGAGTTGTAGATCGCACGGTGTGCAAGGCCGACATCGGTCACGTACTTGCATGCATGGGCAAGTGCCGTGGGAACCGACGAGTCCATCAGGAACGCGGTCTTGTTGTCGATCGAGTCGAACCAGCTGAAGTAGCTCTCGAATGCTTCCCCGTATTCCGCAATAATCTGGATGAAGTGCGGGATACCGGTCAGGTCAGAGAGGACCTGGCAGCGGTTCCACAAGGCTTCTGCCTTAGCTTTGTCGATTGTTCCTTTCTTGTCATCAAGCACGCACTCGTGCTTGTTGTAGAAGATTGAGGCACCCAGTACGGTCGGGTACTCTCCGGGCTGTCCACCGATCTTGGTGCCATTGAAGTCCCAGACACTCTGTTCTTTTTCAAATCTGAACATATTCGTTTACACCTCCGTTATACCAATGTCATCAGTTTCTGGTACAGGAACANCAGCATAATNAATACGATAACACCTGCCATGAGGCCGTACANTATACCGATATCCCGTCCGATTTTTCGTCCAACACGCTGCGCAATCTCCGCATCCACGAACTCGATCTTCTTCTCNATCTTGTCGAGTCTCTTCTCGATCTCGAGGAACTGGGGGTTTGCAGCTGCAGCGCCAACTTCAGAGCCACCGGCAGCTTCCTTGACTTCAACGACGATAGCATCTCCAGCGAACGCACCCGGGTCTTTAGCCTTGAGTTCGTTGATCTTCGCCTTGATGACACTGAGGTCCTCGCTTTCCATAATATTGACAATTTCTGTCTGTTCCTGGAAGCGCTTGATATGGACGTCAGTAAGATTTTCGATGAAGGGAATAGCACCTTCGGCACCGACGACTCTGCCGTCTTTGACACCGCCTTTGTGGAGTGCAGCGAACGTCTGTCCTGACAGGTGGCCTTTGACTTCAGTGCCGACAAACAGCATGAACCTGATATTGGGGTTGGCAATAACGTTGGCGATAACCTTCTCAAGCCCGAGGTTCTCGGTCTTGCAGGAACCGCAGAGTGCCGCGCCCGCATCAC
>JGI20214J51650_10001844_pt1 | contig 13481 bp, 8 predicted proteins | sample WetSurMetagenome_FD_51650 | JGI IMG/M metagenome (IMG submission 51650) | reverse complement strand
AGATTTAAGATTAATGCAAATGTTCCCCTGGTTCGGTGTACTTAAATATGCCAAAGATGAAATGAGCCAGATGGCAAATGCAAAATTTGAACTTTTCCGTGATGCAAAATTGCAGGTCTATTATGATGTCCAGCGAACCTGGAACGAATTATATAAAGTTCAGAAAGACATAAGTATTTCTGAGAAGAATATTGAAATTCTGAAAACTATTGAGAGCCTGGCATTAGTAAAGTTCAAGGAAGCTCCAATAGAAACTTCCTCAACAACATCTTCAAACACAGCCATTTCTTCCGGATCTGCCTGGAACAATAATGCCAGGTCTTCCGGTATGCAGACTATGGGTGTTAGTCAAAACAATTCCGGAACTGCATCACCAAATCAGATCTCAACATCAATGCAGGCAGTTCCGATGGGCTCCACTTCAGCTGGTACAGGATTGTCAGATATATACAGGATACAAATTGAAGCAGGAGACCTTGAAAACAATATTGCCTTGCTGAAAGATAAGCAGAAAACCATAATGGCAGAGTTTAACAAATATCTGAACAGACCTGTTGCATCTCCTGTTTTTACTTCCGAAAATATTTCTGTTGATTCGTTTGAATTATCACTCATTCCTGTTTCTGACAGCATGCTTGCAAGCAATCCTATGCTGGGAATGCTAGATTATGAAAAACTATCTATTGAAGCACGCAAAAAAATGGTTACCCGCATGGGTTATCCTATGGTGGGTTTGGGTCTGAATTATTCCTTTATAAGTAAAAATACAATGTCATCAACTTCCATGAATGGTAAGGATATGATAATGCCAATGATAACTGTTACTCTTCCGGTATACAGAAAGAAATATAATGCAATGAAAAAAGAATCCGAACTGATGAAGATAGCAACGTTTCAAAACTATCAGGCTACGGCCAATTCACTAGAGGCTGAATATTATCAGGCGGTTCAGCTGTACCAGGATTCAAAGAGACGCGTAAAACTATATGATAATCAGTACAAACTGGCATCCAGATCACTCGATCTGATGTTAAAGAGTTTTACTGTATCATCATCAGGATTGACCGATGTGCTAAGGGTCCGGCAACAGACGCTTGATTATGATATGAAACAAGTCGAAGCAATTACTGATTTCAATACATCTGTTGCATGGTTAAAAAGGTTAGGGAATATGGAAATAAGTAGAAATAAGTAGAAATAAATAGAAATAAATAGAAATAAGTAGAAATAAGTAGAAATAAGTAGAAATAAATAGAAATAAATAGAAATAAATAGAAATAAATAGAAATAAATAGAAATAAATAGAAATAAATAGAAATAAATAGAAATAAATAGAAATAAATAGAAATAAGTGGAAATATATGAGAATATAAAGAATTGAAAGGACCAAATTATGACAATTTAATTCAACATTATTTCAATCTATTTCAACCTATTACAACCTATTTCAATCTATTTCAATCTATTTCAACCTATTTCAACTAATTATAAAAATGAATTATGAAACAAAAAATATTAATTAGCATTTTTACTTTGCTTGCAGGACTTTTTCTTGGCTGGATTTTCTTTCATACGCCTGGAAAAAGTGACATAGTACCTGGTGAGTCTGCGGAAACTGTCAAAAACACCATTTGGACATGTGCAATGCATCCCCAGATACGAATGCCGCAAACCGGTAAATGCCCAATATGCGGAATGGAATTAATTCCATTGGTTCAAAGTGATACCTCTTCTACCGATCCTGATGCAATTCATCTGAGCAAAGAAGCTGTCCAATTGGCCAATGTGCTTACCTCTGTCGTAACTAAACAGGCTACTGCAAAAGAGGTGCGTCTATATGGCAAAGTGCAGGCTGATGAAAGATTGTTCCAAAGTCAGACAGCTCATGTTCCGGGACGTATTGAACGGCTCGCCGTTAATTTCACAGGGGAACCAGTAACTAAAGGTCAGGTATTGGCAGAAATATATTCTCCTGAGCTGATCACTGCCCAGCAGGAGTTATTGGAAACAGCTAAAACAAAACAATTACAGCCAGAATTATATGAGGCTACCAAAGAGAAACTTCGTCAATTGAAACTCACAGATGATCAGATTGCAAATATTGAAAATTCAGGGGTTGTGAGGAATAATTTCGATGTGATTTCAAATACTTCAGGGACTGTAACTGTCCGCAGGGTGAGTACTGGCGATTATGTCAGCAGGGGAACTGTATTATTCGAAATTGCTGACCTCTCGAAAGTATGGGTTATGTTTGATGCCTACGAAAGTGATCTTCAGTTTCTGCATAAAGGTGAAAAGATCTCATTTGCACTTCAGTCATTGCCAGGAATTGATTTTAAAGGCAATATAGCATTCATAGATCCGGTTATCGATCCTGTTACCAGGGTGGCAAAAGTAAGAGTTGAAACAGAGAATCTATCAGGAAAGTTAAAACCTGAAATGTTTGCGACCGGAATTGTCTCTTCGACTCAGAATGAATATCATGATAATATTATTATCCCAAAATCATCCGTCTTATGGACTGGTAAACGTTCTGTTGTTTATGTCAAGCAACCTGACACTGATGAACCTGTTTTTAAGATCCGTGAGGTTGAACTAGGTCCGGTGCTTGGTGAAAGTTATATCATTATGAATGGTCTGTCTGAGGGTGAAGAGGTTGTTACAAGTGGAACTTTCAGCGTTGACGCATCAGCCCAGCTGGAGGGCAAACCAAGTATGATGAACAAGTCAGTTACCGGCCATAAGAATATGGTGCATGCCACGTTTAAGGTATCGGGTAATTGTGATATGTGTAAAGAAAGAATAGAAAAAGCAGCATCGGCAGTTAAAGGAGTATCCAATGCTTTTTGGGACATTAACAACAAAGTGATTATCCTTGATTTTGACAGTACCAAAGCTACCCTGATCACTATTCATAAAGCTATTGCCAATGTTGGTCATGATACTGAACTTTTTAAAGCAGATGATGTTATTTATAGATCGCTTCCCTCATGTTGCCTTTACAGAAAGTAATTATTATAAATAATAAGGATATTATAATTTAACTATGGAAAATAAACTAGAAATACTAAAAGCCAGGCTAAACGAATATAAGAGCGCTGTAGTAGCTTTTTCCGGAGGTGTTGACAGTACTTTTCTGGCAAGAATTGCCAAGGATGTATATGGTGAGAATCTCCTTTTAATAACTGCAACATCAAGTACCAACCCATATTACGAACTTGATGAGGCAAAATCACTTGCAATCCTGCTTGGAATAAAACACAGGATTATTGTTTCAGAAGAGATTGATGTTCCAGGATATGCAGACAATCCTCCCGACAGATGTTACTTTTGCAAGGGGGAGCTTTTTGGCAAAGTGACTTATATTGCTTCAAAAGAGGGTTACGAAATAGTCTTCGACGGCAGCAATGCTGAAGATCTCAAAGACTTTCGTCCCGGTATGAAAGCGAAGAAAGAGCATGGCGTTATCTCTCCGCTTGCAGAATCAGGATTCACCAAAAGCGACATCCGGCATTTCTCAGCCGAACTGAATTTGCCAACTGCGACTAAACAATCATATGCCTGCCTCGCTTCCCGTATTCCTTATGGTGAAAAAATAACTAAGGTTAAGCTCGACAGATTGGCAACTGCAGAATTTGAGGTCAGAAAATTGGGTTTCAGTCAGTTCAGGATCAGGAGTCATGAAAATCTTGCTAGGTTTGAATTCATTCCGGCTGAAATGGATAAAGCCTGGGAGGTCAGGAATAAATTGACTGAAATCTGTCAAAAATCAGGATTCAATTATATCACCATCGACCTTGTAGGTTACAGATCAGGATCCATGAATGAGGTGCTTACTGAGTCTGAAAAGTACAGGTATCAAAAATCAAACTCAGAAAAATCATTCTAAAATATTTACCTTTAGTCAGTTTTTAGTTATTTAAAACCTTATGAAATTTGAAACAAAAGCGATCTGGGTCGGACAGGCTGCAGATAAAACAACAGGAGCAACTATTGTACCTATATATCAGACATCTACTTTTACTCAGGATGAAGTTAATAAACATAAGGGCTATGAATATTCCAGGGTCGGTAACCCAACCCGAACAGCCCTCGATGAATGTCTTGCTTCACTCGAGGAAGGCAAATATGGTCTTTCATTCTCGTCAGGACTTGCTGCCGAGCATGCAATATTTTCTTTGCTAAGACCCGGGGATCATGTTATAGCTCCTGAAGATATGTATGGGGGTACCTACAGGTTAATAAAAGAGATACTGGAGCCTTTTAATGTAAATTTTACATTCACAGATTTTACTGACATATCTCTGGTACAGAAAGCATTTTTACCTTCGACAAAAATGGTATGGATCGAAACACCTACCAATCCACTTCTGAAGATTTTTGATATTACAGCAATTTCCGAATTAAGCCATAAAAAGAATGCAATAGTTATTGTTGACAATACTTTTCTGTCACCGTATTTCCAGAAACCTCTATTACTAGGAGCCGACATTGTTGTCCACAGTACTACCAAATATATAAACGGTCATTCTGATATTATTGGTGGTGCAGTAATTCTGAACAATACTGAATTATTCGAAAAGATTCAGCTTGTTCAAAAATCTGTTGGAGCTGTACCATCCCCTTTTGATTCCTGGCTTACTCTCAGAGGTGTAAAGACCCTGGCTGTCCGAATGAATCAACATGAGAAAAACGCATTCAGAGTCGCGGAATTCCTCCAAACTCAGAAAAATGTGCTTAATGTGTATTTTCCAGGACTTAAAACACACCCCGGTCATGAGATTGCAAAGAAACAGATGACAGGTTTCGGTGGAGTTGTATCATTCCAGCTTAAAGGGGGACTGAATGAGTGCAATATCTTTTTTAAAAAACTTAAAATCTTCCAATTGGCTGACAGCCTTGGCGGTATCGAATCTCTGGCAAATTATTCAGCCCTTATGACCCATGATTATTTCCCTAAAGAGTTAAGAGAAAAGATCGGGGTAACTGATAACCTTATACGTCTTTCAATTGGTATTGAACATATTGACGATCTTCTTGAAGACTTAAAAAACGCACTTGCCTGATAACTTATATTTATATCAGCACCTGTATTAATAAAAAATGAACAAAACGGAAAAACCCTCCCAGGTACTGATTGCAGATAGTCAGTTTCTAATAACTGAATCCCTGAAAATGATTCTGCAAAATGACGGACGATTTCTCGTTAACAGAATTGTTACTGATAAGAATGATTTATTAGAAACATTAAAACTCAATAACACCTCAGTATTGATTATTGATCCATCAATGGTGGACTTAGCAGGTTTGTCAGAATTAAATGAGATTAAATGCAATTTTCCCGGTCTGAAACTTCTGGTACTCACAAATAGTGTTAACAGAAAAGAATTGCATGAATTCAATACTATAGGCATTAATAATATTATCCTTAAGAGTGAAGGAAAAGAGGAGATAATTGAAGCATTGAATGCCATAGTAAATGGGAAAAAACACTATTCAAATGAGCTGCTCGATTTGCTATTTGAGCCAAATGAAAAGAAATTCGTCGGAGAAGAAACCGGCCAGTTGACTAATTCTGAACTCGAAATCGTGAGATTAATAGCTGAAGGTTTAACCACAAAAGAAATTGCAGCCCGGAAGTTTATCAGCTTTCATACAGTAATATCACACCGTAAAAATATATTCAGGAAACTGGGAGTCACAAGCATCTCTGAATTGATAATGTTTTCTATCAAAGCAGGCTGGATAAATACCATAGAATACCATATTTAAGGAATATCCCATGAATATGGTATAAAATATGCCATGTATATGGGATTTCATACATAGTAACCTGTATGCAACTTTGTACCATTGAATTAATTAAGGTACAAACATGCAACAATCTACAAGACTTATCAACATTATAACAGGTAACAATTTCCTGTGTTGAAGTTGCTGTTAAGGTAACTTTCATACACTATGCTCACAAATTGATTAAACAATACCTTCATAATACAACAGACAGAAAACAGGGAAAATCAGACATTCAGTTGAACTTGTTACTCATAATAATAAATATTAATAAATAACATATCATGGCACAGGAAAAATTACACTTCGACACATTGCAATTGCATGCAGGGCAGGTTGTGGACCCAACTACAAATTCAAGAGCTGTACCTATCTATCAGACAACATCTTATGTTTTTAACGATTCGGAACATGCTGCAAATCTGTTTGGATTGAAAGAATTTGGAAATATCTATACCAGATTGATGAATCCTACTACTGACGTCTTTGAGAAACGTATTGCTGCACTTGAAGGAGGAGTTGCGGCATTGGCAACATCATCAGGCCAGGCTGCTCAGTTCATTGCTATAACAAATATTTTGCAGGCAGGTGACAACCTTGTCTCTACCTCATATTTGTATGGCGGTACATACAATCAGTTCAAGGTTCAGTTTAAGCGTCTTGGGATTGGGGTAAAATTTGTCGATGGAGATAAACCAGCCGATTTCGAAAAACTTATTGACGACAAAACCAAAGCAATTTATCTTGAGACTATCGGAAATCCGAAATTTAATATTCCTGATTTTGATGCAATAGCAGCTGTTGCACAAAAACATGAAATACCTTTGATTGTTGACAATACATTTGGTGCGGGCGGATACTTATTCCGGCCTATTGAACATGGAGCTAACATTGTAGTAGAATCGGCTACAAAATGGATTGGAGGTCATGGTACCAGTATTGGAGGGGTTATTGTCGATGCAGGTAATTTTAACTGGGCAAACGGAAAGTTTCCCCAGTTCACCGAGCCATCAGAAGGTTATCATGGTCTGAAATTCTGGGATGTTTTTGGTACTCCCGGCCCATTCGGGAATATCGCTTTTATTATTCGTGCACGGGTAGAAGGTTTACGCGACTATGGACCAACATTAAGCCCCTTTAATGCATTTCTTCTCCTGCTCGGGCTGGAAACATTATCACTCAGGGTACAGAAACATGTTGACAATGCACTTGGTCTGGCACAATGGTTATCGAAACATCCAAAAGTAGAGTATGTTGAGTATCCTGGCTTACCAGACAGTCCTTACCATGCTCTTGCCACAAAATATCTGAAAAACGGTTTTGGAGGAGTCCTGGCCTTTAAAGTTAAAGCAGGGAAAGAGGCAGCTGACAAATTTGTAAATAATCTTAAACTCATAAGTCATCTTGCAAATGTAGGTGATGCAAAAACCCTGATTATTCATCCTGCATCGACAACACATCAGCAGCTTTCCGACAAAGAACAGCTTAGCTCAGGGGTTGTCCCGGGCGTGTTGCGTTTGTCTGTAGGGATTGAGAATATTCTCGATATTAAATATGATATAGAGCAGGCATTTAATACTTTATAAGATATTTCGATATAAATTAGTTAGTTTATCAGTTGGTTAGCCAATATATGTACAACACTTTTTGAAATTAAGTGTTGTACATTTGCAGAATAAAACATAACAAAACAATACTTAAACAAATGGCAGATTATACCATACCTGATAAAAAAGATGTCGAAAAGACGATTAAGTCAATTTTCAGACTTCTATTCCCATCCACTAATTCCTATTCTGATACTGGTAATGACATCAGCCTGAGTCATACAAGGATCTTGCTTTTGGGATTACTGATCGGACTGACTGATGAAAAGGAAAAAGTTGCAGATCTTTTTTTCGAAAATCTTGAAGAGATAAAAAATACACTCCTGAAAGATGCCGATTTTATTCTTGAATCTGACCCGGCAGCTACTCAGCTGATAGAGGTTATGGCTATCTATCCGGGTTTTCTGGCTATATTTTGCTACCGCATAGCAAATGCCCTTGCAAAACAGAATATTCCCCTTCTTCCCAGGATGATTACTGAATACTCCCATAAGGTTACGGGAATTGATATTCATCCTCATGCAGAAATCGGATGTCCTTTTGCAATAGACCATGGAACAGGCATCGTAATTGGCGAAACAACCAAAATAGGAAACAATGTAAAACTTTACCAGGGTGTTACACTGGGTGCACTTAGTGTTGATAAGAGTAAAGCTTCTAAAAAGAGGCATCCCACTATCGAGGATAATGTTGTTTTGTATTCAGGTTGCACAATTCTAGGAGGAGAAACAGTTGTAGGAAGAAACAGTGTTATAGGTGGAAATGTATGGCTGACAGAAAGTATTGCGCCATTTTCAGTGGTTTATCACAAGAGTGAAATAATTGTAAGAAACCAGAACGGGTTTCAGGAACCAATAAACTTTATTATTTAACATAATTACAAAATTAAAACATCATGAAACTAAATTCAATTCTAGAATCAATAGGGAACACACCTCATCTTAAAATAAACAGGTTATTTGATCCGGGCTATTCAGTATGGGTAAAACTTGAAAGATCAAATCCTGGAGCCAGCATAAAGGACCGTATTGCCTTGTCAATGGTTGAAGATGCTGAGAAGAAAGGGGTATTAAAGAAGGAAGGTGTAATCATCGAACCTACCTCCGGTAATACAGGTATCGGTCTCGCAATTGTTGCTGCTGTAAAAGGATACAGGCTCATTCTTGTTATGCCTGAATCAATGTCACTTGAGAGAAGAAAAATCATGAGCTCATACGGTGCAGAATTTGTCCTTACTCCCCGTGAGAAAGGGATGAAGGGGGCTATTGAAAAAGCCAGGGAGCTGGTACAGGAAACACCAAACTCATGGATGCCCATGCAGTTCGATAATCCATCCAACACCGAAATACACAGGACTACAACAGCACAGGAGATCCTTAAAGATTTCCCTGATGGCCTTGACATCCTTATTACCGGAGTCGGAACAGGCGGGCATATAACTGGTGTTGCCGAGGTATTGAAAAAAGCTTTCCCTAAACTTAAAGTTTATGCCGTAGAACCGGAATTATCTCCTGTCCTCAGTGGCGGTTCCCCTGCTCCTCACCCGATACAGGGTATTGGTGCAGGTTTTGTACCATCAATTCTGAATACCGGCATCCTTGACGGCATAATCAAGGTTACTAAAGATGAAGCATTCACATTTACCAGAAGAGCTGCAAAAGAAGAAGGATTGTTTGTCGGAATATCATCAGGAGCATCATTAGCTGCTGTGAACCAGAAGATTAATGATTTACCGAAAGGATCAAGAATTCTGACCTTCTGCTACGATACAGGTGAGAGATATCTTTCAATCGAAGGATTGTTCTGATGTTTTGGATTTTTTGATCTTTGGCACCGATTTCAACCGAGCGGAATAAAGCCCAATATTTTAAACCATTTTTTGACCCGCGAGCTCGACGAAGTCAAATCGGCGCCATCAATGCTAGCGCGGATTTACAATCCGTGCTATGACATTTGGCACGAGTTACAAACTCGCGCCAGCATTAGTAATTGGAATTTGCTTTAGTAACAAGGCCAGAGCGGATGTGCAATCCGTGCTATTTTTGATCTTAGTTTCGTATTTACTATTCTTCAAATAAATGAAGTTGCCTGTCTTCACAATCATCTGTCTCCATATTTGATATACTTAATCCCATTAGCCTTACCCTGGTACCTTCCAGTTTAATAGTATTACGGATTGAAGTAACTTCCTTGTGAAGAGTATCGAAATCGCGGATGTAATTCTGAAGAGTTTTGCTTCTCGCAATTTGTTTGAAATCTGAGAATTTAATTTTGATAGTGATAGTCCTTCCTGTAGTCTCCGAATGTTCCATTCTTTCCATAAGCTCTTTTTCAAGTTTATATAGCTCTGCAACGATCTCAAAACGTGTTGTCAGATCTTTCTCGTAAGTAAGTTCTGTACCTACAGATTTCCGATCCTGATCTGGTTCTACAGGACGCTCATCAATACCTCGAACTATATCATAGAAGAATACTCCGGCTTTTCCAAAATTCCTGACAAGTGATACCATATCCCACTTTTTAAGATCGGAACCTTTATGAATTCCAAGTTTATGCATCTTTTCCGCGGTCACCTTGCCNATCCCATAAAATTTTTCAACAGCCAGACCTTCAATGAATTTCTGAGCATCTTCCGGTTTAATAAGGAATAAACCATCAGGTTTATTTATATCGGATGCTATTTTGGCAAGAAATTTATTCACTGAAACACCTGCAGAGGCAGTGAGACCTGTCTTCTGCTTAATTTCGTTCCTTATCTTTTTTGCAATAACTGTAGCAGACCCGATGTTCTTTTTGTCATTTGTAACATCGAGAAACGCTTCATCGAGCGACAGGGGTTCAATAAGATCAGTGTATTCTGCAAATATTTTCATGATCTCTGCAGAAACCTCGGTATACCTTGAGAAATTATGCTTTACAAATATAAGATCAGGACATAAACGTTTAGCGATGACAGATGGCATAGCTGATCTGACACCGAATTTTCTTGCTTCATAGCTGGCTGCAGCAACAACACTTCTTTCACCACTGCCTCCTACTGCAACAGGTTTACCCTTTAGTTCAGGATTATCAAGCTGTTCAACTGACGCAAAAAACGCGTCCATATCGATATGAATAATCTTTCTCACTTATATTTATCTGGTCTTGCTCTCCTTTGTGCTGCTTTGTGATGTACTTTGTGCCATTTCAGTATTAAATTCTTCAACCAGGGCATGGCAAATGGAGAATTATTCCGCTATCAATAACAAATCTAAGAATTATTTCCTTTGAAAATTGAGAGGTATTAACCAACATTGCAGGATATTTCAAACTAATGATTTTGGAAAGAGGATCAGAAAAAAGAATCAAGCTCTTTGCACTTGTACTTACCCACCATAGATTATGGGGATCAGTTCTCCTTCCTTATATTATTCAAAAAGAGGTCAACNNAAGTTACTATAAACTTTCAGAATGCCTTTCTCCGTTTCCCAACATTGACACATTAAGTACTCTGACATCAGAAGAGAGGGAAGCAGTAAAGATTATTAATGACTATACTGACCGAAACCTCTTTACTGTATTTTCAAAAGACAGGACAGTCAAGGAGTTTCTCGAAAAGGTAACTGCTGATAAACTTGAAAAATTTATCAGGCCTTTCATAGAAAAAAGAATTTACAAATGTCTTATTATTTCAAGGGATGAAAATATTCCTGTCTATTTTCAGAAGACTAAGTCAGCTGCACTTCATTCAGAGGATCTGCTTCTTCTAAGCGGTGAAAATGCTGAACCAGTATTCAGATTTGTAAAAGATGATGAACAAAGTACATATAGTCTCAGTCTCGAAACGGGAGGCAAAATCATCGATATGCAAAGAAGTTCAATAGATATACTGTGCATGTCTCCGTGTCTTATCAGAGAGGATCGCAGGATCTTGTTCGTCTCAGATGTGGATGGATCAAAACTGAAACCGTTCCTTTCAAAAGAGAATATATTAATTCCGAAAAAAAGTGAATTGAAATACTTTGAAACTTTTGTTCTTAATGCTATTAATAATTTCAAAGTTGAGGGCACAGGCTTTGAAATTATTGAATTCACTCCCCATAAAGAGGCTATTCTTGAGATTGAAGCAGGATTGAAAGGCAACACTGTGCTGATACTTCAATATGATTACCAGGGTAATAAAATCTTTCCTAATGAACTCTCAAACTCATTTACTCTTTTTGATAAACAGGGAAATAATTTTATTTTCAGGAAGTATTACCGGGATTTTGTCTGGGAAAAGCAATGTCGAAATATCTTAGGTGAATTTGGTTTTTTCTCTGATGATGACAATAATTTTTTCCCTGTTTCATCAAATACCAGCAGGACGGAAGAATTATATACTATGATCGAATCAGTGAACAGAAGTTATACTGAACTTTCCAAAGCAGGTTTCAGGATACTGACTGACCGGCTCGATCGCAAATATAATCTCCAACCTGTTAATATTGAGATCAGTCACAGGATAATTAATGACTGGTTCGATCTTAAAGCTTTTGTCAGGATTGGTGATCTGGAAATTCCATTCATCAGGTTCAGACGGAATATTCTTGATAACATCAGGGAATATGAACTACCAGACGGATCAATAGCCATATTACCTGAAACATGGTTTACACGGTATAAAAACATTTTTGAATTCGGGAAAAACTCTGAAGATTCCCTTAGAATTCACAAACAGCACTTTTCACTTCTGACTGATACTTTTAATGATAAAGGTCATCTTGGATTTGAAAAACTTGAAAAACTTCTTACTCATGATCAGATACCTGTTCTTCAGCCTCCCAAAGGTCTGACATGTGAGATGAGACACTATCAGTCTGCTGGTCTGAACTGGCTGAATTTTCTGCAGACCGCAGGACTGGGAGGATGTCTTGCAGATGATATGGGGCTTGGAAAGACAATTCAGACACTTGCCCTTCTTCAACATAATAAAGAAAACCTTGTCCCTGGTGAAAGTTCAGAACAGCCTTCTGAATTAACTTTGTTCGGACAGCCGGAATCTACACTCACTTCACTTATAATTGTTCCGGCATCGCTCATATATAACTGGGAAAATGAGATAAAAAGATTTGTGCCAGGAATGAAGGTTTACAGTCACAAAGGGAACCAGCGAAAAAAATCAAAATCCTGGTTTAGGAATTTTGATATAATCCTCTCGAGTTATCATACAATAAGACAAGACATAGAGCTAATAAGCGCTTTTAATTTTCATTACATAATTCTTGATGAGAGCCAGTTAATAAAGAATCCTGCTTCGATGCTTTACAAAACAGTAACCAGGCTCAATTCAGAATTTAAGCTTGTTCTCACTGGAACACCGGTTGAAAACTCATTAACTGATCTATGGACACAACTTAATTTTGTTAATCCCGGACTGCTTGGTGATCTGTCGTTCTTCAGGAGAGAATTTGCAAGGCCGATTGAAAAATTGGGAGATGATGAAAAAGAGGTAAAACTCAGAAAGATCATACAGCCGTTTATATTGCGGAGAACAAAGGAGATGGTGGCCCCTGATCTGCCCCTGGTATCAGAACAAACAGTTTTCTGCGATATGACAGATGAGCAGTTTAAGATATACGATGAAGAAAAATCATCTGTCAGAAACAGTATTTTAAAAAACATCGAATCAAGCGGTCTGGAAAAATCAGCAATAGTGGTTTTGCAGGGATTGATGAAACTGAGGCAGATTGCCAATCATCCGGTAATGTCCAATGATGAGTATAAACACGGTTCCGGGAAATTCGAAACGGTTCTTCAGGATATGGAGAGTGTTATATCTGAAGGACATAAAATACTTGTATTCTCTTCCTTTGTCAAACACCTTGAACTGTATGCCATTGAATTAAGAAAGAAAAGAATACATTTTGCTATGTTGACCGGGGCAAGCATAAACAGGGAAAAGATCGTTAATAATTTTCAGAATGATCCTCAAAATAAAATATTCCTTATCTCATTAAAAGCTGGGGGGGTTGGACTAAACCTAACTGCAGCCGATTACGTTTTTATACTTGATCCATGGTGGAATCCTGCTTCAGAAATGCAGGCTATGAGCCGGGCTCA
>JGI20214J51650_10001843_pt1 | contig 13485 bp, 10 predicted proteins | sample WetSurMetagenome_FD_51650 | JGI IMG/M metagenome (IMG submission 51650) | reverse complement strand
TAAGGGCCGAGACCCATGAGACGGTGAAGGCGCTGCTTTCTCTGGAAAAGGTTATAGTTGAGACCGCAGAAAAGAACTTCAGCGTAATCATGCCGGGGTATACTCATATGCAAAGGGCGCAGCCGGTGCTGCTTTCACACCATCTTATGGCCTATGCCCAGATGTTCGACAGGGACAGGCAGCGCTTTTCGGACACCCTGAAACGCGTCAACGTGCTTCCTCTCGGCGCATGCGCTCTTGCAGGCACTTCGCTGCCCATAGACCGGGCCTATGTCGCGGAGCTGCTCGGGTTCGACTCTGTGTCGGAAAACAGCATCGATACGGTTTCGGACCGCGACGCGGTCATCGAATTCCTTTCGTGTTCATCGCTCCTTATGGCGCATATATCGAGACTGGCCGAAGAGCTTGTGCTCTGGTCGTCCGGGGAGTTTTCATTTATCGAGATCTCGGACGCATATACAACCGGATCGAGCATCATGCCCCAAAAGAAGAACCCTGATGTGGCCGAATTGATGCGCGGCAGGACCGGCAGGGTATACGGTAATCTGGTCGGCATGCTGACGGTGATGAAAGGGCTGCCGCTGTCCTACAACAGGGACATGCAGGAGGACAAGGAGCCGCTGTTCGATACGGTCGACACTATAAAGGCCACCCTTGGCATCCTTGCGGAGATGTTTCCGAACATCAGGTTTTTAAAGGACAATATGTCCGCCGCTGCAGGCAAAGGGTTTTCGACTGCGACCGATATAGCCGAATATCTCGTGCGCAGGGGCGAACCGTTCAGAAAGGCGCATGAGATAACCGGGAAGATAGTGCGCCATGCCATTGATAACGGCAAGACGCTGAACAAACTTACGATGGAGGAATACGCCTCGTATTCCCCGCTGATACGGGACGATATTTATCTTTGGCTGGATGAGGCCAGATCGGTAGCGGCAAAGGGTTCATTCGGCGGCTCCTCGCCTGAACGGGTCAGGGAGCAGATAAGGGCATTCAGGAAGAGATTGGGTAAATGAAGGGATGTTGAGCTCACGGAAAATTGATATTGTTCTCCGTTTTTGTCTGTGTCTGACGGCGCTTGCGCTGGTTGCGTCCTGCGGCAGAAAAGGTCCGCCTACAATGCTGAGCTTTGACAGGCCGAATGCGGTAAAAGAGCTGAATGCCGTCCATAGGGACGGAAGGATGGACCTCTTCTGGTCCTATGGCGGCGAACAGAAAAAGGTTGTAATAAAGGGTTTTCGTCTCTACAGGGCCGAGGGTAATTCCGAATATATTTTAATCGCGCAACTGCCTCCGGACGCAACGCGTTATTCGGACACTGATATCGGGCCGGGCAAGCGGTATCGCTACAAAATACAGGCGTTCAGCTCCAGGGGGGTCGACAGTGAATCCTCTATGGAACTGAAGGTTCGTCCGGTTAATACTCCCGCTGTTCCGGAAGGCCTTAAATATCATATCACCAATGACTTTGCCGAAATATCATGGGCCGGGGCGGAAAAGGGCGTGACCTTCAATATCTTCCGTAGTGAAAATAAAGGGGTATATCCCGGGACGCCCCTGAACGGGAAACCGCTTGAGGAGCCTTTTTTCAGGGACAGACTGCATGTCCTTAACCCTGTTTATTATAGTGTTGTTGCGGTCATACGGACGGACATTATGAATGAGAGCGGCATGTCGGCTGAACTGCTCATAGATCCGAAGATATTCGTGCCTGCGGCGCCGGCCGACGTGAGAATTGTCAGGTCCGACAACAGGGTATATATATCCTGGCAGGACAATGATGAGACGTGGGTGAGGGGTTACAGGGTTTACCGTAAAGGAACTTCAGGCGTTACTGAATTGCTGGCCGAGGTCAATGTGCCGATATACGTTGATGAAGACAGGGGCGGAGCGCATGCCTCATATCATGTGACTGCCTTCGGGCCTTTCAGAGAGAGCGGCTCTTCCGCCGAGGCGCGGACATGGACGGAGGAATAATATAATGGACAGGATATTGCTTGGGCACGGAAGCGGCGGCAGGCTGATGCATCAGTTGATCAGCGAGCATATTGCCCCGTCGTTCGGCATGAACAAACTCGCCGATTCCGCAGTGCTTGACGCAACTGAGATTGCAGGGGGCAGGATCGCCTTTACCACGGATTCCTATGTCGTGTCGCCCATCTTTTTCCCCGGCGGAAACATAGGAGATCTTGCGGTAAACGGGACGGTCAACGATCTGGCAATGGTCGGGGCAAAGCCCCTTTATCTATCATCAGGCTTTGTGATTGAAGAGGGATTTCCGATGGATTCACTCAGACGGATACTCGTATCGATGGCGTCCGCAGCGGACAGGGCAGGGGTAAGGATAGTGACCGGAGACACCAAGGTCGTCGACAGGGGCAAGGGTGACGGTATATTCATAAACACCGCAGGGATAGGCGTGGTCAGGCCGGGGACAAGCCTCGGCCCGGACATGATAAGGCCGGGAGACAAAGTCATAATAAGCGGCTCCATAGGCAACCACGGGGTCGCCGTAATGTCGGAAAGGAACGGCATATCTTTCGATCCGCCGGTCCTCAGCGACACGGTGTCGCTTGCGGGGCTTGTGGATGTCATGCTTGACTTTGAAAAGGCAATACGGATGATGAGAGACCCGACCAGGGGCGGGGTTGCTACTACACTCAAGGAGATTGCCCTGGAGTCCGGATTGACGGTGACGCTGAATGAAGAAAGCCTGCCGGTGCCGGGCAATGTGAGGGGCGCATGCGACATGCTCGGGCTGGACCCCCTGTATATAGCCAATGAGGGAATACTCCTTGCAGTTGTCCCTGCGGAAACGGCGGAAGGGCTTGTCCGCGTAATGAGGGCGCATGAGTCCGGTTCGGGCGCGGCGGTGATAGGAGAAATAGGGGCCCCGGGGCAGGGCCGAAAGGGCAGGGTCCTGCTCCGGACCGCGGTTGGGGGCTCACGCATTATCGATATGCTGGCCGGCGAACAGCTGCCCCGCATATGCTGACTGATAACGGCAAAAATATGTCTTCGGGATGGAGGGAGTTCTATGCGTAAAAGGTCCGGACTGGGTTTTATTGAAATATTCTGCATTGTTGTGGTTTTCCTTTGTGGTTCTTTCGGGGTGGGGCGCGGCGACATCATGCTCGACAGGGTAGTGGCTATTGTGAATGCGGAAGTGATTACATGGAGCGAACTTTATAAGGCTATGGAATTTGACGCTTCGCCGGAAGTCAAGGCCCTCAGCGCCCAGGAGCGCAGGAATATCTTCAAGCAGACCGAGGTCGCCTTTCTCGAAAGCCTGATCAATATCAGGCTGATACTGCAGACCGCAAAAACGGAGAGTATCGGGGCGAGCGACTCGGAAGTCATGCAGACCATAAAGGATATCAAGAAAAAATACAACATGACCGACGAGGACTTCAATAAAGCCATTTTAAGGGAAGGCTTTACCCTTGCCGAGTATAAAAAGAAGCTTGCCGAACAGGTCATAACCAGCAAGCTGCTTGACCATGAGGTCAGGCGCAAGGTGGTGGTAACCGAACAGGAGATCAGCGATTATCTCCGGAAAAACAAGAATGCGGCGGACGAGGGATACCATATCAGCTTGATCCTGATCAAGAACAGCGGTGATGTCGCAGTTGATGAGAACAGGGTCGGGGCGGCTTATGCCAGGCTGCAGTCAAAAGCCTCATTTGCGGACGTGGCCGGACAGTTTTCGGATGATTCCAGTTCCAGGGCCGGAGGCGACAAGGGGTTTGTCAGAAAGGCCGATCTTTCCAGGGAGTTTGTCGATGCGCTGTCAAAGATGAAGACCGGTGAGGTAAGCGAACCGTTCAGGACCTCTGCAGGCACAAATATCATAAAGCTGGAAGAGGCGAGGCTATTCAACACTGACGCCGATCTGAAGGCTGCGGTCAGGACAAAACTCTTTTCGACCAAATTTGACAGGGCCTACAAGGCGTGGATCAAGGGGCTGCGTCAGAATGCCTATGTCGAGATAAAGTAGGGTTGTGGAAGAGCGCATACAAAAGATCATGGCGCGCATGGGCGTCGCCTCCAGAAGGGCCGCCGAGGAGATTATAGCCGAGGGCAGGGTTACGGTAAACGGCGAAACAGCGTCTATAGGTATGAAGGCGGACCCCTCAAAATGCCACATCAAGGTCGACGGCAAGCTGATCTTCAGGCCCGAGCCAAAGGTCCACCTCATGTTCAACAAGCCGGTCGGGGTTGTTTCTACTCTCGCGGATCCTGAAGGCAGGCCGACGGTCAAGGATTATCTGAAGGGTGTGAAGTTCAGGGTGTTCCCTGTCGGCAGGCTCGATTACGATTCCGAGGGCCTGCTCCTGTTGACCAATGACGGCGAGTTTTCCAATGAGCTGCTCCATCCTTCAAGGAAGATACCCAAGACTTATGTGGTCAAGGTAAAAGGTATTATGCCTGAGGAAAAGGTCGGCAAGCTCAGGCAGGGCGTCAGGCTGGAGGACGGCAGGACGCAGCCTGCGAGGGTCAGGTTTATCCGTGAGGCCGAGGCCAACTCGTGGATCGAGATCACGATCACCGAGGGCAGGAAGAGGCAGGTGCGAAGGATGGTGGAAGCGGTTGGGCACCCTGCGCTGAAGCTCAGACGCATAAGCGTCAGCGGCGTTAAGCTGGCGGGGCTCAAGATCGGCGAAATAAGGCCCCTTACGGAAAAGGAACTGCAGACCCTGAAACAGGAGACGGCGGCGCGGGCGGGAAATATTCAGAGAGATTGAGCAGGGCGTTTCAGGCCCTTATTGATACAGAAAGGTTGTAATGGAGGTTTAATTTTATGTTTCGTGATAAATGGTGCGGCGAAATGCGTGACGGCCATATAGGCTCGGAGATTAACGTTGCAGGCTGGGTTTTCAGACGGAGAGACCACGGCGGGCTGATCTTTGTCGATCTCAGGGACAGGAGCGGTATCGTTCAGGTTGTATTCAGCCCTGATGTCTCCGGTGAGGCCCACGCCCTTGCCCACGATTTGAGGAGCGAGTATGTTATTTCAGTGTGTGGGGAAGTCAGGCGCAGGCCGGAAGGCACTGAAAACACCGACATGCCGACCGGCAGGGTCGAGATATACGCAAGCAAACTGGCAGTGCTCAACGAATCCGCGCCCCTGCCGTTCACGCTTGATGAGGCTGCCGAGGCGTCCGAGACCCTGAGACTGAAATACAGATATCTCGATATGAGGAGGCCCGAGCTGCAGGCCAATTTCATATTGCGCCATAAGGTTGCAAAGAGCTCAAGGGACTATCTTGATGGGGAAGGCTTTCTCGAAATCGAGACGCCCATGCTCACCAAGTCCACGCCGGAGGGGGCCAGGGATTATCTCGTGCCGAGCAGGCTCAATCCGGGATCGTTTTATGCCCTGCCCCAGTCGCCGCAGATATTCAAACAGATACTGATGGTCGCAGGCATGGAGCGCTATTTCCAGATAGTGAAGTGTTTCAGGGATGAGGACCTCAGGTCGGACCGCCAACCCGAATTTACGCAGATAGATGTCGAAATGTCTTTTACGGACAGGGACGAGATAATCGGTTTGACGGAGGGCATGATATGTAAAGCCTTCAGGGACGCGCTCGGGGTCAAAGTCGATAGCCCTTTTATCAGGCTTACTTATAAAGAGGCGATGGAAAGGTTCGGCAGCGACAAGCCCGACATGCGTTTCGGACTCGAACTTGTGGATATGGCGGACCTCGCAAAGAAGAGCTCCTTCAAGGTGTTTCTCGACGCCCTGGAGTCGGGCGGCCGTGTCAAGGCGATATTGGGCAAGGGTATGGCAGGACTTTCGAGAAAGGAAGTCGACATGCTCACCGAAGACGCAAAGGCCTTCGGCGCAAAGGGACTTGCATGGATAAAGGTAAAGGGCGGATTTGAATCCCCTATAGCCAAGTTTTTCCCTGAAGAGGTGTTGAGGGAAATGGCGGCGCGCATTAATGCCGAGGATGGCGATATGATCCTCTTCGTGGCCGACACGGAGGGTGTTGTGCATAATGTCCTGGGCAGGATGAGGATCGATCTCGCCAAAAAAATGGATCTGATCAAAGAGGGCTTCAAATTCCTGTGGGTAACGGATTTCCCGCTGCTCGAATGGGACGGGGAAGAGAAGAGATATGCGGCAATGCATCATCCCTTCACGTCCCCTACTGATGAAGGGATTGCCTGGATGCTGCAGATGACCGATGACGTGTTCAGCGCGCGGGCCGAGTCGCCTGAATTGTCTGCGCTCACTGCAAAGGCATACGATATAGTGCTTAACGGTTATGAGGTCGGAGGCGGCAGCATACGTATACACCGCAAGGATATACAGAGGCGGATGTTCAGCCTGCTCGGCATCAGCGATGAAGAGGCCAACGCCAAATTCGGCTTCCTGCTCGACGCGCTCCAGTACGGAGCCCCGCCGCATGGCGGCATAGCGCTGGGCCTTGACAGGCTGATTATGCTGATGGCGGGCGCGGCCTCCATCCGGGAAGTGATCGCATTCCCCAAGACGCAGAAGGCCTTCTGCATGATGAGCGGCGCGCCGTCCACTGTCGATCAGAAGCAGCTCAGGGAACTCTATCTCAAGCTCAACCTGCCGCTGTAATTGTGTTTAATATTATACAAAGCCCTCCGGGATACAGGAGGGCTTTGCGAGTAAGAGCAGGGCAATTTACCACGGAGTTGTCATTAGAAAACCGGGTAAGCCATAAAAGACGGCATGGAAGGATGAGTCGACGGCTCGGCGCAGTCGTTGAGTTGCGATTTCGAACAAGAATATCAAGCGCTTTTATTTGTGTCTGCGTTTGAAAAGGATTATTTTTTAATTTGGCGGGCCGAGGCGCGTCTATCCATGCCGTCGGAACAACCCATTTTTGCGCCTTAATTAATATAATGCAATCATCCCTTCATAAAATCCGGATCCGCAATCTTGTGATCGACCCGCCGCTGCTTATGGCGCCGATGGCCGGCATTACGCACAGCGCATTCAGGCAGATATGTATGGGCTTCGGCGGGGTCGGCCTTTTATCAACAGAGATGCTTTCCACAAAAAGGCTGCCTTCAGAGAACCCGCATATTTCCCCTTTTCTCATCAGGACCGGTGCGGAAAGGCCGCTTTCCTATCAGCTGCTGATTGCCTCGGAAGGCGATGTAGCGCCTTCCATAGACATACTTCAAAGGCTCGGGGCCGACTCTATTGATTTCAATATGGGGTGCCCGGCGCCTGCGGTCGGCAGGTTCGGGGGCGGAGCGATGTTGATGGAGCAACCCGAGGTTGTTCGCAGCATGCTGGGGGACGCAAGAAAGCTTACTCAACTGCCCCTTACCGCAAAGATCAGGCTCGGCTGCGAACTCGACGAACATAAATTGACGGCCTTCTGCTCCATGCTGGAAGGGGAGGGCATTGATATGATTTCGGTCCATGCCAGGCTTAAAGACGAGCCTTTTATCAGAAGGCCGCGCTGGGAATGTATTGCCGGAATAAAGGCCGCGCTCAAAATCCCGGTCATCGCCAACGGCGGTATATTTTCCGTCGAAGACGCGAGAGAGTGTTTGCGCCTGTCCGGGGCGGACGGATTGATGCCGGGCCGCGGCGCAGTGACAAGTCCCTGGCTTTTTGCGGAGATTGCGCGGGAATTATACGGCTGTGAAATCCCGGCGCGGGCAGTGTCGCTTCCGGATGTTTATGAAAACTTTATCGAACTTCTCAAAGAGCTGTTCCGGCCCGAGCGCAGGCTCGGCAGGCTCAAGGAATTCACACACTATTTTGCAAGGAACTATAAATTCGGACACCGGCTGGCCGTCAGGGTCCAGAGCAGCAGCAGTCTGGATCAGGCAAGGGAAAGGGCCTGCCTTTTTTTTGAAAATAACGGATAACGCAGGGGAACCAGGGCTCAGTTATTAAAATAGAGCTGGGCAGTCACCCAGTCAAAAAGGCTTTTTTTCTCGGGATAGCGCATCCTGAGCAGCGCCATATCCTCATTAAGTGTCTTGAGAAGCGCGGTCACAGAGCCTGCGCGGTCATGTTCGAGATATTTCCGGTATTCGGTCAGCGCATCATCCTGCCTGCCCTGCAACAGAAGGGCATGGCCGAGATTCAGTCTCAGTGTATAGGCCCGATTGTCCATGTTCAGACCTTCACCGGCGAATTTCTCCGCGTCCCTGAATCTTGAAACAAAGAGAGAATACCAGGAGGCCGACTGATATCTGTTCGGGTTTTTCTCTCTTTCCATTTCTTTGAGCAGGAGGTCGAGGGCACGGCCGAACAGATCTGTCGCAATGTCCGTTTCCCCTACCTGCAGATGGGAGATTGCCTTATTTGCGAGCGTCGGATATTTTTCGGGCGCGCCCTCCGCCGCCTTGCTGCTGTAACACAGGGAGAGTTTGGAAAGCGCGGTTTTATTGTCGGGTTCGAGTTCCAAAGCCTTTTGATAGGAGGAGATCGCCCTGGCATAATCCTTCATGGCCATAAAGATGTCTCCCTGTAATAATCTTGTGACCGGATTGCCGTTGTCCAGTTTTATGGCGTGTTCAATATGGGCATTTGCAGAATCGGCCTTTTTTTTATCAAGGTAAAACAGGGCCAGCGAGTAATAGTCTTTTTCTCCTTTGGCGGCGGGTTCGAGCAGGCCGACAGTATTGTCCCTTTTTTCAGCGACTGCAAGCATGAGCGCGCTGTTCCCCTTATTGTCCCTAAGCGCCGGATCAGCGCCTTTTGCCAGAAGAAGTTTTACCGTTTCCGCATGGCCCCATGCTGCCGCATACATCAGGGCCCTCCGGCCTTCGGCGTCGGCCAGATTAATGCCCATGCCCGCATCCAGTATTGTTTTGACATCATCGGTCTCCCCCGGATATTCAGGGACGACCTTATAGGTAATCAGGTCATGCCCGAGCATGAATAAAGCCTTGAGTCCGTAATTGGGATCGAGTTTTGTCGCGCGGGCGAGATCCGCCATCTGCCTTTTTTTGCGCAGCTCCGGCGCGCCCTTGACGCTTTTGGCATGGGCGAGGCCGCGATAGTAATAATAATTCGGGACATTCCCGTTAAATTTGATGGCCTCGGTGAAATCATCTATCGCCCTGTCCGCAAAGAGTTTGAAGAGATATGTATTCCCCCTGTTGTAATATGCCGCCGCAAGATTTGCAGTCGCGGTCTTCCTGCAATCCGGTTCGGGCTGTATGTCCATATTTGATTCTATGAATTTGGTGAACATCTCTATGGCCCTGTCATGGAACTGCTCTCTTACGTATTTATTGCCCATGTTGAAGTAGGTCTCATCTTTTGAACAGGAAGCGGCATATGAGACCGCCTGGAGTGAAACCGACGCTGATATAAAGAGGATGATGGAAATAAAATATCTTGTCCGGTATTTCATAATCATCTCCTGGGATCCGGATAGTCAGGCATAAATTTAACTATAACATTTTAAGGAATTTATGTGCTGTAAGCAATATTGTTGTTTGCCGGCAGCGCGGGAAAATTGCGGCAGCTCCGATTAATCGCCGTAACCAATCCCGGTTGACACTATTTACCCTTGTCTCCATTTTCAATATGCTAAAATAAAGGCAACCTGATCAGAATAATTGCCGGGAGAAGAGGGGTCTTGTTATGGAAAAGGAAGTCGGCCCGGAAAGTATTTACTGTTTTCGTCATATCGACAGGTGAGGAGGAGTTTCTATGAAAGGAAGTCTCTTCATATTGAGCGGCCCGTCGGGGTCCGGCAAGGATGCGCTGATAGACGCTTTAATGGATAAAGACAGTTCTATTGTCCGCGGCAGAAAAATAACAACGCGAGGGCCGCGCATAGGAGAACAGAAGAACAGCTCATATGAGTTCATATCCAATTATGTTTATTGCTCAAGGCTGCGTCTGAACAAGTTGTCCTATTTTTATGTGAAAAATGAAAACTGGTATGCCGTGGATATGCATTTCATTCGCGGACAGGTTGACAGCGGGAAAAATGTCGTGCTTGTATACTCCGATTATGCGACAATTTGCGATATGCGCGCCAAGCTGCAGATGGAAGGATTCAGAGTGCGCCTTTGGCTTATTTCTGCAACGGAAGAAGACATGGAGGGGAGAATCATAAACCGTGAGTGTTTTGAGAAGTGTGACATCAGGATCCGGGTTGAAGAGATGAAAATAGAAATCCGGGAGCTGGATAGGATCAAGGGAATGTATGATCTCCATTTTATTAATCCCAATCACATTTCAGGTAGGCTGCCGGATTCAATTGTAGAAAAAGCGCTTGCAGACATCGCATCACTGCCGGACTGATATATGCCGCGATTCAAGCCGCGCCTCAGCGGTCCGGGATCTTCTCCATCTCCTTCATCCTCTCGTCTGTTGAAGGATGGGAAGATAAATAATCGAGCGTCTTGTCTTTGCCCCGGGAACCGGTTTTTTTATTGTGGGCTTCCTCCAGCTTGTTCAGGAATGAGCCGAGCAGCCTTGGGGAAAGGTTATTGGCCTTTAAGGTGATCGCGGCATAGCGGTCGGCGTCCCGTTCAAAGTCCCTCGAATACTTTGCCTGGAGTATGAATCCGGAAAGGGCCCCGGCAAGGCTGCTAACATCTCCGAAATACGCGGCCAGCGCAATTGCCACAATGGATGACTGGATCAGTTGCCGCATGCTGTGCCGGTTCGCAACATGTCCGGCCTCGTGCGCATATACGGCCACAAGCTCGTCATCGCTGCCTGCAAGCTGCACCAGCTGGTCCAGGAATACAATGGTCCCGTCCGGCAGGGCAAAGGCATTTGGGCCGATCAGGGGGCTGTCCCTGAATTCGATTGTGACGGGGATCTTCACCGCCTGCGGGAAATACACCGCGGCGAAACGCTCACGCAACTGTGCCTGTCTCTCGGGAGACAGTTTGGAAGGCTTCAGGAGCTGTCCGTCAATAGTCGAAAGCGCCTGCTGACTTACCATCTTGAGCGCGCTGTAAGGGAGCCGGTACGCCAGTTTTTCGGCTACGAAGGGTGTGCCCCACTTGTATCCTGCAAAGAAGACGACGGCGAGCAGCGCAAGGGAAAATGCGACCCAGCGCCATGAGCGCTGAAGACGGTTCGCAAAGGAGTCTTTGAGGTCTGAATGGTCGAGTATTGCAAGGAGATGCCCGTTGTCAGGCATCTCGCAGGAACTGCCGTCCCTGAAGCGCAGAATCCTGTGGGCTTTATCCAGCTGTTCGGACAGCTCTATGTCCGAAACCGGAATCGTTTTATCGAGCCCGTCTCCGGTAAGTCGGCAGTGGCCGCCCTGTATGCTGAAGGTTACATTAAAGACACGACTGCTGACGCCGTCGTAATAGTGTCCGGAGACCGCTTTGACATTAAGGTCAGAATGAGAAGTCGACATCGAGAGCCTCTGTAACCTCATCTCCTGCTGCGGCAACCGCCGATTCGACATCAGCAACGAAGTTGTTGAGGCCGTCGGGGGCATGGACTACAAGAGTGTCGGCATAATATTTGGCGAGCTGTATCCTCGCCCAGGGCCAGTAAAAACCGAGGGTGACAAAGGTAAGCAGCGCATTGCTCGCTATGATGCTCGCGAGGTCGCGCGCGCGCTGTCCGGCCTCAAAGCTTATGGACCCTATCTTGCAATGATCCCACATAAGGTTTGCCATATGGGTACGGAAGAAAGACTGCACAATAACGCGGTAGAACAGATATAAAGCGAAAAACAGTATCATCATAAAAATGATCATGGTCTGGCTTAGCCGTCCGGACTTGAAGAAAAGAGAGCCCAGGTAGTTGAAAAAGAACCCGGCGACAACGGACATAATTGCAGACACGGCGATTCCTATCAGGATAGTGCGGATAAATACGCCGTAAACCCGGCCCGCAGAAACAGTGAGTTCTCCCCTGGTTGTGCCGTACGCCGCATTGTTCACCAGGTAAAGCCGGATCTGCCGGTACAGCAGCGGAAAACATATTCCGAGGGTAATAACAGTGAGAAATCCGTAAAGCAGACTTGTAATATAGGCTTCGGAAATAGAGCCGTGAAAGCGCATGCGTATGCCGCGCCAGCTTGTGTTGCAAAGGCGGAAGGCAAATGAACGGGCTATCATCCATGGGAGGATAAGCCCGACTATTATTCCCACCATCACGTAGAGCCCTGGATGCACCCTTTGCGAAAAGTAGAGGGCCGCGAGGATGATTACCGCGACTATCCTGCCCTTTAGTATTGCCCTGGGGTTGCCGTGGTAGTCGAAACTCGATCCCGCGATGCGCGTGTTGCGGTAGAAATATTTGTTCTTTCGCACCTTGGCCCATGCGGAATATATACCCAGGGTAATTATTGAAAGGAACAGATTGACGATCCATATCCTGAAATACTCCCTGCCCGATCCGGTGAACTCGACCCTGTATGATGAGCCGCCCGCGCTTTCGCTCCCCCCCAACGCGTAACTTTTCGCATCAGAACAGGCTGCGCAGACCGGCCCGATTTCGGTCTGCTTCATCTCCGAGGCGGGGAATTTTCTGAAGCAGCGGTTGCAATAAGATTCCGGCTTTTGGACTTCATAGGTCTGGAAATTACCTTCAGGCTCCGGGGTATAAGACGAGTCTGCTGTCTGCTGCAGGCCCGACCACTCGCCCGTGGGCGGACTGAAAGGGCTGTCCGGGTTGGAACGCGGCTGCGCCGCTGCCTTTCCTGCCCCGTTTATCTCGCCATATGCGCGCCATTTGGCGATAATCTCGTTCCAGACAGGGGTCTCCGCCGATATCCTGCCGATGCGCGCCAGTTCTTTTATCTGCTCGTCGGTAACCGGGCCGATTTTCTCATCGCCGTGTTTGTAGTACCAGTTTATAAGGGTCCCTCCATCATGCGCCGAAATATACACCCGGACAAACTACCTGCTATTGTAGCAAAATTCTGCGCATAAGTTAATATAAATTTGCATTTCCACCTAAAGCTCCCTTCCGGACGCCTCCACAAACAATTGCAGTTTTTTCATCAGGGCGCTGAAATTTTTCGGGGTAAGAGACTGGGGCCCGTCCGACGTCGCATGCTCCGGATCCGGATGCACCTCTATCATGATGCCGTCTGCGCCTGCGGCTATGGCGGCGAAAGACATCGGAGCTACATAATTACGGTTCCCTGTTGCGTGTGAAGGGTCGGCTATTATAGGCAGATGCGTTTCGCCCTGCAATACCGGGATCGCGGAAAGATCGAGGGTGTTGCGTGTGGCGGTCTCGAATGTTCTTATGCCCCGCTCGCACAATATTACCGAAAGATTGCCTTCGCTCATAATATACTCGGCGCTCATGAGCAGTTCGCTGATCGTCATGGACATGCCCCTTTTGAGCAATACGGGCTTTTTAAGCCGCCCCACCTTTTTGAGCAGTTCAAAATTCTGCGCGTTTCTTGTGCCTACCTGCAGAATATCGGCATACTCGGCCACCAGGTCGGCAGACTCGGGATTGACCACCTCGGTGACCAGCGGAAGCCCGGTGACCGCCTTTGCCTTGGCGAGCAGTTTTAATCCTTTTTC
>JGI20214J51650_10001842_pt1 | contig 13489 bp, 10 predicted proteins | sample WetSurMetagenome_FD_51650 | JGI IMG/M metagenome (IMG submission 51650) | reverse complement strand
TCGGAGGAGGGCTTCTGGGTGGCCACGGCCTCGGGAACCGGCAGCCAGACCCTGGAATGGACGCTGGAGCAAGGCGACTGGGCGGTCGTCGTCATGAACGCCGACGGCAGCGCTCCGGTGGCGGCCGACCTGCGGCTGAGCGCGCGGTTCGGCATCGTCACGCCCCTGATAGTCGGGCTGACCGTTGCCGGTATCCTGGTGGCGGCGGTTGGAGCGACGCTCGTCGTTCTTGGAAGGCGCCGCGGTTCTTGGTCTCCCCGGGCAGGAGCCTCATACCCACAGGCTTGACGCGGCCGCTTCGGCTAACCGGTTCTCGGCGAGAATGCGCCCGGTCTTCGGCCCGAGCTTCGCAACGATGCCGACGCGGAAGAGGCTGCAACCTGAGAGAATGTCCCCGGGGGAACGCGCACGTCGTGGTTTCGCGAGACAACCGGACTGGAGCAGAGGAGAGGCACTATGGGCATCCAGTACAACCTCCTGCAGCGCGGATTCAGGAATGTGCCCGGCGACGCCAATGCCGCGGGCTTTCAGTTGCTGGTGAAGACCAACTACTACCGGGGCGTGCCGCTCTCACTCATCGAAGACGTGGAGGTGATCGTCGACGGCATCCGCTTTGAGCGCGATGCGATCGGCTTCGGCGTCGGGGAGCGCACCTACCGGTTGAACGAGATGGAGCAGGTCGGCCACGTGCATTGGCCCTGGCTCGAACCGGCGACGCTGGTCGTGGACAAGCCCGGTGGCCTCAGGCCCGGGGTGCACGACGTGCTGGTGGTCGTGAAGCTTCGTATCTCGTACATGCCGTTCAGTCCGGTGCCGTTCCACTTCCACGACAAGCTGGTACTCATGCCCGGGGCTGAGACGTTGAAGGCGAAGGGTGGGTCCAGGCCGAAGCTCTCGGTGTCGCTCTACAGCTACAACGGCGATCTCCAGGCGGGCACCATGACGCTGGAGGATTGCCTCGCCGATCTGGCGGACTTGGGTTGCGAGGGTGTGGAGTTCCTGCCCGAAGCCATCGTTCCAAACTACCCGGATCCGCCGCACGCCTGGGTCAAGCAGTGGTTCGCGTGGATGGAGAAGTACGGCCTCACTCCGGTGGCCCTGGATGGTGGAGCCGACACCAAGCTGTACAAGCATCGCAAGCTGAGCGCCGACGAGATCGTCGACATGATCGTCCAGGACCTGAAGTTGGCGAACACCCTCGGCTGCACGGTCTATCGGGGATTGGGCAGCTCGTGGCCGTCGGCCCTCGACGTCTCGGCCAACGTGGGCAAGACGACCGACTGGAAGGGGGGCATCACCCCGTTCCAGCTCTACGAGAAGCTGCTGCCCGTCGCCGAGAAGCTCGACGTCAAGATGGGCGAGGAGTTGCACATTCCGTTCTTGATCGAGTCCGATTGGCTCGAACAGACCATCGCGCTCATCGAGAAGACCGGCACGAATCACCTGGGTTTTGTCCCCGATCTCAGCATCTTCTCGCGGCGTCCGCCCCGGCACCTGCGCCCTGAGGCGCTGGTCGGCCCCGGCACTCCGAAGGAACTGATCGACTACGTGTTCGCCTGCCGCGAAGACCTCGTGCCCGAAGACGAAGTCAAGGCCAAGGTCAAGGAGAAGGGCGCCGGCCCGATGGGCGCCGCTATCGTCGCCATGATCTACCACCTGACCTACTCGACCAGGGAGCGCAACGAGGCCGAGCAACTGGCCGCGCTGGTGCCGTATAGCGTGCACATGCACGCCAAGTTCTTCGACGTGCTCGACGACCTGTCAGACGAGTATTGCATCCCCTATGGCGAGATCGTTCCGGTGCTGGCGCGTGCCGGCTACTCGAACTATGTCTCCAGCGAGTACGAGGGCGACCGGACGCCGTTCGTGGCGTCGAACCAGATACGGCGGCAGCACCTGATGGTGCGGCGCATGTGGGAGGTAGCCGGCGACAGGTAGGGTCGGTTCGACCAACCTCCCGGCGGTGCCGCGCGTCGGCGCCGCTCGCTGTCAGCAGCCTCTCAGGTCGCGTACTGGCCGGCGCTGCCGACTATGAAGTGGAAGATGGGCCGCTGCAGGTTCCTGAAGATCATGGGGCAATGCCGCGTGCCCTTCGGCACGAAGATGATCGAACTCTGGGTGAGGATGTACTTCTCGTCCTCCAGCCAGTATTCGACTTCGCCGCCCAGGTCGCGCGGGTCTTCGGGATTGGTGCCGAACACCGTGACGATCTCGTCGAATTCGTGTGAGTGGGCGTTCGCCTCCATGACGATCTCGCCCGGTTTCGGCCACACCCACGCGCAGTCGGTGAAGAAGGGGATGCCGCTCACCTTCTTTTCATCGAGCCTGAACAGCAGCGTGCCGATCTCGTCCTTCTCGGTGTTGAGATCGTTCATGATGAGATGCTCGAACCTGTTCGCGGTCATGACTCTCCTCCGGGCGACACGGTGCATTTCGCCTGAGTCTATCACCCGCCTCGGACGGCAGAGCGCGGCGCGAGCGAGATCGACCATCAGCGGCGGGCGTGTGTCATAGTGGCGATGGCGCTCATCCATACTCCGCAGACGTAGACCTGGGGGCCAAGCCCGGCATGCACGCTACGACGCCCGATCCACTGTTGGTCAGGTTCGCTTCTCTCCTCGAGGACGAGAGCCTCGCCGGACCCGTGCTCGACCTGGCGTGCGGCACCGGGGAGAATGGGCTGCACCTGGCTGAGTTGGGCCTGCCGGTCGTGCTGGCCGACCGCTCCGCGGAAGCGCTCGACGTGGCTCGGAGGGCGGCGTCCGGCCGGAACCTCAACCCGGAATTCTGGCAGGTCGACCTGGAAGCCGGCGGCGACCCCCTGCCGGAGGAGCACTACCGCGGCATCCTCGTCTTTCACTACCTGCACCGGCCGCTCGTGCCGCACATACGCGACGCGATCCGCCCGGGAGGCATCCTCATCTACGAGACCTTCACCGGCGAGCAGGCCAAGTACGGTCGTCCCCACAACCCGGACTTCCTGCTGCGACCGGGCGAGCTGGCGGGTTGGTTCGAGGATTGGCAGAGCATCCACCACTTCGAAGGGCTTCTCGAGGAGCCCCGCAAGGCCGTGGCTCAGATCGTCTGCCGCAAGCCGCGATCGTGAGCTAGACCGCCACCGCCTCGACTACGCTCCAGGGCAGCCCGGTGAGCGGCACAACGCTCTCGACGGCAAGACCGGCCGCGCCGAGCAACCCCTCGAATTCCGCCTTGGTGCGTTCACGGCCTCCCACGACCGCCAGCATCTCCAGATCGGTCTGCCGCACCATGCGCCTGAAGGCGTCCGCTCCCGGTTGACCGGCTTCGGGTACTACCATCTCGACCACGAGGAGTCGGGCTCCGGGCTGCATCGCCTGTCGGCAGCGTCGCGCGATCTGCTCCGCCATCTGGTCGTCCCAGTCGTGCAGGATCCAGGAGAGCACGTAGCAGTCGCCGCCCACGGGCACGGTCTCGCGGAAGTCGCCGGCGACCACCTCCAAGCGCTCGGCATAGTCGGCCGCCGCCAGGATCTGCCGGGCGGGCTCGACGACGCTGGGAAGGTCGAAGAGGACTCCCCGCAGCCGCGATTGAACGGCCAGCAACGCGCTCAACAGACCGCCCCGCCCGCCACCGACGTCGACCACGCGCTCGAAGCGGCTGAAGTCGACCGAACGGACGACGGCCTGGTCGCGGGCCGCCCCGATGCGGGCCAAGCTCTCTTCGAAGGAGGCGGCGGCTTCGGGGTGAGAAGCGAGATAGTCCCAGAGGGGGAGGCCGAAGGCGGCGACGAACCCGGGCTCGCCGGTCTTCAGAGCGTGAGCGAGTTGCCCGTAGGCGTTCCAGCGCCACGCCTCGGTCGAGACGACGGCGTACCGCTGCAGCGAGCCGGGCACGTCCGACCGCAGAAGGTCGCCGAGGGGGGTCAGGCTGTACCGGCCGTCGTCGCCCAGCGCGAAGAGGCCGGTGTCGAGCGTGGCCTGCAGCAGCCGGGAGAGGGAGAGCTCGTGCGCACCGAGGCGGGTCGCGAGTTCGGCGCTCGTTGCCGGTGCTTCGACCAGAGCATCTGCGACACCGAGACGGGCCACGGCGCCGATCACCGCGCTCACCTGGTAGCCGCCGATGAACTGGGTCAGGCGGAGCTTCTGGGCGGCCGCCTCTTCAGCAGATGGGGTGCTTGTCTCGTTCATTCTGTCCGTCCTGTCTGAAGCGCCGTCTGCCGGCGGCGCCGGGGTATGTTCGCCCAAGTATAGGACGTTCTACAATGGCCCCATGCCCATGCCGATTCTCGCCACCAAGCTCTTCGTGCCGCCGGCTCGCCCCGGCGCGGTCGCCCGCCTCAGACTTGTAGAGCAACTCGAGGGAGCCCTGTGCCACAGACTGACCCTGGTCTCCGCGGCGGCCGGCTTTGGCAAGACCACAGCGCTCGGCGAGTGGCTGGCAGCGCGAGGGCGTCTCGACCCGCAGGTGCTCGTCGCCTGGCTCTCGCTCGATGAGGGCGATAGTGACGTGGCGCGCTTTTTGGCCTATCTCGTCGCCGCCCTGCAGACCGCGGTGCCCGGCATCGGAGAGGGGGCGCTCCGTGCACTCGAGTCGCCGGGGCCACCGGCCGCCGAGCCAGTGCTGACGACACTCCTCAACGAGCTCGCCACCGTGCCCTGCCATCTCGTCTTGGTTCTCGACGACTACCATGCCGTCGATGCCCCGCCGGTGGATCAAGCTCTCGCCTTCATGCTTGAGCATCTACCGCCGCGGACGCACCTGGTCATCGCCACCCGTGAGGATCCTGACCTGCCCCTGGCCCGGTTACGCGCCAGGGGCCAGCTTGTCGAATTGCGCGCGGCCGATCTACGCTTCACGCCGGCCGAGGCTGCTGAGTTCCTCACCCGGGCGATGGGCCTCGACCTTGCCGTTGGAGACATAGCCGCTTTGGAGAACCGCACCGAAGGCTGGATCGCCGGCCTGCAGATGGCCGCCATCGCGCTGCAGGCCGCTCCGGCGGCGGGCCGCACGGACACGGAGGGTCGCACCGACGCGGCGAGCCGCGCCGACGCCGCCGCTTTCGTCCAGGCCTTCACCGGCAGTCACCGCTTCGTCATGGACTACCTGGTCGAGGAGATACTCCGGCGCCAGCCCGAGGCCGTCCGCGACTTCTTGCTGCAGACCTCGGTCCTTGACAGGCTGTGCGGCTCGCTGTGTGACGCCGTCACCGGGCGTGACGATGGCCGGCCGGCGCTTGAGAGCCTGGAGCGGGGCAATCGTTTCGTGGTCCCGCTTGATGACCGGCGCGAGTGGTACCGCTACCACCACCTGTTCGGCGACGTTCTGCGCGTGCACCTGCTGCAGGAGCAGGCCGGCCTCATGCCCGGTCTGCACCGGAGGGCCAGCGATTGGTACGAGCAGAACGGCTCGCGGCCTGATGCGATCCGCCACGCCCTGCTTGCCGAGGACTTCGCGTGGGCTGCCGACCTCATCGAACTGGCCGGGCCCCTGGTGGAGCAGACCTCCACCGGCGCCGTCTGGCGCAGCTGGGTGCGGGCGCTGCCCGATGAGGTGATCCGGGCCCGGCCCGTGCTCTGCGGCTGGCATGGGTACGCGCTGATGGGTAGCGGCGACCTGGAGGTTGCCGAACCCTGGTTGGTCGACGCCGAGCGGTGGCTGTCACCGGCCGATGGTCCACAGTCGGGGATGGTCGTCGCCGATCACGAAGCGTTCCGGCTCTTGCCGGCGACCATCGCCATCGCCCGGGCCTACGCCGCTCAGTCTCTCGGCGACGTCGCCGGCACCGTGAAGAACGCCGAACGGGCCCTCGCCGTCGTCCCCGAGGGCGAGCAGATCAGGCGGGGGCAGGCGACGGCGCTCCTCGGGCTCACTCACTACGTGAACGGCGACCTGGTCGCCGCCGACCGGGTCTTCACTGCCTACAGCATCAGCCTGCGCCGCGCCGGCAACCTCCTCGACGCGATCAGCGCGGCCTCCATCCTGCCCGACCTGAGGATCGCGCTGGGCCGTCTCAGCGAAGCCGAGCGTACACTCGAGGAGCTGTGCGAGGTGGTGGCAGGCAAAGGCGAGCCTCTGCCCCCCGATGCGACCGATCTGTATCGAGGTCTCGGTGAACTGGCCCTCGAGCGGGGCGAACTCGACGCCGCCGCGGACTACCTGCAGCGAAGCCAGGCGCTCTGCGTGCAAGCCGAGCTGCCCATATGCCGCTATCGCACGTGTGTCGCCCAGGCTCGCCTCGCGCACGCGCGGGGTGACTTGACGGGCGCTCTCGACCTGCTCGACGAGGCCGAGACTCACTTCATCAGGACGCCCTTGCCCGATGTGCGTCCGGTCTCGGCCCTGAGGGCCTGTCTCCTGGCCGCGCAGGGGCGGGTGCCCGAAGCGCTGGAATGGGCCCGGGAACGCGGGCTGTCGGTCGACGACGAACTCACCTACCTACGGGAGTTCGAGCACCTGACCCTGGCACGGGTGCTGCTCGCCCGGCATGAGAACGAACGCACCCATGACAACCTCCACGGCGCCGTCCGCGATGCCACGAGACTCCTGGAGCGCCTTCTTCAGGCCGCGGAGGAGGGCGAACGAGTGGGGAGCTGCATCGAGATCCTGGCGTTGCTGGCACTCGCCCACCAGGCGCGAGGCGACACAGCCTCGGCTCTGACCGTGCTGCAGCGCGCCCTGACTCTGGCCGAACCAGAAGGCTACGTGCGGGTCTTCATCGACGGAGGAGAACCGATGGCCCGGATCCTCGAGGAAGCCGCCCGCCGGGGAGTAGCGTCCGAAAGCGCGAGCCGCATCGCGGCGGCCTTCTCGTGCCGCGCGCCCGAGGCCATGGTCGGACTGCCCGCCGTCGCCGTCGCCGGCACGGGCCTCGGGGTGCTCAGTGAGCGCGAGGTCGAGGTGCTCCGTCACATCGCCGCGGGGCTCACGAACCAGGAGATCGCCGCCCGGCTGTACCTCTCGCTCTTCACGGTCAAGGCTCATGCCCGCACCATCTACGACAAGCTCGATGCTCACAACCGCACACGGGCTGTCGCCAAGGCCCGCGAACTCGGGATCCTGCCCCGGGTCTGACCGCATCCGGCTGCCGGCGCTCCGCCACCGCGCATCGTGCGGAGGGCCTCACCAGCTCTCAAGCTCCACGATTAGTCCCAGCGAATAGTCCTTTGGGTCGATGACGCCCCCACCGGCAAACCCTATGCTCCTTGCACAATGACTGAATCGACACAGCCTCCCGTCTACGAGATCAGGGTCAAGGGTCACCTCTCGTGCGCCTGGGGAGAGTGGTTCACCGGCCTCGCGGTCACGCTGGAGGACGACGGCGACACGCTTCTGACGGGCCCGGTCGTCGACCAAGCCGCCCTTCATGGGCTGCTGAAGAAAGTACGCGACCTGGGGCTGCCGCTGATCTCGGTCAATCGCACAGTGCCCAAGAAGACATCATGACCAACGCGAAACGGAGGAAAGCATGCCCTCGGACTCCCCACAGCCCACGTACAGAAAGACCGCCATTCTCGCGGGGATACTCTTCATCGTCTGCTCGGCGGCGACCATTCTGAGCGCCCTCCCGACCCACTCGCTCCTCGATAGTCCCGACTACTTCTCGGAACTCGCCGCCCATGACGGCCGGGTTATCATTGGGGCCCTGATCGAGCTCATCTGGGCCGTCACCGCTGGCGGCATCGCTGTTGCGCTCTACCCGGTTCTCAGACGGCGCAGCGAGGGCCTTGCTCTCGGAGCCGTGGCCTGCCGAGTCGTCGAAGGTGTGTTCGTTCTCGTTGGTGCGGTCAGCCTGCTGGTACTGCTGACTTTGGGCCAGAAGTCCGTTGTCGGGGCATTCGCCGATGCGCCGTCCCTGCAGGCGTCCGGGAGCCTCTTGCTGAGTGTACGCGACTGGGTGGGCGGGTTCATGAGCCAAGTGCCGTTCCAGCTTGGCGCCCTCATGTACTACGTCGCGATGTACAAGAGTGCGATCGTTCCTCGGTGGCTGTCGGGATGGGGGCTGCTCGGAGCCGGACTGTATCTGGTAGCGACCGTCTACTCGGCGTTCATCCAGGACTTCAGTTTCACGACCGCGACCGCAGCGCTGAGCGCGCCCATCGCCGTGCAGGAGATGGTCCTGGCGGTCTGGCTGATCGCCAAAGGGTTCAAGCGCCCGATGCCGGCTCCGGCGCTGGCTACAATGATCGGGACGACAAACCAGGGGAGGAGCCGATCATGCCCAAAGCCTTCGTGAGACTACCGGTGGGCGTCGCTCTGCCCGGCATGCCCGAGTTGATCGAGTGCGAGGGCGCCACTGTGGCCGAGGCCCTGGTCGACTGCGTGGCCAAGGAGCCCCGGCTCCAGAGCCGCATCTTCCGCCAAGACGGCACCCCCTCGGTGGGGGTGACCGTCAACGGTCGCAACGTGCCCCCTGAAACGGGACTGGCGGTCGCTTTCGCCGAAGGCGAGGAGATCCGGCTGTTGCCGGCCGTCGGGGCCTGCTGAGCACGAGGACTGACTCGCCCAGGGGTCTGCTGGACGTCTGTTCCGTAAGAGGCCGGTCCGCCGTTTACATACCCGCACCATGAGTCTAGTATGTGGAACAAGATCGGGCAGATTCCCGAGCGTTCCGTAACAGCACCCAATGAGGCCGCCCATGGGAGGGCGATGATGGCAGAGCCTAAGGGTCGGAGCGCAAAGCACACGCCGCCCCCCGAGGGACTCGACGTGGACGTTGCGTCGCCCACGGTCGACGTCGTTTGCGAATCGGGGTTCCCTGTGGTGGGGGTCGGGGCCTCCGCCGGAGGGTTGGCCGCCTTTGAGGCCTTCTTCTCAGGCATGCCGGCAGATGCCGATCCCGGCATGGCCTTCGTGCTCGTACAACACCTCGCTCCCGATCACAAGAGCATTCTCACCGACCTCATCCAGCGGTATACGCGCATGCAGGTGGTCGAGGTCGAAGACGGCATCCAGGTGCTGCCAAACCACACCTACATCATCCCGCCCAACCGCGACATGGCTCTTCTCAACGGCACGCTTCAACTGCTGGAGCCATCCGCTCCTCGGGGGCGGCGCCTGCCCATCGATTTCTTCTTTCGCTCCTTGGCGCAAGACCAGCGTGAGCGAGCCATCGGCATAGTGCTTTCGGGCACCGGCAGTGACGGCACGCAGGGTGTGCGGGCGATCAAGGGCGAGGGCGGCATGGTCATGGCCCAGAGCCCTGAGTCGACCGAGTACGACGGCATGCCTGGCAGCGCCATTTCTACGGGCTTGGTGGACTTCGAGTTGCCCCCCGCTGAGATGCCGAACCGGCTGATCGCCTACGTCTCTCGGGCCTTCGGCCAAACGCTGTCGCTGCCGAGTGTTGCTGCCCCCCGGGTCGAAAACGCGCTCAAGAAGATCCACGTCCTGCTTCGGGGCCATACGGGCCATGATTTCTCGGAGTACAAGCCGAGTACGGTCAACCGCCGCATCGAGCGTCGTCTGGCCGTCAACCAGATCGAGACCATCGACGACTACGTTAGGTTCGCCCAGAAGACCCCGGCGGAGGTGGAGGCGCTCTTTCGCGACCTTCTGATCGGCGTGACCGACTTCTTTCGCGACACGGCCGCCTTCAAGGCGCTCGAGGAGCAGGTCGTGCCCGAGATCTTCGCCCGCAAACCCTCTGGGGCGACGATCCGTGTCTGGTCACCAGGTTGTTCGACCGGCGAGGAGGCCTATTCCCTGGCCATTCTTCTTCAGGAACGCCTCGACATACTGAAGGAAGGCCACAAGGTGCAGGTCTTCGCGACCGACATCGACAGCCGGGCTCTTGCGACCGCCCGGGCAGGCGTCTATGCTCCCGACACAGCGCACAACGTCTCGCCCACCCGCCTGACGCGTTTCTTTGCCCCTGAAGATCATGGCGATGGCTATCGCGTGAAGAAGAGCATCCGCGACTTGCTCGTCTTCTCCGAGCAGGACGTCGCCAAAGATCCCCCGTTCTCCAAACTCGATCTCATCAGCTGCCGGAACGTGTTGATCTACATGGGCGCGGAGTTGCAGCGAAGACTCCTTCCGCTCTTTCACTACGCGCTGGGCCCGGGTGGGTATCTCTTTCTGGGTGCTTCGGAGAGCGTGGGCGAGTTCGGCGATCTCTTCGCGATCGTAGAACGTAGGGCCAAGATATACCGGCGCAAAGAGGCCTTTCGTGCCGGCCTGCGATACTTCCCGAGTCCGGCGATTCCCGTTGTGACGTCGACCAGTGTCGCGCTGCCACACGCTGGGGGCAGGGTGGCTGGTCCCGGCAAGCTTCCATTGCGCGAGCTGACCGAGCAGGCCCTCCTGCAGGAATCGGGTCGCGCGGCGGTTCTGGTCGACGAGCACGGTGACATCCTCTTCGTGCACGGTCGTACCGGGGCCTACCTGGAGCCGGCTCCTGGTGAGTCCGGCGTGAACAACGTCATCAAGATGGCTCGGGAGGGATTGCGGCGCGACCTCGCCAACGCGCTTCACAAGGCGGTCGCAGGCACCGAGAGTGTGCGCTGTGAGAGCCTGCGCGTCAGGAGCAACGGGGGCTTTGTCACGGTCGATCTCACCGTCCGCCCCGTGGCGGCAGCGGCGCCGGCTGATCGGTCCACGGACACTGAGCGCGCGCCTGCGACCCCGCTGTTCTTGGTGTTGCTCGAGGAGGTGCGCCAACCCACATCTGAAGCCGTGGTCGAGAAGGTCTCCGAGCAGGCATTGCCGGGGGCTCCCGGTTGTGACGACGAGACCGAGATTCGCATCGTCGCGCTCAAACAAGAACTGCGTGCCAAGGAGGAGTACCTCCAGACCGCCAACGAGGAACTGGAGACGTCCAACGAAGAGCTCAGGTCCTCGAACGAGGAGATGCAGTCTCTGAACGAGGAGTTGCAGTCCATCAACGAGGAGCTCGAGACCTCCAAGGAGGAGCTTCAGTCGATCAACGAGGAACTGGCCACCGTGAACGCCGAGTTGCAGACCAAGGTCGGCGACCTCTCGCGGGTCAACAACGACTTGAACAACCTGCTGGCCGGCACGGGCATTGGAACAGTGTTCGTCGACTACCAGATGCGCATCCTGCGCTTCACACCGGCCGTGACGAACGCAATAAACCTGATTCCCGGCGACGTGGGCCGGCCCGTTGCGCACATCGCTTCCAACCTGGTGGGATACACGCGCATCGCAGCCGACACGAGGGAGGTGCTCGACACCCTCATCCCTAAGGAGCTCGAGGTCGAGACGGCCGAGGGCACCTGGTATGCGATGCGCATTCTGCCCTACCGGACTCTCGACAATGCCATCGAGGGTGCGGTGATCACCTTTGTCGACATCACCGAGATGAAACGGGCGCTGCGGGCTCTCGGCAAGGCAGAGGCCGCCAAACGCCTCGCCGTGGTCGTACGCGACGCGCGAGATGTTCTGACGGTGCACGACCTGGAGGGTCGTATCGTGGCCTGGAACCCCGCCGCCGAGAAAGTGTACGGCTGGACTGAGGCTGAGGCCCTCGCCATGAACGTCCGCGACCTCGTACCCGAAGAAGACAAGGCGAAGGCACTGACCAAAGCGCAACGGCTCGCTGAGGCGCAGGTTCTCAGGCCGTACCGCGCCCGGCGCTTGACCAAGGCCGGAGGTGTCATCGAGGTTCTGCTGACTGCCACTGCTCTAGTGGACGACACAGGCGCGGCCTATGCGGTCGCCGCGACCGAGAGACGGGTGGAACCCTCCCAAAGGAGGTCAGATGCCTGACGAGCGGAAAGACCCCGCCCCTTCGGAGGAGCTTCGCAAACGAGCGGAGGAACAGGCGACGCAGGCGAGCGAGCGCGCGTCGGAGCAGCTCGAGGCGCTGTCACCGGAGCAGGCCAGGAAGCTGGTTCACGACCTGCGGGTGCATCAGATCGAGCTCGAGATGCAGAACGAGGAACTGCGCCGCATACAGGACGAGTTGGCGGCTTCGCAGGCCAGGTACTTCGACCTGTACGATCTGGCGCCGGTGGGCTACCTGAGCTTGAGCGAGCCCGGGCTGATCGTGGAGGCGAACCTCACGCTTGCCACCATGCTTGGCCTGGATCGATCCAGGGGCGCACTGCTCAGCCAACCGCTCAGCAGGCTGATCCTTGCCGAAGACCAGGAAACGTACTACTTCCACCGCAAGCAGTTGCTGGAGACCGGAGCCCCGCAGGTGTGCGAGCTGCGGCTTGTGCGCGCCGATGGCAGCCACTTCTGGGCGAAGCTTGACGCGGCCATGGCGCCGCCCTCCCAGGACGAAGCCTTGTGTCGTATCGCCGTCAGTGACATCGCCCGGCGGAAGGAGGCGGAGACCGACAAGGCGGCGCTTCAGGAGCAGGTGAACCAGGCAGAGCGGCTGGAGATGGTCGGCAGGCTTGCCGGAGGTGTGGCGCACTCCCTGAACAACGCGCTCATGCCCATCCTTGGCTACGCCGAGCTGCTCTTGGGTGAACCGGGTCTCGGCGATGCCGCCAAGGGGTTTGTGGACCAGATCACGAGTGCTGGGGAACGGGCCCGCGAACTGGTGCAGCAATTGCTCGCCTACGGCCGCAAGCAGATGGGTGTGTCCACAGTTGTCGATCTCAACGAGACTCTGGCCGCATTGAGTGTATTGCTCGGCCGCACGATTCGCGAGGACATTTCCGTGCGTCTGCTGCCCAGCCCTCTCGCACCCTGTGTCATGGGCGATGAGGCGCAATTGGAGCAGGCGATCGTCGGTCTGGCGGTCAACGCTCAGGACGCCATGCCCGATGGCGGAGCTCTCACGATCGAAGCCAAGCTGGTCGACGTCGACGCCGAGGGAGGGGCCGTACCGGGAAACCTCGAAGTGGGACGCTATGCGTTGCTCAGCGTCAGCGACACGGGCACGGGCATGAGCGCCGAGACGCAGAGTCATGTCTTCGAGCCTTTCTTCAGTGGCGGAGTATTGAAGAGCGGTCCCGGGCTCGGCCTCGCCATGGTCCACAGCCTGGTCGAGCAGCACGGCGGACACATCTTCGTCACCAGCGCGACCGGCCAGGGCACGACATTCGAGATCTATCTACCCGCCGTCGAGCGTCCCGTCGAGCTCGGGGCGAACGAAAAGGTCGCGGGCGCCGGCGAGAGGGCGCCCGGCGGGCACGCGTGCATCCTGCTCGTGGAGGACGACCCGAGCGTGCGCGGGCTCACCCGCACCATTCTCGAGCGCTTGGGCTACCGCGTGCTGGTCGCTGCGACTGGAGCGCAGGCCCTTGACCTGCTCCAGCGGTGCGAGAATCCCGTGCACTTGGTGCTTGCCGACGTGGTCATGCCCGGCATGAACGGCCGCGATCTGGTGCTGGCAATCCAGAATGACTTCCCGCGGGTGCGCGCACTGCTTATGTCTGGTCATGCTGACTCGGTCATCGCGCACCGCGGCGTGGTCGATACGGGCACGAACTTCATTCAGAAGCCCTTTTCGATCGAGGCGCTGGCGACCAAGGTCCGCGAGCTGCTCGACGCGTAGATCCGGCTGTGGTTCGGAGCAGCGGCCGAAAGGCCGGGC
>JGI20214J51650_10001841_pt1 | contig 13492 bp, 11 predicted proteins | sample WetSurMetagenome_FD_51650 | JGI IMG/M metagenome (IMG submission 51650) | reverse complement strand
GTCCCTTGCAATCAAAATGATCGCATTCAGTACAACTTCCTGAATTATTTAATCATGATGCGATAACATAAATTAATATAGGTTTGGGTTTTCGACTTAATTTCTACCAAACCAGAATGACTTCACGGGCACAATGCATGGATATGGCTGCTATTGTAGAACAACCGCCATATCCTATGAATGCTTCCTTCTCATGTAGAACACGCTTTGAATACCGATGAAGATCAGGGTGAGCACTCCNACGCCGATACGCGTCCACCACGAACTCAAGGTTCCATTGAATTGCAGGATGGAAACGATCGTTCCATTGATNAATACCCCAAACAAGGTCCCGATCACACCTCCCACTCCTCCAGTCAACAGTGTCCCACCGATAACCACCGAGGCGATGGCGTCCAGTTCCATTCCAGGAGCATACCCTCCATAGCCGGAAAGCAGCGAAATACTCCATACGATGCCCGCCAGGGCTGAGCAGAAGCCGCTAAAGGCATACACTGTGATTTTTGTACGCCCGACTGGCAAACCCATCAGTCTGGCAGATTGTTCATTATTGCCAATCGCATAGACGGTGCGGCCAAAACGTGTGTAATATGAAAGGTAAATCGCCACGAGTAACAATATCGGGCCAACCAGGGAGGGAATATAAACATATTCCTTGCCCGTAAAAGGAATATGGACCTTCGTCAACGCCAGAAATCGATACGTGATATCCTGGATGGGTAAAGCTTCCAGGGTGATGATATAAGCCATACCGCGTGCGAAAAAGAGTCCCATTAAAGTCACAATGAAGGGCTGCACCTTAAGAGAGTGAATGATCCAACCCAAGGTAAACCCAAATGCAACACCCATTACAAGCATCAGGGGCATGACGATCACAGGGGATACACCTTTTACCAGTAAGGCAGCCGAGGCTGCCGAAGTCAGCGCAATCATACCGGCAACAGAAAGATCGATCCCTCCCGTGATGATCACAAAAGTCATTCCAATGGAAACAATCAACAGACTGGCCGTGTTTATAAACAGGTTAAAAAACACCTGTGGTTTTTGCATGGCAGGATACAACCAGCCACCCATCATAAAAACGAGGATAAATATCGTTATGGTGGTCAGCAGAGGTGCATTATTGAGCAAGAAGTGCTTGATTCGTTGAGCCATATCAGGATCCTCTGAGATCGAAAATTCTATTCAATAGACGACGAGAGTAATCAGAATAAAGCAGGATCACCAGCAGGACGAGGACGGCCCTACCGGCCAACAGGGCATTTGCCGGTACGCCAAAGGTATACATGGTGATCGTAAAGGTCCAAATGATCAATGCACCAACCAAACTTGCCAATAAAGAAAAACGCCCGCCTGACATCAATGTACCGCCGATGACAACTGCCAGGATCGCGTCCAATTCGTAATTAAGGCCATTGTTGTTACCATCTGCACTATGGACGTACGAGCTGAGGATCAGCCCGGCTATGGCAGCACAAAANCCGGAAAAGACGTAAACNAATAATTTGATATTCTTTTCGCTAATGCCACTGTAATANGTGGCTTTTGCATTGATTCCCACCGATTCGATGAACANACCGATCGAGGTTTTACGAACCAGGAACCATGCAAATAAAAATACAGCTGCCACGATATAAATGGACACTGGCAGCCCTAAAATAAACCCATTCCCAAAAAAGAAGTAAGGTGTGTAATAGATGGTCATGATCTGACCATTTGTGATCAATTGAGCAATTCCACGACCAGCCACCATCAGGATAAGCGTCGCCACCATCGGCTGGATCCTCGCCCTGGAAACCAGGAGGCCATTCCACAGGCCACAAAGAGTGCCGGCACCCAAAGTGGCAAGGACGATCAACCACAGAGGCGTGTTTGTGGCATCCTTGGTCAGGATATCATTGGAAATCAGCTTATTTCCCAGGGCCGGATTGATCAGCACTGCGCCCATGGCGGCTGAAATGGCAATCACGGCCCCAACGGAAAGGTCGACTCCGCCGGTTGCAATCACCAGGGTCATTCCAAGGGCAACCAACATCAAAGGAGCGGAATTATTGAAAACATCAACAATATTTCCATACAAGTGCCCATCCAGTATCCCAATTTTGAAGAAACCAGGGGCGAAAATGGCATCAACAATGAGAATTAAAGCCAGTGCAACGAGAGGCCAAAATAAACGATTCTCGCGAAATCGCCTGAACCAGGGAATGTTGTTTTTCATAGACTTCCTGCCATAGTTTGAATAATCGTTTGGTCATCTACATTGCCGGAGTATTCAGCCGCTTTTTTCCGGTCTCGCATGACAATAATTCGATGGCTGGTACGCAAAACCTCTTCCAATTCCGATGAGATGAACACGCATGACTTTCCTTGTTCAGCCAGATCCAGGACCAGTTTTTGGATCTCGGCCTTGGCTCCCACGTCGATCCCGCGCGTAGGCTCATCAAGAATTAGGACCTCTGGATTTGTGGCAAGCCAGCGTGCCAGGATTACCTTTTGCTGATTTCCACCGCTTAAATTCTTCACCAGTTGATCCGGGGAGGGTGTGCTGATACCCAGGAGNTGAATATATCTTTCCGCGATTTCATATTGTTTCTGGATCGTAAGGAATTTGAACCATCCATAACGGGCCTGCAGGGCCAGGATGATATTTTCACGAATAGTCAAATCGCCTAAAACACCCTCTGCTTTGCGATCCTCAGGACACAAAGCAATTCCATTCTTAAGCGATTCCAAAGGCGAAAAATGATTGATCTTCCTGCCATCAATTGTGAGAGAACCCTTATCAGGAGTATCAATCCCAAAAGTCAGGTTGGCCATTTCAGTACGCCCGGAGCCTAACAAGCCAGCGATCCCGACCACTTCGCTCGGGTAGAGCTCCATATCAAATGGCTCAAGCGAGCCTGCGCGTCCCAATCCTTTTGCTTCAAGCGAACATCTTACGTCTTCTTTTCGTTCTTTCATCACTCTTACTTTTGACATGTTGTCCAAGTCTGTGATGCTACGCCCCAGCATCTTTGCAATCAGCTCAATACGTGGCAGGGAAGCCGTACTATAAGTGCCCACAAGCTTACCATTGCGTAATACCGTGATACGATCGGAAATTTGATAGACCTGATCGAGGAAATGGGTAATAAAAATAATGCCAATACCTTCGCTCTGTAATTTTCGCATCACCTCAAAGAGTCGACTTACTTCATTAACATCCAAACTTGATGTGGGCTCATCAAGGATGAGGATCTTGGCGGAAGTAATTTCGAGGGAACGTGCAATTGCCACCATTTGCTGGATGGCAACCGAAAAATTTCCCAGGGGTTGGGTTACGTCCACATCGACGTCCAACCTTTTCAATGCCTGCTTGGCAGATGCATACAGCTTCTTCCAATGAATACCGGCGAAATTATGAGGCTCATACCCAAGCATGATATTTTCGGCAATGGAAATATTGGTGCAGAGGTTCACTTCCTGATAAACGGTACTGATACCAATTTCCTGCGAATGTTGTGGCGACCGCACTTGAACAGGTTTGCCCTCCAACTCGATGGTTCCCGAATCGGGATGTTCCACGCCTGTCATTAGTTTAATAAGGGTGGATTTTCCGGCTCCATTCTCACCGACAAGGGCATGGATCTCGCCTCTCTTCAAGGAGAAGTCTACATTTTCCAAGGCAGTGACGCCCGGAAAAGTCTTTGAAATACCCTTAATGGTCAGGATAAAATCGTCAACCTTGGTCATTGGACCTGCCTTTTACCAGAGTCATGTTATTTCCAATTTCAGATGAGGAGCGGCGTTACAAACCGCCGCTCCTCATTAGATAACGCTCACTATGGATCGTCGCGAGCCTCCAGAAAAATTTTGCCTATTCTGGAATTAATACTGGCGGGTCGGCAGCAGTTCGGCAGCCTTGTCCGGATAGAAGACGCCTTCGTCTGTGAGAGCTTCCTTCTCAATCGGTTGACCGTTCATAAGCTTAAGGGCCAGATCCATCACCTGGGGTCCCAGCAGAGGATTGCATTCAACATCTGCCTGCAGCCAGCCATCGATCATGAGCTGGAAACCGCCGCGGGTGCCGTCGATGGAGACCATCTTGAGATCACCGGGTTTGATACCAGCAGCCTTGATGGCTTCGACAGCGCCGATGGCCATATCATCATTATGGAAGAAGACGCCGTCGACCTGTCCGGCGTATTTCTTCAAGAAGGCTTCCATAACGGGTTTGCCTTCAGCACGGGTGAAGTTACCGGTCTGGGAATCCAAAATCTTAATATTCGGGTTGAGAGCTTCGCGGAAGCCCTTTGCGCGGCCGACAGCGGCGCCGGAACCGGTGGTGCCGGAGAGCTCAAGAATATTGCCGCCGTTGGGAAGCAACTTGTTGAATTCTTCAGCAGAGCGTTTTCCTTCGATCTCCATATCTGAGCCAATGTGCGCAGAATACATGGAGGGATCAGCGGATACGGAGCGGTCAACGACGATGACCGGGATATTCGCNTCCTTGGCTTCCTGAAGGACCGCATCCCAACCAGGTTCAACCACTGGAGGTAAAGCAATGACGTCCACACCCTGCTGGATGCAGGAGCGAATGGCAGAAATCTGGTTTTCCTGCTTCTGCTGGGCATCCGAGAAGATCAATTTGACGCCTAATTTTTGAGCAGTTTCCTTGAAGGANGCTGAATTGGCTGTGCGCCAGTCGCTTTCGGCACCGAGCTGGGGATAACAGAGTGTCATGTCTTTTGGAGTGCANTTAGGAGCACAATCTGCCTGGCCAAAAGCTTTTGCTTGAGCGGCAGCCTGGGTTGCTGCAGGAGCGGCGGGCGAGCATGCAGCCAAAACCATGGCGGCCANTACGATCAGAAATGCAATTTTCTTAATCATCTTCTCTCCTTATAGGTAGATGGTTGATTTTTTCTTGACAGAGATTCTGACAGGATATAATCTGGATATGCGAGGGAGGAACCCATTTGTGGGGTCGTCCTCTCGTTTGGAGTACCTGCTTGGAGACGGCAATCACTGGGCGGGTACTTCTCTTTTTTCTTGCGTTCTCGTTCATTTTTTTGCCAAATACACATCCTCCTTTCCGTTTTTATTTCGGCTGTGATCGAATTGAGCTCTGCCTTACAATCAGGGTCGGCGGCAGGATGATGGAACCGGGCTCATACTGTTCTGATCCACGCCAGAGTGAATTGATCATTTTGATGGTCTCCTCGACAGCCACTTTTCCAACAGCATATTGATCCTGCTGCACGGTTGTCAGGGGAGGACAAAAATAAGCAGATTCTGGAATGTTGTCGAAGCCAACAATACCCAGGTCCTCGGGGATCTTCAATCCTCTTTGACAGGCAAGCTGAATGACACCGAGTGACATTTGATCGTTACCTACAAAGATGGCATCCATCTCCGGATATTGCTCCAAAAGCTTTTCAAATGCTTGTGCGCCGCTGGCAGGAGACCAATTGCCTTCAACACAATGCTCCACCTGAGCCTCCATCCCAGCCCCTTTCAATGTATCCTTCCAGGCCTGGGTCCGCTGGCGTGCCTCCCACCAATCCAGGGGGCCGGTAATATGCCCAATATGTCGATATCCCTGTTCCAGCAGGTGAGACATCGCCATTCGCCCCCCAAGATAATTGTCGATTGAAACATCAGATATGTTCTTCTTAGGCTCCATCATAAGAAAAACAATCGGGATCGGGTAATCCAGGGATTGTTGATTGATCCAATTTCGATTTTCCCCCACTTCCGGCACCGCCCAAATGATCCCATCGACATGGCGGGAAAGTAGCGCCTGGAAGATGGGCGTTACATCATCCGCGTCGAATCGGGGGAGCTCCTTTAAGAGCAGGGAATAGCCCGCCTCTTCGGCAGCTGAGGTGATACCGTTCAAAGTCCGTGATGGGCCAATCTCCTTTAATCCAGCGGTGACGACCCCCAAAGTATAGCTGCGCTGCTGGATCAGGCTTCGGGCAAGAGCACTGGGCTGATATCCCAGTTCATTAATGGCTTTCAGCACCCGCTCCCTGGTCTCCGGGGCCACATCAGGCCGTTCGTTAATAACCCGGGAGACCGTTTGTGTGGAAACACCGGTAGCTTTCGCTACTTCTTTGATCGTAGGGCGCTTGTTAGCGTTAATAATCACGGCTCAGCCTCTGTCGCATATTCCCGTTATCGTTATCGGGAACGATAACATAATAGCAAATGTCAAAACGTTTGTCAAGTTAATGTTTTTCTAACCTTCTGGACAGATCCTCCTTTTTCAACCAGATCGTATATTAAAGGTGGAACGATATCGGGATCGTTACCAGAAAATCGATGTATTGCCGTCCCCACCCCTCCTCGCGTGCGGGATTTCCCAAAATTCAACTGCTCACGACCACGCAAGTCTCAGAGAGAGATGTACTCAATTCGTTTAATCCCCAGCCGATTTAGAACCAGTCGCATTCGCTTATATATTTTTTCATTAGGAGAACGAAGGGATGTGTATTGGGATACAAAGTTGATGTGATACACCTTGTGTGATTGAATCACCTTCAATTCACCCCCCTGCAATAACAATTGATCTTCCACAGGCTCATCCATCTTTTTTAGGTAGGGATGAATATCATAGCGTATGATGTCATTCAACCCATTGGTTTTGGGGAGACCGGCAAAGGCCTGTTGAAAAAGGTCGGCATTCAGGACAATGTCCTTTGTATGGCAGATGACCGTTTCCCCCTGGCGATCATTATCCAGGTCCGCAAAGGGATCTTTCTGACGGGCAGAACGGATCTCCTGTGGGATTTCACTTTCCTTCATAAAAGTAATTTTCTCGCGAAGCGTTGCCAGTTTATACCTGCCATCCAACGTCCGGATATTGATCCGGCGATCGAAGAGATAGGCTTGCAGGTTGCCGGCAAATAGTGCCCGGCCCAATTCCTTGATGCGATCCTTGAACATATACCCAACCACCAGGGCGGCAAAGGCTGGAAAGGTGAAACTCCCATACACCCTCTGGAAGTAAAAAGCGACCACGGTTGCAAATACCATCGAGATCCCTGCCGCCACAGCCATAAGGATTTGCTCAATCCCTCTGCCTTCACGCTGTGCATCCGTGGAAAGGTGAAGGACGCCGCTTACATACTTTTTTATTACGGAAGCCCGGAAGGCATAGGTTTCATTTTCATCATCCTGCTTGAGTATGGAACCATAACCATGCGATAGCCGGTGTAGAGTTTCTTTTTCCACAATTTCATTCAACTTTTGGCAGTATTGAGCCTGATCGATATCTTCATAATACTGCATGACAACTCTATACAATTCTGTTGCAGCTTCCTGGATCAACAGGCTGAGATACTCATCTACTAGAGAATATGCCTGGAACACCTCCTTTTTAACATACGGCAAATTTATCTGCGGGTAGAGCATTCTATAGGCGCTGCTTATCTTTTCAGATTGATCGCTCATCTCATCAATCAAGTTCCCCACCAGAGGAGGGATTTTTGCCCCGGGAAAAGCCAGTTGAATCCGCCTGTCCATCAAATTGAGGTGTTCGCGCAAAGAGCTTTTAAACATTGCGCCGAACAAACGAAGTGCATGGATGAGCTGGCTGTTTGCTTCATCTGCAAGATACCAGCCTGGCTGTTGAATCAACTGGTGAACTTTTTGGAANGGCGAGCTGGNATCTTCAATAAGATCGCGCAGGCTCATTTCCGGTGTCTTGATACGAATATAGTTCTTGATGTCCCGATATAGTTCATCCTTNGGATAACTCTGCTCTGTGATACCGAGGCTCCTGGGAACAAAGATATAGGTGGAAATGCGGTAATGCGTCTCCCTCCCTTGCTCCAGCTGGTAGTCCAGTTTTAGCTCAACCTGATAGCGATCGTGCGATATGGCGGATTGTTGGATCATTTCAAGCATTACTTATCTCTCCGATTTCATCAACGTTAATTGGCAGAAAAATCTTCCAATAAATATATCGATCTAGCGCTTGTCTCACGCATGTTTTACATAATCATTAAACTCTGGAATACAATTTATAAACCAACTTCCAAAGTTCAAGATTAAATACGCCCCGAGCGGGCAGCGTTCAGTTATTCGTTTTACAGTAGAACACCATCTCCCATTAGCAGGTGTGAAACCGGGATGTTCGCACATATCTCTGTAAATTTATTGCAAACCAGCTCAACATGTGCCTCCCCCCAATAGTCGTTGGCATCGCGTCCGAGTTCATTCAGNTGGGTGATGATCACCTGNCGGGCCCCTGTATCGAGGAAGAAGCGACAGAACGAATCGAGCAGTGGAGGCGGATCCGCCAATGCAGCACCGCGTCCCAGCCACAGGTGGGCAAAGACAACATCGATATCGGAAAATACAGGGAGTTGGGCGGCGTTATAGGTCCGTGTGTCGCCAGGGAATAACCAGCGCCTGCCACCGCACTCAATAAGATAACCCAACGCTGGAACTCCTTTGAGCCTCCCCTCCTTTGTATTCTCCCAGTGCAATCCATTGAACGGCAGAATGCGCATTCCACAAATATCAAAGGAGCTCAGAGGAGTGGGAACGATGATATTTTCACGCGGCAAATCTGTTCGCCCAATCACATCGGACAGCATGAATTCAGGGATCACCCACTTAATGGGATATTGCTTCAGAGCCGACAGCAGGCCAAGGTCCAGGTGATCGTTGTGAGCGTGTGTCAACAGTACAAAGGATAGGTTGGACAAATCCCTGGCGACATCCATATGGGATGAGGAATTCAACCTCCAATACAATGTCAGCGGATCGATTGCCCAGCGGATGTTATGGGTCCGAAAAATATAGTTGGCGGAATAGGTCAACCAGACCCGGTCTTCCGGGTCTGGCGCATTCCATTCAGCGATCATTTTTCTCCAAAGTGNAGGGTAAANCTCAGATGCCTGCACCCTGTGCTGGAGAATTTTCTCCTGCTCGTCAGAGAATCGATCCATGGTTGTATCTGGCATGGATCAAGGCTTCCACTTCATCGATGGAGCGATNGAANGGCCCCAGGTTTTCCATTTTCAGGCTTGTGACTGCCGCTGCCCAAATGCCCGACTCACGTGGATCCAGAGACAGTCGCTTGGCAACATAGGTTCCCACACACGTATCGCCGCGTCCGCTGCGACCATCCAGACGCACCGGGTAAAAATTCATCTCGTGAAATTTTCCGTCAGCATAGACGAGCAGGCCGTCCTTATGGGTCAACACGATCTCACGCGGGCCCATATTTGCATAATATTTGGCCGCCTTGAAAATATCGGTCTCCCCAGTGAGGTATTCCGCTTCGACGGCATCGCTTTTCACCACATCGACATATGCCAGCGTGGACTGCATCTCATCCCAGGGTTCATACTTTAATTCCATCCCATCCAGCACACGGACAAACCCCTGCATATCGACGGCCACGAAAACACCTTTATTTTTGAGGGCCCGGATCACATCCAAGCCAACTTCGCCACGCAGGCTGGATCCGATCACAGCCGCCTTTGTATCGATAGTTTCCACATCCCCGGCTGTAATGGAGCCGGCAACAGCGGCTACTGAAAGCTGACGGATGTCCGGATTGNTCGTTGGGTACTCGAGCTTCATCAATGTGGAAGAAGGAGTATATGTCGCGAAGCAATCAATCCCNGATTGGGTAAACTTTTCAACCACGCGGTCATCATCTTTNGNCAGGCGCGTGACCACTGCCACCTTGCAACCAAGCTGGGCAGCGGCGTGTGCGGCATAGTTGACGGCTCCGCCGTCGACATATCTTGTACCAGCGGGTGAAATGATCGTATCCTTGGTGTAATTGCCAATATAAAGTACATCGTAATTTTTCATAATGAATCCCTTTGAAGTTTATGTATTGAGATGAATGATGATCCAATAGACACCGGCCGCCAGTAAGGCAGTCGACGGAATGGTTAGCAGCCAGGCGGCGGCAATTTCCTTAGCCACCCCCCAGCGTACCTTGTTCACCCGCTCGGCAGCGCCCACTCCCATGATGGCTGAGCTGACCACCTGGGTCGTGCTGACGGGTCCGCCCACCAGTGAGGCACCCAGAATGACAGTCGCAGAAGCCAGCTGCGAGGAAAACCCATCGATCGGACGAATCTTATAGAATTTCCCGCCCAATGTGCGGATCAGTCTCCAGCCACCCAGCATCGTTCCAAAAGCAATCATTGTGGCGCATATCAGGATGACCCATTGTGGAACGACAAAAGAGTCCAGGAAACCACCGATTACCAGCGCAAGTGTGATGATACCCATAGTCTTCTGAGCGTCGTTTGCACCGTGGCTGAGAGCCAGGGCAAGACCTGTGAAGATCTGTCCGCGTTTGAACAATCCATTAATGCGAGGTGACACGTTCCAGCATAGCAACAGGATCAGCTTGAGGATGATGTAACCGAAAATGAATCCGATGAATGGTGAAGTGAAGAGAGCAATCAATATCTTTTTGAGCTCATTGAGGTTGATCGCCTGCCATCCTGCTCCAACGATGACCGCGCCGATCAAGCCACCGACAAGTGCGTGGGAGGAGCTGCTCGGAAATCCCATGTACCAGGTGAACAGATTCCAAAGGATTGCGCTAAAGAGGGCGGCAATCAGCACCTGTAAGCTGATGGCATTGGAGTCGACAATACCTCCGATCGTCTCCGCCACTGCCACGCCAAAGATAAACGGGCCAAGAAACTCGGCAACCGCGGTCATTCCCAGGGCCACGCGCGGCGGTAGTGCCCGGGAGGAAATCATCGTGGCGACAACGTTGCTCGAATCGTGAATTCCATTCAGGAAATCAAAAACGAGGGCAAGTCCGATGACAGTCAGTGTGAGCATTGTCGTTGTCATTCAACATGCCTCTCTCAGGCGATCTTGACAACGATATCAGCCAGCACATTTGCGGCTTCATCACCCCGGTCGGCTGCATTGCTCAGGTGGCGATACACCTCACGCATCTTCAGCATCTTAACGACATGCTCGATGTCTGCCACATTGCTGAACAGGTCAGCCAGTGATTCACGATAGATATCCTCCACCCGATTCTCAAGTGCTTTGGCCCGCTGGGCATGGTCGCTGGTGACGCGCGGATGTTCCTCAAGGCAATCCACCGCCTGAAGGATCTCGTTGGCGCCATCCCGAAGCAGGGATGCCATCCGCAGCATATAAGGCGTCGGCTCCACTTTCAGGATCTCCATTTCATTGACCGTGCTATAGGCATAATCAAGGACGTCGTCGATCGTTCGCGAAAGAAGGAAAATATCCTCACGGTCGAAGGGTGTGACGAAGGTCTGGTTAAGCTCATCGATCAGGATGCGGCGGGCTTCATCTGCCTGTTTCTCCTTGGCGATCAACCTTGCAGCGGCCTCATGATTTTTTCCGTCCATATAATCCTTCAACGCTTCCATACCTTCCAGCGTGAGAGCTGCCTGATCGCGGATCATTCGAATAAATACATTTTGTCGTTTTTTAAATAGCGCGCGCATGGTAATTTCCTTTCTAACTTTGATGTTTGATACAACCTTGTTCTGACAGGTGTATCAATCCCGCCTTGACCTGTTCCGGGTTATTAAAAGATTGAAACTCGCAGGTGCGGTAGGCATTTTCGGGCAGGTACGGGGCAATCCTTGAGAAATCAATCTCTCCCAGGCCGGGCGTATAGTGATCTGTCGTCCCGATCATGTCGTGCAGATGTGTGCCGACGATACGGGGACCAAAGCGCTTCAGCCATTCTTCATGTGTATAGAAGCCCATCCGATCCAGGGCTTCTGCATGACCGGCATCATAGAGGAAGCCTATCCGGTCGGGGCCAGCCAGGGTCAGCAATTCTTCCAACTCATCCGGGCTGGGGATTTCGTTATAGTGGTAGCGATTTTCGATCCCCAGGCAGACGCCGGTTCCATCGGCATAAGCAAGGAGCTCCTGCAGGCTTTTTCGAACGGCCTCAAAACTTGCCGTCGCCGTTTCAGCCCGGACAGCGATCATCTTCTGCTGGATCTCACGGTATGAATTTGTGTCGTACTGACCGGATGCAAGCAGCGATCGAAGCTCCTTTTCGGGAAGGGAGTCCGGGTGTGCATGCCCGGCATGAATCACAATCGCCCGAGCGCCAATATTATGAGCCAGGTCAATGGTGCGCTGGATGGCTTTCACGCCATCGCAACGCTTTTCCTCATCTGTGGAGGAGATCAACCAGTCCCGTTTCTTTAGCTCATCTGCGGATATATCCGCCGGGCAGGGTTCATGTACACTGCTGAACTGGTACTTTTTCAGATCGATGCCTGCCAGCATGGCCGATGTCACTTTGTGGTTCAACTCGATCCGTGCGAAGCCGGTTCGCCGCGCAAATTCAAAGAAGTCTTCCAGGGTAGGCAGTGTTTTGATCGCCCACATGGTGGAAAGGGACGCGTCGTAAACGGTTGCAGGCTCTGGCATAGGACGGGGCGGGAAAAGATGTAGCAATTCGTGCAGATTTTGGATTGTCTGATCGGGCGCAAGATTCGGGACATTCGTTTCGACTGCTCTTGGATGGCGCGGGTCACGCAGGATGATCGCTTTCGAGAAGCCAGCCTGGCGTGCTGCCGCTACATCCCGGTCGATTCGATCTCCTATATATGCACAGCGCTCCGGTTCGATGCCCATACGCTGAGCTGCATCGAGCAAAATGGCAGGGTCAGGCTTTCGCTTCCCCACCACGGTTGACAGGACCACCGTCTCGAAGCAGCCGGTAATTTCCAGCTCCTTGAGCAAAGCCGGTACTTCGACACTACTCGTGGTATTGCTCACCAGTCCCAACCGGTACCCCCGGCGAAAAAGTTCCAAAACAACTTCACGGCTTTCCGGGAAGACCACCCGCAGGCCGAGCGCTTCCCGATAAAGCTGGTTGAGCTGCACGCCCATTGGCTTAATTTGTTCAGCAGGGAAATCTGGCAGCATCCACTGCGACCAAAGGTCGCTTTCGCTGAGTTCAATATGGGTTTCTTCCGCCCATTTCTTATAAGCATTCGCGCGTCTGGCTAAACGGCGTGAAAATTCTTCCACGGGGCCTTGAAGGCCAATCAGTTCCATCATCCGCCGAATGACCTGATATTTTTCATCGCGCGTCCGCCTAGCTGTCCGACGCAGTGTTCCCCCCATGTCAAATAATATAGCATCAATGCGGTTGTTCATATTAATCCAAAACTGGCACTTTCAAGAGGTCGGAAAACTTTTGGATAAAGAAATCCGCACTCGCATCAGCGTCGTAATTAAAGGCGATTGTCTGCATCCCAACGGCATGGGCACCTGCCAGCTCGGACGCCCGGTGACCCACAAAAACAGCCTGGTCCGCCGTCACTCCAAGCTGCTGCAAGGCCGCCTGGTAAATCTGGGGATCGGGCTTGCGGGTACCAATATCCATCGAGGAAATGATCGAGTCCCATACATGACCGAATCCGCCTCGTTCGAACCATTTCAACTTCGTTGAAATCGAATTGGCCGTATCGGTCACGATCGATAATAGAAATCCCTGTTTCTTCAG
>JGI20214J51650_10001839_pt1 | contig 13494 bp, 10 predicted proteins | sample WetSurMetagenome_FD_51650 | JGI IMG/M metagenome (IMG submission 51650) | reverse complement strand
CTCCCGCCGTGAAGGCACCGACCTGTTCCTGAAGAGCGCACGGCGNTCGATCGGCGACAAGGCCAAGTTCGACAGCAAGCCTGGTCAGCATGGCCGNACCAGTGGTTCGCGAACCTCCGACTACGGTGTCCAGCTGCGCGAGAAGCAGAAGGTCAAGCGCATGTACGGCGTGCTGGAGCGCCAGTTCCGCCGCTATTTCGCTGAGGCCGAGCGCCGCAAGGGCAACACCGGCGCGACGCTGCTGGCGCTGCTCGAGTCGCGTCTGGACAACGTCGTCTATCGCATGGGCTTCGGCTCGACGCGCGCCGAAGCGCGCCAGCTCGTTTCGCACAAGGCGATCACGGTCAATGGCGCCGTCGTCAACATCCCTTCGTACTCGGTGAAGGCGGGTGACACGCTGGCGCTGCGCGAGAAGGCGAAGAACCAGTTGCGCGTCCAGGATGCCCTCAAGCTGGCCCAGAGCGTGGGTCTGTGCGACTGGGTGCAGGTCGACGCGACCAAGATGGAAGGCGTTTTCAAGAAGATGCCCGACCGCGATCAGTTCGGCGCCGAGATCAAGGAAGCGCTGATCGTCGAGTTGTACAGCCGGTAAAGCCGGTAAAGCCGGAAAGGGCGATCGGCCGCAGGCCGTTCGGCCCGCTCTTTCGTCCGGGGACACCCGGCGCGGTCCATCAGCCTTATCGGTGTAACGAGCCGAGGGTATTGACAGGAAACCAGACACTCCATGCAAACCACACTTCTGAAGCCCAAGGCCATCCACGTCGAGCCGCTCGGCGGTTATCGCGCCAAGGCGACACTCGAGCCCTTCGAGCGCGGCTACGGCCACACCCTCGGCAACGCCTTGCGTCGCGTGCTGCTGTCGTCGATGGTCGGCTATGCGCCCACCGAGGTCACGATCGCCGGCGTGCTGCACGAGTACTCGGCCATCGACGGTGTTCAGGAAGACGTGGTCCACGTCATGCTCAACCTGAAGGGTGTCGTCTTTCGGCTGCACAACCGCGACGAAGTGACGCTGGTGCTGCGCAAGGAAGGCGAAGGCCCGGTCACCGCCGGCGACATCCAGACGCCGCACGACGTCGAGATCATCAACCCCGAGCATCTGATCGCGCACCTGTCGCAAGGCGGCAAGCTCGACATGCAGATCAAGGTCGAGAAGGGCCGCGGCTACGTGCCGGGCAACCTGCGCCGCTACGGCGACGAGCCGACCAAGTCGATCGGCCGTATCGTGCTCGACGCGTCGTTCTCGCCGGTCAAGCGCGTCAGTTACGCGGTCGAGAACGCCCGCGTCGAGCAGCGCACCGACCTCGACAAGCTGGTGATGGAGATCGAGACCAACGGCGCCATCACGCCGGAAGAGGCGATCCGCCAGTCGGCCAAGATCCTCGTCGAGCAGCTGGCAGTGTTTGCCCAGCTCGAAGGCCAGGTCAGCGATATCTTCGAGCAACCGCAGGCCCGCACGCCGAACTTCGACCCGATCCTGCTGCGCCCGGTCGACGAGCTCGAGCTCACCGTGCGCTCGGCAAACTGCCTGAAGGCCGAGAACATCTACTACATCGGCGACCTGATCCAGCGTACCGAGACCGAGTTGCTGAAGACGCCGAACCTCGGCCGCAAGTCGCTCAACGAGATCAAGGAAGTGCTGGCTTCGCGCGGGCTCACGCTTGGCGCGCGGCTGGAGAACTGGCCCCCGCAGGGCCTCGACAAGAGGTAAGTCCTCCCCGTGCCCCGGCGCAACCCTGCGCCGGAGGCTATCGGCAGGCACGGAACACTGCACAGGCACTGTTCCAAGTCCCGCCTCGGTACCTGATCCGGCCGAGGTTCAATAACTAAAGGAACGCACCATGCGCCACCGTCAAGGACTCCGCAAACTGAACCGCACGAGCAGCCATCGCCTCGCGATGCTGCGCAACATGTGCAATTCGCTCATCACGCATGAGGCGATCAAGACGACTCTGCCTAAGGCCAAGGAACTGCGCATGGCGGTCGAGCCGCTGATCACGCTGGGCAAGGTGCCGACGCTCGCGAATCGGCGCCTCGCTTTCGATCGCACGCGCGATCGCGACGTCGTGGCCAAGCTCTTCAACGAGCTCGGTCCGCGCTACAACGCGCGCCCGGGCGGCTACACGCGCATCCTGAAGATGGGTTTCCGTGTCGGCGACAACGCGCCGATGGCTTTCGTCGAACTCGTTGACCGCCCACTGCCGGCGGCCGATGGCGCCGACGAGAAGGCCGAGTGACGGGCGACAACGCCTGAAGATTGCTGTATACTTATAAGCTCAGTCGCGGGGTGGAGCAGCCTGGTAGCTCGTTGGGCTCATAACCCAAAGGTCGCAAGTTCAAATCTTGCCCCCGCAACCAAGAAATAGGAGTGCTGACAAGCACTTACGAAGCCCGCCTCGTGCGGGCTTCGGCGTTTCTGGGCCACGTGGCCCTTCTGTGGCCCATTCCTGGCCCCTGTGTGGCCCTGACCGCCTTGGCTTCTGCGGCAATTGACCTTTGGTCTGTTGGCTCGCGACATGTCGGCGGCGCCGCCGCCGCCTTCGCCCACATGCCCACAGCCCTCGACAACGAATGAAATTGAAGACAGCTGCGGACAAACGACAACCGCTCCGCGGGTAACATTCCCTCGTGAGGCAACACGCCGCTCAGGATAGTTGACGTCGGGCACCTTCGCCACCCGACGACATATCAGGCTGCCGGCCTCGCCCGTGCCAGCCACTCCGAATATGCAAAGGACGGACGAACATCGTCCACAAGCCGTGTCATGCGGGCCGGGTCTGCCATGACCGGGTGGGCCGCCGCTCGCAACATGAGCTCCCACTGCTGGGCAACCTGCGTGGCGGTGTCTTGCAGCCATCTCGTGGCGTCGCCGCGGTCCAGCCCCATCCGATCTGCCGCCTCGACAAGCCGATTGACGCTCGTGCCCGAGCGTCCATCCGTGCCTGTGGCGAGTGTCAGTTGCGGGCCTTCCTCGATGCTTTGCGGTGGGGCCGCCATGTTGGGCGTGATGTCGAAGGCCGGAGAAAGCCCCCAGGCCATGCGAGCCGCGTCATCCCCAACGCGATCGAAGAGCAACCCCGTGTTCAACGCATGGTCGTCGGTGTTTCCCACCAAGGCGTGGAAGGCCATTCGTTTCCACAACTCGGCCAGCTGTGCTCCCAGGCGCTCGCGATGATCGTCCGCGCCGTCGTTTGTCCAGATTCGCAGCCGGTCCGCCAGACCGAGGTATGAGCGCTCGGGATCACCCCTGACGGAGTCCAGGCGCAGCCGCAGGACGGTGTGTGCGCTGGCATAGAGCTTTCGCGTCGGCTTGTACGGATCGCCATCCCGATCGAAGCGCTGCACCATCAAGACCTGGTGCAAGCCAAAGGTGTGCAGCTTCACAGGCGCCACGTTCAAGCCCGCCTGCTCGGCCAGACGCATCGTCACGAACTCGCGCGCCGGCATGGCTTGCCGGTCTCCGCGCGCTTGCATCTTCGCCAGCCACAGGCGCCCCCCGTCGACCAGGGTTGCCTTGGGGCGGTCCCCCCCGGCGCTCGTATCCAGGTCGTCGTTCAGGCGACGCAGTGCGCGGCTCGATGGCTCCCCCAGCTCGAGCGCCTCGGTGAGCTGCTGCAGATCGCCAAGGCCTCGGGGCCGCCATCGCAGCTTTCTATCGATGTCGTGGCAGGCCTCGATGGCCCCCACACCGTCGGGAACGCCGAGTTCCAGGAGTTGCAATGCGTCAAGGTTGGTCCCGTGGATCGCCTTGAGACGGTCCTCGCCGTATCCGGCGGGCTTGCCATCCCGAATGACGCCGGGCAGACCGTCCGAGCCCAGGATCGCTGCGCCTCTGGACGAACGGGAGAGGCGCAGCTCGACGGGGTCCAGCGCCAAGGCCCCAGCGGTCTTCAAATACTCCGGGCGATAGGTGAAGCGAGAGCCAGTGCCGGTCACGATCTCGCCCGCCCTCATGGGCTCGTCCCGGCCTGGAAGCCAGACCCAGACTGGCGTGACGACCGTCATCTAGGCCTCAGATGACGCTCTGCGTATGCGACCGTCTCTGGATCATCGCTCGGATCGAGCAGCTTCTCGATCTGACCAAGCAGGCCCAGAGCCTGAAGCACCTTGAGAAGATTGCCCAGGGCGACCCCATCGGCACCTCCTTCCAGGGATCGAACGGTCGAGGTGGAGACGTCGGCCAGGTGACCGAGTTCCTCCTGTGTCAGGCCGCGCAGCTTCCTCGCCAGCGTGACCCGGACGCCCAGGCGCTCCAGGGCGCCGCCCACCACGACGGGAACAGGTCGCGCTTTCGAGCTTCGCAATGAAGGAGTGGGGCTGGCCATGGGAGTGATTCTAGGTGTTTTCGTTGCTATGAAAACGATCCTGAGCCTCTTGACGTTCGAAGAACATGGATCAACCCTTATGCTTGGCGCTTTGGGTCGCGCCTCGGCGTGCCTGCTCGACTCAACCAGATGCGCGGGTGCGCGCCGAACCGGAGTGGCAGTTGCTGCGTCATGCGCACATCGCAGAGCTGCCTGCGCTGCAGTGGAAGCTTCACAACCTGACCAAGCTAAGGAAAAACGCCGACAAGTTCAGGCGCCAGCACGACGAGCTGGCTGCGCGTCTGGAGCGAGCCCGGTAGGTGCGCGCATCCTGGTCAGCGCGCTGGGGTACACGGGTGGCATGTGGTCGCCTCTGCGGGGCTTCGCCCGCTCCGTCGACCGCTACTACGCGCTGCTGGCCGCCGCCGACGAGCCGCGGCGCGGCGATCTGGACGGCCGGGCAACCTCGGCGAATCGGCCTTGATCGACTATGTCCTGGATGTCTGCATCGACCAGGTGTCGTTCATGCGCTCGATGCTCAACCTGGGTGCCATCGACCAGCGAATCGCTGCCTGCCTGACCTACGAGCAGGAGTCCATGAAGAGCGGTGTGCGCATCGAGGCCTTGCGCCCCCTTCACTACCTCTTCGTGACTGGCCTGGATATCGAGCGCGGCGAGTTCAAGCGGATGACCGGGCTGGGGGAGCGCACTGCCGTGAACGTGATCTCGGCGCTGGTGCGCCGCGGGCTGCTGCGAAGCGACACGGTGCAGGGCAAGGTCCGGTTCGGTCTGCCCCTGCATGCGCTGCGTTTCTACTTCCCCGCGCTGTGGCCGGAGGCCGAGGCCGACTCGGCTGCGCTGTAACGGCCGGGAGGCTCGTCACGCTGACCGAGCGCGCGGGCAAGCAAGTGCCGGCGCGCCTGCCCCAGTTCCCGGCGCGCGGCGCCACGCAACTGGGCCTGAACGGGCGCGCCGGCCACCCGGTCGGTTCATCCCACCGGTCCGGTCCGGACTGCAAACCGCGCCTTGGGCTGTCTGGTCTGTCGCAGCAAGATCGGCCTGATTTGGTGTCGCCAGGCGTACGGCGCGGGCGGTCCGGATCACACGTATGTTGTTGTCAACACAGAACAAAGCCACTTGATGTACACTTCGCACCGTAGGTTGCCGCCGGAGTGCGGAGGGCTCATAACCCAAAGGTCGCAAGTTCAAGTCTTGCCCCCGCAACCAAATTCCCTGAAGCCCTCCCTGCGAGGGCTTCGGCTTTTTCAACGCCCGGTTTTGGCACTTGGCGGGGAAGTCCGGGCAGCGGCCGATGCAATCACTGCGAAACCTTAGCGTCATCTTGCTGGACCGGCTGCGCCCTTCGGCCTGGCAGAGCACACTGGTGATGGCCGGCTTCGTCGGCGTGCTCGGTGCGCTGGCGACGCTGGGCTTTCGCAAGGGCCTGTTCTTCATCGAACACTTCCTGTTCGGCCGAAGCGATGGCCTGGTGCACATCGCCGCCAGCCTCACCTGGTGGGAACGACTGGCATCACCAGCGCTCGGCGGCATCGTCGCCGGCCTGATCCTGAGCCAGGCCAAGCGCTTGGCGGGCGGCGGCTCCGGCGCCGACTACATGGAGGCGATCGCGCTCGGCGACGGCAACCTGCCAGCACGCGTCTCGGTATTGCGGGCGCTTTCATCCGCCGCTTCGGTGACGACCGGCGGCGCGATCGGCCGCGAAGGGCCGATGGTGCAACTTGCTGCGCTGACCGGGTCGCTGATCGGCCGCTGGCGCAAGGCGCCCATTCCGCGCCGGCGCCTGATGGTGGCCTGTGCCGCCGCGGCCGGTGTCGCCACCGCCTACAACGCGCCCATCGCCGGGGCGCTGTTCGTCGCCGAGATCGTGCTGCGCTCGCTCGCGCTGGAGACGATCGGCGCGCTCATCGTCGCGGCAGTTGCGGCCAACGTGGTCGTCGTCTCGACCGTCGGCCCCGAACCACTCTACCGGATGCCGCACTTCGTGCTGCCGGGCGGTGGCGCGACCATGCTGGTGCTGTCGGCGCTGGGCATCGTCGCCGGGCTGACGGCCCCGCTGTACCTCTGGGTTCTCGATCGCGGGCGCGAGATGTTCTCGGCCTGGCGCTCGCCGCTGTGGTTCAAGCTCGGCCTGGGCGGCCTGATCGTCGGCGGCCTGTCGATCGTCACGCCCGATGTCTGGGGCAACGGCTACAGCGTCGTCAATTCGGTGCTCCAGGGCGACTGGGTCTGGCAGATGCTGCTGCTGGTGCTGCTGCTGAAGATCCTCGCTGTCGCAGCGACGACCGGGTCCGGTGCGATCGGCGGCATCTTCACGCCGACTCTTTTCGTCGGCGCCGTCGCCGGCGCGCTCTGCGCGACCGGCCTTGCCGCGGTCTGGCCCGGCGCGCCGCCGGCCTCGGCCACCGCGGTGGTCGGAATGGGTGCCTTTCTGGCCGCCTGCACGCACGCGCCGTTGATGTCCGTGCTGATGGTCTTCGAGATGACCGAGAACTACGCCACCATCGTGCCGTCGATGCTGGCCTGCGTGCTCGGCTACTCGATCGCGCGCACGCTGAGACCGAAATCCATCTACCCGACCACGCCGGCAGCGGCGCTGCCCCATGCGGCGCTGGCCGTGGCCGCCGACTTCCTGCGCCCCGAGGTCGCAACCGTCAACGCCGGCTGCACCTTGCTCGACGTCGAGCAGGCCTTCCTGCGCCACCGCTGGCAGCATGTCTACGTCGTCGACGCGCAGCAGCGCTTCGTCGGGGCGGTCTCGTTGCACGATGTCGCGGCGTCGATCCGCCAACCGGACATCGCGCAGCAGGCCTTGCCGTCCGAACTGCTGCGCCGCGACTACCCGCGCGTGCAGACCGACACGCCGTCGTGGCAGGTGCTCGAGGTCTTCGCCACGCATCCCGGCGAGCGCCTGCCGGTGCTCGACGCCGACGGCCGACTCGTCGGCCACGTGAGCAAGACCGATGTCGTCATGATGTTCCGCGATCGCCTGTCGGTCGACTGAACGGCCGCATCGAGTCTGCGGTATCGTTCTTGTAACCATGAGATCGACGAGCAGTACCGAACCACAGGCGGACGATGCCGAACCGGAATCGAATCAAGCCGTCGCTCCGCCGGCTGCCCCCGTCAGCGCCGAGTTGCAGGGCGCGCTGAACGGCCTGCACCGTGCGTTGTCCATGCTTCTGGACGCGCCTGCCGCGGACCCGCTGTGGGTCGACCGCATCCGCGCCGTCAAGCAGCGGCTCGCCGACCTCACGTCGCGCGACCCGGACGCGCTGCTCTATCTGCTGCTGTTCGGCGCTGCGCGCACGGTCGAGCGCTACAGCAGCCACCACGCGCTCGTGTGCTCGGCCTTGGTCGGGCTGTGCGTCGACCGGCTCGGCTGGCCCGAGGTCGAGCAGCGAACGCTGATGCTGGCCGCGCTGTCGATGAACCTGAGCATCACGCGGCTGCAGGACGAGCTCGTCGACCGCGACCGCACGTTGACGCTGGACCAGCGCCTGACGATAGACCAGCACGCGGCGCGCAGTGCCAGTCTGCTGGCCGAGTTGGGCGTCGACGACCAACTCTGGACCGACGTCGTCGCGCGCCACCATAGCGAGCCAACGGTCGACGAGTTCGCGCCGCCGCCGGACACGCCAGAGCGCCTGGCCGCGTTGCTGCACCGTGTCGACGTGCTGTGCGCCAAGATGAGCCCGCGTCGCGCGCGCCGTGGCATGCCGCCGATGCAGGCGATACGCGACGCCTACAACGCGTCGAACGGCCGCCCCGACGAGATCGGCATCGCGCTGACCCAGATCCTGGGCATGCACCCGCCGGGCGGGCTGGTGCGGCTGGCAAACGGCGAGGTCGGTGTCGTCGTGCGTCGGGGCGAGAGGCCGAGCCGGCCCTGGGTGGTCAGCGTCGCGGCGTCGAACCGACAGCCGCTGGCGCAGCCGGTTCTGCGTGACACGCGCGACGACACCTACGTGGTCCGTGCGTCGATGCGCCCCGAGGAGTATCGGGTACCCATCGATCACCAAAGTCTGCTGTCGCTGGCGGCAACGCTCGAATAGGCCAAGCGCGCCGCGCCGTTGGCGCTCAGCGCGGGGCGCGCGCCAACGGCGGCGCCGCTGCAACGCAAACCCGGCCGCGACCCCCCTCCTTGGCCAGATAGCAGGCGCGGTCGGCCGCCGCCAGCCAGGCCGCGGGCCCGGCGCCGTCCGCGACGAGCGCCGCCACGCCGACGCTGGCGTCGACCTCGAGCAACTGCTCCTCCCACGGCAGGCGGATCGCCGCAATGGCGCGCTGCAGCTGTCCGGCAATGCGGGTCGCGACCTCGGTCGGGCAGCGCTCCAGCAGCAGCGCGAACTCGTCGCCGCCGAGTCGCGCCAGCAAGTCACCGGAGCGCACGCAGCCCGCCGCTGCCACGGCCACTGCGCGCAGCATCGCGTCGCCGGCGGCGTGGCCGAAGCGGTCGTTGACGGGCTTGAAACGGTCGAGGTCGAACACCACCAGTGCGGCCGGCAGCGAGCGCGGCAGCGCGTCGAGCACGCTCGCCACGCGCTGCTCGAAGGCCTGACGGTTGGCCAGGCCGGTGAGCGCGTCGTGAGTCGCCGCCCACTCCAGCGCCCGGTGTGCGGTGACCTCGTCGCTGATGTCGTGAACCGTCCAGATCGTTCCCGAGTCCGGGTCCTGCCAGTCCACCGGCTGGCCGCGCAGCCGGGCCCAAAAGCGGCCGCCGTCACGGCGCAGCAGCTGCCATTTGCCGTCGTAGGCACGCACCTCGGCGAAGTCCGACGCGGCCGCGTTGACGAGGCGCTGGTAGTCCGATTCGGAGCCGAAGATCGTCAGTGTCGGCTGTCCGAGCAGACGGCCTTCATCGCTGCCGAAGAGCGTGCAGAACTGCCGGCTGACGAGCTCGAAGCGCTGCGCGCGCGTGAACGCGATACCCACCGGCGCCGCCGCCATCACCGACTCGAGGCGCCGGATCACCTGGTGGTTGAAGGTCTCGAGCTGGGCACGCTCGGCGCTCACGTGGCGCAGTACCCGGGCCAGCCGACCGATCTCGCCGCCGGCGTCGGGCCAGCCGGCCTGGGCGCTCAGGCTGCCGTCGAACAGGCGCTCGGCACGGGCCTGCAGGCGCGCCAGCGGCCGCAGCAGCCAGCTCAGAAGTGCCAGAAGCAAGGTCCCGAAGGCGGCCAGCAGGCCGACTGCCCAACGCAGCGCTTCGGCGCGCCCGGCGACCAGCGGCTGGAGCACGTCGGCCCGATCGCGCAGCCGCCAGACCGTCCAATCCGACCCGGGCACGCCCGCGGCCGCAACCGTCTGATGCGGACCGCCGAGGAGCTGCCCGGCCGGACCGATCGGCAGTCCGCTCTCGCGCCAGCGCAGCAACGCGTGCGTCAGCCTGGGCTCGGCGGCCGCCGGTCCGCCGATCAAGGACCGATCCGGATGACCCAGAACGTGCCCGGAAGCATCGAGGACGATGACGAGCACGCCGTCGTCGCCGTTGCCGGACTCGACCACCTCGTCCAACAGTGCGCGAGCGCGCAGGCGCAGGTCGGTCGCCAGCATGCCCACCGCCCGCCCGTCCTGGCGCAAGGGTTCCGCGAACGTCACCACCGGCTCCAAGCTCTCGGCGGCGATCACCGCATCGGTGACGACGGGGCGGTCTTCGCCCACGATGCGACGCAGGAGATCGGGGTCCGCGAATTGGCGGCCCGGCCGGTGAAAGCCCTGTGCATCGCGAACGAGCCGGACGCGGCCGTCCGCCCCGGTGACGACGACGCTGTCGACCTGCGCGAACAGCGCCGCTTGCGTCTGCAGGCGCTGCATCAAGCTGGGGTCGTCGCCAGCCATCCCCGGCTCGATCTGGCGAGCGGTCGCGGCCAGTGTCCGCCGCAGATCGCCGATGTGACGGCCCAGCAGGCGTGCCGCGCGCACCGCGTTGCCCAGTTCGAGCCGCTCGCGCGAACGCAGCATGTCGATCTCGGCGCGGTGCAGCAGCACGGCGGTCGTGATCGCGATGCCCATTCCGAGCGCAGCGATCCCGGCCACCGCGAGCCGCAAGCGCAGCGAACCGAGCAGCCGAAGCCACCTCGAATCGGGGTCGTGGGTCATCATGGGCCGGGATCGGTGTCTGCGGGCCGCGAAGCCCGTGTCGCCACGCTATCGGCCCGGCGCCCCCGAACCTGAGATGCTGAGGGTTCGCGGACGGCTCAGGCCTGTCGACTCTGCCGCGCCCGCAGCCAGTCCTCGAACGCGGCGGCCGGCATCGGCTCGGCCTCGAAGTTGCCCTGCAACTCGTCGCAACCGTGCGCGGCGACCCAGTCGCGCTGCGCGGGGGTCTCCACGCCTTCGGCGACGGTGCGCATGCCCAGGCCGTGCGCCATCTGGATTACTGCGCCGGCGATGGCGGCCGAGCCGCCGTCGCCTGGAAGATCACGGATGAAGCTGCGGTCGATCTTGAGCCGGTCGATCGGCAGGTTCTTCAGGTGGCCAAGCGACGTGTAGCCGGTGCCGAAGTCGTCGACCGCGATGCGCACGCCCAGCGCTCGCAGGCGCTCGAGCGAGTCGCGCACCGACGCCAGGTCGTCCATCAGCATGCGCTCGGTCAGCTCGATCTCGAGCCAGCGGCCGTCGACGCCTTGTTCGGCGAGCAGCCGCTGCACGGCGTCCACGAAGCCCGCGGCCTGGAACTGCGTCGTCGAGAGGTTCACTGCGATCGACACCGGCGTCAGCCCGGCCGCGCGCCATCGGCGCGCCTGGACGACGGCCTCGCGCAGCACCCAGTCACCGATCGGCAGCATCAGCCGGCGCGACTCGGCCAGCGGNATGAACGCGTCCGGGCCGACCAGGCCGCGCTCGGGATGAAGCCAGCGGATCAGCGCCTCGCAGCCGACCAGCGCGCCGTCGTGCAGCGACACCTGCGGCTGGTAGTGGAGCACGAACTCGCGGTCGCGGATCGCCTGCGCGAGGCGGCTCTCCATCGCCAGATCGGCGTACGCGGCCTCGGCCATCATCGGCTCGAAGAAGCGGCAGTCGGCACGGCCGCGCGACTTGGCGTGGTACATCGCGGTGTCGGCGTGCTTGATCAGCGCGTCCGGTGTCTGGCCGTCCTGCGGGAACATCGAGATGCCGATCGACGGCGTGACCGAGATCGACGCGCCCTCGACCTCGACCGGCGCACCGATCACCGCCAGCAGCTTTTGCGCCACCTCGCGCACCGCCGCTGCGGGCTGGTCGCCCGACAGCAGCACGACGAACTCGTCGCCGCCGAATCGCGCGACCAGATCGCCCGCGCGCAGCGCCGAGGTGATCCGGTGCGCCACCGTCCGCAGCAGCGCATCGCCGGCGAGGTGGCCGAGCGAGTCGTTGACGCGCTTGAAGTGGTCGAGGTCTATGAACANCAGCGCCAGCGNCGCGTCGCGGGCGCGCGCATAGGGCAGCAGCCCCTCGACTCGGTCGATGAAGGCGCCGCGGTTGGGCAGCCCGGTCAGCGCGTCGTGGTGCGCGAGGTGGTGGATGCGCGCCTGATCGGCGACGCGGTCGCGCAGGTCGCGCACGATCGTCATGCGCAGGCGCTCGCCCTGGTACTGCATCGTGCGCACGATGAACTCCACCGGCAGTCGCGTGCCGTCGCGGTGCTGGACCGCGGTCTCGTAGGTGACCTCCGAGGCCGCCGCCATCACCGCGGCGACGCGCTCGCGCTGGTCGGGGGCGACGAAGTCCAGCGCCGGCTGCCCCAGCATTTCGGCCAACGTGCGTCCGGTCAGCTCCAGAAAGGGCGGGTTGACGTCGGTCACGATGCCCCCGCGGTGGAACACGATGCCCTCGGCGCTGGCCTGCATGAACTTGGCGAGTCGAACCTCGCTCTCACGCAGTGCCAGCTCGGCCCGCCTGTGGCGCGTGATGTCGCCGATGAGCACGAAGGCGCCGACCGCGACGCCGCGCGCGTCCAGGTGCGGCAGCAGGTTGACTTCGATCCAGCGCGTGCCACCGTCTGCGGCCGGCAACCGGCGTTCGTAGGACGCGCTCGTGTGCTCGCTCAGGATCGTGTCGACCATCGGCTGGATCTGGCGCGCGGCCTCCGCGCCGATGACCTGAGCGAAGGTCAACCCGAGGATCGACTGCTCGTCGCGGCCGAACATGCNCGCGTAGCCGAGGTTGGCGAAGCGGCAGGTGAAGCCGCTCGACTCGTAGTACGCGATCGCCACCGGCACGTTGTTGGCGAGCAACCGCAACTGCGCCACCTCGGCGCGCAGTGCGACGATCTCCTCGGCCGGGTCGTGGAGGTTCATGGGGGGTCGTGGGCGCGCTCGAAGACGCGGGCAGCCAGACAGAGGTCCTCCCACGCGCGCGCCTTGTCGGGCAGGTTGCGCAGCAGGTAGGCCGGATGGTAGGTGACGATCAGCGGCACGCCCTGGTATTGGTGCACGCGTCCGCGCAGTTTGCCGATCGGCTCGCTGCTGCGCAGCAGTGCCTGCACTGCGAAGCGGCCCATGGCGAGGATCAGGCGCGGGCGCAGCAGCTCGATCTGGCGGACCAGGAAAGGCTCGCAGCGCGCCAGCTCCTCGGGAGCCGGATTGCGGTTGCGCGGCGGCCGGCATTTCAGCGTATTCGCAATGTAGACCCGCTGCGCCGGCGACTCGGGGCCGTCCTCGGCGCGCGTCAGTCCGAGCGCGCGCAGCATCGCGTCGAGCAGCTGGCCCGCGGCGCCGACGAAGGGCTCGCCCGTCAGGTCCTCCTGTTCGCCCGGCGCCTCGCCGACCACCATCCACTGAGCCTGTCGGTGGCCGACGCCGAACACNGTCTGGCGCCGGCTCTCGCACAGGCTGCAGGCGCGGCAGGCTGCGACCGCGTCGCGCAGCGCGGCCCAGTCCAGCACGGGCCCCGGCGAGGCAGGCCGCGGCGGCGAGGCCGGTGCCTGCACCGGCGCGGGAATTTCGGCCGCTTCGGAGGCCGGCTCGGCTTGCGCGGCCGTCGTCGTCTCGGCGACCAGCCTCGTCGGCGGCTGCCAGACGCGCAGGCCCATCGCGCGCAGCAGGGCCTGCTGGCGCTCAGTCCAGGCCATCGCGGCTCACCGTGGCCAGTTCGGCGCGCATCACGATCGCGTCCTCGCGCGCTGCGCGAGGTGCCGGGTAGTAGCCGCGCCGCCGCCCGACTTCGGCGAAGCCGCGCCGGCGGTAGA
>JGI20214J51650_10001835_pt1 | contig 13500 bp, 17 predicted proteins | sample WetSurMetagenome_FD_51650 | JGI IMG/M metagenome (IMG submission 51650) | reverse complement strand
CTTTCGCCAGCTCTCTATCCTGCCATGATCTCCCGATAACAGTACTTCGGGTACCCTAAGGCCCCGAAATTCCGCTGGCCGTGTGTACTGGGGGTAATCCAGAAGCCCGCTGCTAAAACTCTCGTTGACAGCGGAATCCGTGTTCCCCAATGCTCCCGGAAGGAGTCGCACAACGGAATCAAGAACAACCATCGCGGCGATTTCTCCACCGGTCAAGATAAAATCTCCGATGGAGACTTCCCTATCGACGATACCGTCCACCACACGCTGGTCCACTCCCTCGTATCGGCCACAAATGAGAATTGTATGCGCGATTCCGGAGAACTGAACGGCCATTTCTTGGGTCCAGGTTTTACCCTGGGGTGTTGTCAAAACCACCTGGCTATCCGGCGAAGCTTCCTTGCCTCGGCAAAGTTCGATCGCCTCAAACAGCGGTCCAGGCATCAAAACCATACCTTCGCCGCCGCCATAGGGGCGGTCATCCACGGATCTGTGCTTGTCTGTAGCAAAATCCCTCAGATTAATGATCCGGACATCAACGAGCCCTGCCTGCCTGGCCCGGCGCAATATTCCGAAATCAAGCACCCCCGTAAACAGCTCAGGGAAAACTGTTATAATATCAAATCTCATTTGTTCAGGTCTATCAATCCTTCTGGAAGTTCGACCACAATCTTTTTCTGCTCGGTCGAGATCTCCCGGCATATCTCTGCGGCGGCCGGTACCAGAAATTCGCCTTTCTCTCCGCGCACCAGGAGTTGGCTGTTGCCCGTTATCCTCAGGACTTCAGCCACTTTCCCCAAGATCTTTCCCTGGCGATCGAAGACTTCGCAACCTGCCAGATCATGGTCAAAATAGAATCCCGGAGGAAGAGTCACGGCTTGGTCAGCCGGCACCTCAACCCAGCTGTTCGCGAGTTCGGTTGCCGCGTCGATCGAATCGATACCGGCAAATTTGAATACCAACCGGCCCTTGTGCTCCCAGCAGTCCTCAAGCACGAAAAGCTGCCTGCGGCCGTCATGGAACGACAGCCACACATTTCTTAGAAGATCAAAGCGGGCAGGAAAATCCGTGTGCGAGTCAGCCAGAACCTCCCCGCGATTCCCGCGAGGCCTGACGATTCGAGCTATGGCTATAAAAGAAGGGCGAGCGTTTGGCTCCACTATTCCAGGATTTCCAGGACAAACCGCTTTTTCAGTTTCATTCCGGCTGCGCCCAGAAGTGTCCGGATGCATCTGGCGGTTCGACCCTGTTTGCCTATGACCTTTCCCAGGTCCGTTGGCGCCACTCGGAGTTCCAGCACCGTGGTTTGTTCTCCTTCAACTTCGGTTACAAGCACTTGTTCAGGATTGTCCACCAGCGCTTTCGCGATCATTTCAACAAGTTCTTTCATTTCAGCCTCCCCTCCGAGATCGCTTAAACCAAACAACTCATGAGCTTTCTTGGGCGTTACGGTAAAGCAGGCGAATNTATCACAGCTGGGGCTGAACCGGAAGCGGCCTTTTTCAATAGTGAATGGACTGTCTCGGAAGGCTGCGCTCCACGTTCCAACCAATGACGAACCCGATCCATATTCAGCTCAATCGACGGCGGATTCATGCCGGGATTGTAATGACCCACAATCTCGACAAAGCTGCCATCACGAGCCTGTCTTCGCTCGGTAACCACTACACGATAAAACGGCTTTTTTTTCGCGCCCATGCGCGTCAGACGTATTCTTAACAATAGTCCTCCTGTTACAAACCAGTCTATAAGTACATCTAATTTTGTCACATAACAAAAATAGATGCAACTATCGACATCAAAATCTGTTAATCTTATATTTTTGATCACTGCTGATCAACCTATTTGATGCCGACAATTTGCGGGCTGCTGATATGTCAACCGCCGGCGGCAGTATCTGAAGCTCCTCTCTCGGGGCACATCAGCAACAAACTCCGGCGGGCCCACGATGATCTGACGCCTCGCTATTGGGGCAGAGCGAAATCCTAGCCGGTTTGCATTCGCCGCGCCAGCGACGCTACCCCTCCTAATGCCCCGGCGGGCCTGGGAACCTCATCCCCTTCATCATTCGAGGAACGATCCCCTTGCTCAGACTTTTCATCATCTTCCGGGTGTCAAGATATTGCTTCAGCAATTGATTGATTTCTTGAACCTGCCGCCCGCTTCCCCGGGCAATGCGCTTGCGCCGCGAGCCGTTCAGAATGTTGTGGTGCCCACGCTCCTCTGCGGTCATGGAATTAATTATCGCTTCAATATGAACGAGCTCCTTTTCATCGACCTTCATCTTGTTGATTCCTCGCAACAGTCCCATGTTCGGCAACATGCCGAGAATCTGCTCCAAAGGTCCCATTTTGCGAATCTGCTGAAGTTGGTCGCGAAAATCTTCGAGTGTGAACTCGTCTTTGCGAATCTTCTCCGCAAGCTCTGAGGCTTCTTCCTGATCAACTGTCTGTTCGGCCTTTTCAATAAGGGAAAGTACATCTCCCATTCCCAGGATACGGCCCGCCAGTCGGTCCGGAAAGAAAGGCTCCAGCGCTTCGGCTTTCTCGCCCGTTCCGATAAACTTGATGGGCTGTCCGGTGACCGTCTTGATGGAAAGAGCCGCGCCCCCGCGCGCGTCGCCATCCATTTTCGTGAGGATCACTCCCGTCAGTCCTAGACGATCATGAAATTGCTGAGCGCTTCGGACCGCATCCTGCCCCGTCATGGCATCGGCAATCAGGAGGATTTCAACCGGCGCCATAGCTTTCTTGAGGCGGTCAACTTCGACCATCATTCCATCATCAACATGCAGGCGGCCTGCCGTATCGATGAGGACAACGTCATAACCGCTGTTGCGAGCCTGACGCATGCCGAACTCGGCCCGCGCTATCGGGTCGAGATTGTTCGGTGGATCGAAATAGCCCAGTCCGTTGAGTTCGCACAGCACTCTCAATTGCTCTACCGCAGCGGGACGGTACACATCTACCGAGACCAAGAGCGGTGTGTGGTTGTTATTGCCCAGCCAACGGCCTAATTTCGCCGTGGTAGTGGTTTTGCCCGACCCTTGAAGTCCTACCATAAGATAGGCACTGGGAGGCTGCTTTGAGAAATTCAGTTCCGTCTGTTCACCGCCAAGGAGCGTAATCAGTTCATCCCTGACAACCTTGACCACCTGCTGGCCCGGAGTCAGGGATTGCATCACTTCCTGGCCAAGCGCGCGGAGCTTGACCCGCTCGACGAACTCCTTCGCAATCCTAAAATGAACATCCGCGTCCAGGAGAGCATTTCTGATCTCCCGCGTGCATTCCTCAATGTGACGCTCCGAAACCCGGCCCTGTCCGGTCAGATCTCGGACTATTTTCTGCAATTTATTGGAGAGATTCTCAAACATGGCAATATTTACCCGTAGATTGCTGGATCCAGTCGTGAATCGACCGGCGAAGGGGGATTTTCAAACCCAGTCCCTCCGGGCGCAATGTACACATGCCCCGTCCGAGATTCAAGCCATTAGTTATCAAAGTATCCGTACTCAGACTGCGGTTCCGGCCCATCGGCACCCGTAGGATAGATTCCACAGTGATCTCAACCGGTTGATCAGGCGCAGTTTGTCGTAAATCTAACCAGAAATATCGCAAGACATCTATATAGAGACGCCAACGGCGTCCCTATAATAGCTTTTATAAAATCTTGTTTATATTATAGTTCCCTTTTTTAGGTATTAAATTCAGAACTCCTGACATGGTTTCTATGATTCCTGTCCGCTTTTTCAGCGGCACAATAATGGATTTGGCTCGATTTTAGCGGAATCCACTCTTGTCCAAAACAGGTTTTGGAAATTTGATCAGTTAAACGCCGCAACCGGGTAGAAAATGAAAAGTGCACGGCGAGCCCTAACTTGGATTAGATTGATTTTCGCGAAAAAGTCGATCTACCAAGGAGGACTGACCGTGCAGAGATTTTCTAGCATCTTCTCCCAGTTGTTGCAACTTTCCCCCCGCATTGAGTTTGAACAAGCCGTGAAAAAGCACCGCTCCGATTATGCTGCAAAAGGCTTTGCAAGCTGGGGCCAGTTCGTGGCTATGCTCTTCTGCCAGTTCGGACGCGCCCAAGCCTGCGCGAGATTTGCGTAGGCTTGGCCAGCTGCGAAGGCAAGCTCAAACATCTGGGCGTTTCCGATTCCCCGAAGCGTTCCACGCTCGCCTACGCCAATACAAATCGACCGTGGTCGCTCTGCCAGACCGTTTTTGAGCAACTGCTGGCAAAGTGCCAGCTTAGCGTAGCCGGCTGCCGTACCCGCAAGAAGTTCCGATTTAAGAACAAATTGGTAAGCCTGGACTCCAGCGTCATCGACCTGTCCCTTTCCTTGTTCGACTGGGCTCAATTCCGGAGGACCAAAGGCGCCATCAAGCTCCATCTGCTTTTGGACCATGACGGTTACCTGCCGTCGTTTGCTGTGGTGACCAATGGTAAGACCAGTGACATCAAGGTAGCCCGCAGGCTTCGATTTGAACGAGGTACTGTCGTGGTCATGGATCGGGGCTACATCGATTACGAGTGGTTCATCCAGCTGAGCCATCAAGGCGTCTTCTTCGTCACTCGCCTGAAGGATAACGCTTCCTTCCAGGTGGTTGAGAACCGGCCTGTGCCCGCAGGTACCAATATCCTCAAAGATCAAATTGTCTACTTCCATGGCCAAGCCGTCCCGGACCGCGAGCATTTCTTCCGGATTGTCGAGATCTGGGACGAGGAAAACCAGAGATCGTTCACTTTCCTGACCAACAATGTGAACTTTGCAGCGCAGACAATTGCCGCTATCTACAAGGACCGATGGCAGGTAGAGCTGTTTTTTAAGGCGATTAAACAGAATCTGAAGATTAAAACCTTCCTCGGGACGAATGCCAACGCCGTCAAGACCCAGATCTGGACGGCGCTGATAGCCATGCTGGTCTTGCGATACCTGCAACTGATGTCGACATTTTGCTGGTCGCTTTCGAATCTTGCCGCCTTGCTGAGACACCAGTTGTTTGTCTACCGGGATTTGTTTGCCTGGCTCAATGCTCCTTTTGAAGGACCTCCGCAGCTGGCAGAAGTGGCTCAAGCCCAGCTGTCCCTGGGGATTGCGTCGTAGTTGGACAGCAGAATGCGGAGATTTGGATGAGAACAATTGTGGAGAGCTCGAACGGCTTTCAGGGAATTGGACAGCAGCTTTTACGACCGGGGCTGCAAAATCAAATGAAGGCAACCTCAACAGGGTTCATGTCAAATCAGACGCGTAAGTCCAATGGAATCAACAACAGATTTTGGAATTCAGGCTGTTTTGGACAGCAATGAGCGGAATTGGAACTCGCTCGCCAAATAAGCGGACGGGTTATTGTCTGCACCCCTGTCCGAAAATATGACGACTTTTCAGAATATCAGAGACATTACAGAATATTTTAAATTATAACAGAAATCCATAGAAACGGAGATTGCTATCGTAGAAGAAAATTGAATGTCGCTCGACCTAATGTGCCAAGGTAGTTCATATCCACAATCTGTTTATAAGAAGGAGAATAAAACATGTTTCTAGCTGAACTATTTGCAACAATGACGCTCATCGTCATTGGCAGTGGCGCAGTAGCCAACGTACTGCTTTCCAAATCCAAAGGACAGAATTCGGGCTGGATTGTAATAACTACAGGATGGGGTCTGGCCGTAATGTGCGGCGTCTTCGTAAGCAATGTGCTGGGTGGGCCTGGCAGCTTGAATCCAGCATTCCAGATCGCGTCGATCATACAGGGCGGTAACGTCTCCGTAGCCTTTATGAATATCCTTGGGGAAATGGTCGGAGCGATCATTGGCGCGATCCTGGTCTGGCTGGCCTACTTGCCACACTGGGCTGTGACTGAAGATCAGGGCTTTAAGCTGGGCATCTTCTGCACTGCGCCCAGCATTCGCAATTATGGCATGAATTTCATGACAGAAGTCATTGCCACCTTCATGCTCGGTTTCCTGGCCACAGCTGCCAGCAAAATCCCTGGCCTTTCTGCGGGCGGTTCCATCCTGGTTGGCGCTGTGGTCTGGGGGTTAGGCATCTCGCTTGGCGGGCCTACCGGGTACGCAATGAATCCGGCTCGTGATCTTGGCCCTCGCATTGCGCACGCATTTTTGCCGATTGCAGGTAAGGGAGATAGCGATTGGGCATATTCATGGGTGCCCGTTATCGGCCCGATTGTTGGCGCCATTATTGCAGGTTTCGTGTGCGCAGCGCTTTTCGCTTAAACCAACCGCCATGCAATTGCGGTATCATTACGTCGAGTATGACAAAACAACCAAAAGGACCTGAGGCGGTTCGTATTCGCCAACGCAAATTTGAGCTGCTCCGCAAGTTTGAGATCCCGGACAATCTTCTCCCTGGTTCTCTGTCTATTCGTTACTCGCACTGCAATATGCCCAACTGCCACTGTGCCAAGGGGGAAGGGCATCCACTCTGGTCGCTCACCTTCATGGTCGATAGCAAGAAACACGTACAGCACATTCCGAAGCATCTGGTCGAAGATGTGCACACGCAGGTGCAAGCGGGGCGAGAGTTCCAGGATGCAGTGCAGTTCGTGAGGTTCTAGCGGCCAATGCGCAGATGCTGGCTTTGGCGCGCAAACAGCGGCTGATTTGAGATGTGTCGGGGTGCGATCATTTCTGTGCTATGCGGCCCCGTTTGCTAGTGTTAGGAAGTACCTGCGCTCTCCGGGCGATGGACGATTTTGCCCGCAGATCCCGGCATCGGTGTTTTTGCGCGCCCTTCTGATCACACGTTTGCTCCGGAGTGCGAGTTTTCTCGCCGTGGAGTCCTGGGTTCGCTCGCGGGCGCAGGGAGGGTTGGGAGTACGTCAGTCATTCGGCGACGATGCTCTGGCATACTTCACCGCAGGTCTGGATGTCGAGCGCTTGCGCCAGGCGACAGCGGGAGCGGTAAGTCAGGCCAAAAGGAACAAGTCCTTTCAGGAAAGCTCCAGGATCGGGTTGGCGCTTGACGGCACTGGGGCTAGCAGAAGCAGCCAGAAGGGGTGTGAAGGCTGCCGCCCAATACGAAACGAAAAAAAGGAAATCGTCAGCTATCACCACAAGCTTGTCATGGTCAGTCTGGTCGGAACGGGTTTGTCACTCCCGCTGGATGTGGAATCCTATGGCCCCGGAGACAGCGAGTACACAGCCGGTCAAAGGCTGATGCAACGTACGGTCCGGAACCTGGGCGCCCGGTTCGCAGATTATGTGGTGGTGGACGGCGGGTTTGCCACATCCCTGTTTCTCCATGTCGTTGGAGACGCGGGTCTGAAAGTGGTAGCGCGCCTGAAGGGGAATCTGCCGGAGCTGATATCAGGCTTCGTGTCTCCCAAACCCTCAAAACCGCTGCCGGGAATACCCTCTTCCTCCTGACAATCCTCTAATCCAGATGCATACGCATATTCAGAACCGNTAACCGCGATATGGATCTCTCAACTTCCGAAACGGCTGCGCTTCCGGGGAAGAGATTGACTTATCCCCGCCNATAAAGTAACCTTTCTAAGAGTTATGGCAAAATCCGGGAGGTAAGGTATGTTTGGGTTAGGCATGGGAGAGCTCCTAGTAATTCTTCTTATTGTTGTGTTTATATTCGGAGTAAACAAGATTCCCCAATTGGGGAAAGGACTGGGCGAGGGGATTAAGAACTTCAAGTCCGCTCTTAGGTCAGGCCAGGACGAACCGCCGGATCCAAAAACCGAAAAGCACTAATTTCCACTGTCGCAGTACTGCCATCCGAATCCTTATCTCGGATCCTCCATTCCAAAGCGCTGTCGGCGGAGCACTTTGATGCCGAAGTGACAGCTGTCATTCGCGGCTATCTTCCAAACCTGCAGGTCCTGATTCACAAACCGCAAAATCTTTTTGGCTGAAACCCACAAGTCACCCGACCGGGCTATCTGTTTTTAAGTTAAGCTTTGCCGCTGGCCTGGACATAAGGACTAAGCAATCTTTGCCTGAGATGGAAGGACAGGAGTTGTTGCAGGCATTCGAATGCTGTAGAGTGACATACTAGGACATATGGGGGCCGGCACTCCGAATCCGTAAAGGCTTCCCACATTGGTTTGACAGCAAATCCGATTATTTCAGGGCATTTTTCCGGAGGACTTTAGCGTGGACAATGCAGAACTGGCAGCTTTATCCACTTCGGGAGACTGTTATCGAATCACCATCCACCATCCGCCGCTGAATTTCTTGAATGTGGAACTACTGAGGCAAATTAACGCCCATATTGAGTCTCTTGGAGATTCGCCATCCCATAGCGCGCTGCTCCTGGATTCCGATGGCACGACTTTCTGCGCCGGGCTGGAAATGTGCGAGCGGACCAAGGAAGGCATTTTTCTATTGCTGGAGCAGTATCATCGGGTGTTGGGATCTCTGAGTTCGTTCCCGCTGCCGACTATTGCCCTGGTGCGGGGTATGGCGCTGGGTGCAGGGAATGAACTGGCCGCATGCTGCGATTTTGTCTTTGCGACGGAGAAAGCTTCCTTCGGTCAGCCGGAAATCAAGTCTGGGGCGGTTCCATCGGTAGCATCGATGGTCCTCCCGCCGCTGATCGGCCACAGAAAGACCATGGATCTGATCCTTACAGGAAAGATAATCAGTGCGGCCGAGGCGGAGCAAATAGGGCTGGTTCACCGGGCCGTGCAGGAGAGCCAACTTCAGCCCGCCGTTGAAGGCCTGCTGAAGATTTTGCGCACTCTCTCCCGGCCAGTCCTTGAACTTGCGCTTCGGATGGGACGTTCCGCACGATGCCGCGATATGGAGCAACATCTGCGGGAAGCGGAGTCGATTTATCTCAACGAGCTGATGGACCTGGAAGATCCAATTGAGGGAGTCAAGTCATTTATGGAAAAACGCTCACCTCGTTGGAAGCATCGATAAATCCCCGCTGATGACGCCGGCGATGCCAAGTCTGCCCTAACGGAAATTGGCGTCGCTCACCATGTAAACCTGGTATCAAAAAATCTGGTTGACGCGGTGAACATCATCCCATTCTGATTTTCTTTCTGGCATGCCTGATTTGCTATGGTTCCCGAAGATACCAAATCCTGTAATGACCGTGGGGAAAGAGGTCGGTATTAACTCAATTGCTGAGGCCCAAAGAAAATGAAAAGAAATGTCCGTAATATGCTGGTTCTCAATCTTCTGACCATCCTGGCCGGCGCCGGAATTCTACATGCACAGACAACCGCATTTGCCGTAGTGTTGGATCAAATAACCAATGGCACTGTTGCCCTGGATCCGGCCTTTCCAGCCGACGGCAAATACCCAGCGGGAATCGTAGTGACGGTAACAGCTCGTGCGAATGCAGGCATTTGAATAGGCTTGATTGTACATTATCACCTTATTATCAGTGACTCATCGTGGTCCGACCCCTATGCTTGATCCTTATGCTTGGGGGACCATGGAATCCAGCCAAGTGAGGTAGCGGGGATCACCTTTGGTGACCGACAGAGCAATGACCTCAGGTACCTCATAGGAGTGCAGCGCTGCTATCCTTTCCCTGATAGCCTCAAACCTTGCCGAAGAGGATTTGATCACCAGCAAAAGCTCAGCGTCTTCGCACATCGTCCCTTTCCACTTGAAGATTGAGCGAATCCCGGGAACGATGTTCACACAAGCGGCCGCTCCCGCCTCCACCAGCGCTGTGGCAATTTTCTGCGCCAGCTCAGGGGTGTCTACGGTGCTCAGGACTAAGATCGGATCCATTATCACTCCTTTCGTAAGCCAATAAATCTCAGGACCTCGCCAGGGCAAAATTGGTTGCAACGCATGGGCTGAGGCGAGTATGATGCCGGCAGCAATTTGAAGTCAACTTATTGGAAACCGGTTGCAGATGGCATACCTCAGAAACCGCCCTTCGCATGGTAAGGAAATCTACTACATTCTCTGCATTTTTGTCGTTGTCCTCATCACCCTATCCACCATATGGGGTCCAGGTGGCTACCTTGAGCTGAGGAAGGCGAAGCAGGACCTGGAGAATCAACACAATCGGGTCGAGGCTCTCAAGAAAACCAACGAGGACCGGATGCGTTCCATCCAGGCTCTAAGGTCCGACCCCGAAACCCTGGAAAGACATGCCAGGGAAAAAGGGTACGGAAAGGGTGATGAGATTGTGCAGCAACTCCCCGAGGCAGACTAGATCTGGCAGGATCCAGCTCCACAGCGGGGATTCGATCAGAAGATTACGTGCTCCAGACCACCTTGCCTTGAACAATAGTGACGGCAGGCCCGCCTTTCAGTTCCCATCCTTCAAAAGGCGTGTTGCGACTGCGCGACTGAAATTCATTTGAGCGCACGATGCAGCGAAGCTTTGGATCCAGAACTGTGATGTCCGCGCAATCCCCTTTGCGCAGTGACCCGCGTTTGAGTCCGAGGATTCGGGCGGGATTGGTGGAGAACAATTCAATCATGCGATCGATGCTCAACAAACCGGAGTTTACCAGGCGATCCAATATCAGACTGACTGCAGTCTCGAGTCCGACGATCCCGAAGGAAGCCTGGTCGAATTCCAACATCTTGTCGTTGATATTGTGGGGCGCGTGGTCCGTCGCTATGACATCGATGGAACCGGATGCCAGGCCCCGGACGAGAGCCTCGACATCCTCTTTCGAGCGGAGGGGAGGGTTCATTTTGGTGTTGGTATCATAGGATACCACCTGGGCATCCGTGAGCAGAAGGTGATGCGGAGTCGCCTCGCATGTGATAGTAACGCCGCCTTGTTTGGCTTGCTCTATTACCGCCAGCGAATAGCGCGACGAAACATGCTGAATGTGCACACGGGCACCCGTCTGCCGCGCAAGGACGGCATCCCTAAACACCTGGATCTCCTCGGCAGCCGGGTTCATCCCCTTCAATCCGAGCAGCGTGGAATAGTATCCTTCATTCATCACCCCCCGCGCCGCCAGATCTTTGTCCTCGCAATGGTCGATGATGGGGAGATCGAAGAGACTGGAATACTCCATAGCACGCCGCATAATCTGGTTGTTTTGAACCGGCCTGCCATCATCGCTGATGCCGACAATCCCCGCCCGGCGCATTTCCCCGATTTCTGCCAGGGCCTCGCCTTTACTCCCCTTGGTAATGGCTCCCACTGGATAGACGCTGATCGGAGAGACTTCGCGGGCTCTTTCCAGGATGAAGGAGGTAACGGCTTCACAATCATTCACAGGCTGAGTATTCGGCATGCAGGCTACGCCGGCAAAGCCGCCGCGCGCCGCAGCTTTGGTACCCGATTCGATGGTCTCCGCATCCTCACGACCGGGCTCTCTCAAGTGAACGTGCATGTCGATAAACCCGGGTGCCACGATCAATCCGCGAGCATCTATTTCCTTGCGCGCCTTGCCGCGTATCTTAGGGGCAATGTCGACCACATGCCCGTCCTCCACGGCGAGATCGAGAACCTTGTTCAATTTTTGCGAAGGGTCAATGACCCTTCCCTGACGCAGAATGAGATGCATAGCTGTTAGCGANTATGTCTCCTGGGCTTCAGTCCCGCATTGCCGGATAGGAGGTAAAGTACCGCCATACGAATGGCGACACCGTTTGAGACCTGCTCCAGAATGACCGAATTGGGCGCATCGGCGACATCGGAATCGATTTCGACGCCCCGATTGATCGGCCCCGGATGCATGACAATAGTGGTTTTTTTGGTCAAACGCATCCGCTCGCGGGTGAGCCCATAAAAGTTGTAGTATTCGCGCGTGGATGGGAAGAAAGCTTCATTCATTCTTTCATTCTGGACCCGAAGCATCATGACCACATCGGCGCCTTCAATCGCCTCTTCGACGTGCCCGGTAATCTTGGGGCCCAATTTGTCGAAATCCCAGGGAATTAAAGTCGGGGGTCCGCAAATCCACACATCGGCTCCGAGCTTGTGGAACAGCATCGTGTCAGAACGCGCCACACGACTGTGAGCGATATCTCCGATTATGGCGATCTTGAGCCCTTCGATCCGTCCCATTTTTTCTCGTATGGTCAATCCGTCGAGCAGCGCCTGGGTCGGGTGCTCATGCATGCCGTCCCCGGCATTGATAATGGAAGATCGGCATTCCCTTGCCAGCAGGTGAGGTGCACCACTGGCAGAGTGCCGGATGACAATAATATCCGGCGCCATGGACTCAAGATTATGAGCCGTATCCAGCAGAGTCTCACCCTTGGTAACGCTGCTGGTGGAGGCGGAAAAATTCAAAATGTCGGCGCTCAGACGTTTCTCGGCAATTTCAAAAGAAGACCGAGTGCGCGTGGAAGCCTCAAAGAAAAGATTAATGACGGTCTGGCCACGCAGGGCGGGAACTTTTTTAATGGGGCGGTCGGCAACCTGTCTCAATGCTTCGGCGGTATCCATAATAAGATGGATATCCTCAACGGAGAGTTGCCCGATGCCTACCAGATCTTTGTGAGAGAGAGATGCCATAGTTCCTACGCTTGAACACGAGGAGCCGGTCCTAGGGCTTCCGCATCAAGACCACACGTTCCTCATCATCCTCTTCCTTCAGCCGCACTTCGACGATCTCATCATCATCCGTCTGAACGTATTTCCCAACATAATCGGCCTGGATCGGAAGCTCCCGACGACCGCGATCAACAAGTACCGCCAACTGGACCCGCTTCGGCCTCCCAAGGTCCACAAGTCCATCCAGGGCGGCGCGAACGGTTCTTCCGGTGAAGAGGACATCATCCACAAGAACAAGACTTAGATTATTGATGTCGAAGTCGATCAGGGTCTCGCGCAACATCGGGCGATCGCTCACGGTCGTCAGGTCATCCCGATACAAGGTGATATCCAGGACGCCATTTTGTATCGGACGCTTGAGCATAGCGCTGACCTTGTCGCACAATCTTTTGGCGAGATGGACCCCGCGCCGCCGGATCCCGATGATGGCAAATTCATCGCGCGGACTGAGCTTTTCCACAATCTCAGCTGCAATCCTGACCAGCGCCAGATCAATCCCAGCGGCTGCCAACAGGACCTTTTCCTCGCTCTTGTTTTGCATTGAAATAATCTTCCAAATTGGATGGTCTGGCGCCAAAAGCGGTGCGATCATATCACACGGAAAAATGGGTTGCAAACAGCCAGTTGCCATTTATACTGAATTGAAATGATAGACGAAAAGGTCAAGATCAAAGAAGTCCGGGATCTGGGTTCCGACAACTATCTCCTCGCTCTAAACTCGCCGGAACAGGCGCGGCTGACGCAGCCGGGCCAATTTGTAATGTTGAAATGCGTCGAGGAGGTAAACGAAAGCCCGCTTCTGCGACGACCCTTTACCATATTTAATATCCGTAGCCATGCCCGCAGCGGCAGGCCCAGCGGCTTGGAGCTTCTGGTCAAGGATGTGGGCGTCGGGACCAGCCGTTTAGCCAGATTAAGGCCGGGCCAGACGATCTATTGCATGGGCCCGCTGGGTCGTGGGTTCCACATTCCGACCGAGATCCCGAGACACATGGAGACGGCTTATTTGGTCGCCGGCGGGG
>JGI20214J51650_10001834_pt1 | contig 13504 bp, 10 predicted proteins | sample WetSurMetagenome_FD_51650 | JGI IMG/M metagenome (IMG submission 51650) | reverse complement strand
GAATGTACTAACAGTATCGTCGGGGGAATCGTTCACCCAGGCCGTGTGCTCAGGGACTCGGACAACAGTATAGCGGCAAAGCCTTCAGGAGGATCAACAGGAGAGAAATGAGGTGGAAGGCGCCAACACTCTGCTACTTGTGCATCCCCAAGTACATCCCACCAACGTACGGTATCAACCAGAAGAGCCAAACAATCAGGCTGTAGCGGTGAAACCCCGTTCGCAAGGCCTCACTCCCCCTGCGGACCACCCATGTGGCCCAGATGGCGTGGCCCATCATCAACCAGAGGGCAATCTGACCAGTGAGTGTGTGCGGCGCTCGAAGATCGAAAGGCCCACGAGCAATGAGATGCATTGCCCATGTTCCCGAGATATCAAAAAGGAATCCCGTCCAGAAAGCCGCAACATGCCATGCCTTCAGATTGCGCGCAAGCCGTTCCGACCAAACCCCAAGCGAGTAGAACAAAAGCGCAAGAGAAATGAGAACCGATGACCCAATCACTCCTGCTGGCACATTGCCTCTCGTGTTGAGGTTTTGACGTCAGGCCCATTGCTCAGGCTTTTTGCCAAGGCCTTTTGCTCACGGCTCATTCCTCGGCGGGTACTTCTCAATCGCCATAAGGATCCCGTGTAACAACGCCTCCGGTCGCGGGGGGCATCCGGGAATGTACACGTCGACGGGTACAACGGTGTCAACGCCCCCGCATGACGCATAACTTTCACCGAAGATCCCTCCCCCAATTGCGCAGGCCCCTGCAGCGATGACCAGTTTCGGATCGGGTGTCGCTTCATACGTCTGCTTCAACGCGACTTCCATATTGCGCGTCACGGGGCCCGTTACCAACAACATGTCCGCGTGACGCGGAGATGCGACAAAGTGGACGCCAAACCGTTCAATATCATAGACAGGATTGTTGAGAGCAGTGATCTCCACTTCGCAGCCATTGCAGGAGCCGGCATCAACCTCGCGGATGTGTAATGAACGGCTGAACCGCTGCCGGACCTTCTCTCGCACCCTGCTCCCGATATCTTCAAGTGACCTCCCATCGGTCGGCACCTGTGCTGCAATCTCCACAAACTCGAAGTCCCCATCATGACTCACCCTGAAGCGTGCCCGGGTTGTCAACGCGTCTTTGTTCAGCGTCGCAAGTTGAAACTCCTTCGTCAGATGAATCGCCTCAGGGCATGCAACTTCGCACTCACCGCAGAAAATGCATGTACCATAGTTGAGCGAGAGCATCTTTTCACCTGCACCGCCATCGCTGCCTCCCCTCTGTGTTTCGAGCGAGATCGCGCCTGTGGGGCACGCGCCCGCACACGTGTCGCAGGCGGAGCACCGTCCGAAGTCGATGACGGGCTTCCCGCGAAAGCCATCCGGCGGTTCGTCAACAACAGCCGGAAAACCATTCGTTGCGACTCGCGTCAATAGCGCCCGTTTGAGGATTCTCAGCATAACGTTCCCATCATGAAGCACTCAGCGGTCGTTGCCGGAATACGAGAGGTTGAAGCTCTTGTTGATAACCGGAAAATCCGGCACGATGTTGTTGCGCACCGCCACCTGGAGGGCACGCCAGTTGTGGAACGATGGGTCGGTGATCTTCCAGCGGAACACGTTGCCCTCCGTGTCCGTCATGACCCAGTGAACGATTTCCCCCCTCCAGCCTTCTACGTATCCCAGCGCGTGCCGGAGAGGGGGGAACTGTCCGACGTTCGTGCAGATGGTTTCCCCGACATGTTGACGCTGCAGCTGCTCAAGCATCGCAAAAGCGCTCCGTACTTCGTCGATGCGGATATTCATGCGCGCGAGCACATCCCCCTCGCCGTGCGTCGCCACCTGGAATTTGAGATACGGATAGGCACAGTGTGGATGGTCCCTGCGAAAATCCCGGTCGATACCCGAAGCTCTTCCGGCTATTCCGGCGATGCCGAGACGGCATGCGTCGCCGTGACTCACTATGCCCGTAGTTTCGAGCCGGTCGACAACGGATGCGCTCGACATGACCAGATCGACAAGGTCATCAAAGGATTGCTTCGTTGCCGCTAGCGTCTCCCGCAACGCCTGCCGTCTGGCGGGGAAGGCTTCCGGTTCTCTCCGGACACCACCGATGGCGGCCATCCCCCGCAGTAACCTGCTTCCCGTGAGGACTTCGTTCAGCTGGAGAAGCCGTTCCTTGAGTTCAGCCGCAGTTGCCGCTCCGACGGCAAACCCGATGTCGAGGAGTATTGCGCCGACATCACCGATATGATTATACAGCCGCTCGAGCTCCAGCAGCATGGTCCGAATCATCAGCGCCCGTTGAGGGATCTCTATGCCGCTCAATCGCTCAATGGCATGGCAGAAGGCCAGCGCATGTGCGAAAGAAGAATCCCCGGATATCCGCTCCCCGAGAAACACCGCACGCGTGGGATGCATGGCCTCGGCAATCTTTTCGGTGCCTTTGTGGGTGTAAAACAGCTGCACCTCGAGGTTGATGATCGGTTCCCCGGCAACGCTGAACCGGAAATGCCCCGGCTCGATGATGCCTGCGTGTACGGGCCCGACCGGGATTTCAAATACCCCTTCCCCCTCNACCTGCTTGAAGTCGAATGCGCCTTTGACCCGTGGTACTGAGGCACGCCCGTCAACATCCTTCAACATCGGGTGCACGTCCTCCGGCCAGTCGGGGTGTGCCGCCAGGGTGGCGATGTTCGGAAATGCGATAACACCGAACCAGTCTTTGACCTCCCGCTCAAACCAGTTGACACTTTCGAGGGTCGGACTGATTGAAGGGACTTCCATATGACGGGGGTCAACCGGAACCTGAAGGATCAGAAAACAATCCTCTGCCGCCACGGAAAACACGTAGTACAACGACAGGCTCCCGTTCAACGTTCGCTCATCATTCGCCACAAGAGTCGTGAAGTTCGCCCCGAAGGATTCCGTGAGCAGAGAGCAAATCTCCGGAAGGGCGCTCAGCGACTCCTGCCGCAATGACAGGTACACTTCGTTCGGCGCAGTCCCTTCACCAATGCCCAGCCGGGCTCCCAGAGACCTCCTCAGCAGCGCGATATATTCCGTTCTTCCATGCATTCCCATCAACCCTTCAGCACCGCTGCCGCGTTCTGGATGAATTCGTACAACGGGTGCGGTATGTACACCCCGAACACGAGAAGTGCGGCCAACAGCATTCCAAGCAGGACCAGCGAAAACGTGTCGGCATCGCCTCCGCTGACCGGAGTCTGCGGCTCTCCCAGAACCATACGGGATGTGTAGTAGATGAACCCTACGAAGATAGCGGCAATGAACCCGATGAACAGAATCGACGGAACCACATCGCCGCTCGCAAAGCCGGCACTCACAATCGTGAACTCGCTGACGAACACCCCGAACGGAGGCCATCCCGTTATCGCAAACACTCCGACAATGAGGAACGTTGCCGACACCGGAATCACCTTGATCGCACCGGTGATCTTGTGCATGATCTTTGACGAGTAGGCAAGGCGGAAGTTGCTGGCAGTCAGGAACAGGAGTACCTTGGCAATGGCATTGTTCAGCACATGGAGCATCGCGCCGAAATAAGCCAACGGCGTGCCGATGCCAAGGGCGAAGACAATGATGCCCACATGCTCCACACTGGAGTAGGCAAGGAGTCTCTTGAAGCTTTTCTGTATCAGCAGAAACGGAACAGCCATCGCCATGGACACCAGCCCGAAGATAATGAACAGCGTAGAAGCAAACTCCGTCCCGAGCGCGGTATTCACAAGTATGTAGAACCGCATGAGCGAATAGAGCGCCACATTCACCAACCCGGCAGCCATGAGCGCACTGATCGGTGCAGGCGCCTCGCTGTACGCGTCCGGCTTCCACGTGTGCATTGGCGCCAATCCGGCCTTCGTGCCAAAGCCGACAAGGACAAAAATGAATGCGAGTTTCAATACCGAAGGATCAAGCTCTCTGGCAACCTGCATGAGCGAGGACCAGTTGAGAGGGTTGCCGACTGCCGGGACCACATGGAGGGCCGAAAAATACGTCAGGATGATACCAAACAGGGCAAGGGCGATGCCAACAGAACATATGATGACATATTTCCATGCGGCTTCAATCGAGCTCTCACGCTCATAAAACGCAACGAGAAGCGCCGTGGCAAGCGTGGTCGCCTCAGACCCGATCCATAAGAACCCCAGATTGTTCGAGAGCAACACGAGCATCATGGTGAAGAGAAATACATTTAACAGCAGATAGTACAGCCAGAGCTGCCGGCCGTCCACCTTTTTGCTGAGCACCTGCCGGCGGAGGTATCCGATGGAGTAAAGCGCCACCACAAGCGCACTGCCGCACACAATGAGCGCCATGTACGCCGACAGTCCATCGGCATACCACAGTGCCCCCGGCGTGCTTATGGTCTTCTGCCGCGTCACCACCGAGATCAGCCACGATGCCGACGCAAAGGTCACAGCAGCACCTGCCACCGTGACCGCCTCAAGCACCCTGCGCCTGCGAAACACAGCACACAGAATACTCCCGATGACCGGCGTTCCGAGGAGAAGTGTGAAGAGCATCGTGCTCAATGCCGCAGACTCCTGAGCGTATCGATACTTATCGTTTCAAATGTCTTGTTAATACGAAAGACAAAGACGCCGAGTATCAGAACGGCGATCAGTATGTCGAAGAAGATGCCGACTTCAACAATGAGGGGCATCCCGTAGGTAATCGACAGACCCGACAGGAACACGCCGTTCTCCATCGTGAGCAACCCGATAATCTGCGTAAGAGCCTTCTTACGTGTCGTCATGATGAACAAGCCTATCAACATCAATGCAATAGACACGGAGAGGACGCGGGAGACGGCGGGAGCATTTCCCCGCTGGCTCCCCAATATCGACTGTGCCACAGAATCCGCAAGGATGACCATACCGCCACAAAGCAGCAACGAGGCGGTGATATTGATGCTGAAGTCGATCTCCTTCTGCACATGAATGCGCTCGATCATTCTGGTAAGCACAATGGGAATGGCAATCGCCTTGATACCGAGCGTGAGAATTGCCGCGATAAGGATATGCGTCTCACCATACCCGACAACCACGAGCAATGCCACAATTCCCAGAAACAGCGACTGCAATGCAAACAGCCTGATGTAGAAGCCGAGACTCCGGCTTGACACGACGAGAAATGCAGTCACAAGAATTGCCGCCGCGAAGATGTCTATGAGCAGGCCGACGGTCTGGAGTTGTGCGGTACCCATCCCTACACTCCGATGATAAAATAGAGGATCAACGCCAGAAGCGAGAGGATGAATGCCACCATCAACAGCTCCGGCACGCGGAACAAGCGCAGCTTGGCATTTGTCGACTCGACGACCGCCACGACCACCGCCAACACCATGATCTTCACGAAGAATGCAGCGGCTCCCACTGCCAGGCTCAATGGAGACCATGTTGTGGCCATGCCCACCGGGAAGAACATATTGGAGAGCAACGCCAGAAACACCACGAGTTTCATCTGGGATGCCCATTCAATCAAGGCAAGATACCGACCCGAATACTCCAGGATCATCGCCTCGTGAATCATGGTCAACTCAAGGTGGGTTGCAGGGTTGTCAACCGGGATACGCCCCGTTTCAGCCATTGTCACGATGAACAAGCCTGAAAATGCGAGGAGATGGGCAGGGTTCATCATCGCCAATGGCGTGGACGAGAGTCTCTCCACAACAACACTGAGATTCGTCGAGCCAGCGCTCACCGACGCCGTAAATATCGCAAGCATCATCGCCGGCTCGATGATCGATGCGATGGACATCTCGCGGCTCGAACCGAGTCCACCGAAAGCGCTGCCCGCGTCGAGACCTGCAAGCGCAACGAAGAACCTGCCCAACGCGAAGAGATAGATCACCGTGATAATATCCCCCATCCAGTGCAGCGGAGCCGGGGTTGACACCGTCGGGACCAGGAGGACAATGACCAGAGTAGAGCCGAAGACAATGTACGGCGTCACACGGAAGAGCCATGAAGAGACAGAGGAGACGACAACCTCCTTCCGGAAGAGCTTTGCCAGATCGAAATACGGTTGGAGAACGCCGGCGCCACGTCTGTGCTGGAATCGGGCCTTCGTTTTCCGGATGATACCGGTGACGAGCGGGGCTGCAGCAAGTACCAGCACGAGCTGCGCAAGTGACGCGAGTATCAGTGTAACAATGTTGGTCATCGGGCGAAGAGCAGCAGAATCACAAGAGTGATGAATATGTACGCAAGATATGTCTGAATATGGCCGGTCTGGACCCGGCGAACCAACCGGGACGCGCTCAGCACAAAGTGATACACAGGCTCGTAGAGATACTTCAAGAACACCGATTCAGTCTTGAGTTCGTATTTTACCTGCGGGTGAAAATACGGAGACGATTCCTCGGAGATTTCGATCTCGTGCGTTGCACGAAAGATGTTGGAAAAGATCATGCGTATGGGCTTGCTGAAGCCGGTGGCAGTGTACTGCATCCGGGGTTCAATGTTCGGTAATCCACACGCCCACGTCTGGGCAACGCGCTTGCGGAGTCTACCTCCCACCAGGTACCCCGCAGCAACAGGGAGCAGTGTGATCCCGATCAGCAAGCCGGTGAGGACCGGGGGTGATATGCTCGTCGTTGCGCTTTGCGGAACGAGCAGCATTCCGCCGCCTACTCCAACCTGGCCTGAGAGCGCCGTCCCCAGAAAGGCACTCACCAGCGGATCCAGCACACCAACAACGAGCCCGGGTGCAATGCCAAACAGGACACACAGAACGGCAAGGAATCCCATGGCCGCAAGCATCGTGGGGGAAGACTCCTTCGCCTGTCCGGCTTCTGCCGACCGTGCAATACCCAGGAAGGTGATGCCGAATGCCTTGACAAAACAGGCTGCCGCCAACGCCCCCGTCAGGGCAAGAAGTGCAACGGTGAGCGGAACGGCAATCTTCACCGTGAGATCGTTGATGTGGAAGCCAAGAAGAAGCGCCTGGAACGTCAGCCACTCGCTTACAAAGCCGTTGAGCGGAGGGAGCGCGGAAATGGCGACAGCGCCGATCAGAAAAAAGAATGCCGTCCAGGGCATCCTCTTGATGAGCCCGCCAAGTTCCTCAATATTTCTCGAATGCGTGGCATGCAGCACAGCACCCGCGCCTAGGAAGAGAAGACCTTTGAACATCGCGTGGTTCAATACATGATACAGACCGGCGATGAGGGCAATTGCTGCGAGCGGCGCGTTCCCCAAAGACAAGAAGAGAAGCGCCCCCCCCACACCCATGAGAATGATCCCGATGTTTTCAATGCTGTGGAACGCCAGCAATCGTTTCAAATCGTGTTCCATGAGCGCATAAAGGACACCCAGCACCGAAGATGATACGGCGATGACGAGAATCAGCACCCCCCACCATTCAGGAATGTCAGCCCCGAGGAATTCAAAGAAGACGCGCACCATGCCGTAGATGCCGGTCTTGATCATGACTCCGGACATCAACGCAGAAACATTTGACGGAGCTGCCGGATGTGCCTCCGGAAGCCATATGTGAAACGGTATGATGCCGGCTTTCACCCCAAAGCCGATNGTGGCGCAGAGGAACACCNCCGACCGAACGGCTACGGGCAGTCGAGACCCTGCTCCCTTGAATGCCTCGAAANTGAATGAGCCGGTGTACGCATAGAGGGACACAAACATCACAACGAGGAGAGCCGTGCCGACGTGCGTCATGACAACATACAGGAATGCCGCCCGGCGTGACTCGGGGTCTTCGTGCTCGACGTTGATCAGGAAGAAAGTGGTCAACGACATCACCTCCCACACGAAGAGAAACAGAACGGCATGCCCGGCTATCACCACGCCTGCCATCGAAAGGAGAAAAACGTTGTACAGGAACAGAAACAGTCCCATGTTCCTTCGCGTGAGGAGGTCGGTTGCATACCCGTACGAGTATACCGACACTGACGTGGCAAGAAGAGCTATGATGCCGAGGAAGAGAGCGGACAAACCATCAGCGTGAATCGCTACCGGTCCGAACAACGCGCTCTCATACAGTACAATATGCAACGGTGTGCCGGAGAGGAGAATCGAGAGCGAGAGAAGACATCCTGCAAGAGAGGAGAGCAATGCAAGCGTGAAACCAATATTCTTCACAACGGTGTTACCCGTCACTCCGGACGCCGGAGAACCTCTCCCCACGAGGCNCAGAAGTGCCGGGAGAAGTGCTCCAAGGGCATATCCCACNAACATCATGGAGAGAGCAGGCAGCTGAAGGTACGTCCATTCCATCACTAAATATACGCATCTTCAGCGTTTCACACAAACGCCAGGACGTCAGGCGTCATCGCACAAACGGCAGCACGTCAGGNGTCATCGCGCAAACGGAATCANTCCNGNGGTCAGCGGCTCTTGATAAACGTCCCGTTGCGAAGCTCGGCATAGGCCTGTCGCAATTCTTCCTGTGTGTTCATCACAATCGGGCCTTGCCAGGCCACCGGCTCCTCAAGCGGTTTCCCGGAAACCAGCAGAAATCTGATCCCGGCGTCACCGGCCTGCACGGTGATTTCGTCACCGGTGTCGAAGAGCACGAGCGACCGGTTTCCCGCTTCCTCCAGCACCGGCACACCACCGGTCCCCACCTTTTCTGTTCGCACCGCCCGGGGTGCAGACGCCGCGCGAAACGCTCCGCTCCCTTCGAAGACATAGGCAAACGCGTGCCTGGATGTCTCCACCGGCAACGTCTTTCTCCTTCCCGGAGGGACGTGCACGTCGAGATACCGCGGATCCGCCGCAATACCCTGCACCGGACCTGTTTTCCCCCAGAAACCACCGCAGATCAGGCGGACCGACGTGCCGTCATCGTCCACCACTACCGGTATCTCCTGCGACGCAACGTCCTGGTAGCGAGGTGCAGTCATCTTCAGCGACGACGGGAGATTCGCCCACAACTGGAAGCCGTGCATCCAGCCTCTGTCATCCCCTTTCGGCATTTCCTGGTGGAGGATCCCACTTCCCGCCGTCATCCACTGCACATCTCCGGCACCGAGCACTCCCCGGTTTCCAAGGCTGTCGCCATGATCGACCGTTCCCGCAAGAACGTAGGTTATGGTCTCGATTCCCCGGTGAGGATGCCACGGGAATCCCGCACGATATGCCGCCGGATTTTCGTTCCGGAAGTCGTCCAGCAAAAGGAAAGGATCGAATTCCTGCGTTGCCCCAAATCCAAACGCACGGCGCAATTGAACACCTGCGCCTTCAATCGTGGGTTGGGATTGCGTGATGCTTTTTACAGGCCGTAATGACATTTGCGCTCCTTGGAGTAATCAGCGGAGTTCGTAACCCATGCAAAAATGAATGCAGCACCGATGATCTGGTTTTGACTATCCTCGTATCTTTTCGTTCCTTTGAGCAGATGATATCCCTCTTTGTTGAAACAGCGCCTGAACGCGCTATGGTTCCCGCAATCGGAGGCACTACCCCATGACCCTGCCATTAGGAATCCCAGCTACACTCGCTCTGATAGGCATGCTTGTCCCAGGAGACGAAGCCCAACACGAGCCGCTCCAGGTGGTTCCTCGCATCGATCTCGTTCGGTACGCCGGCACATGGTACGAAATCGCGCGCTTCCCCAACCGCTTCCAGCGTGATTGTGCCGGCAACGTTACCGCAACCTATACACTCCTCGATGACGGCACCATCTCCGTCGTAAATCGATGCAGTCAGAGCAATGGGGAGATGAAAGAGGCCAGCGGAAAAGCCAGAAGGCTAAGCGACGACGAACCGAATTCAAAACTCGAGGTCCGGTTCGCTCCTGCGATCCTCTCTTTCCTCCCGTTTGTCTGGGGAAATTACTGGGTGATTGACCTTGCCGACGACTACAGCTTCGCAGTCATCGGCGAACCGAACCGCGAGTACCTTTGGATTCTCGCACGATCGCCGTCATTGGACGCGGACACGTACGGCAAGATCCTGGACCGCATCACCCGCCAGGGGTACGACATCTCCAAACTGGTGCGTACAGTGAACTAGCTGTCCTTATTGGGCACTCGAAACACAACCGGCATGCCGCAACCATCCGGCCGCCCACAGTGACTGCGACCAGCCCCTGATGTGCCCGCCTTTGTGCATACAGACTATGAACTGTTTCCCGCAAAACGCTGTTCTTTCTGCATGACTATCCTTCTCCCCTACCTTAAGGCCTACTGGAAGCTGATCTTCCTGGCCCTTTTCCTGGCGACCGTCAACCAGGTCTTTTCCCTGCTTGATCCCCTCATTTTCCGACACGTTATAGACGAATATGCCCTCCGGTTCCAGCAATACACCTCCGGGGAATTCTTCCGCGGTGTCGGCTTGCTTCTCTTTGCCGCGGTAGGCGTGGCGTTCGTCTCGCGGGTCGCCAAGAATTTCCAGGATTACGTCATAAACCTGATCACACAGAGGCTCGGAGCCCGGATCTATTCCGACGGCCTCCGGCACTCCCTGGAGTTACCCTACCAGGTCTTCGAAGACCAAAGAAGCGGCGAGACGCTGGGAAAACTGCAAAAAGTGCGTTCGGACGTGGAGCGCCTCATCTCCACTGCAATCAACATTATCTTCACAACACTTGTGGGCGTGATCTTTGTCATGATCTACGCATTCACCGTACACTGGCTGATCGCCCCGGTCTACTTTGCCACTGTCCCACTACTCGGACTGCTCAGCTCCACGCTCAGCAAGAAGATCAAAGTCATCCAGAAATCGATCGTTGCGGAGACAACTGCCCTCGCGGGAGCAACCACGGAATCGCTCCGGAACATCGAACTGGTCAAGAGCCTCGGGCTGGCGCAGCAGGAGATCCGGCGCTTGAATTCCACTACGGAGAAAATCCTCCAGCTGGAACTCCGGAAAGTCAAGTATATCCGCAGTCTTGGTTTTGTGCAGGGCACATCCGTGAATTTCCTCCGCACATCAATACTGTTTCTCATGCTCTATCTGATTTTTGCCCAGCAGATCACCGTGGGTCAGTTCTTTTCACTCTGGATCTACTCATTCTTCATTTTCGGCCCCCTCCAGGAGATGGGGAGCGTCATCAATATCTACCGGGAAACCGAAGTGTCACTGAACAATTTCAGTGACCTTCTCAACATGCCGACTGAACGAAAGCCCGCATCCCCAAAGCCACTCTCCTCGGTGCAGACCCTCACCTTCGATGACGTGAGCTTCAAACATCAGTCGGGAGCCACGAACGCGGTAAGCGGGATCTCGTTTGAAGTCAGACGAGGTGAGACGATTGCCTTCGTCGGTCCATCCGGCGCAGGGAAGACAACGCTGGTGAAACTCCTTGTCGGTCTGTATCATCCCATCGACGGACAGGTTCTGTACAACGGTACGCCCGGGACGGAAGTGGATCTCGACAAACTCCGGGAACGGATCGGATTCGTCACTCAGGATACACAGCTCTTCTCAGGCACCATCCGGGAGAATCTGCAATTCGTGAAGCAGGGGGCAACCGATCCCGAACTTCTGGATGTGCTCGAGAAAGCGGCCTGCCAGGGTTTGCTGACGCGCGGGGCCAAAGGTCTGGACACGGTGATCGGGGAAGCCGGAGTCAAAGTCTCGGGAGGAGAGAAGCAACGACTGTCAATCGCGAGAGCACTCCTTCGCCAGCCGGATCTCCTTGTCTTCGACGAAGCGACCTCCTCTCTCGACTCTCTTACTGAAGAGGAGATCGGCGAGACCATCCGCACAGTGAGCCGGAACCGGGAAATGATAAGCATTCTCATTGCCCATCGCCTCTCGACGGTGCTGCACGCCGACCGCATCTACGTGCTGGAACGCGGAAGAATCGTGGAGTCAGGCCGGCATACCGAGTTGGTGAACCAGAAAGGTCTGTACTACGCCATGTGGCGCCAGCAGGTGGGAGAGAGGATTTTGCCGATGAAAGAAGGACTTGTTACGCAGCCCAGTAGTGTACAATCCAACTGAACGACCCGGCGCCATGGCCCCCCTTCCCCGGCCGGCGGGCAGCGACCCCGTTACGTGACAACATAGTTCATCGCACGCAGCTTTTCTGCGACGCGCACACGGTTGTCCCCCTGGATCTCGATGTTTCCTTCTTTTACCGTGCCACCAGCTCCACAGTGTTGCTTCAAGGTCCGCGAGATCTCCTCCAGCGTCTCCGGATTGTGCCGGAGGCCGGCGACAATCGTGACTGTCTTCCCCTTCCTCCCTTTCTTGTCCACCGACACCCGGACGGTGTTCCCTTTGCCGTTATGCTGCGTGACGCCGGAAACCGTCGCTTGAGCCGGAGCTTGTGTTGTCGATTCCGGGAGGAGTTCCGACAGTTGAGCAAGGGAGCGAAATGTTCTGCGAGAGTCCATCCGTTTCACCGGCCCACGTTCATCAGGAAAACATAGAACAACATGACACCCACCACAAGCACCCAGCAGCCGACAAATCCCCAGATATCCACCTTCGTCGGCTTCCAGAATTCCCATTCGGTGTGTGGGAACAATTTCCTCTCTTCGACAAGCTCGGGGTTTGCGATCGCTTCGCGCACACGCCGCGCATCTTCCTCCGGGTCGGCAATAGTGGGGGTGTGCACCGCGGCGTAAAACTCCCGAAGGATCTTCTCGGAATTCCGTTTCGTCACGAGGCTCAATCCGAAGAGCACAATGAACGGAAAGATCACGTCGAAGAGCAGGGACACCGTGGAGAGCTCTGATTTGTTCATCGTCTCCACGGGAATCCCGAGGAGGGAGCAATAGTAGATCTGATTCCTGAAGGACCCCTTCCCAACGAGCCGGGATGAAGGGTTCGACTCATCCTCCCTCACCACTTCGTCGAAATACACCGCCACCGGCGCCTGGACTTTGCGCTTGCGGATCATCTGTCCCACCGAGTCGGCGCGGCCAAGCGCAACGTCCTGTTCGACCGCACCCGTGGTGATCACGAACACCTTCTCGGGCGTCTGTACCGTCAGGTGTGGGTTAGTGCGGATGAAGTCAACCATCGGACCAACCGCGGGGATCACGGCGGTGGTCATGATCGACAGTACCATTTGTATGACCACCGCCCTCGTCGTGAGGCGGCGCCAGAAGTAGACGAGCCAGAGCGCGGGACCGATAATCGTGCCTGCCGATATGACGGCTTTGAGCAGCACGAAGATGTCGTCAAGACGGCGTGCAAACAGAATCGAAAATGCCAGGAGGACAACGATCACCAACCGCCCGGCGGCTACCAGCGTGCGTTCACTGGATTTGGGTCGCAATGGGAGGAGGATATTCTGCGTGAAGGCCGCAGACCACTCAAGTGCGGCAGCCCCCTTGCTCGACATGTTGGCAGCCATAATGGCGGCAATCATGAGGCCGACAAACCCGGGTCCCAGCAGTTCCCGCGTCAATACTCCCCAAATCATCGTGGGATCTGAAAGCTGTCCCCCGAACAACCCCACCGCGATGAGCCCTGTGAATGCCCAACCGATCATCACAAACCGCTTGGCAAACGAACCTGTGACCAGACCGACACGCGCCGTCATGTCGTCCTTCGGAGCCCCACCGCT
>JGI20214J51650_10001833_pt1 | contig 13509 bp, 10 predicted proteins | sample WetSurMetagenome_FD_51650 | JGI IMG/M metagenome (IMG submission 51650) | reverse complement strand
CCGCCACATCATCTGGATGAATCAGCGCAAGATCTTGATTGAGTACTGGAACTGGTGCTGCTTGCACAGCCGGGCGTTCGCGTCCATTGCCATTCCAACGCCGCGCAGCCGATATGCAATAGTGGAACTGGACCTCTATGGCCTGGGAGCAGGCGGCATGGATGAACGCGCGGGCAGGGAGATATTGCGCATTGTGCTGGAGCAGCCCCTGAAATCCGGATCCTTCTTTTCCGTGAGCCCCGTTTATGTCTCTGCATGTGTTCTGGAAAGCGCTGCCATTGCCCTGGCCGGGCGGCTGCGACTCAGCGCTCAGGAGGCATTATCCCTCGACCTGATAACCCATGAGGAATGGCTTTCTGGAGAGCTGAACAGATCCGAAATAGGCGGGCGCAAAAAGAGCGCCTTTGCGCCCATCAGCGGCATTGTCAAGCCTGATGTGATCGAGGCGATTCTCAGGAATGATGAGAACGATATGATCTAATAAAAATCATACATAGTGACCATGCACAAGCGAACATTCTCAAATCAGATCTACCCAAATCTATATGGATAAGTTTGATCATAATAATAAATGGCGTTTTTACCGCCAGATGCGATAGAGAGGAAGATGAGATGAAGATCCTATCATTTGCCCTGTTAATAGTGCTCATCGCATTCGTCCAGACAGGTCCATCGCTGGCCTTTAGTGACTTGGCCTTGAGCGACTACCAGAGGGGTGTCTTGGACGGCCTGAAGTGGGGATGGAATATGTCTCACCTATATGATCAGGCAAAAGCAGGTGATGTTGTTTCCTATAATCAGGCAGCTACAAAATACAACGACTGGATTTTATCGATCTTCGGCATGAACGAATCGTTGATGCTCCAGACATTTGCCGCACCAACCCGGCCACAGCCATACTACATCTCCAGCACCTATAATCCCATCCATAGCATTGATGCCAGCTGGAATCAGAGCAAATCACTGCTCCCTGAGCCTGATGCATTCGGCATGGTCAACGGAATTCCTGCGGAGGTCTACTATTCCTTCGGACCGGCATTGGCGAACTTTTAACCAATTTGGCTTTACCGCCATCTGGCAGGCAGTTGCTGTCTGTTATCCCAGGATGCTCACCAAGTGCCCGTCCCTTCCCCGGTCTTCGGGCCGCGCCATTTCTCTACAAAACCCAGGGCGAACGACTGATAGATGAACTCCAGAAACTCAATCTTATCCAGGGACATCTGCAGAGCAGAGAGGGCCTGCATGTAGCTGCAAATGCGCTGGCTCTTGCCTGAAACTGCGGCAGAGATCCCGGCGCCGTAGAGGGCCATGACCTCTGGCAGGCAGCTTCCGGGAAGAGTGCCCCACAGGAACTTGTCCCGCAGATGGACCAGTGCCGCCACTGCCGCTACCGTGAGGGGGTCCTTGATGACATTTGCGAAGTTCTTCTTGAATAGATCGGCGTCGCCACCGGTCAGGTGCTCTGCAATTTTTCCGCACATCTCATGCTCATCGATTCCAAACCGCTCCAGATGGGCGAGCGATGTACACTGGCTCGCAGGCGTGAGACGATTTTGCAGAGCCAGCGTCTGCAGAACAGCATCGTGCATTGTGCGCCCGATCAGCTCACCCACCTTCGAATGCTTTCCGGCAAAGCAGATCGCTTTTCCGCCCAGTTTGGATGCTACTGCAATCTGGTCGGTTCCGGTTCCCGTCGCCAGGCCCTCCGAATACCGGGATGCGACCTCCAGCTCCTGAAGGGCTGCGGTCTTGGCCTCGGTGGCGGTGATGACCGCGGTCACCATGGCGCCTGGCGTCAGCTCCCGGTTGATGAAGATCATGGCGTTTATGGTGCCGGGCACCGGGTCGCTTTCCGGGACATTCCCACCGCTTTCGCCATCATCCGGCGGCTCGTAGTAGAAGGCAGGGTCTCCCGCCCGGCCTGCGTTTCCCTCCACTCCACCGGTGCATACGGCCACAACCTCAAGATCGCAGAACTTATCGTGGCAGATGGCGGCGTTGTTCATGTTGGCTGCCGTGCCAAGGGTTGCGCACCTCTGGAATGGAAGGTTGTGCTGCTCTGCCACCTCTCTCTTGTAGTCATCCGGACGGTCTATCGCCAGCCGGCACAGCCTGTCATCCATGCTCCCACCCACTGGCTCACAGGACTGGTGGTTGTAGAGATACAGCAGGTCTTCATGCAGCCCACCGGTGCGGCTGCGGCAGGTGGACAGAACCCGGTGAGGGGCCATGAGCCGGGCATAGATCATCTTCTCCTCTCGATTCAGTTCCACTCCATTGTAAAACTCGGCAAGCTTCATTTTTTATTGGCCTCTATCTGGCTCAAATCGGCACATTGCATTTGCCAGTTATTCATTTTTTTCGAGTCTTTCGAGGATCTCCACGATGAATTCGCTCTTGGCATTGGTATAGCCGACTCTGTCGTTTCGATATGTCTCTGCAAGCCTTATCTTTAACTGTTCATATTTGCCGGCATCCTCGGGATGAGAGCAAAGCCAGTCCCTGAAGGCGATGTGCCTCCACTGGTGTTCGCGCCCCTCTTTGACGATGTGCAGATGGCAGTAGGCGCCTTCCAGGCGTTTGTATAGAAGGCAGAACCATTCCGGGTGATCCAGGTCTTTGGCATTATCATATCCGGCCAAGGGGAGCCTGCTCAGACATTGCTCCGCAGCAATTCTGTCTGCGACGCCTGCCATGATATCGATGATGTTCTTGCTCATCAGACCCGGCACGCTGGTGCTTCCTATGTGCTCCAGGCTCATGAGGCCCGGACCCAGCGTTCTCATTATGATGTCTCTTTCTTTCTCATAGAGGCCCGGCCAGAGCGTGTTGTATGGATAGATGATGACTGGCGCACTCACCTTCTGGTCAGTGGTGCAACCTGTATCACTCCGGCCTGAAGATCCATTTGCAGATCCATTTGCCACAGTTATTATCTCCTCATCTCTCAAGCGGAGCCGCTCAAATCGAGCAGCATTCCGTAATCGATATTCTCCAGAAAACTCTTCTCTCTGGTGTCCTTCGTCTCCAGCCGCACGATATTGACCGCTTCCCCAATTGCGGGAGCGGAGCAGCGGGTGATCCGTTCCTGATAGCGGGAGTAGCTGTACAGCAGGCTCTCTCCCGCTGAGTGCAGACTGCCGCAGTCGCCCCATTGATTGGCCACTGCCAGATGCATCTGCTCGCTCTGCCTCGCCTCCCATATGAACCTGGTCTTTGCGTCGTCCCAGAGGGCAGGCACACAGAGCATATCTGCGCCAAGCTTCGCCAGCGAGTCAGAGGCCTCCGGAAACATGAGATCGTATCCGAGCAGCATTCCAATTCTCGCAAAGGGAAGATCAAATGTGGCAAAGCCATCCTCGCCCGGTGAAGCCCAGATCCGGTCACGGGCTGAGAGATGGACCGCCCGATATTTGCCCACGACCCCCTCCGGGCCGATGAGAACGGAGCTGTTGTAGAATCCTCCTTCAGCCCTCTCAGCCATTCCCAGAACTATGAATAGATCTTTTTCCTGCGCTTTTTTGGCAAAGAGGTCGGTTGTCCTCCCCGGTATCTCCTCAGAGCAGATCTCCGCCTGCCCGACGCTCCAGAGCGCTCCGGATATGGAAAGCTCCGGCAGAACGATGAGGTTGACTGCGTTTGCCTCTTTTTCCTCTTCTCCGGCGGCCTTTCTCAGGGCCTCATCTATGAGATCCAGGGCACTTTTCACATTAGCCTTTGTATCCAGGTGCTGAGAGCGAAGCTGCACGGTTGCCGCCCCAAATTTCGCAGCTTTCGGCAGTCCGAGGAGGAACTCGATGCTGACGTGCGAGTATGGGTCCAGGGTTATGTTTCCGTAGCATAGCGGCCTTCTTCCGCGCAGGGCGTTATGCGCCTTGACCCTGTCTCTGTCCAGCGGCAAGGACCCGTAGATGATGGTGTCATCCGGGGAGCTGATCCGCACGTCTGCTTCTCCCCGGGGATTGACAATGAAGGATTGGGCAGGATTGCAGTCCATGACCCTGTCCATTCCCGTTCGGTTGCAGGCCAGGACATACATCCCGTTTTCCAGGGCTCTGGCCCGCCAGAATTTCTCCGGGTTGTGGTGCATGGGCGGCCAGTTGGCAGGAACCAGCAAGATACTCGCCCCCTGAAGGGCGGCAATCCTCGCCGGCCTGTAGGAGTAAGAATCGGCGCAGATCACCATGCTGAGCGCCCCAAACTCCGTCTGGACCACGGGAACGGGAAGGTTGCCCTTTGCCGCCCAGAGGTTTTCCCTGAATGCGGGAGAGAGTTTTCGGTATCTTGCCACCACATCTCCCTTCGGGCCCATCAGGGCTGCGGAGTTATAGAAAATGCCCGTTCTCGGATCGCACTCCGGCATGCCGATGCAGATGTAGCAGCCGTACCGCTTTGCTATTTCGCCGAAGGCCTCAGTCGTTGGCCCGGGAATGCTCTCTGTAAATGGGGCAATCTCCCTTCTGCTCAGAAAGGCATAGCCCGTCATGGCCAGCTCCGTATTGACGATGATGCGGGCGGCATTTTTAGCCGCTTCTTCATTGAGGGCCAGCAGCCGGGCGATGTTATTTTCCTTGTCCTTCCAGGAGATGGACGCATGAATAAGGGCGATCTTCAGCTGTTCATCAACACATGGCATTGCATTAGCCTCTTCGCTATCGCTTAAAATCATTTGCTTCAATTCCTGCCGATATTTTAGATGGCCCCTCGAAAGATTTATCTAATCAATTTGACTAGCTTTAACTAAAAAAATATTTCGTTAACTGAAAAGCATCTCAGAAGCTTATCTGATTTAAAGATGGACAGGATGGATTATTACGAAGAAGCTCAAAATTGCCTATGTCACCACACAGGAAGCAAGCGACGTATTCCCGCTCATATCCGCACTGAATGAGCTGATCAGCCAGAAAGGCGAGATTGCAGAGGTAGCAATCAGATCAGGTGAGGATCTCAAGGACCCGGTCCAGAAGGAGCTGTTCCTGCCGATTGCCAGAGGCAGTCATCTGGTGATATTTAATCTTCACGGCGGAAAGAAGAGCCTACCCATATTTGATGAGTTGATTTTAGAGTTAAATGACAGTTCTGCCTCAATCTATGCCCATTCAGCATCAAACGAGCCTGAGATCGATCTCATGAGGCTCTCATCCGTTGACGGTGAAATCTACAGGAAGGTCTCTCTGTATCTGGACTACGGCGGGCGGGACAACTTCTGCAGCCTTCTGCTCTACCTTGCCAATTGCTTTGCAGATGGAGCTTATGAATTCACCGAGCCGAGCAGGCCTGTCTGGGAGGGAATCTATCATCCGGACTTTGACCACATCCCAACATTAGACGAGTATCTGAAAGGCAAATACGTTGCCGGAAGGCCGACGGTGGGCCTGTGGTTCTACCAGAGCCTCTGGCGGGCGGGAAACACCGGCTTCATCGACCGGATGATAGCAGAGATCGAGAAGCAGGGAGCAAATGTCATTCCTGTCTTCCTTCACTCCCTGAAAGACGTCGAGCGGGGAACGATGGGAGCGGAGTGGGTAGTGGAAAACTTCTTCATGAAGAACGGCAGGCCCATCATCGATGTCCTGATCAGCACCCTCATGTTCTCGCTCGCAGTCAAGCCCTGGGAAGGCTCAGGCAGAGATGAGGTGGCAGAAGATGCTTCCCGATCAGATGAGTGGTTCCTGAAGAAGCTGAATGTGCCAGTCCTCAAGGCTATAGTGACCTACAACTCTCCTGCAGAATGGAAGGAGTCGATGCAGGGATGCAGCACCCTGGACATCTCCATGGGAATTGCCATGCCGGAGTTTGACGGCATGCTTATCACCGTCCCGGTGGCGGCCAGAGAGAGGATGGACGTCGACCCTCTGACCGGAGCGAGGATCATCAGATTTGAGGCCCTGCCGGAGCGCATCCGCAAAATCGTGCGTCTTGGTCTGAACTGGGCGCGTCTTTTCCATATTCCCAATTCTCAGAAGAAGGTGGCGATCATCTTCCATAACTATCCGCCCAGAGACGACCGGATAGGCACCGCCTTCGGCCTGGACTCACCGGCATCGGTACTCAACATAATGAAGTCCATGGCGGATGCGGGTTACAAGGTTGAGAGAATGCCAGAGAGCGGCCAGGCCCTGATTGAGGACGTGAAGAGCCGTCTCACCCTGGACCGGCGCTGGAGAAGCCCGGAAGAGATGGCGAGAAGGGCGATCGACTCCGTTCCGGAGATGAAGTATAAAGCCTGGTTTGAGCAATTGCCCCAGGCCGTTCAGGATAAGATGACTGCTGCCTGGGGCGAGGCGCCGGGAAAGCTCTTTGTTAATAGTAGCAGCATCCTGATTCCGGGAATCATCAACGGCAATATCTTCATCGGCCTTCAGCCGCCGCGAGGCTTCTTGGAGGACCCTGCTGCCATCTACCACAGCCCGGATCATCCCATCCCTCATCACTACTATGCCTACTATCGCTGGATTAGAGAGGTCTTCCGGGCGGATCTCGTCATGCACATCGGCAAGCACGGATCTCTGGAATGGCTTCCCGGAAAGTCCGTGGGCCTATCGGAGTCGTGCTTTCCGGACATCGCCATATCGGATCTTCCCAACATCTATCCCTACATCATAAACAATCCCGGCGAGGGCACTCAGGCCAAAAGGAGGAGCTACTGCTGCATCATCGACCACCTGGTTCCTGTGATGCACAATGCCGATGTCTATGACGAGATGGCGCAGATCGAGGTGATGCTCGCCGATTACTATCAGACTGCCTCCCAGGACCCGGCTAAGCTGCCGACTTCCAGGAAGATGATCTGGGAGAAGGTCTGTGAGGCAAAGCTGGACCATGACCTTGAGACGGACGAAGCTGAGGCGTTCTCGGATTTTGACAAGTTCCTGGAGAAGCTGCACGAATACCTGCACGAGATGGCGGACACTCAGGTCAGGGACGGGCTTCACATCCTGGGCGAGCCGCCGGAGGGATCGCGCCTGGATGAGTTCCTGGTGGCGCTCACCAGGATAGCCAACGGCCCGGTGCCATCTCTTCGCCAGTCTCTGGCTGAGGCTATGGGCTACGATTACGATTATCTTCTCGCCAACAGGGGCAAGATCGTCTCCGGATCTAGGATCTTAGGATCGAAGAGCTGCGGCCAGGTGATTGAGGAGATGAATGCTCTCGCCATCCGTCTGGTCTCAGGGCTTCATGAAAACGGATTTGACAAGGAAACCGTTCCCGAGCTGGTGGCCGGGACACTGGGAAAAAGAGACACAAGGATTGAGAGAGTGCTCGATTACATAGCGGGAACGCTCAAGCCCAACATCGAAGCGACGACTGATGAGCTGTCAAACACCCTCTGCGCCTGCCAGGGCGGTTTTGTCTCCCCTGGCCCGTCCGGGGCGCCTACCAGGGGTATGGCGGACATCCTCCCCACGGGAAGGAACTTCTACTCAATCGATCCCCAGGCCATACCGTCTCAAGCGGCCTGGAAGGTGGGAGTCGCCCAGGCTGATGCTCTGCTCATGCGCTACCTCGATGACGAAGGCCGCTATCCCGAGTCCCTGGGAATTGTCATCTGGGGAAGCCCCACCATGCGGACCCGAGGAGACGACATTGCCGAGGTCCTCTGCCTCATGGGAGTGAAGCCTGTCTGGGAGGAGAGGAGCGGCAGAGTTACGGGAATTGAGCTAATTCCCTCAGAGGAGCTGCAGCGTCCCCGCATAGATGTCATGCTGCGCATCAGCGGATTTTTCCGGGATGCTTTTCCCAATATCGTCCATCTGATAGACCGTGCCGTGGAGCTGGTAGCAATGCAAAAGGAGCCGCCCGAGAAGAACTTCCTGGCCAAGCACGTCTCTACAGAGATCTCAGAGAAGACTGCGGCGGGAGCAGAGGGGGAGCAGGCCAGGATCGAGGCCTGCTACCGAATCTTTGGCTGCCGCCCAGGAGCCTATGGGGCAGGGGTCTCAGATGCCATCGACTCCAAGAACTGGAAGGATGAGCAGGATCTAGCAGAGATCTATGTCAAATGGGGCGGCTATGCCTATGGCCGGAAGAACTTCGGAGCGACGGTTCCAGACGAATTCCGCAGGCGACTGCGCACTCTCGACCTGACGGTTAAGAACGAGGACACCAGGGAGTACGATATGCTGGACGGCGATGATTTCTATTCTTATCACGGAGGGATGATCGCCGCAGTCAAGGCCCTGAAGGGCGAGCTTCCCAGGTCGTACTGCGGAGACAGCTCCGATCCGGACCGGGTGAAGACCAGGAGCACTGTAGAGGAGACAAAGCACATCTTCCGGGCCCGCATCCTCAATCCGAAGTGGATCGAGAGCATGAAGCGCCACGACTACAAAGGGGCATGCGACCTGTCGAGGATGGTCGACATCGCTTTCGGCTGGGATGCGACCGCCGAGGTTCTTGAGGACTGGATGTACGTGGAGCTGGCAAACAAGTACGCTCTGGATAAGGAAATGCAGGAGTGGCTGAAGAAGGTGAACCCCCACGCCCTGCAGAACATCGCCGAGAGGCTGCTTGAGGCGGTGGAGAGAGGAATGTGGCAGGCGTCTGAGGATATGAAGCAGGATCTTCGGGATGTATATCTGGATATCGATGGATGGGTTGAGGACGAGTAGCTCCAGAGCAATGCCGGGCAGAGCAGGCGGAGGATGGAGCGAACAAATATTTATTTAAAATAATATAAAAAAAAGAAAGTAAATTGTTATTTGTTACCTTCTTTCATTATTCTATTTATTCTATTGCCGGATACACTACGATTCTGTCTTTCTGGACATCGAGGCCAAGCCGAGACGTATATTCCTGGCAGATTTCATCCGGGTCCAGATCGATCTCGGGATGAAACATCTTGGCAAGATGGGCCAGTCCTACGACATTGTCGAATCCAGATAGCATGGAACCCCAGACTACATATACCCGATCATTCTTCACGGCACTAAGAGTATCTGCGCCCGGTCGACTCAGAATCTCACTTATTGTTTTCTCCAGGCCAACGGTGTCCTGACTAGGACCTTTGTCCCATCCATATGCGTCAACTGCCCCGGTTTTAAAAATTATCTCAGGATTCTGTGTTATTACCCATTCCCATGAGACCTTTGTAAATGTCTTTGGATCTCGATTTACATTGTAGCCGCCAGCCTTCTCAATCAAATTGCTGATGGTAGAAATGGTTCCATAGGTAGAGAGGTCTCCAGTTCCTTTCGAAGCGGCGAGTTCATTATAGACCTTTGTCTTTGACTTGCCATCAACAGCCTTCTTCACCTGTGCTATCTTCTCCTCGTACCAGTTGATATTCTCTTGAACTTTACTATCTTTATCCAGAACAACACCCAATTTCTCAAGATCCTGGGTGACATTTTCCATTTTATTTGTATCCAATCCAATCACGGCAATATTTGAAAAACCCTCCAGTTCAGGGGCGATTTCGCTCACATGGTCCATGCCATTAGCTGAACACAATACAATTATATTTGGAGGTGTGTTTTCTCCGTCCTTGGAGAGTTCTCCTATCATCTCATAATCGTAATCGTGCCATTTGCCCATGTTTTGTTTATCCTTCACTCCAGGAAGGTAGCCACTTCTTGATATTACATCATCTCCCACTGCGATTATCTTGTCTTGCGCTCCAAGCAAGTATAGCATCTTGGCCATGCTGCTATCGAGCGGAATGATCTTCTCAACCGGCATCTCAATTGTAATCTCTCTATTTGCGTCATCCACAATGGTTCTGGGATAGCCGGTGGAATCGGCAGCTATTGCCATGCCACTGATGGCTGCGAGGATGAAAACGGCCATCAAAATCCCTCGAACCTTGTGCGCTGGGAATGATTTCTTATACATTGAATATCTCCTTTACCATTCAGCAAGTTAATTAGATTTAAGTAAATTTAGTTGGATTTAAAGCTTTCTAACCTTAACTTTCCCGTGCAGGAATAAATTCAATCCTATATTTGCCTCAATGTCAATTGCTTTTTTAGCGACTCCCATGACGGGCTCCATTTCTCTGAAGTCGGCATGAGATACCTTGCCAAACTCAAAGAGAAGATCGATCGTCGATCCAGCGATCTTAAATACAAGTTATTTTGTCTTAAACAAACATAAAATGATATAAAGCGGGATCTCCAGGATGTCTATCTGGATATCAAGGGATGGATTGAGGAAGGGTGGCTCCAGAGCAATGCCGGCAGAGCAGGCAGAGGATGGATCTGCGCAGTGATCTGATTATTGATATGAGGAGTGGATAGAGTATCGATGCCGATAAGGTGACCGGAAAAGGCCCCGCCCTGCTGGCCTTGTCTGTAACCGCAGACTGCAACCTGTGCTGCCGCTACTGCTATGCCAGAGGGGGCGAGTCGAGAGACTCGATGAGTTGGAGCACAGCCAGGCGAGCGGTCGATGTTATGGCCGAGTCCTTCCAGAGCTTCAAGATCCAGTTCACAGGAGGCGAGCCCCTTCTCAATTTCGCCCTCGTCGAGAGAACTGTGGATTACCTTGGGGAGCTGGCCCTGAGAGTTCCCTGCCAGGTGCAGACCAATGCCACCCTCATCAATGCCGATGTTGCCGTAAGGCTGCAAAGCCTCAAGATCGGAATCGGAGTAAGCCTGGACGGCCCGCCCTCTGTGAATGATCTTCTTCGACCCTTTCCAGACGGACGGATCTCCACCAGATCCACGTTGAACGGAATTATCGCCCTGAAGGAAGCAGGAATTCGGGTTGGCATGACAAGCGTTCTTTCCAGGGACAATGCCGTGGCGCTGGCTGGCCTCGTGGATCTGTGCAGCTTTCTGGGCAACGTTGAGGGGATTGCAATTGATTTTCTGAGGCAGGCGGGCCGGGGCGACAGCTCGATGCAGGTGGATGCGGCTGCAGCCGCCGGGGGCGTTGAGGCGGCTATCGAGCGTGCAGAGGCTCTGGCCAGGATGGGCGCAAGCCCGGTGCGATTCAGGGAGCAGGAGAGAATGCGCCGCGCTCTGGAGGAGGGAAGGGAACGGCACCATCATTGCTACTTTGATGCTTGCCGGTCCATTGTTGTGATGCCACGCGGCGATGCCTTTGTCTGTCCATCCATGCTCCGTCCGGATATGCAGCTGGGCAATATCCATGATCCGGATTTCTCAAAGGGCCTGGTGGGACGGATGGCTCGGTCGCGGGAGCTTGTTCAGACCCCTCAGGAGTGCTTGAACTGCGGAGATCGCTGGCTTTGCGGCGGGCCATGCCTCGCGCATTCCATCACCCCATTGAATCTGGCCATCGAATGCGCAGTGAAGAGGGTCTTTATGACACACGCCAGAGCGGATTTTGGGGCGGATTTTGCCGCAACGATTCAAAATTAGATCATTTGAATGATTTTAAGGTAGCTTTTGCAGTGACCCGTGACCAAAATCCTTAAATACAATTTAATTTGCATTGAGTCAAATAAAGTTTATTATAGGATCTCAGGAAGAATGACACTATGGACAGCAGGTTCTGTGCTATGATATTCATGGGCATCTTCGCTCCGGAGAAGCTATGTCTCTATCAAGAATTGAGATGATGGGCCAGTACCAGAGCTACATGGGCAAGAGGGTGCTCTTCTTCCTGGGCCTGGCTCTGGCAATTCTCCTTCTGGGGAGCATTGCCGTCAATCTTGGTTCCGCTGACCTCAGCATCAGGGATGTCTCTGTTGCCATCCTGGCGAAGTTTCTTCCTGAGCACTTCGAATCAACCCGGTATGCAAATACCATCGTATGGGGCCTTAGGCTCGACAGAATTCTCATGGGCATAATCTCCGGCATGGGATTGGCGATTGCAGGCGCAGCCATGCAGGGAATACTGAAAAATCCCCTCGCCAGCGAATTCACCCTGGGCGTATCTTCTGCCGCCGGATTCGGGGCGGCTCTGGCCATTGTGCTTGGGGCCGGATTTGCAGGCGGAGAGTATCTGGTAATCGGCAATTCCTTCATCTTTACATTGATCGCCTCCTTCACGGTCTACGGCCTTGCCAAGTACAAGGGAATCACTCCCGAGACTCTGATACTGGCGGGAATTGCCATCATGTACCTGTTCTCTGCCATGACATCTTTCCTTCAGTATGTCGGCCACGCAGAACAGGTGCAGGAGGTCGTTTTCTGGATGATGGGCTCTCTGGGCAAATCCTCCTGGGAGAAGGTCGGCATGATTTCCGCGATTCTGGTGGTCTGTCTTCCCTATCTGATCATCAAATCGTGGGATATCAACGCCCTGGGTGCGGGGGATGAGACGGCAAAGAGCCTGGGCGTGAACGTGGAGAGAACCCGAATTATCAGCATGATGCTGGTCTCACTCATTACCGCCGGCATAATCTGTTTTACGGGAACCATCGGCTTTGTGGGACTGGTAGCGCCTCATATCACCAGGATGGTCATCGGAGGAGATCACAGATTTCTTCTGCCCGGCTCAGCCATGGTGGGCGCTCTGCTTCTCCTGGGTGCTGATACCGCTGCCAGGACCCTTCTCGCACCTGTGATTTTTCCGGTGGGCATTATGACCTCATTTCTGGGCGTTCCGTTCTTTGTCTATCTCTTTATGAAAAGGAGGAAGGAGTTTTGGTAAATATCACTATTAATAGCCTGACCTTCGGCTACAACGGCTCACGGGTCTTGGACGGCCTCGATCTGTTGGTCGAGGATTCCGAGGTGCTGGGCCTGGTCGGTCCGAACGGCTCAGGCAAGACCACGCTCATCAAGTGCATAGACAAAATCCTCAAGCCCAGAGGAAGCATACTGATAGACGGCAGGGATATCGAAGCGGTAAGCAGAACAGAGCTCGCCAAAAGCCTGGGTTATGTTCCCCAGTCCAGCTCCACCCCTCTGGCTACCACTGTTTTTGATACCGTTCTTATGGGCAGAAGGCCGCATATCAGCTGGCGAGTCTCAGACTCTGATCTGGAAAAGGTGGCGGACATTCTGGAGCTGCTCCATCTGGAAGATCTGGCGATGAGGGACTTTTCCCAGCTCTCCGGCGGCCAGAAGCAGAAGGTGCTCATTGCCCGGGCCCTGGCTCAGGAGCCAGAGGTGCTGCTCCTGGATGAGCCCACCTCAAGCCTGGACATGAAACACCAGCTGGAGGTCATGGAGACCATCGCATCCCTGGTCAAAGAGAAGAAGATCTCCGCGGTCATGGCTCTTCATGACCTCAACTTGGCCTGCATGTTTGTGGATAAGCTGGCGATACTGAAAGGGGGAAATATCTTCGCAGCCGGAAAGCCTGCTGATCTGTTGAACGCCCAGAGCATCCGCGATGTTTACGGAGTTGAAGCCGTGGTAATGAACAACCTGGACAGGCCGTACATCGTTCCTTTGCGATCACTCAATGAAGGCATATCATAGAGAAGCAAAATTTGGTAATATATTTGGCAATTAATTGGTGAAAAAAATGCATCATATCAAACGAAGAACGGTAGCGTGCCTTGTTTGCTGTAAAATCGCAGTAGCCCTATATCCTGATTCTATTTACTCTTCCAAGGATAAATACCTATTACCAGTTATCCAATCCTCG
>JGI20214J51650_10001832_pt1 | contig 13510 bp, 12 predicted proteins | sample WetSurMetagenome_FD_51650 | JGI IMG/M metagenome (IMG submission 51650) | reverse complement strand
TACATGTCACGCGTGTTTTCCACGGCCTGGAACCAGACGCCATCATTGGCAAGCCAGTTCACACCGAGGTTGTTGATCAGATTGATCAGGGCTTCTTTCGGCATATCCAGCAGCGGTTTCGGAATGCCGTCTTTCATTTCAAAACCCAGCACCTTGGCAAGCCGATTCATCTGAATGTTGTAGCTGTTCTTCTTTGCAACCTTCATGATCTCAAGGGCTTTTGGAACACCAAATTGATGCTCCACCTCCGTAAACCAGAGGGTATAATGGACAATAATCCGGTGGAACATGTCCAGGGCAAATCTCGCCAAATCCTCTTGATTCAAATCCTCCGGCTTCTCAACCTGCAATGCCAACACCTTCTCGTCTGCAACCATTTGAACCCCTCCTTCGTTATTGTATTTAATTATTCAACGACCTTCGCAGGGTTTTCATCCGTTCCTTATATCTTGATGAAAATCAGGCCATTTCCGTCTTATTTCCATCTATGATTTTTTATGTTTTTACCTTGACAAAGAAGCTATTCCGTAATATCAGGACATGCGGTAAGTAAGGTAGCATCNCTCACCGGCANGCCACAAGACTCATGCTGTACGCAATTATCACGCTCCTGTAATTGATGGCAAAAAATTAAATTTTCCATGTTGACTTCTATTTTGATCGGGTGGGTCGGGGATACTTCTCATACAATCCGCAGATGGTCAAGTACGAAATAGAATGGTTTAGATCGTCGGGAAATTTTTTATGGTCTCATAAGACAATGAAAGACTTAACAAAGGAGGGTGTAACGTATGTATTTTGCCAAGGAAGTGCTGGACAGTTCCAGCGAAATGAGGAGAAAATGGGAAGACGAGGTCAAAAAGGTCATCGCCAAATCGGCTGATCAGAAACCCCGCTGGTCAACTGTCTCCGATCTCGAAATCAAACGACTCTACACGCCGGAAGACATCAAGGACATGGATTTCGCCCGGGACATCGGTTATCCGAACCAGTTTCCCTTCATCCGCGGAAACCAACCGACCGGCTACCGGGGCAAATTCTGGACATTCCGGATGTTCTCCGGGATGGGCGATGCCAAAACGACCAACGAGCGCTGGCATATGCTCCTGAAGGAAGGTCAGACCGGTCTCAGCACCGCCTTCGATTTTCCGACCCTGATGGGCTATGACTCTGATTCCCCGAAAGCCCGGGGCGAGTGCGGCAAGTGCGGCGTGGCCATCGATACCCTGGAAGATTTCATGCAGCTCGTGGACGGCATCCCCATGGACAAGGTCACCACGTCCATGACCATCAACCCGCCGGCAACGGCCCTCTGGGCCATGTACTGCGCGGCAGCCGATCTCAGGGGCATCCCGCTTTCCAAAATCGGCGGGACGATCCAGAACGACATGCTGAAGGAATTCATCGCCCAGAAGACGCTGATGTGCCCACCCGACCCCTCGGTGAAACTGATCAGCGACACCGTAGAATTTGGAGCCAAACACGTCCCCCGCTGGAACACGATCAGCATCAGCGGTTACCACATCCGCGAGGCCGGCGCCACGGCCGTTCAGGAACTGGCTTTTACACTGCGTGACGGGATGGAATATGTGGAAGACGTCATCCGCCGCAAGGGGCTGGCTGTCGACGAATTCGCTCCCCGACTGTCTTTTTTCTTCAACAGTCACTCTGATTTCTTTGAAGAGATTGCCAAACTGCGCGCCGCCCGCCGGATATGGGCCAAGGCCATGAGAGACCGTTATAAGGCCAAGGATGAAAGATCCTGGTGGATGCGTTTCCACACCCAGACGGCCGGTTGCTCGCTCACGGCGCAGCAGCCCTACAACAACGTTGTCCGGACGGCAACGCAAGCCCTGGCGGCGGTTCTCGGCGGAACCCAGTCGCTGCACACCAATTCACTCGATGAAGTCCTCTGCCTGCCCTCGGATCATGCAGTCCAGATCGCTCTCAGGACCCAGCAGATCATCGCCGAGGAAACGGGTGCGGCCAACACGATCGACCCGCTTGCCGGCTCTTACTTCGTGGAAGCCCTAACCAACGAAATGGAAGAAAAAGCCTGGGAATATATCCACAAGATCGATGAGATGGGCGGCATGGTGGCGGCCATCGAAAAAGGCTTCCCCCAGTTGGAAATTTCCGACGCCGCTTATCTGTTCCAGAGACAAATTGACTCCGGTGAAAAGATCATGATCGGCATCAACAAGTATGTCTCTGATGAAGCAACCCCCATTCCTCTGATTGAGATCGACGACGCCGTCGAAACCCAACAGGTCGAACGGCTGCAGGCTGTCCGCCGTAAACGGGACAACAAGGCCGTCAAGAAATGCCTCGACGACATTAAAACGGCCTGTAAAAAAGGCGAGAATGTTATGCCTTACTGCATCGATGCAGTAAAAAGCCTGGCCAGTGTACAGGAAATCTGCGACGTCTATCGTGAAGTCTACGGTGAATACCGTGACCCGGGACTCTATTAAGAGAATGAATGAGGAGGAAGATTGAACATGGGAGAAAAGAAAATTCGTGTAATGGTTGCGAAACCGGGCCTGGATGGTCATGATCGTGGCGCCCGGGTGCTGTCCCGGTGTTTCCGTGATGCAGGCTTCGAGGTCATTTATACAGGATGTCATCAGACACCTGAACAAATCGCGTCTGCCGCCATTCAGGAAGACGTAGATGTCGTAGGATTGAGCTGCCTGTCCGGCGCCCACCGCTATCTGTTCCCGGCGGTTGCCAAGCTACTGAAAGAGCAGGGGGCCGGTGATATTACCGTTGTCGGCGGCGGCATTATTCCGGAGCAGGATTTTAAATTGCTTTATGACGCAGGTCTTAAGGCCATCTTTGTTCCCGGTGCGACCCTCGACGGCATCGTAGATTGGTTTAAAACAAATATCAAACCGAGAGATTAACACAATGGAAAGAGTAAAAAAAATTAAATCAGGCGATGTCCGGACGGCTTCCCGCCTGATCCGGAATCTGGAAGACGGGATGGATGAAGCCCGCGCCATGATGAAGCACATTTTCCCACTGACGGGGCATTCTCACGTGATCGGCATTACCGGATCGCCGGGCGCCGGGAAAAGCACGCTGGTGGACGGTCTGGTGGAGTCCTTCCGGAAAAAAGACAAGACCGTTGGGGTGCTGGCCGTTGACCCGACCAGCCCCTTCACGGGCGGCGCGATCCTGGGCGACCGGATCCGGATGCAGCGCCATGCAGAGGATCCGGGTGTGTTCGTCCGGAGCCTGGCAACACGAGGCGCCCTGGGCGGGNTAGCCAAGGCGGTGGGCGATGCGATCCACATCATGGACGTCATGGGCAAAGACATCGTCCTGGTGGAAACGGTCGGAACCGGTCAGCAGGAAGTGGATATTATCAATCATTCCCATACGGTGATCGTCGTTTTGATCCCCGGTATGGGCGACGAGATCCAGGCCATCAAAGCGGGCATATTGGAGATTGCCGATATCTTCGTGATCAACAAAGCAGACAGGGAGGGTTCTTCCAAGCTGCGCCGGGAAATTATGGCCATGCTCGACATGGCGCCGGCCTCTGCCTTCCCGGCAGGTTGGCGGCCGCCGATTCTCAAGTGCGATAACGCCTTTGAGCCAGTGGGTTTTACCAAAAGTCTGGAAGAAATGTCCCAGACCATCGAGAACCACTACCAGCACCTGGTCAAACATGACCTGCTGGGCAGCCGGGTCCACCGGAAAGCGGCGATGGAACTCAACGAAGCAATCCGGTGTGCCGTTCTGGATCCGGTGTTGAGCGCCCTTGCGGCGAACGGCGAACTGGAAAGAATGGTTGAACAGCTCATGAAGAAGGATACGGATCCCTACACTCTGGCCGAAGAGATCGCCCGGCGATATCTGAAGACCGCTCCGTAGGAGACGTGTTCTGCTCATAAGATCTGGAAGCCCGGGCGGACCGCGATCGCGGCGGCCCGGGCTTTTTTTCGGGAGAAACAGTTATGGAAGATCCCATTGCGGAAACGCTGGCCCGCTTTCACCGGGGCCTGATCCTCGTCTACACCGGCGACGGGAAAGGCAAAACGACCGCTGCCATCGGTCAGGCCCTGCGAACCGTCGGCCACGGCAATAAGGTTCTGATGATCCAGTTCATGAAGGGGAAAAAATACGGCGAGGTNNTGGCCGCAGAAAAATACCTGGCGGGCATGCTGACAACNGTTCAATGCGGCCTGGACAGTTTTGTCATGAAAGACAACCCCGCTCCCGTGGATGTTGAACTGGCCCGACAGGGGTTGAATCTTGCAAAAAAAGCCCTCGCATCCGGGGATTATCAGATGGTGATCCTTGACGANATTAATGTAGCTCTGGATTTCAGGCTTATTCCCATGGCGGATGTCATTGAAATCATCANAACAAAACCNGCCTCGCTGGACCTGGTTTTGACGGGAAGATATGCCCCGGCTGAGGTGATTGAATTGGCCGACATGGTCAGCGAAGTCCGCGAAATCAAACACCATTATGCTCAGGGAACCAAGGAAAGGGCGGGGATAGAGTACTGAGTGCAAAGAGCAGATAAGAAAAAAACCGCTGTCGGCACAGCGGCACCGGAAAAGGCCTTGAAGGACATCATGGCGCGGCTCCGCCAGCAGGGCGCCTCTGCCGTGAAGATGATCAATATTTCAGACATTGTCGTCGATGAGCGGGTACGCCTGAAGTGTCAGATTCCGGTATGCGACAGTTACAACAAGAACTTGATGTGCCCGCCCCATGTCCCGTCCGTTGCTGTCTTCCGGGAAGCCCTCGCCGGCTACGCCGGTGCAATCCTGCTTCAGATTACGGCACCCCTGCCTGAGGCCGCCGCCGACCGCCCCTCCGTCGATGTTTACGCCCCGGCGAAAAAACTCCATGAACTGGTCAATCTGGCGGAAAAATGGGCTTTTGAGTATAATTTTCGCTTCGCAACGGGCCTGATGGGGGGATGCTGCCGACTCTGTGATGAATGCGTGGCCATCCAAGGCGGTCATTTCTGCCGTTATCCCTTCAAAGCCCGGCCCTCCATGGAGGCCATGGGGATCGACGTGGTAGAAACCGTAAAAGCAGCAGGATTACCGATAAGTTTCCCGATTGTCAACGAGGTCACCTGGACGGGGATTGTGTTAATTTAGAAGAATCCTTTTTTCAATGCATTACAATATGAAGGAGAAAATCATGGCCATTTTGAAGGAAAGCGGCATTCCTCTTGGAAGGATGATGCTGATTTCGAAAGACGGGACCTTTACGAAAGAAGACCTTGTAATTGAAGCAAACGGCCAGTATCAGCTTTTGGAGAAGCCGGACTGTTTCGTAATCAAAAACGCCGAGTGCTGCCGGAGCATCCTGGTCAAAGTGATGACCAAAGACGCGTAATGTGAAAAGCCTTGCGGATTTGTAGAAGCCCTATCGGTCATATTTATTCTCAAGGGACCACTCCAGTTGACGGCAGATCCCCCGGATAATTTTGACCTCCCTGGAAAAGAGCCTGGTCCGGGACAAAAACCGGCGGATGTGCAGCATCCAGTATTCCGGGTTTTGGGGATTGAGGAATCCGATTTTCTGCAACAGCCCCTTNAACTGCTNATACATGCCCTCGATCTCCACCGCCGTGGCGAGCCGCGGGGTAAAGGCTTCCAGATCGTCCCGCTGCGCTGTAAAAATCTCATAGCAGAGGATCATTACGGCATGGGACAGGTTAACAGATTTGAGTCGCTCTGACGTGGGAATCGTCACCAGGCCGTGACAACGCCGCAGGTCCTCGTTGGAGAGCCCCGTATCCTCGGGCCCAAAAAGCAATGCCACGCGATTGTGCTGGGAGAGGTCTATCAGGTTCATGGCCATCTCCCGGGGCGAAACCACCGGCCCCCGGGCGGATCCCAATCTTGCAGTGGTTCCCACAATGAATTCAAACTTGCCGAGAGCCTCTCCCAAGTCATCTAGATAGATGATCTGATCCACAAGTTCTGCCGCAAAGTGGGTGGACGTCTGCTTCATTTCCGCCGGCGGTAAATCCCGGCCATCCACCACCAGGATTTTGCCGATGCCCATGTTCTTCGCACAGCGCGCCACGGAACCGATATTGCCGGCATATTTGGGTCCCTTCAGGACAATGGTGATGTTTTCCGTCTTCACTTTTACTTCCACTGATCGATCCTCTCAACCGTAGAAAGATGTGTTTTAAAAAATATAAAACAGATATCGCCATGTATCATAAAAACGANATCCTCTCATTTTTTAATTGTTCCCGAACGCCCGTTCTGCTATCTTCCCACACATGAACGAGCACTTGCTTACAATGCTTAAAGAATCAGCATCTGCCGTAAACGTAGATCTGGACGTGCGGACCCTGGAGCTCTTTTGCGTCTATTACCGGGAGTTGGTCACCTGGAATGAGAAAATGAACCTGGTCTCCATTCGCACACCTCAGGAGATCATTATCAAACATTTTGTTGATTCCCTTACACCGCTTCCCTATATTGCCTGTCCGGCGGGCAGGCTGCTGGATATCGGATCAGGCGGTGGCTTTCCCGGGATTCCTTTGAATATCGCCATGCCCGCCTTGTCTGTCTCCCTGCTGGAGGCGTCCCGAAAAAAAAGCTCCTTTCTGAAACATGTGATTCGCCGATTGCCGCTGCCCCAAGCGAGGGTCATCCATATGCGGGCCGAGTCTGCTATGGCAGATAACACCTACCGCCATTATTTTGATACCGTCATTTCCCGAGCTGCCTTCAAACTTCCTCAGTTACTCATGATGAGCCGGTTTTTTCTTTCTCCGAATGGCCTGCTGATCGCCATGAAAGGGCCTCACGGTGAAGAAGATGAAAAAGACGCCCGGCGCGATTCGGACGTGCACCGCATTGCCTGCCATGACATCCCTCTCCCTTTTAAGGGCGGTCATCGAAAAATCATGCTATTTCAAATAGATATATGACATAATTTAATGGAAAAAATTGCTTCAAAAAAACCTTTTTCTATGATAGCGTCACGCGCAGTTTACCCAAATGATGAGCACGATCTTGTTCTAAAAATTCATGCCTAAAATCATATGCATAGCCAATCAAAAGGGGGGTGTCGGCAAAACCACCACCGCCATTAATCTCGCCGCGTCGCTGGCGACGGCGGAAAAAAAAACCCTGCTGATCGACTGTGACGCGCAGGGTAATGCAACCAGTGGAATGGGTATCAACGGGCAGGACATACGGACAAAAAACATGTACCATGCCCTTATCGGTCAGGCCTCCCTGCAGGAGGTGATTGTTAAGACCTTAATTCCTCATCTGGATCTGGCGCCGGCCGATCAGGAGCTGGTGGGAATCGAGATAGAATTTGTTTCCCTCAGTGACCGGGAAAAAAAACTCCGCCACCTGATCTGGAATCTCGAGGATGCGTACGATTATTTAATCATCGACTGTCCGCCTTCGTTGGGTTTTTTAACCGTCAATGCCCTCGTGGCTGCTGATTCTGTTATTGTTCCCCTTCAATGTGAGTACTTTGCCATGGAGGGCCTCGGCCATCTGTTGAATACGTTAAAGCTGATTAAATCCAGGTTGAATCCATCCCTGTCGCTGGGCGGTATTTTATTGACCATGTTTGATACAAGAAATCTCCTATCCCATCGTGTAAGCGAGGATGTTCGGAAAAATTTCGGAAAGATGGTGTTTGAAACCGTCATTCCCAGAAATGTCAGGCTTTCCGAAAGTCCCTCTCACGGTCTTCCCATCATTCTCTATGACATCCGGTCACGGGGCGCTATTTCCTATATGGATTTAGCCAAAGAAATCATGACCAACGGGAGGTTGTAAGGCAATGTCGCCGAAAAACTCTTTGGGTAAAGGCCTCGGGGCCATGTTTCCCGATTTGCTGGAAGGCTTTAACGACCGGCCTGCTTTTGTGATTTGCGGCATTGAAGAACTTTCGCCCAACCGCTTCCAGGCGAGACGGGATTTCAATGACAAAGACCAGCAGCAGTTGGTCTCATCGGTCAAAAAAAGCGGTATTATTCAGCCCATCATTGTGAGAAAAACGGCAAGGGGATATGAGATCATCGCCGGGGAGCGTCGCTGGCGGGCAGCCCAGAAAGCCGGCTTACAAAAAGTCCCCGTGATCATCCGGAAGGCGCAGGACCTTGAGGTCGCCGAGCTTTCCCTGATTGAAAACATCCAGCGGGAAGCGCTGAACCCAATTGAAGAGGCAGAGGCCTATCAGACCTTAACCGGCCAGTTCGGTCTCTCCCAGGAGGACCTTTCCAACCGTGTCGGCAAGGACCGGTCAACGATCGCGAACTCGCTACGTCTGCTTAAACTGCCGGGGCCGGTCAAGAATGCCCTAATTGGAAAAAAAATAACCAGTGGTCATGCAAGGCCATTGCTGGGGATTGATTCTCCAAAAGAACAGTTGAAAATTCTGGAGACCATTTTAAAGAATGCGCTCAGCGTCCGGGATACCGAACGCCTGCTGCAAAATTTAAAAAAGACGGNGCCGGAAAAGAAAAAAATGAAAAANGACCCCTATGTCGTGGATGTNGAGCGAAATCTCTCCAAGATCATGATGACCAGGGTGCAAATTTATTTGAATCAGAAGAAAGCCGGTCGGATCGAGATTCTTTTTAATTCGGCCGAAGATTTAGACCGATTGATCAAAGTCCTGATGGATGAATGATCCCCGTTAGTTATCAACAGATGTTGATAGGGCTGTTTATAAAGGTGTAAAAATTGGACATTCTCTGGGATAAAAGTATTAATATTATTCAGAATAAAATAAGTCAGCAGAATTTTGACACCTGGATTCGGCCGATTACAGTGAATCTGTTGGAAGGCAATCAGATCTATCTTTCCGTACCCAATAAATTCTTCAAAGACTGGCTGATGGAAAATTACCGCCCGATCATAGCCGGGGCCCTGTCTTCTGTTGCCGGCGTTGAACTCGTCGTCAACTTCACGATCAGTGAAGACGGAGGTTCTTCGGTGCTGCAGGGGAAGCTTCCGGACAAGTCAACAACGGCAGCCACCAAGAAGCCTGTGCGTATCAAACTTCATGCTTCTCTCAACCAGGGCTATAATTTTGAAAGATTCGTCGTCGGAGCAAGCAATCAATTTGCCCACGCCGCAGCTGTTTCTGTGGCGGAACAGCCGGCAAAAAATTACAATCCCCTGTTTATTTACGGCGGTGTGGGCCTGGGTAAGACGCATCTTCTGAACGCCATCGGGCTTCGCGCTTTGTCTCTGTATGAACATATGAATGTTGTCTATGTCTCTGCGGAAGAATTTCTAAATGAACTGGTGAACTCGATTCGCTACGATAAAATGCCGAAGTTTCGAGATAAATACAGGAATATTGATTATCTTCTAATGGATGACATTCAGTTTATTGCCGGTAAGGGGAAAACCGAGGAGGAGTTCTTTCATACCTTCAACACCCTCCATGATTCCGGAAAACAGATTGTCGTCACCAGTGACAAATTTCCAAAGGATATCCCGAATCTGGAGGGTCGGTTACGGTCAAGGTTTGAATGGGGGCTGATCGCCGATATCCAGGCACCGGATATCGAAACCAGAATCGCCATCGTTGAAAAAAAAGCCCATGAAAATAAGATTGTATTGCCGAAAAATGTCACTCACTACGTTGCATCGCATGCACAGTCCAATATTCGTGAGCTGGAAGGATTTCTGATTCGCATTGCCGCCTATTCCTCTCTGCGTGAAAGGGAAATCGACCTGGATCTGGCAAAAGAAGTGTTGAGAAAAATCATTAAACAATTAGAAAAAGACGATATTACCATCGATGATATTGTCAAGGCTGTTTCAATAAAAACAGGTGTAAAGATCTCCGACATTAAATCTCCGAAAAAAAATAAGAATATTGTTCTTNCACGACAGATTGTCATGTANCTGGCCAGAAAGCTGACCGACGCATCTTTTCCCGATATTGGCGAAAAAATCGGGGGACGGGATCATTCAACTGTTATTTANNCCAANAACAAAATGAAGCGGATTTTAGAAACGGATGTAAAGATCAAGGACCTGGTNGAAGAAATNGAAGATTTTTTAAAACACCAGCACTAACATTTCATGAACAGTTGTTGTCAACAGCGTAATGGGATTTACACATTCAATATCACAGAAATTATCGTTCATGAACAGACATCAACAAGATCTACTAGTAATTCTATTTTATTTAATAATAAGGAAATATTAAAAACAAGTTAATGAAAGGACGGGGAACCTTATGGAATTTAACATTGGGAGAGATACATTTTTAGACGGTATTCAGAAAACTTTGGGCATTGTGGAAAAAAAGACCACCATGCCGATTTTGAACAATGTTTTGATCAGGGCCTCACAGACAGGGATTAAAATTGTTGCCACAGACAGGGAAATCGGTCTGGTGGCAGACTATGAAGCCCAGGTTGTCCAAGAGGGGGAAGTGACCATCTCTGCCAGAAAAATATATGAAATGATTAGGGAAATACAGGGTGATACGATCCACTTTCAAAGAAATGATCAATATGTCGTCACGTTGACCGCAAAGAAAGCCATTTATAAAATTCCCGGGATCGCGGCAGATGAATTTCCGGCTGTTGTCGTCAGCGAAGACGTCAATTTTTACAAGATGCGCGGGCAGATGTTGAAGGATATGATTCTGAAGACCGCTTTTTCCATGTCCAATGATGAAATCAGGAAAAATCTCAACGGTGTGTTTTTTGACTCGGAAGCCGAAAAACCAGGTGTTTTGAAGGCGGTCGCGACAGATGGTCATCGGCTGGCGCTGGTGAGTGTTTATTCGGGAGATAAGGACTTTCTNAAACTTGAAAAGGGCATCATTATCCCCAGAAAAGGCGTTTTCGAAATCAGAAAGCTTTTAGAAGGTGAAGCGGGCGATATATCGATCGGTGTACAGCAGGGGATGTGTGTTATCAAGACGGGCCATACGATGCTGAAAGTAAGTTTAATTGATGCTGAATATCCCGATTACCGNCGGGTCATTCCCANTGAAAAAGGGGTTGTTGTCCAGTTTGAAAAGGATACGGTCTTACATGCCCTGCGACGGATGAGCGTTATTTCCAGCGAGCGATACAGCGGGGTGATCGTTCATATGCAGGAAGGTAAAATGATTCTGAATTCGACCAACCCGGATGTGGGTGAAGCGAATGATGAAATTGAGGTCATCTATTCTGGCAGCGAGATTCAGGTAGGGTACAATGTGAATTATATCATTGATGCCATTGAAGTGATCGAAGAAAAAAATGTGATTTTTGAAATAGGAAGCGGCATGAAACCGGGGGTGATACGATCTGTCGATAATGATAAGCATTTTTGTATTATTATGCCGTTACGGATTTAGTGATTTTGGTTCGATAACAGGCAAATGAAAAGCGTCAGGGAAGAAGAAAAGCAATGATGAGTGAAATGGACTTAAAACAAGTGAAAGAAAACGGTCAGGCTTATAGCGCTGACAGTATCCGGGTTCTGGAGGGCCTGGAGGCGGTTCGGACAAGGCCGGCCATGTATATCGGAAGTACGGGCAAAGAAGGCCTCCATCACTTGGTCTACGAGGTGGTGGATAACAGCATCGATGAGGCCTCCGCGGGATTTTGCGATAATATTGCCGTAAGGATTCGTGTCGATAACAGTATTGTGGTTGATGACAATGGGCGCGGTATTCCCGTGGAGATTCATAAAACGGAAGGGGTATCGGCAGCGGAAGTGGTTTTGACGAAGCTTCACGCCGGCGCCAAATTTTCCAATGAAAGCTATAAAATATCCGGTGGACTTCACGGTGTGGGCGTTTCCGTGGTAAATGCCCTCTCCGGTACGCTGGAATTGGAAGTGCGCCGGGACGGCAATGTGTACACCCAGTCCTACATGAATGGTGTACCCACNGCGCCGCTCGAGCAGATCGGAAAGACAAAAGGCAGGGGAACGAAGATCACCTTCAAACCCAATGAGGAGATTTTTGAAGAAACNGATTACAGTTTTGATATTCTTTCGAACCGCCTGCGAGAGCTGGCATTTTTAAATCCGGGGGTGAAAATCACCCTCACGGATGAAAGAACGGATAAAAAAAGCGAGTTTTTCTACAAGGGGGGAATCGTTTCCTTTGTAGAGTATTTGAACCGCAGCAAGAAGGTCCTGCACAAGGATCCCATTTATGTGGACGGGGCCAGGGAAGACTGTTATGTGGAGGTCGCCCTCCAGTATAACGATACCTATGCCGAGAATATCTTTTCCTTTGCCAACAGCATCAATACAACCGAGGGCGGCACCCATATGATCGGTTTCCGCTCTGCCCTGACCCGTGTTTTTAATAATTATGCCGTCAATAACAAGATTTTTAAAGACAGCAAGGAGTCCCTCAAGGGAGAGGATTTACGTGAGGGAATCACTTGTGTCATCAGTGTTAAGGTTAAGAGCCCCCAGTTTGAAGGACAGACAAAAACAAAACTGGGCAACAGCGAAGTGAAGGGGCTGGTGGAAGGGATCGTCTATGAGAAAATTGGAACCTATCTTGAGGAAAACCCCTCCATTGCCAAACAGTTGCTGAGCAAGGCCCTGGATGCGTCCCGGGCACGGGAGGCCGCCCGCCGGGCGCGTGAACTGACGCGGCGGAAAACCGCGCTGGAGGTGGGCGCTCTGCCCGGGAAACTGGCCGACTGCCAGGAACGGGATCCAGCCAGGAGTGAGATCTATCTGGTAGAAGGGGATTCTGCCGGTGGTTCCGCCAAGCAGGGGCGGGACCGGAAAAATCAGGCGATTCTCCCGCTGCGCGGAAAAGTTCTGAATGTGGAAAAGGCCCGCTTCGACAAGATGCTGCTGAATGAGGAAATCAAGGTCATTGTGACCGCCCTTGGAACCGGCATCGGCCAGGGCGATTTTGATATCAGCCGGTTGAGATACCAGAAAGTGATTATCATGACCGATGCCGATGTGGATGGTTCCCATATCCGGACCCTGCTTTTGACCTTCTTTTTCCGCCAGATGCGGGAACTGGTGGAACGGGGATATCTCTTTATTGCCCAGCCGCCGCTCTTTAAGGTCAGTGAACGGAAAAATGAGATCTATATCCACAATGAAGATGAAATGAAGGCCTATGTCCTGGAAAACGGTGTCAACAAGATTCAGATCTGCCTGGAAAACGGAACAACCATTACGGGGAACCGGCTCGCCGGTTATCTTAAAAAAATGATCCGGATCGAAAGCATCCTGAATAAATTTGAAAAAGAAGACAAGAACCGGGAAATTATCCGGATTCTGGCAGGAGATCCCGCGTTTACCGACGGCGATTTCAAAAGTGAAGAGGCCCTGACCCGGGTCGCAAAACGAACAGCCATGGCCGTAGGTCCTGTCAAGGATATGCATGACGAATCCAACACACAAACACTGGACTTTGCAGAAAAATCCATCGACTTTACCGTAGACATGGATCAGGAGCACGGTTTATATAAAATGGTCTTCACCATCCTGCAGGATGGCCGCCGTCTGACCACCTGTGTCGATAAAGATACGGTCCGGACGCC
>JGI20214J51650_10001831_pt1 | contig 13510 bp, 9 predicted proteins | sample WetSurMetagenome_FD_51650 | JGI IMG/M metagenome (IMG submission 51650) | reverse complement strand
TTCGCTTTATCGGAACCGAGGAGTGGAAGTCATGTTTCGGGCTTTTGAAATCCTCGGATCTCGGCACGCCGATATTGATTTCGTACTGACCGGGCGCCGGGAAGCCGGGCTATGCGTGCCCAAGGCCATCCGCCATCTCGGTTACCTTCCGGACCACATGATCCCTCTGTTCCTGAACAGTCTCGATGTCCTGGTGATTGTAAACAGGCTCTCCGATTTTGGAAACTTCAGCTACCCCGTGAAGCTCTATGAAGCGATGAGCTGCCATACCCCGGTCGTCGCAACGAAAACAGGACCCATTAGTTGGATTCTGGGAAATCGGGAACAGTTTCTTGCCGCCCCTGAAGATCCTTTGGATCTTGCAGCTAGGACTCGGGCGCTTTTGTCCCTTGGTCGGGCCGACTACGGATATGCAAGCACATGGGAGTACTCCTCAGAACTTTTTGAAAAAGCCCTCCTGTCGGGGACAGGCTGTTCTGATGAACAAAAGCCTTGATTTCCTTTCCTGGAGACCAAAGCATGAAGATACGACACGAAAATGATAACCTGGAGAATTACTCCAGAAGACGTCCAGAGGCTGTTTATGGCCGAGCTGAGCGTGAAACAAAAGCCAGAAAGATCCTGACGGTCCTTATGGATTTCCTGTCCGCGCCCCTGGATCAGCTCAGGGTTTTGGACCTGGGATGCTCCTCCGGTATCATCACCAATTTTCTTGGTCGGCACTTCAGGGCGGTCACCGGTTTGGACATTGACCGCGAAGCGCTCACCTTTGCAGCAAACACGAAAGTCCTGAATGCCAGTTTCATATGCGGGGATGCGTTGCTACTGCCTTTTCGAGGAGGAAGTTTCGATGCGGTGATTTGCGCCCATGTCTATGAGCACGTCCCTGATTCGGAAAGGCTCATGAATGAGATTTATCGTGTCCTCAAGAAAGAGGGGGTCTGCTTTTTTGCCGCCGGCAATAAACTGCGGCTCGTAGAGCCCCATTACCGGCTCCCAATGCTCTCCGTCCTGCCTCGGGCTTTGGCGGACAGGTACCTTAGATTTCTAAGCCTGGGAAGACATTATCAGGAAAAACACCTGACGTACTGGAAACTGAAGCAACTGGTCTCGCGTTTCTGCCTTACCGATTACACCTTCAAAATCATCCAAAACCCTGAAAAGTTCGCCGCCACAGACCTCTGCATCTCAGGATCCCCAAAGCAGAGGCTAGCTCTTTTTCTCTCACGAGTGGCTTATGGGTTGGTCCCGACCTACATCTTCATCCTCAAGAAGGTCAAGCCCTAGCGCTTGTCTCCCCTAAAGGAAAACCTTCGAGCAAATCCCTTTCAATGCCCCATCAGGACATCCCGATAGCGTCGGTAAATTCTGCGCCAGTCATAGGTCTCTATGACCAACGAGCGGACAGCCTCCCTGTCCAGATTTGTCTTCTCTATCCTATCTAGGAATTCTTCCGTGTTTCCTGCTTCAACGAGAAACCCGGTTCTTCCATCGAGCACCGCGTCTTTGAGGCCCTGCACATCGCTCGCGATGACCGGCAGTCCGATACATCCTGCCTCTATGGCTGCAATCCCGAACCCCTCGATATCCCCGTCCACATCCACATTGGGCATGATGAATAGGTCAGAAGCATGAAGCAGGTTGTTTCGAGCCCCTTCAGTCACCTTTCCGAGCAGAAATACTCGATCCTCCAGGTGACAGCGACTCACGACGGATGTAATCCGTTCAAACTCAGGCCCCTCTCCCACAATGAGATAGTAGTAGCGGTCGTCAAGGCGGGGCATGACTTCCTGAACAAACCATGCCACGCCTTTGCGGGGCACCAGCCTTCCCACGGTCAAGAGAATCCTTTTCCCCTCCAGAGACAGGCCCAATCTCTCTGCCGCTTCCGCACGGCACCTCTGCCTTGTTTGGGAGACCCGAAGATCAGCCGGATCAATTCCATTGGGGATGACATAGATCTTTTCGGCGGGTATGCCGCGATCCAGACATTTTTCCTGAGTGTGCCGGCTCACACAAATGATTTTATCAAGTCGCGCCACACATCGTGGGATAAGGCTTTGGTAAAGGCGGTTCCTGAAAGTGATATCCAGGCCATGAATGGTCACAGACACCACAGCAGGGCCAAAGGCTTTGATAAAAACGCCTATAACAGAAAGGAAACCGTCGCAGAGATGGATTCGGCTGATTGGCTCACTCTTAATCAAATATAAGGCTTTCAGCAATGCATATGGCATGAACCATAACAGATGCCTTCTGGGTTTGCTCAGGACAATCCTGTTCACTCTATGTTGCTCGCCGAAATATTTGATCAGGTTGTAGCTGTATGCTTCGAGGCCGCCGATTTGAGGGGGATAGTTTCGACTGATGAACAAGATCTCGGGTGTCAAGTCCTACTTTCCTTCGCTTCGCTCGAAGCGCATCTGGCAGATCTGCTCCGACACCAAGCCCATCATGAATACGATGATCGAAGTGGTGAAAAGCAGGGCGCTCATGTTCGTAAAGCGACCCCAGACCGCATACGTGTAAAGATAGTAGAAAAACCCAGTGCAAAAAAGAAAAGCGCTCACAGGAAGGAAGATTCTCAGAGGAGAATAGAGAGCACATATCTTGATGATGATCATGAAGAACCTGACCCCGTCGTTCAACAGCTTGACCTTGCTCTTTCCAGCGCTCCGTTTATTGGATTGGATGGGGACATACTTGACGCTCCTTCCACTCCTCAAGACTGCCAACGTCATGGTGGTGGGATAGGAGTAGGTGTTGGGCAGGAGATAGAGGAAAGAGCGCGCGATCTCTGCTTTGACCGCACGAAATCCCGAAGTGAGATCCTGGATTGGGAACTTCGCCACATAGGAGGCAAACCTGTTATAGATTCCGTTCCCGAGCGCCCGCCACGGAGAGGCTTGATGTCCTCTGGGTCTTGCACCCACGACCATGTCATAGTCCGGGAAAAGGTCCAGCATTTTCCCAATGTCCTTTGGATCATGCTGTCCGTCTCCATCCATGAACACGAGGATCTGTCCTGAAGCGATTCTTATCCCGCTCTTAATGGCAGCACCGTTCCCTAGGTTGTGGGGATGACTGTAAACAATAGCCCCGGAAGTCCTGGCTGCTGAGGCAGTTTCATCGGTTGAGCCATCGTTCACCACGATAATTTCAAAGTCAGGGTACAAAACGGCAATTTGCCGAATGACAAGCCCAAGGTTTTCGGCTTCGTTGAAGGCCGGAATGATCACGGAAACATTCTTCTTGTTGTTCATCGCCCCCCCCATGACCGACAGTCCTTTTTGCGCCCACAGAAGTTATCTGGCGCCTACAATTTATATATAATATTATGACATTTTAATCAAGTGTTGGCTTCTTTTATGCTAAAAATGCTAAATCCGTCTTCATGAAACACTCTTTCGGTATGACTCTTGAAGAAATTAAGCAAGACCTCTTTTTCCTCTCCGGTGAAATTGTAATCGAGCCATTTGCTGAAGATCCGGTCATGAATCAACAAATGAGTAATCCTCTCCGCCTTCAAGCCGCGCATGATGCGAGCAGGTGCGCTGGCCCCTTTGATGAGCCGAGACAAGATCTCCTCTCCATAGAGGTACGTTCTGTCCAGGTAGTAACCCCGATTTCCTAGGAAGATGAGAGAAACCTTGGCATCCTCCGGAAGATGTTCATTGATATACTGCACCGCTCCATACTCAGGATTGAACCTCGCGATGTAGTTGTGACGAGTCATTTTTCCACCGATATAACTAAAGGGATCGACAAGGGAGAATTGACTCACGAGATATTGGAAGTTAAAGCTCATAAAGAAAACAAGGCCCAGCCCCAGAGAAACCATGCTCCACCGGGCGGCGTTTGCGCTGGAGTCCTGAATTCGGCTGAAAATGCTTTTCAAACCGAAGACAGAGAGGAGAGTGAGAGGCGGTATGATGGGTGCGATGTACCGCATTCTCAAATCCGTGCTGAAAAAGGCAAAAGCAAAATACAGGAGGGAAAAAGCAAGTAAGATTTTCTTCTCACGCCTGACACTCAAGGAATCCTGTTTTGAGCGAAAAAAGGCGAGAAAAGAAAGCAGAAGGAGAAGAGGATTCAACCTGCCGTCAAAATACTGCGGGTCCCCGTCTTTGCCCTGAAAAAAAATGCGCAACGGCAACAGGCCGATCTGCCAGCCCCGCTCTCCATAGATCACTTCTCTGTAAGCGAAAATGCTTCGGCCTCCGCGTTTTTCCTCTTCTTCTGGTGTTCCTTGGGGTATCGCCTCAGCCCGTGCATTGAACCAGTTATTGTAAAGTGGATAGATAGGATTTTTTGTCCAATGATAGTTCCTGACCATCCAGGGAGAAAAAACAAGGAGCGAGATGACCAAGAAAATAAAACCCTGTGCTATCGGCTTCAGGATCCCTGCCTTTCTGCCCACCCCTGTCCTCACATAGAGTAATGGCACAATAAGCGTTAAAAGAAACAGCGTAATAAGTCCATTGTACTTGGTTCCTAACGCCAACCCGCAGAACACGGCCGCGATGACGAGGAACTTGATCTTGAATCCGCTGTCCGCCCATTCCATAAGAAAAACCAGGGCTGCCGTTGAGAAAAAGATCATGCCGAGGTCAATGTAGGCCGTAATGGAGAGCTTAACGATCAGGGGGATGGACAGGAAAAAGAGGACCCCGAAAAGAGCATAGGTCCGATCGGTTCTCTTCTTTAAGTACCGGAAAATGAGCCAGGCGGTCAGAAGAGCAAAGCTGAAGTGTATGAATTTGGGGAGGATGTCGTTACCGAAATAGAGGGGAATGAGGTAGAGCAGGTCCAGGTTCATCGGATAGTAGGAGAAAGGCATGAACGGAATCTCAATCATCCCTCCGTGCTTGAGGTAAAGCTTAGGCACAGCCAGGTGATGAACGAGTTCGTCTTTGTTCACAGGCGGAACCAGGGAGAGCAGGACAATGGAGCAAATGACGATAAGTATAAGCCCCCCCAGCAAGACCGGAAGACGCCAAGATCTGTGATCAGACACGGTTTCTTGCATATCACCCTTTCCGAACAGCCCTACCCCCCCTATCTTCTACTGGAACCTGCGAGAAGTTTTCAACCTTTGCCTCCATACCTCCGAAGATAGGACTGCGCCGCCTTATTCTTTGGATTGATCTTCAAGGCGGCTTCAAAGTACCAGAGCGATTCTGGAATCCTTCCGAAATTGCCAAAGGCAAAGCCGGTCAGCATCAGTGTCTGATCATACCCTTGAGCCACCCTGTCCATTTTTCTCACCCAGCTGAGGCCTTCCTCTCTCTCACCCCGGCTCTTGTGGTAGAGGGCCCGGCGATGATAGTACTCAGTGACAAGAATCTTCTCTAAAGGAGCGCAAACTCTCCGAATTTCATCCTCTGTGAAATCCCTCCATTCCACCTCTTTCAACGCGTCGTCTTCCGCAGAAATCTTGAAAACGAGGCCCGCAGGCCAGCAGTGCACAGGCGGTTGGGTATGAATATAATGCGTAGTGTAGAGCAATCCTTTGTTCACGAGACGACCCAGTGTCTCCTGATCCCCCAGCCCGAGCCGAGGGTTCAACAGCACGATATCCGGCCGGTAACCCTCCACCAAGTGGTAATAGAGGATGGGGAAAAGGTGGTTGTCTCCCTCGGCGTAAAGAGCGGCTCCGGTCGGCAGATGAGTCAGAAGCTGATCCACATAACTTTTCAACAAGGTATTCTGGGAACGATCATTCCTTTCGAATTGAAGACCAAGGGAGAGAGCGGGGATCAGCGCGAGCAAACCCACGAGGAAAGTAAAGGCCCTGCGGGAACACAACGTCAAAACCCAGGTAATGATTACCGCGCAGGAGAAATAGAGGCCAATGTAGCCGGGCACTGAATAGCGCTTCAAGAAAAACAGGTCCAGATGGGAACCATGAAGGCCGAGAAGAAACTCATTCAAAAAGAACAGGGCGATTCCCAGCAAGACCAGATGGAAGGCCCCGTCAGGGCTCCGGCTCACTCCTTCTGTCTTTTTCCTCTTCTGAATGAAGATCCCAGCGGCGAGCACCAGGGCGAGGAGCGGCAGGAGGGGGGTAGACTCCGAGACAAAAGAACGGGTATGAAAAAAGACAACTTCCAGAAGATCCCCTGCGTCGGCCACGTATGTACTCATGACATAGTCTTTTCTTAAGATATATCGAAGGAAGCGGTCGACAGAATCAGGGTTTCCCCAGTTGATGACAGGATCAGATGCGGCCCGGAGCGGGATATAGAGATAGAAGCAAAGTCCAGGCAAAAGCCACAGGGTCCAGCCAAGCGCCTGTTTTGCCGAAATCTCCCTGCGCATCATCGATGAGAGAAGAGTCCATGCCAGCAGGGCGAGAAGCACCAAAGACAAGATGTGGTTGGCCAGGGCAAGGCCGGTCACCAGACAAACGTATTTCAGAAGCCGCGTCTGTTTTTCAACGACCACCCTGCCCATCAGCGTCAACCACAGGATCACGAGGAAATAGTGCGGCACGCAAGACGAGGCGGCCACACTCTCGAACCAAAAGGTCTGGGAGTAGGCCAGGGTCAGAGAAAGGCACAGAGACAAGAGGCCGGCTCTGCCTCCGGAGGCTCCCCAGTGGAGAGAGAGGCGAAAAACCCATTGTGCCAGGATGCCGACGGCCACGGCACTGAGAATGGCGTTCAGGAGGTTCATTCTCCAGGCCATCGTGCCGAAGGGAAAAACCGATTCCCAGAATTTCATCAAAAGAAGGTAGAGGGGCGTCCCTGTGGGATGACTGATGCCCATAAAGTGGGCTGCTGCGATTTGCTCGCCTGCGTCCGCAACCTGCAAGGTAGGAGCCAATGTCAACCAGTAGATCGCAAAGGCAAGAAGCCCTGAAAGGCATGCCCAACCCTTTTGGAGATGGGTCTTCGTGATGCAGATGGCAATGCCTCTCTTTTTCGGGCTCAAGTTGTCAGGCATCCTTGTTTCAAACCACTCCTTGAGAAGACTTACTCCTTTCGGTCAGGCCGAAGCCTGTGGGCGACGTTGATGCGGATCAACTCCCTCAGGCGATGGTTGATCGCGTCGAGAATGATACCTATGGCCACGCAGATGACGGAAATAATCATGATCCCCGAAGCCAGGATTGCAGAGGGGAAACGTTCAATTCTTCCGGTTTCCCAATACTCCGCCACCGGGATGCTTCCGATGAGCAAACCCGCACACCCCAGGATGGCGCCGAGGATGAAGAAGAACAGCAAGGGCCGGTAGGCCTTGAAAATGTCGAAAACGGTCAAGATGGTCTTCATCCCGTCCGAGAAAGTCTTCAGCTTCGAGCTCGACCCCTCCGGGCGCTTTCTGTAAGGGACAGGGACCTCAGTAATGATGAAGTCATAGTGCAGAGCCTGAAGTGTCATTTCGGTTTCCACCTCAAAACCCCTGGACACGATCGGCACTTTTCTGACGAAGTCCCGGCTGAACGCACGGTACCCGGACATGATGTCCTTCAACTCGCACTTGAAGATGAGATTCACCAAGCCGACGACGAGTTTGTTCCCCATCAGGTGAAAGGGCCGGAAGGACTGCTCTCCGTAGGCCTCCAGCCGATTGCCGACGACCATATCCGCTCGCTCATCCATGATGGGCCGCAGCAGTTGGTGAACCTTCTCCGCCGGGTAGGTATCGTCTCCATCAACCAGGACGTACAGATCCGCCTCCACATCCTCAAACATAGAGGCGACCACAAAGCCTTTCCCTTGCCGCTTCTCCCGACAAACCCTAGCCCCGGCCGCTCCAGCGATGAGGGCCGTTCGATCCGATGAGTTGTTGTCGTACACATAGACGGCCGCTTCAGGCAGCTCTTTCCGGAAATCCTGAATGACCTTTGCGACGGTCTGCTCTTCGTTGAGGCAAGGGATCAGCACGGCGATCTTTTTGCTTTTCAAGCGCTCTTGGAAGGACGAGAGGGAGTTTTCGGAAGGCAATTGAGCAGTGATGTCGGCGCCTGTCATGTCAGGAATTCATCTTCCTTTTGTCCGAAATTCCTTGAAAAGGGGACCTGGGCGTTCTTGAACTGGCGTTTATTATAACAGTCTCAGCGCCTTTTTGCACCTCCTCTTTAGCGCAGCGCCTCTTCCGAGGGAAAACCCTCAAACGTTGGTCGTAACACACTAGAATTTCAAAGATATTGACTTGATGACGTTTTCATACTATTCGTTCGCTGGGGGGCTAAGATCCAGCCTGCATCTTGGCTCTACCGATGGGTTCACCTGTTGTCAGGAGGCGCGAGGAAAAAAGGCAACAATGAGACTAGACCGCCTGATCAATCATGCCCGCTTCGCTGTATCGGCCCTTCTGGTGCTTCTCTTTTTTCATCCTGTGCTTTTCTCCCACAACACGTTCTTTCTTCGGGATATTCATCGATGGTTTTATCCTGGAAAGCACTTCCTCGCCCGATCCCTGCAGGAGGGGATTATTCCCTACTGGTGCCCGAATTACTTTTGCGGCGCTCCATTCCTCAGCGACCTTCAGTCCGGAGTCTTCTACCCTCCTTGCCTGATCTTCGCCCTCTTGCCCTTTCCTTGGTCCTTCAATCTGTACGTCTGCCTGCATTTCCTTCTAGGGTTTCTGTTCTGTTACGGTCTTCTGAAGAGCATCGGCCTCTCTTCTAAAACCGCCCTGCTCATCAGCGTCTCCTTTTGTTACGGAAGTTTCGTCATCGCATCGGTCAACACGCTGAACAATTTATCCGCGGCGATCTGGCTCCCTGCGGTCTTGTGGGCTTTCCATGAAGCCAGAGTGAAAAACAAGCGATCTGCGCATGGATGGACTATCCTTTCTCTGACCCTGTGCCTTCTGGGCGGAGAGCCCCAGATCTTTCTTTTCACCGTTATCCTGCTCGCGCTATTTGCCTTTTTTCTTCCGCACCGCGAACAGGGGCTTGATCTGGGCTTCGGCATCCAGAGTCTGGGAATCATCGTTTTGTTTGTCCTGACTGCACTATTGGTGGCAGCAGCACAAATAGGCCCTGCTTTAGCGGATTACACGCTTTCCGTACGCACCGAAGGATTCACGTTCCAGGAGGCGGCCAGATTTTCTCTTCAGCCTTCCATGCTGAAACACCTGCTCCTGCCTTTGGTCTTTCCATCGCACTTTGAAACAGACCCGGCTTTTCTCACTCGTTTTTTTCCCAGCTCATCGGGCACCCCCTGGCTTCTCACCCTTTACCCCGGAGCGATCATTCTCCCTTTGGCTGTCCTGAGCCTTTTCTCCAGTTTCCGGAAGAGTGTCCTCCCTTGGCTTATGGTCTTCATCGTCAGCATCGCCTTGGCTCTTGGAGAAAACGCCCCCTTCTTTCGAGTCTTTCACCATGGCTTTCCCGCTTTCCGTTTTCCAGAGAAGTTCATCTTCCCTGCAGCTTTCAGCCTTATCTTCGTTGCGGCTCACGGTTTTGAAGACCTCCTGTCTCGTCTCGAAAAAAAGAGGAGGTGCGCGGCTTTTCTCTTTATCGGCCTTTTTGTTTTCCTTGTCCTTGACCTGTTCTGGGCGCACCGCAACCTCAATCCGGTGCGCGAATCGGCTCTCTATGAGACTTACGATCCTCACCTCCAGACCATTCTCGATGATCCGTCCCACTTCAGGGTCTATATGGATCCTGACGGGATTGCTCTCAGAGGTACGGCCGCCACCCTTCTTGAACACCACAGGCAATGGCAGGGGGTCCTGATGCCGAACCTCGGAATCCTTTATCACCTCAACCATGTGGACGGAATCACGGGATTGGAACTCCGATACCAGTACCTTATCACGCAAATGCTGGAAAGACCGTGGTCTCAAAAAATTCGTTTCTTGAAACTGGCCAACGTAAAATATATTGTCAGCCGTGAGAACTTGGAGGAGCACAAAGATCTCGTCGATGAGGTGGAAAGGATTAACCCCCTTGTTCTGAAGGTCAAGACGCCTTTGCCCAGGGCCTGGGTGGTCGGCCAACTGCTTCCCATTAAGAGAGGATCGGTCGAGGAGTTGCTGGAGCCTACTTTCAATCCCTCCTTCCAGGTCATTGCCGGGGGCAGCATCCCGAAGTTATCTCAAGCCGACTTCTTCAAGGAGGTCGATTCGTTGCGCTATGAAAAGGACGGCCGGATACGGATCAGGGTCACCTCTGACCGACCCGGCGTCCTGGTGCTTTCAGAATCCTCTTATCCCGGCTGGCGTGTTTCCGTGAACGGAGAAAACAAGGAATGTCTGTGGCTCAATCTGCTGTTTCAGGGGGTGGAACTCTCCTCAGGGCAAAATGAAGTCATTTTCGAGTTCCGCCCCGAGCATTTTCCTATCTTTGTATCCGTTTCTCTTGTCAGCCTGTGCATCGTCTGGATCGTTTTTTTTGCTTCTTTCTTTTTCAGGAAGAAAATCCGGCATTGAACTCTAGGGTAAGGAGTCCTATGAAACTCTCCGTGATTATTCCCTGCTACAATGAGAAAGATCTTCTCCCCGAGTTGATCGCACTGGTAAAGAGAGCTCCTGTGGAAGACAAGGAGATTATTCTGGTGGATGACGGCTCAACTGACGGAACCATGGAAATGATTAAAGCCGGACTTGAAAAGGCAGTGGACAAAGCCGTCTACCACGGGTGGAATCAGGGTAAAGGAGCCGCGATCCGATCCGGACTGGAGCATGCCACCGGGGACATGGTTATCATTCAGGATGCTGACCTCGAGTACGATCCCAATGAGTACCCCAAGCTCATCGCCCCCATTGTCCAGGGAAAGGCCGATGTGGTCTATGGCTCCCGATTCTCGGGAGAAGGCCCCCACAGGGTGCACCTCTTTTGGCACTATGTGGGCAACCGCCTTCTCACTCTTCTTTCCAATATGTTCAGCAATCTGAACCTCACTGACATGGAAACATGTTACAAGGTGTTCAGAGCGGAGATCATCAGGAGCCTCGAGATCGAAGAAAATGGTTTCGGTATTGAACCGGAAATCACTGTTAAGGTGGGGAAGAAAAGGTGCCGGGTGTACGAAGTAGGGATATCCTACTACGGCCGGTCGTACAGTGAAGGCAAGAAGATCACCTGGAAGGACGGTTTCAAAGCTGTTTCTGTGATTCTGAAATACGGCCTTTTCCGCTAACCGGGCCCCTGAACTTACTTCGGGTTTCCCATGACTTTAGCCGCCTATTCGAAGAAGATTTTTCAAGCTCGTAAGGTTCAAACCCTTCTCCTTTTCCTTCTCTTTTCGGCGCCCATCCTGTTCACGCTTCCTGACTATGGAATCACCCACGATGAGCCCATCTACATGGAGGCCTCACGGAGTATCCGACAATGGCTTTCTCTTGACCTGCGAAGCATGTTCACCCGGGAGTCCATCGAAGAACATTGGAAAACAGACCCTGCCCGAAATGTTCATCCTTCCGGTGTCAAGTGGCTCTACCTCATCGCTCAAGGCACCGTGTTTTGGGAAAAAGACCCTTACTTTCAGAACCGGCTGTTCTACATTTTTGTTTTTGCCTGCAGCCTGGCTCTGTTCCTGCAATGGAACTTCGGCCCTTCCCTCGCCAGGAGCGCACTCACCGTGTTGCTTCTTCTGAGCATTCCCCGCTTTTTCGCTCATGCTCACTTTGCTGCGACCGATATGCCGATGACCGCTTTTCTGATGCTCTTCGTCTTGGCCGCAAGTAAAGGCATGGATCAAGGGAACCCCTGGCTCGCAGGGATGCTTCTCGGGTTTCTTGTCAGCATCAAGGCGACCTCTGTGCTTCTTGCTCTTCCTCTTCTCATCCTTTTTCTCATCCTGCACAGGTCCCAGGCCAAAAAGGCGCTGCGGACTACTTCGCTGTTGGCATTGGCCGCAGGCCTCACCTTTTATGTGCTCAATCCGGACTGGTGGTTCTCACCCCTGTCAAGAAGCGTAGAGTTTATCACCCAGACCGTGACCCGAAAGGACTGGACACCCTTCAGCGTCTACTTCCAAGGGACTTTCTATCTTTACAGAGGTCCGTTCACCTACCCCTTTGTCATGTTTTTCATTACCACACCCCTGCTCCACGTCTTGTTTCTTCTGGTCGGCCTTGAATGCCTTTTCCATGACAAAACAGCCAGGACCGATCACCGGAGGATCATAGGGATCGTTGGCTTTTTCACGCCTTTTCTCCTTCTCGCCCTCCCTCTGAGCCCGACCAATGATGGGATCCGCTATCTGCTCCCCGCCTTTCCCTTTGCGGCGTGTTGGATGACGACAGGGCTTCTGCGGTTGTGGAATTTCATCGTGCGCTCGCCAGGGAAATCGCCTGCAGCCGTTGCGTTTCGGATAGGTTTCGCAGGAGGCTCTCTAGCTCTCTTTGCTTTGGACGTTCACAACCCAGCAAGGCAACCCCCTTATGAGCTCTCTTACTACAACAGCTCCGTGGGAGGCTTGGCTGGTGCACATCAAAGGGGTTACGAAACAACCTACTGGGGGGAGATCCTCAATGACGCTGCTCTGCAGAAACTGGATTCTCTGACTTCGGGATCAAGGGTCTATTTCCCTGTCCTGCCGACGGATCTTTTTTTCGTGCACATGACCGAGGCAGGAAAAATCAGGTTCATTCCAACCGTCGAACCTGCAAATGCGGAGTTTACGTTCATTTTCGGGAGGCCCTATGTGAGCTACTGGGAAAAGCTTACCCGGTCCGCTCTCAAGAAGGAAGGCAAAACCATCTTGCCCGTGTGGGAAATCTCTATTGACACGGTGCCCCTTTTGCGGCTGCACAGAATCCAGTCCATTGTCCGCTGAAGTGAGCTTTGCGTGCGGATTGGGAGATGGAGGCCAGAGGTCAGAGAAAAAAACCGTACGGTGGGGACTCCCTGATCGACTGTACCGACAATAAAAGGTATGGTTGGGAAAAAGGAGGCTGAAATAAACCCATTGACACAAACGCTCTCTTTAGCCAAGAAAATCTATTCGGTCGAAAGGCTCTACTCTCCTTGTTCTTAAGTCAAGTAAAGAAAGCCATCCTGGATCAGCTTGAAAGGCACAGTTACGCCCGGGTGATTTTTGCTTTTTGTATTGTCTTATTGTTGAATCTGTCCGTAATTGCGGAGCCCCCGGTTTGGGACACCGCAGCCAGCATTTTCCCGGCAGCTATCTATCTCTCCAACCACAACTTTGACTTTCTTAAACTCTTCCAGGAGCCCGGATACGCCTCGGGCGGGCCAAATGTCCATGGACTCAGTGTCATGACCTTGGTCACGGCCATCCTATTTAAAATCACTGGTGGCGGGACGGCTGCCCTCGTTTCATTGCACTTGATCCATTTCTCAATGGCCTCCTTAGCCCTCGTATCGTTTTTCGATCTCACGTCAACGGCGCTGGGCAGGATGAATTCTCTTTTGCTTTGTTTAGCCATTCTCATTCACCCTGTCGTTCTGACTCAAACGCGTTACATGTATCTGGAAATCCCGCTCCTTCTTTTCACGGTCAATGCGATCGGGTACTGGGTCAGGCAAGAATATGGAAAGGCCCTTGTCTTTATTCTGCTTGCTTCCATAACAAAAGAAACAGGC
>JGI20214J51650_10001830_pt1 | contig 13511 bp, 2 predicted proteins | sample WetSurMetagenome_FD_51650 | JGI IMG/M metagenome (IMG submission 51650) | reverse complement strand
ACTCATGGAATATGCAAGACAAGAGCAGGGTCGCGAAAAAGACTGGAACATCGACAACCTCAGCGAGCTTCGAAAATTTTCGGGTTCCCCGGAACAATTCTGGCCTACTTTTTTGGAGAACGCCGCCCGTTTGGCCGGAGCCGTGCTCGGTCTCCTAATGGTCAAAATGAAAGAGGGGGAGTCCTGGAAAGCCTTTGGATTTTGGCCGTCCAAGACCCCCGAGTTCAGCCGCAACCCGGCGCTTGCCGAAAAAATAGAAGCCGTCGCAGAGGCCTGTTCCGTAGCAGGCAGCGGCCAGGGAAAGACCGGAAAGATGCAAGGTCTCAAGGGTGAAGGGATCGTCCTGGGAGTGCGCCTGGAACTCGAGGAAGAAGGACGCTCCACGGCTGCAGTCCTTCTCCTGGACAGCCCGTCAGCACCCCGGATGGAAGAGGCNTTGACTCGCCTGAAACTGGTGGCCAACGCACCTGCCGTGTACCAGCTGAGGCGGCTTGTGCAGCAGGCAAAGCTGGACGTGGTGCAGTTTGCCGAGGCACTGGATTTCATGGTCCTCCTCAACGGGGAAAAGAAGTTCATGGCTGCGGCCATGACCTTCTGCAATGAACTGGCCTCGAGGTACCGCTGCGAAAGGGTGAGCCTGGGGTGGATCAAAGGCGAATATGTTCGGGTGCAGGCCATCAGCCACATGGAGCGGTTCGAGAAAAAGATGGACGCAGTTCAGGCTNTGGAAATGGCCATGGAAGAGGCTCTTGATCAGGATGAAGAGATCCTGCTCCCCAGACCCGAAGGAAAACACTTCGTCACCAGGGATCATGAAGCCTTTGCCAAAGAGTTCGGATCGCCCCATCTCCTTTCCATCCCTATCCGGCTGGATGACGCTGCGGTCGGCGTGGCCACATACGAGCGAACCAACGAACCCTTTACCGAAGCGGAAGTGCGGGGGCTGCGGATCCTGTGCGATCAGTCGGCGCGCAGGCTGGGCGATTTGAAACGCCATGACCGGTGGTTCGGCGCCCGCATGGCCTCAGCGGCCAAAGAGTCCCTGGCCAAGCTTCTTGGGGTAGAGCACACCTTTGCGAAGGCCGTGGGTCTCCTAATTTTCCTGGCTCTGGCGTTTCTTGTCTTCGGCCAGTGGACCTACCGAGTGGAAGCGCCCTTCATGCTGAAAACGGATGACCTGGCTTATCTTCCGGCCCCCTTTGACGGATACATCGACAAAGTCCACGTCAAGGTGGGAGACTTGGTGAAGGACGGCGATCCCCTTCTCTCCCTCGACATCCGTGAACTGCTTTTGGAAGAGTCCACTGCCGCTGCGAATCAGAACCGATATTTCCGGGAAGCTGAGAAGGCGCGGGCCCAGGGCGCCATTGCGGACATGGTGATCGCCACGGCCATGGAAGCTCAGGCCAAAGCACGGCTCAGTCTGGTCCGTTATCATCTCGATCACGCGGGCGTGAAGACGCCCTTCTCAGGGATCGTGGTGGAAGGAGAGCTCCACGAACTCCTGGGCGCACCGGTGAAAAAGGGAGACGTGCTTTTCAAAGTGGCTCGCCTCGAAAAAATGTATGCCGAGCTTAAGGTGGATGAACGGGACATTCACGAGATCGGGGCGGAGGCGACCGGCGAGATCTCTTTTGTGAGCAGGCCTGACCTGACCTTTCCCATCAAGCTGGAGCGCATTGACCCTGTGGCGGTCGTGGATAAGGAGAAGAACGTGTTTCTGGTGCGAGCCCTGTTCCCGGATCAGATCGGTCCCTGGTGGAGACCGGGCATGAGCGGGGTGGCCAAGGTCAACGTGGGGAAGCGGAACATTCTGTGGATCTTCACCCACCGCACCATCGATTTCCTGCGGCTGTATCTGTGGTGGTAGAGGACTGGATTTCACCACAGAGACACAGAGGGCACAGAGAAGAGTTTTTGTTAAAAAATAAAATCCCCTCCGTGTCCTCTGTGCCTCTGTGGTGAGTCAAGGTTGGAGCATGGCAAGAACAGGAAAAACCTTCAGTGAATCGTGGCACCGGGTGGCGAACCTGAAAGTCAGCCTCCGCCCGACGGTTCGGGTGCACCGCCAGTTCTTCCGGGGCGAGCGTTGGTATGTGCTCCACGATCCTTTCAACAACCAGTTCTTCCGCCTCCGGCCTGAAGCCCACGACTTTGTCATCCGCCTGGGACCGGATCGGACTGTGGAGCAGGTCTGGGAAGACTGCCTGAACCGGCATCCGGATGAAGCGCCGGGCCAGGAAGACGTGATCCAGCTTCTGACCCAGCTCTACTACGCCAACCTGCTCTACTTCGAGATGCCCCCGGACAGCGCGAAGCTCTTCGAACGGTACAAGAAGCGACGACAGAGAGAGATGCAGTCCAGGCTCCTGAGCATCATGTTCGCGCGCTTCCCCCTTCTGGACCCTGAGAATTTTCTGAAAAGGATCATGCCGCTCATCAAGGTCCTGATCAGCCCCTTTGGGGCGATCCTCTGGCTGGCAGTCGTCCTTAGCGCAGGCAAAGTGGTGGTCGACCATTTTGATGCGGCCTTTGATCAGTTCCAGGGCGTGCTGGCTCCGGAGAACCTGTTTCTCCTCTACACCGGCCTGGTGGTGATCAAGACGCTTCATGAATTCGGCCATGCCCTCGTGTGCAAACGCTACGGAGGCGAGGTGCACACCATGGGCATCATGCTCCTCGTGTTCACCCCGCTTCCCTACATGGATGCCACGTCGAGCTGGTCTTTCAAGAGCCGCTGGCACCGGGCTCTGGTCGGAGCGGCCGGCATGATCACCGAGCTTTTCGTGGCGGCCGTCGCTGTGTTCGTCTGGGCCTACACCAGCCCGGGAGCCCTGCACAGCCTGGCTTACAACATGATGGCCGTGGCCTCTGTGTCCACCGTGGTTTTCAACGGCAACCCGCTCCTGCGCTTTGACGGGTACTACATTCTCTCCGACTTGCTGGACATTCCCAATCTTTATCCCAGGTCCATGAGATACCTCCGTCACCTCGTAGAGCGCTATGCGTTCGGCTACAAGGACTCCGTGAGCCCGGCACAAGGTTTTAAAGAGTCGTTCTGGCTGTGCACTTTCGGAATACTGAGCGGGATCTACCGGTTTGTCGTGTTCTCTGGAGTGATTCTCTTTGTGGCGGACAAGTGGCTCCTCGCAGGGCTCTTGATGGCCCTCGTGTGCGTGATCTCATGGGGCATTGTCCCTGTTTACCGCCTTACCAACTATCTCTCCTCAAGCCCCCGTCTTGCGAGAACAAGAACCCGGGCTGTCGCCATCATTGCGGGAGCCTTTGCCGTGGTGGTCCTCCTGCTCGCCGTCATCCCATTTCCCAACCGCTTTCGCGCGCCCGGCGTGATGGAGGCCATTCAGTACGTCAAGGTCGTGAACGACGCGCCGGGATACNTGGAAAAGGTGCTCGCTCCACCGGGTGCAGAGGTCAGAGCCGGAGCCCCGCTCGTCACCCTGGCCAACAGGGAGCTGGAGCTCGAAACCGAAGCAGCCCTAGCCCAGCGCGAGGAGGCCATGGCTATGGTGCGAAAGGCGCGGCAAATGGAGAAAGCGGATTTGGAGCCGCTCCTCAAGCGATTGGAGACGGTGGAGACCAAGTTGAAGGACCTTTTGGTGCAAAAGGAATCCCTCACCGTGAAAGCCAGGGAATCAGGCCGATGGGTTGCGCCCAAAATTACCGAACTGCGAGGCTCATGGCTCCCCAGGGGAACCACGATCGGAGAGATCGTGAACCATGGGGCTTTCCGATTCTCGGCTGTGGTCAGTCAGGAAGAAGCCTCGGAGCTGTTTGCCGGCCACATCGAGAAGGCGGAGGTGCGTCTTTACGGGCAGAGCGGAAACAACCTGAACGTGAAGGACTACCAGATCATTCCCTTTCAGCATGAGAAGTTGCCCTCAGCAGCCCTTGGGTGGCTGGGAGGAGGAGAGGTCCGCATTTCCACCAAAGATCAATCCGGCCGGCAGGCTGCAGAACCCTTCTTTCAAATCTACGCCCACGTGATCCCTGCAGCCGAGGTGGTGCTGTTCCACGGAAGATCCGGCAAGCTGCGCTTCACGCTGGACTCCAAGCCTCTGGTGTTTCAGTGGGGACGAAAGTTTCTCCAACTCCTCCAGAAGAGGTACCAGATTTGATCCTGCCTGCAGAAGAATACCGCCGCACCCACATTATGGTCCCCGAGAAACTGCACCGGGGCCTGGACAGCGTGGTCTACGGACTGTTGGGCCGGTACCATCGCCGCGGAGCGCTCAGCCGATCTCTCAAGGAAGAGGCTGAGAGGATCCGTGAGGCGGCAAAAGCGTATCGTCATGACTCGGATCGGAGACTGCGGGAAAAGCTGGATAGCCTGCGCATCCGGTTTCGCCGGCAGGAACGGGGGTGCGAGAATTTCCTAGGCGAAGCGCTGTCACTCATGGTGGAGGCAGCGGAAAGAGCGGTGGGCCTCCGCCCCTACCCGGTGCAGGTCATGGGCGCTATGGCGCTCTATGACGGTTACCTTACGGAGATGGCCACCGGTGAAGGAAAAAGCCTCACCGCCTGTCTTCCTGCAGTGCTTGCCGCCTGGACCGGGCGGCCCTTTCATTTTGTCACGGTCAATGATTACCTCGCGGAGCGGGACGCGGTGGAGATGAAGCCCTTTTACACCTTTTGCGGGGTCACGGTGAGCAGTGTCCTGTCCCAGATGACGCCCAGGGAGCGGCGCCTCCATTATGAGCAAGAAGTGGTCTACACCACCTTGAAGGAGCTGGTGGCGGACTTCCTGCGCGACCGCCTGATCCTGGGACACCTGCATCATCCTTCACGCCGGCTGCTCAGGCAGGTGCTTCAGTCCAGGGTGCGGGAGCTGGACGGGGTTGTGTTGAGAGGCCTGGACACGGCGATCGTGGATGAGGCGGACAGCGTGCTTATTGACGAAGCCGTCACTCCCCTCATCATCTCCAGGGCGGAGGAGAACAAGCCCCTGATGGAGGCCTGTCGGAACGCCTACAGGATCGCCTGCACCCTTGAGTTTGGGACGGACTACCAGAAGGATCTCAAGTATCGGGAAATCAACCTGACCAGGCAGGGCGAGAAGAGAATTGAGGAGCAGGCGAGTCTGATGCCGGGGCTCTGGCGGGGTCCGTCGCGTCGTACAGAGCTCGTGCAGCAGGCTCTCACTGCAAGAGAGTTTTACTCCAGGGATAAGGAGTACGTGGTTCAGGACGGCAAGGTGACCATTGTGGATGAGTTCACAGGCCGGCTCATGCCGAACCGCACCTGGAGACACGGTCTTCACCAGGCGGTTGAAGCCAAGGAAGGCATGGAGGTGAACGACCCGAGCGAGACCCTGGCGAGACTCAGTTTCCAGCGCTTCTTCCGCTTCTTCAGAAAGCTGAGCGGTATGACCGGCACAGCCCAGGAAGCCACCAAGGAGTTCTGGCACATCTACAAGCTGCCGGTGTTGACTATTCCCACCAACAGGCCCTGCATCCGGGAGATGCTGCCTGATTCCTACTTCGCCGATGAAGAAAGCAAATGGAACGCCATCGTGGAAGAGATCGTGCGGTTCCATCAAACCGGCCGGCCCCTGCTGGTGGGAACCCGGAGCGTGAAGGCGAGCGAACGGCTTGCAGAGCGACTGACCGAAAAGGGGCTCCAGTTCAACCTCCTGAACGCGGTTCGACACAAAGAGGAAGCCCAGATTGTCGCTGCTGCGGGAGAAAGGGGAAGGATCACGATTGCCACGAACATGGCAGGCCGGGGCACGGACATCAAGCTGGGCCGGTCCGTGGCAGAAGTAGGCGGTCTTCGCGTCATGGCCACAGAGCGTCATGAATCAGGCCGCATTGACCGGCAGCTCTTTGGCCGGAGCGCGCGGCAGGGAGATCCCGGCGGCGCCCAGGCCTTCATGAGCGTGGACGATGAGCTGCTCCGGCGGTTTGTGCCTGCCCCGTTGCGAAACCGGCTGGCAACGGCCTTGAGAACACATGCGCCAGGCGCATCGCGACTGGGTCAAGCTGCGCTCTTCTATGCCCAGCGCGCTGCAGAGCGGCTTGCCTATCGCCAGCGCAGAAATGTTCTCCAGCAGGATACGTGGCTAGAGGAAGCGCTCTCCTTTTCAGGTCCTGGCGGGGAATTTTAGATATGCCGGATGCCGGTGCCTGTACTGGACCTCGATCCAGAACCCACCTGAATAACGAAAAGCTGTTTTGCGACTGATTATCGATGCATAAAAGAAAGTTAGAGGGAACTTAGAGCTAACTCTCTGCTACAGTTAAATATTTTCCTTGACTTCTGAAGAGGTTTCTGTGTAAACCTATCACTACGCCTTCTCCTGTTAACCTTGTTCGGGAGGCGAGAAATGAGAAGTCCTGGGAAAGCTATTTAAACACGCTCCTGCTAGAACGACCGCGGTTCTGTCAGGGGCGCTTTTTTTGAGTCATTCATTGAATCTTAAGAACGGGCGGAACGTTTCCCTGCCTGTACGCGTTTCCTTTAAGCTCTCTTCGACCCTCGTCGAGGAGAAAGGAGTTTGACCATGGGACTTGCCAGACAGCTCAAGAGATTAAGAAGAACCAGAGAGGTGACTGCATCCAGGAAGCGGCGCAAGGCGCTCATCGAACCGCTGGAGCAGCGCCTCCTTCTATCGGCTGACCTGAGCCAGGTCGAGGATGGTTTGCGGGGCGGTTTTTTTCATGACTTTCAGGAAGCATTGAACAGTTCTGTTCTTGATGAAGCCCTACCTCTCCTCGGAGATCAGCTTTCCTCTGAAGTGCCGGGCCAGTTCGCTGACGAGATCGGCGCAGCCCTGGAAGGCTTTACAGTCTCTCCAGGCGCGTCGGTCGCCGACGTCAAGGCGGCCCTGACTGACGCACTGGGTAGCCGGCTCAAGGCTGGAACGGGCATCCACGCGTTTTCCAGCGCAGACGGAGCTCTCACCGAATTCCAGCTCACTCTCGCAGGGACGGTCACGGACGTCCTGGACCTGGACCTGGCCCTCGGGGAAAACCCCTTGCTCCAGCCCCTCATCGGCATTCAGGATGCCGTGACTGTGACTGCGGACTGGGAGTTCCATTTCACCTTCGGCGTTCAGGAGACGGCCGGGGTTTCGGAATTCTNCGTGNACACCTCGACTGCCGATGAACTGAGCATCAGCGTCAGCGGTCGGCTGAAGGACGACTTTGCGGCTATCGGCAGGGTCGGGCTCTTCTCGGCGCTCTTCCAGGCGGATCAGGGGAGTGATTCACAACCCGCGCTCCCGTCCCTCCTCACCGCCGGCTACTCGCTCGATCTCCGGGACCCGGACAACCGGCTCACCCCCGCCGAGTATGGATCCCTGGGGCTGGCCGGCACCGTGACCGGAAGCGGGGAAGTCCACCTGGACCTGGATGCGGCCTTCATTCCCGATCTCGACGAGTGGTCCGACGGCGAGTTTGCGGGGGTTCCGGAGGCCGAGCGGCCTCGTCTGTTCAACATGGCGATCCAGTCGGATGTCACGATCACCCACGACCTGCGGAAGACCCTCAGCACCTCGGCAGCGGCGACAAGCTCCGGGGCTCTTGCCAGGGTCCGCTTCGATGATGTGAGACTGGACATGGGGGAGTTCTTCCAGGGATTCATCGGGCCCACCTTCGGCGTGATGAAACCGGTGTTGGAGCCCATCATGGAGCCGCTGAACGTCCTGACAGAGCCGCTTCCGGTGGTCTCCGATATGTTCGAGCTGGTGACAGGGCGCGAGTTCCGCCTCATCAACCTGACCACGATCGGCACCGGCTTTGGCGCGCAGAAAGCGCTGGAGCAGTTCGTCAAGTATTCGAAGGCCGGGCTCCAGTTCAGGATCACGTCCCACGGCTTCGACACGGCGGCCGAGAGCATTTCCCAGGCGTATCAGGTAGCGAGCCAGACCGTTCCCACGAGCAGCGACCTCATGGGGCTCTGGGAGAGCGTGGGCTCCTTCGAGGTCGAGGTCGGGGACAGCGTGCGCGTCGTGGACAGCGATCCGCTGCCCGGATTCCTGGACCGCTTCCGAACCCATGCGCCCCTGGCGGTCAAGGACTTCTTCACCTCCTTCGGGCAGGCGCTGCGATTCCCTGTGCTGGAGAACACGACCCTGCTGTTCGATCTGCTCATGGGCAAGAGCGCCGGGATCGAGATGTTCCGGTTCGGGACCGAGTTTGATCTCGACCTGGAGTTCACGCTCACGCTCCCCATCTACAAAGGCATTCTGAACGCTGAGCTTGCCCTGACGATCGGCTCGTCGCTGGACCTCGACTTCTCTTATGACGCGCTGGGGCTCGACCGGCTCAGCCGGGCCCTGGACTACAGCGGCGGGCTAAGCGGCTTGCAGGCGAGCCTGGTGAATGCGGCCCTGCTGCGGGACGGCTTTGTTCTGGATGACCACAACCCGGACCTGTACGCGGACGGAGAGGTCTCGATTCCCTCCGAGCTTTTCGGGATTCCCCTGACCAATGGGGAGGCTCCGGAGTTCGTGCTCTTCGCCAAGCTGGGCGTGGGCGCATCCTTCGGCCCGGACATCGGCCTTTTCGCGGCCAAAGCCGGGGCCAGGGGCTACCTGCAGGCGGACCTCTGGGCCGACCTCAACGACCTCCCGGCCCGGCTGCCTGAGGATCAGTGGCGCGAGCCGGAGACGGCCTGGAGCGTGCGGCACCAGTATCCCGAAGACCCGGCGTTGTTCCAGTACGACGGGCTTGTCCGGCTCGGCGAGCAGGACCTGATCAATCTGGTGGACCCGGGTGCGGTCATGAACACGGGAGGGGACCTCCGGTTCGGGCTGGAGCTTTTCGTGAAGGTCCTGGTGCTGGGCATCCCGTTCGTTGACGAGAGCCTGACCCTCTTCGACCTGGCCCTGTTCGACTGGGCGGGCGACCAGCCGGACGACGCGGAGATCCTGAGCGGGGAGCCCCTGTTCCAGCCCACGATCGGCGCAGTGGACGCCGACGGGACCCTCCGCCTCTACACCGGCCCTCTGGCGGGCCTCCGAAGCGTCGCAGTGGGAGAGACCAACGAAAAGGTGATCGTCGAATCCCGGGGCCTCACGAATCCCCTGAATCCCGAAGCCGGGGAAACCGTGGTGGTGACGCTTCAGGATTTCTACCGGGCCACGTTTGAGGGCGTGAAGCGGATCGAGGCTGACGGCGGCGCCGGCGACGACGTGTTCCTGGTGAAAGAGGGCGTGCTTGCGGATGCTTCGCTCAAGGGCGGCGCCGGTGACGACCGGCTCACCTTTCTCGGCGCTGGTTCCGCGGACTTGGACGGCGGTATAGGGAACGATCGGCTGGACGGCGGTCCTGGGCCGGACCGGCTCCATGGAGGCGAAGGGAACGATATCCTCCGGGGCGGCGCCGGCGACGACGAACTCTACGGGGAAGCGGGCGACGACCAGCTGTTCGGCAAGGCGGGTGATGATGTGCTGGACGGTGGTGCGGACAACGACCGGCTGTACGGTGAAGCCGGAGAAGACACGGTCCAGGGCGGCGCAGGGGATGACCTCCTGGACGGGGGTCCGGGCCTGGACGTCCTGAGCGGCGGCACGGGGAGCGATCAGTACTTCTGGGACATGAGTGCGGAAGCAGATACCTTTGTCGAGGGCGGGGACGCACCCGCGGACACGGACGTGCTGGCCGTCCGTGCAGGCTCCACTCCTTCGGACGACACCATCAGCGTCGGAGGAAGCGGCACCCAGGTGCAGGTGGCCACGAGCGACGCGACGCTTTTCCTGGAGCACATCGAGGGGCTCACGATCGCAGCGGGCAAGGGATCCGACACCATCGCGGTGGGAGGCCTTGCGGGGACCGACCTCCGGCGCCTGGTTCTGGACCTTCGGGACCCAGGGGAAGAAGCCGGCGCCGGCACCGACACTGTCCAATACACGGGCGGCCCGCAGCCGGATCGGATCACGGCTTACGCCGCGACTGTGGACGCCGAGCAGACTCTGGAGTCCGGGGGATCGGCCACCCAGGCCGTCTCGGCGCAGGTGGTCTTTATCGAGGACGAGGGCAGCGGGGTGGAGACGATGATCACCAACACGAGCCCGGCCAGGGATCGGCTGGTGGTCCGCGGGGGCGAGGGCGATGACGAGATCGTGGTCTCGGCGGGAACCGAGGGGCTCCGCGTGCAGGACCTGATCGGTGTCACCCTGGATGGCGGCGACGGAGACGATGTCCTGAGGAGTGTGTACAGCGACGTCGAAATCCTGGGGGGCTCAGGGAACGATCGGCTCATCATGAGCGATGATGGCTATGGGTACGGGCTGCCCAGCGTGATGTCGTTCGAGGGACTAGACCCGGACCAGGACGTGATGGTTTACGGGGAGGACGGGCTCCGGCTGAGCGCCTCCCTGGGCAGTTTCCTGCGCCGCTCCGATGGCCTCTATTCCTCGGTGGTGGCCGCGAATCCGGATGCGGACGTGTTTACGCTGGAGAAGGACGACGGCAGCGCCTTTTCCCTCAACACCCTGGACGTGCGGCTCAGTGGGGACGTGCCCCAGATGCTCATCTTCACCGGCCTGCTGGCAGGCGGCGGGACCGTGACCCAGACCTTTTACGCGGACGAGGCCGGGTTTCAGACCCTGGCTTTTTCCCCGGAATTCCGTANCCTCGCCTCGGTTTCGTGGCGGCCGGGCCTCACGGCCACGGACAACATCGTGGCGGACCGCCCGGGCCTGATGGTAGGGCGGGGCGGCGCGGACGCCGGCACAGTGCTGGTCCACCGTCCTGGCCTCGCGGACACCGTGGCCCGGTTCAGCGGGATCGATGCCCTGCAGCTCGACCTCGGCTCGGGAGAGGTGGGCAACCAGGTGCAGGTGCTGGGTACGATCGACGGCCCTGTGACCATCAACGGCAGCAGCGGCAACGATGCTGTGTTTGTAGAAAGCATCCAGGGTCTCACGGTCGTGAACCTGGCCGGCGGCAATGACGTGGTCCGGGTGGGGAAGGACGGAACGCTGGCCTTCATCTGCGAGGAGATTCGGGTCAGCGGCGGGCAAGGCAAGGACCGGGTGATCCTGGACGCGGCCTCCGAGATCCCGGTACAGGCTGTCATCGGCAGCCTGGCAACCACAGTCCTGGGCGCATCAAATGCCGTGCAATACGATCCGGCTGTAGAGGTTGTTGAACTTCGGGCCGGCATGGGCGACGATCTCGTGGCCATTCCCGATCTTTCACGGCGCATCGTGGTTTATGGAGGAGAAGGGCACGATTCGGTGAACGTCACCCTGGCGGAAGGAGTCTCGCCGGGTGCGGCCACGACCTTTGGCGTGGAGGATGTGAGCCTCACGGACAGCCGGACCGGCCCATCCGGGGATTGGGTTCTGGAGGACATCGTGAACCCGGAATCAGGTGGACTTCCGGCCAACAACAGCAGGGTCAGGATCGGGGAGGATCTTGTTCTCCAGACCTACGACGGGGTCATGAGCTCCCTCACCCTCACGGCCGGCGACGAGAACGTCATGGTCCTTGACGTGAACCACGAAACACGCATCTCGCTGGGCGGAGGAGGCGACGAGGTCCAGGTCGGCCTAGCTGAGGAGTCCCAGTTCAAGAACCTCGATGACGTGCTGGCGCCGCTGATCCTGTCCGGAGAGGGTGCGGATCACCTGATTCTGTATGACGTGGAGGCCGGCAGCGAACGGCAGCCGGGAACGATCGAGCTTGACCGGGTGACGGGATTCGGCATGCCCGGCGAAGCGTGGATCGGGCACGGAGGGTTTCAGGATCTGACGGTCCACGCCCTGGACGACACCGGATACGACGTGACGGTCCTGGACACCGTTATCCCCACGACCCTTGATTTGGGTGCCGGAGCCGACCGCGTGGTTGTCGAAGCGGCGCATGCGGCGCTGACCATCGGTATGGGAGACGAAGCGGATGAAGCGGTCATCAAGGCTGCGGCTGTGGTCGTGGAGATCGACGGGGGCCGGGGATCAGGCGACAGGGTGGAGTTCGACGGCGAGGAACGGACAGCGCCGCTGGACGGATCCCTGACCGGGGATTCGGGGCAGGGCCGGATATCGGTTGCAGGTCTGGTCGGCGAGGCCTTGTTTCGGAACGTGGAGCAGGTGGACATTGTCCTGGGATCCCGCAATGACACCTTCACCATCGATGACACCCTGGCGGGCGTTGCGGTGAACGTGCTGGGCCAGGGGGGCGATGACCGGGTCGTGTTAGACAGGATCGGGGGGCCTACGGACTTCGTGGGCGGCCCGGGCGTGGATAGCCTCATGGTGAATGTGCCCGGAGACCCGGCCCAGGCTGCGTTCAACCCTCTCTCCTTCAGCGTCGAGAAGCTCGTGGTGGATAACAGCGCGAATGCGGCGGGGGTGAGCTGGAAAGTGGGAAGCGGCGCTTTGTTCGCCGATGCTCACGAAATTCTTCCAGTGGACGGGGCTGAAGAAATCTGCATCCTGGCAGGCTCCGGCACTGACACCCTGGAAATCGAGGAAGTCACAGGTCCTGTCGCCGCAACCATTGAGGCGAACCGGATCACGCTCGTCAGGGGGGCCGTGGTCCTGGAGCCGTCCGGTTTCGTCCACGACGGCACGCTCCTCGCAGGCATCAGCGTAAAAAGCCTGACCGATCCAAAGGCCGTGGCCGTGGTCCCTGACCCGGCAGGCGACTTTGTGTACGTGCGGGATGCGGACGGATCTCTGACGGCATTCCGAAAGACCGGGACCGGGCTGCGGTTCCTTCAGCTGCTGGATGCGGACGATGCCGGGCTGCGCCCTGGGCCGGGGGGCGCCGTGGATCTGGCGGCCAGCCCTGACGATCGCTATCTCTTTGCGAGCACGGGCGGTGAACCTGACCGCATCACCGTGTACGGCCGGGATCCGGGCACAGGACTGCTGAGCCAGGTGCACGAGTACCGCGACCAGGCCTATGGAGGCACTCACGGCTTCATCTCCGGAGGGGCCGCACCTGCCGGAGACCTCAATAACGACGGCATCGATGACCTGATCGTCGGGGGACAGTATCTGGTGTTCGGCCGAACCGATGGGTTCCCGGCGACGCTTGCGCCGAGCGAATGGGTCGGCGCCGGCGCTTACCGGCTGGTCGGGGCACAGATCAGCGCCGCGGCGNCGGCCGGAGACGTGAACGGCGACGGTGTCGATGACCTGATCATCGGNGATCAGTGGTTCGGAAGCTACCGGGGAGCGTCGTATGTGCTGTTCGGCGGGGAAGCCAATCTACAATGGCTGGACGGGGCTGACGACACGGCGGACGGCGTGATCTCTCTCGGCGAACTCGACGGGGTGCACGGGTTCCGGCTGGACGGCGTCACAGGCGGGGGCACCTATTATACCAGTGATCTCTCGGGCTGCTCCGTGGCCTCGGCAGGCGACGTGGACGGCGACGGCCTGGCCGATCTCCTCATCGGGTCCTTGAGGGCCGTAAACGGCAGGGGCGCCGCTTACCTCGTTTTTGGCGGAACGCCGAACCTTCAGGCCCTGGACACCCTGGACGGAAGCGCTGACGGAATCATCTCCCTCGCACGGCTGGAAGGCGCCAAGGGCT
>JGI20214J51650_10001827_pt1 | contig 13522 bp, 9 predicted proteins | sample WetSurMetagenome_FD_51650 | JGI IMG/M metagenome (IMG submission 51650) | reverse complement strand
TGGCACAACGGGTCAGCCTAAAGGCATCGTTCGTGACAATGGCGGACACGCCGTCGCCATCAAATGGACAATGAAAAATATCTACAACGTCGAAGCGGGCGATGTGTATTGGGCGGCATCGGACGTGGGCTGGGTGGTGGGACATTCCTACATTGTGTACGGACCGTTATTAAAAGGTTGCACGACAGTTATTTACGAAGGAAAACCCGTTGGCACACCTGACCCGGGTGCGTTTTGGCGAATGATAAATGAGTATAAAATCAAAGTGTTATTCACCGCGCCGACCGCATTTCGTGCGATCAAAAAAGAAGACCCCAACGGCGAATTTATCAAAAAATACGATATTTCGTGCTTAAAATACCTCTTTTTAGCGGGCGAACGCTGCGATCCAGATACGTTATATTGGGCGCAGGATAAATTGAATATCCCCGTCATCGACCATTGGTGGCAAACCGAAACCGGTTGGGGCATCGCGGCGAACTGCATGGGCATCGAAGCCTTACCTGTCAAAGCGGGATCACCGACTTGCGCTTCTCCCGGGTATGACGTGCAAATCCTTGATGAAGAAGGCAAAGAAATGCCCGCTGGAGAAATGGGCAACATTTGCATCAAATTACCCATGCCGCCCGCGTGTTTGCCGACGTTGTGGAGAAATGAAGACCGTTTCTTCCATGCGTATCTAAGTCGTTATAATGGTTACTATTTAACCGGCGACGCGGGTTACAAAGACGAGGACGGTTATTTGTGGATCATGAGCCGCATCGACGATGTCATTAACGTGGCTGGACACCGTTTATCGACGGGCGCGATGGAAGAAGTTTTGTCTGGACACCCTGACGTGGCGGAATGTGCGGTGATCGGCGTGGCGGATCAACTCAAAGGGCAATTACCGCTTGGATTAGTCGTTTTAAAAGCTGGCGTTGATCGTCCCGATGAAGAAATTGTCAAAGAATTGGTGAAACGAGTTCGAGATCAAATCGGCGCAGTTGCAGCATTTAAACAAGCGGTGATTGTCAAACGTTTGCCAAAAACCCGTTCAGGCAAAATCTTACGCGGCACAATGGCAAAAATCGCTGACAGCCTCGATTACAAAGCCCCCGCAACCATCGACGATCCTTTAATTTTAGAAGAAATCACCGACATGCTAAAAACCATCGGCTACGCTAAACCATAATTTCTTTCTTTTTAATTCAATTCTTCCTCTTTTGTTATAATAATGAAAGAGGATTTTTTTATCACTAATGGATTAGATATGAAATTACAACAGATTCTTAAAGATTCAAATTATAAACTCACGCAGTTTTCTCAAGCGATGATTGAAGATTTAGAAAATCGGATCATTGAAAAAGACAGTAAAGGTAAAGTTACTTATAAAGTGATGTGTTTAATTCGGCAAAAAGAAATCAATTTAACGCCCGAAGAAATTATTAGACAATTATACTTACAAGTTTTATTACAACATTATCATTATCCAGCTAAACGCATTGAAGTGGAATATGCGGTTTCTTTTGGGGTTGAAAAGAAACGGGCGGATATAGCCATTATGGATAAAGACCGTCCAGAAACACCCTATATTATCATTGAGTTAAAGAAACCTAAATTAAAAGATGGTAAAGACCAACTTAAAAGTTATTGCAATGCAACGGGCGCACCAATAGGTGTTTGGACAAATGGTGAGCAAATTTCTTATTATCATCGCAAAGACCCAAATTATTTTGAAGACATTAATCATATTCCTCATGCAAATGAAAAATTATCCGATGTTTTAACCGAACGTTGGACAATTGCAGATTTAATCAAAAATGACAAACTCCTTAACGAAAAGAAATCGTTAAAAGATTTAATTTTAGAAATGGAAGATGAGGTTTTAGCGAATGCTGGCGTTGATGTTTTTGAGGAGTTATTTAAACTCATTTTTACCAAACTCTACGATGAAATGGAGGGAGGAAGAAATCCACAGCGTCATTTGGAATTTAGAAATAATGGTGATACCGAATTTGAATTAAAAACAAAAATTCAATCTTTGTTTGAAAAAGCCAGCAAACGTTGGGAAGATGTTTTTGCAGAAAATAGTAAAATTGAATTAACACTTTCGCATTTGTCGATTTGTATTGCGGCATTGCAAAATGTTAAATTATTTAATTCTAATTTAGAAGTTGTCGATGAGGCTTTTGAGTATTTAATCAACAAAACGAGCAAAGGTGAAAAAGGACAATATTTTACCCCTCGCTATGTGATTGATATGTGTATAAAAATGCTCAATCCTAAAGAAAAAGAAACCATGATCGATACTGCCGCAGGGAGTTGTGGATTTCCAGTGCATACGATCTTTTATGTTTGGAAACAAATTTTAAAAGAAGAAGGCATTGCACAAAAAGAAGGCATTACACAAAGTTATTTATTTACTTCCGAAAAGAAACCCACTCGTTGGGAGGATTATGTAAAAGAAAAAATCTTTGCAATTGATTTCGATGAAAAAGCGGTACGGGTGGGAAGAACATTAAATTTAATCGCTGGCGATGGTCAAACTAATGTATTGCATTTGAATACTTTAGATTATGATCGTTGGCACGAAAGAATTAATGAAGATGAAACGTGGCGAGATACTTATGATGGAGGTTGGAAACGTTTGAAACGATTGAGAACTAAAAATAATGATAATGGTGGATTTGAATTTGATATTTTAATGGCGAATCCGCCGTTTGCGGGGGATATTAAAGAAAGTCGAATGTTAGCCAAATATGATTTAGGAAAGAAACCTGATGGTAAACGACAAAGCGCGGTCGGGCGCGATATTTTGTTTATTGAGCGTAATTTAGATTTCTTAAAAGAAGGCGGAAGAATGGCGGTAGTTTTACCGCAAGGACGCTTTAATAATTCCTCTGATAAAGCGATTAGAGAATTTATTTCTGAACGTTGTCGAATTCTTGCTATTGTGGGTTTGCATGGAAATGTATTTAAACCGCATACAGGAACAAAAACCAGCGTGTTATTTGTTCAAAAATGGACGGATAATAATGGGATTTGTCCGCGTAAAGCAGATTATCCGATTTTCTTTGCAACCATGCAAAAACCCAGTAAAGATAATGGTGGCGATAAAATATATATGAAACAACAAGATGGAGAGCCTTTATTAGATGAGCATGGTCATTTGATTGTTGATCATGATTTGTTTAATCATGAGGGTTTGACGCAAGATGGAATTGCTGAAGCATTTATTGAATTTGCCAAAAAGGAAAAATTAAGTTTTTTTGATTGTGACCTGTTGGGTTTCAAAAATCTAACAGGTCTTTATGCTGAACCTTTTAATCAAATGAAATATCAATCGCTATTGGATAGATTGGAAGTCTCAGAGGTGATGTTTTGTAAAACATTAGAAAATAAAGATTTTAGAATAGATAGTGATTTTTACACGAAAGCTCCTAAAGTAAATGCTAGTCTTCGATATGTACCAATCGGAGATATTTTGCTTATTTCTCAATATGGTATTTCCATTGAAATGAATGAAGGAAGTCAAGGTTATCGCATTTATAGAATGAACGAAATTCATAATATGTTATGTGATCTCGATGTAAATAAATATGCAGATATTTTATTTAGTGAATTTCAGAAATTTCAATTAAAAGATAGAGATGTTTTATTTAATAGAACAAATTCTTACGAGTGGGTTGGTAGAACGGGAATTTTTTATGAGCAAGAAAATAAAGATTTTATTTTTGCTTCTTATTTAGTGCGCTTTGTTCCTAATCAAGAATTTGTTTTACCCGAATATTTAACTACTTTCTTAAATACTAAATTTGGAATTTGGGATATAAAGCGAAGAGCAAGGCATTCAATTAATCAAACTAACGTCAATCCAGAAGAAGTAAAGGCAATTCAAATTCCTTTATTTAGCATTGAATTTCAAAATAAAATTAAAGATTGTTTTGATAAAGCACATAAAAATCGTGCTTCATCTCAAACAATATATTCCGCCGCAGAAAATCTATTATTAGAAGAGTTAGGATTAAAGGATTTTAAATCGTCACAACAAAACATAAACATCAAATCATTTAAGGATTCTTTTTTGAGTTCTGGGCGTTTAGATGCGGAATATTACCAGCCAAAATATGAAGAGATTGAAAATAAGATTAAAAGCTATCTTCCCTCTCGTTCCCATGCTGAGAATGGAAACAATAATAATAAAAACAATGGGTTAGGATGTAAACATTTAGGTGAGATTGTTTCTATTCAAAAGTCTGTAGAAACAGGATCAGATGCTTATTCAGATAATGGAATCCCTTATGTCAGGGTTTCTAATTTGACAAAATTTGGGCTTTCTATGCCAGATATTTGTATTTCAAATGATTATTATCAGAAAAACAAAAAAGTATTAGATGGACTAAAACTAAAAAAAGATACTATTTTATTATCAAAAGATGGGAGCGTTGGAATTGCTTATAAAGTTACTGAGCACTTAGAAATGATTACCTCTGGTGCATTATTACATTTAACACTTAAAAATCCCGATCAAATCCTCCCTGATTGCTTAACTTTAATTTTAAACTCTGATATTGTACAAAAACAAGCAGAAAGAGATGCGGGCGGCTCAATTATTGTGCATTGGCGGGTTTCAGAAATTGAAAGCGTTTTAATTCCTATGTTACCAATAGAAATTCAAACGCAAATCGCTGATTTAGTTAAACAAAGTTTTGCTTTAAAATCCGAAAGCGAGAAACTCTTAGAAACCGCCAAACGCGCCATAGAAATCGCCATTGAAACCAACGAACAAACCGCAATGGATTATATTAATTCAAAAATAGAAAAAGGATTAGAATAATGCCACTTTTTGAAGAATATAGTTATTTCAACTATCAATTCCCAGAACCGCAATATTTAGGCGCAAAATATAATTTTTTGCAATGGTTTTATCGTTTCGTTCCTAAAAATATTAAAACTGCAATGGATGCGTTTTCAGGATCGCAATCGGTCGCTTATTTTTTTAAGCAACGCGGATTACAAGTCTTTACAAACGACTTTCTTAATTTTAATCATCAAATTGGTTTATCACTTATTGAAAATAGCCAAATTACACTTAGCAATGAAGATATTGAGTATTTATTACAACCAACTCAAAATGAACAATTTAATTTAATGCAAAATATTTATATCGATATATTTTTTACAAATGATCAAGCTCAATTTTTAGATAGTTTTAGAGCTAATATTGAGAACTTAGAAAATCCATATAAAAAAGCCTTAGCTTTTACAATCATGAATCGTAGTTTAACTCGTAAGGTAACAATAGGGCATTTTGCACATTTAAATATGCAAACGATGAACAACGTCTTAAAAGAAATCCTAGTTTAGCAAAACCGATTCGTACATTATTTTTGGAGAAAGTTGTTATGTTAGTAAAACCATTTAGTCATTGGAAACAACAATATGATAATAATAATTTAATTCTAATGCTCAAGGGTTACTATGGCTAAAAATAAAATCTATTCTCGTAAAGAATTTATCGATAATTTCATAAAACAAAATAATTATTTTATTGAGAAGAAAACTTTAGAAAAAAAGCCGATCGAATTATATAATCAACTAAATAGTGATTTAAATATTTCACATCAAAAATTAGACGGATTTATTCGTCATGAATATGAAAAACAATCAACACAGTTAAATACAGATAAACTGGTTTCTGAACTTTTTAAATTAAGATACTTTGATTGGGGTGGTGATTATAAAAATGCTTTGGATAAATATTTAGTAGATACATATGTGAAAGTTCATTCAAGCTATGATGAAATTATTAATAAATTTGATACTGAAATTAATCGAGCAGTGCAAGGTTATGTGTTATGCAGTTGGTATAATCATTGGTCAAGCATTTTAACTAAGCATTTGTTTAAATCTCACCCAATAGTGCTACCTACTGTTGGACAAATTAAAAAGGTAGATTTCTTTATTAACAATATACCATTTGATTTAAAGGTAACTTATTTGCCAGCAAACTTTATTGAGAAAAGGAGAATTGAGATTTGATGTTTCTAATCGAATTTTTAATTTTAGTTGATATTGAAGATTTTGATAATTCATGGAAATTAAAAAGAAATTTGGAATTATTAAAACCCTCCATAAAAAATTATATTGATTCATTTTCAAATAAAAAATTAGGGGTAGTGATCAAAAACAAGAGATGATTTTATAAGTTTTGTGTTTATTTTCATGTAGTTATAAATTTTACTTTTATCTCAATTTGATCGCTACCCAAAAATTTAATGCCAATCCCATTGAATATGTTGAAGAACAAGGGCGGAGATTTCCTCGACAGATTTGGTAGTCGTATCCGCAAAAGGAATATTTAAACGTTTGTAAAGAACTTCGATTTTTTGGACTTCGTTTTCACATTGAATGAGTGAAGCATAACGGCTATTAGGACGGCGTTCTTGGCGAATTTTAGATAAGCGTTCGGGACGAATAGTTAAACCGAATAATTTTTCTTTAAAAATCCTAATAGATTCAGGAAGTTGCATATCTAAAATATCGTCATCAGTGATAGGAAAATTTGCTGCTGCTACGCCAAATTGAACAGCTAAAAACATTGATGTAGGGGTTTTACCACATCGAGAAGCCCCAATTAAAATTACGTCCGCCTCTTCGTAGTGAGTAGTGCTTGCTCCGTCGTCATGTAAAGTTGCAAAATTGATTGCATTAATACGTTTGTTATAATTAAGAACACGGGTATTATGACTGCGACCCACTGCGTGAGAAGATGGCATTTGTAATTCTAATTCAAGTGGCTCAATAAAAGTGCCAAGTAAATCCATTACCATTCCGTGCGCTTTAGAAACAATATGCCGTACTTTTGCTTCAGTGATGGTAACAAAAATTAAAGGACGGTTTTCCAAAAGAGCCGCGCAATGATTAATATCATTAACCGCTTTTTGAGCAGTTTCAATAGTATTAATGTTTGAAAGAATCCGATATTCAAATGTTAAGTGATCAAATTGACTAAGTAAGCTATGTCCTAACGTATGTGCAGTAATCCCAGTGCTATCTGAAACAAAAAATACAGTTCTTGATTTCAAATGTTGTGAACAATCCATTTCATTTTTTTCCTTTTGGTAAAACAAACAAGTCCAAAATAGTTTTTTAAGTAAAATTTACTGCTAAAAGAGAAGGCGGGGAAGGTGGCAGAGAGAAAGTGATAAGCACGTTTTTCTAAATAAATTCCGCAAGTGATTTAACCGCAAATTGTTCGTGCAATTCTAATAAATCTTCGGATGAAAAAAATCCACCCATACTCGAGCGTGGGGACGAAAGAGGATAAATAACATTCTAATTTACTTGCTCAAATATTCTTTTAAAATTTGCAAGACTTCTTTACGGTTAAATATGGTGTTATTCCTCTACAATTAAAATAGCGTCCATTTCAACTTGCGCGCCTTTGGGTAAAGAAGCCACGCCAATAGCAGCACGAGCAGGATAAGGTTGATCGAAATATTCTGCCATGATTTGATTGACTAATGAAAAATGATTTAAATCGGTGAGGAAAACATTTAGTTTAGCGGTATCTTTTAAATCGCTGCGGGCGGCTTGTGCAACGGCTCTAAGGTTTTTAAAGACTTGATGAATTTGAGCAGACATTTCACCTTCAATTAAAGTCATGGTTTCTGGTACTAAAGGAATTTGTCCCGATAAATAAATCGTTGCGCCGATTTTAACAGCTTGAGAATAAGTGCCAATTGCTTGAGGTGCATTCGGGGTGCTAATGATTTCACGTTTCATTTAAATTTCCTTTATTCTAAGGTTTCACGATAGCGTAAGACGCCAATGGTAATAATGACAACTAAAAAAACTAAAATAGGTAACAAATGTGGATAGCTTTCTGTCCAGCCATTTCCTTTGAGTAAAATTCCTCTAATAAGTCTTAGGAAATGGGTCATTGGAAGGATTTCCCCGATATATTGTGCCCATTGTGGCATTCCTCGAAAAGGAAACATAAATCCCGATAATAAAATCGATGGTAAGAAAAAGAAAAATGCCATTTGTACCGCTTGTAATTGATTGGTTGCAATGGTTGAGAAAGTGATGCCCATCGACAAGTTTGCCGCAATGAAAGCTAAGGTTACTAAATATAGCAACCAGATTTCTCCAATCATTGGCACGCGAAAGATAAAATAGGCAGCTAATAAGATCAAGGTTAGTTGAATATAACCTATTAATATATAAGGAATTATTTTGCCTGTCATGACTTCTAAAGGTAATGCGGGCGTGGCTAATAAATTTTCCATCGTGCCGCGTTCGCGTTCGCGGGTGATTGCCAATGCGGTAATCATTACCATCGTCATGGTTAAAACTACCCCCATTAAGCCTGGAACGACGTTATATTGGGTGATTGCGTCGGGGTTATAGCGACGATGGATGCGAATATCGACGGGGGGTAGGCGACTTTTCAAGGAACTTAACGCTCCCTGTAAATCGATATCGAGGGCGGTTTGTGATAAATTTCCTAATGCAGTCAAGGCGTTACCAATTGCCGATGGATCAGTGGCGTCCGCTTCTAAAAGTAAGGTGGGATGTTCGCCGCGAATTAGTTGTTGCTCAAATTGCGCGGGAATATGTAACACAAACTGAACCTCGCCTAATGCCAGCAGTCGATCGCCTTCAGCTTCATTGTCGATCAGTTTGGTGACCTTTAGATAATTACTATTTTCTAGGCTTTTCAATAGGGTACGCGAAAATGGGCTATTTTCAGCACTCAACACCGCCATCGGAAGGTTTTTTGGATCAGAATTGATCGCAAAACCAAATAAAATCAATTGCATCATGGGGATACCCACCATCATGCCAAAAGTTAAACGGTCGCGGCGCATTTGAATAAATTCTTTAACCACCACCGCCCACCACCGATACCAAATAAATCTTTTCACTTTCAATAAGATAGCATTGCAAGTTGTGGTAAATTACCACTTAAACCCATAGCGTGATTCATTGCAACACGCTTAAAGAATGCGTTTTGATTGCTCATATTTAATCCCCAATTTCGTATCGTTTTAAGAGGAAGAAAATCACTACCAAACAAATATTTGAAACTACCCATTGCCGTCATCATCGTAGTCGTTTCAGTTTTTCTCCACCGCTCATAACGTCGAAGGGTTTGAAAATCGCCTAACGGACGGTTTCTATGCTGTAATAAAAGTTCCGCTAAACTCGCCGCATCTAATAAGCCTAAATTCATTCCTTGTCCCGCTAAAGGATGAATGGTATGCGCTGCATCACCCATCAAGGCTAAATGCGGTTTTACATATTGCATTGCATGACGTTTGATTAGGGGGAAAATAAACCGTTCGCTAATTAAAGAAACTTCACCTAATTTATGTGCAAATGAAGTTGAGAGGAGTTGATTAAATTCTTCCACAGATAATTTAAGCAAATCTTTGGCTTGATTTGGAGGAACGCTCCACACAATTGAGCAAATATGGGGTTCTGATAAGGGAAGAAAGGCTAAAATACTTGAACCTAAAAAGCGTTGTCGCGCGGTCATTTGGTGCGGTAATTCGGTTTGAACGGTGGCGACTAGGGCGTGATGATTATATTCTTTTGAATTCAAAGAGATACCCGCTAACTCACGCACTTTTGAATTTGCGCCGTCTGCACCGATCACTAATTTGGCGTTTAAGGTTTCGCCGCTTTCAAGTGTAATAAAGTATTGATTTTGTTGAAATTCTAAAGAAGTGATTTTTGAATCGGTAAAGAACTGAATATCAGAAGAGGTTTGTAACGTTTGAGCAAGTGCGCGCAAAATAACCCATAATTCAGTAATATAGCCTAAATTAGGTTCGCCAAGTTCATCGCAAAAAAATTGAATTTGCCCGTTATTTTCCCAGACTTCCATATTTTGGAAAGGGGAATTGCGTTCAAAAGATTTCCACGCGCCGACCGATTCAAAAATTCGCTCAGACGCGCGCGTTAAGGCGAACACCCGCGAATCATAAGCCGCTTGAGGTGAGGGGCACAGGTTGGCTTTGCCGTCCAACATAGCGATTTTAAAGCCTTTGTTGCGCATCGCCGCCGCAAAGGTCATTCCGACCGCCCCCGCTCCAACTACTGCTAAATCAACAGTTTGCATAAATAATTTACCTCGTTATTCTGATTCAAGAAGTGCAATTTCTTCGGGCGTTAAACCGTACAATTCATACACCATCTGATTTATTTGTTGATCAATGGTGTTGATTTTATCTTTTATTTCAATAAGTTGCAAATAGAGTTTTTCAACGGATTTAAAAATTGAAAAATCATTCAGATCAACTTTTTGTTTTCTTAATTCTTCACTCAGCTGTTCTAAAGAATGTTTTTCTGGATTTTGCAAAATTTTTGATAATTTGCTCACTTTTAAAACAATCGTAACATATTGAATAAAGCCATGTTTTAATTCTGCTAATGTTTTATTTAAAGTGAGCATCGTTTCAACGTGAGAAACTAAGTTATTTTGCTCATCAAGTTGTTTTAATTGTGGCAATGGAAAAGGTTCTAAATATCTGGTTTGAAATCTAAAATACCCTCCTCTTAATTCTGTTCCTGTATTTTTAAGAAAATACCACATTAAAGGAGAATTTAAAATTCCTAAATAAAATTTATAGTCTTCTTGAAACGCTTTATTTTTGATAAAACTATATCCAGTTGTTCCATGATAAAGATTAGCCTTATCTAAAGTCATATTTGAACCTAATGAAATTTCAGATGTAATAATTTTTTCTTGTGCAAATTCGGTAAGACTCTTAGGATAAATGTATAAAAACCAACCTTCTTTATTCATTCGTCCTCTTTCACGATTTCTTAAAGTAGTTTCGTTTAATTTCAAATAATTATAACCTTTAGGGAAATGTTGCTGAATATATTGTTCGGTCATGGGTTTGGCTTTATTATTTTCAAAAAGATAAGGAAAAACAACAAAATAGCGATTTTTTAAAAACGCATATCGACTAATGTCTTCACCTTTTAATAACGGTTTAACTAACTCTTTTTCTATTTCTATATTTTGATCTAATGATTTAGAATAACCAGAAACCAAATTTCCTTTTAAAGTTCCTTTAATTAAATACACATCATCGGCACTGGTTGCAATTCCTTGAAAAATTTTAGAAAAAACATCTTTTACTGTTAAAGGTTGGTTTTTTAATTTCTCTAAAATTTTCGCGGTGTTTTGTGAATTTAAATGCCATTTTTCATGCGATAATTGTGCATAATTAAGTTCTTCAAATTTTATATTATCTTGATTTTCTTCAATATTTTTAGGGTTTAAATGTTTAAATAGTAATTTCTTATTATTTCTTGATAATGTTAAAATACAAGTATAAGTGCTTGCATCAGCAAAAACCATATTTGAACCAAAATGCAATAAAATTTCTACCGCCTGTTGTTTAGAAAGAAAATATCGAATTCCTTCTCCAAATTCAGAAATTAAAAATTTATGCGGTAAAATAAGCCCAGCTTTACCTGTTTCTTTTAAGAATTGAAATGCCCGCTCAATAAATAAAACATAAATATCATAATTTGCCGTCGCTGATTTATATCTTGTTGAATAATAAGACGTTTCTTGTTCATAAGAGGCTTTTAATCCTTGTAATCTCACATACGGAGGATTTCCAATGATGACATCAAAACCACCTTTCTCAAAAATATGAGGAAATTCTTGTTTCCAATCAAAGGCTTTTTCTCCTGCTATTTTTGGATCATCAATTAAAGAATTTCCACATTTGATATTACGATTTAACGACGTTAATTGACGATGTGGCTTTGCCGTTCTTAACCACAAAGATAATTTCGCAATTTCTACGCTTTCCTCATTAATATCTATCCCAAACAGATTATTTTCTAAAATACTGTTTTCTAAATCAAAAATCAACGTTGATCCTGTTAATTTTGCTTCTAATTCACTTAACCATTTATGCTCATCAATTAAAAAGGTCAACGCTTGATTGAGAAATGCGCCACTTCCACATGCGGGATCAACAATGCTCAAATTTAAAAGCCATTCTTTATAACCATGTAATTTATCTAATAAACTTTGAAGTTGCTCATTTTCTTGTTTGGCTTTTTGATTTCTTTTAGTTGATTTTTCTCTAAAAAAATAATCTTCTTCTTTCAAATCACGACGTTGTTTTTCTTGCTGACATAAAACGCCCAATGTATTATCAATGATATATTTTGTAATATAACGCGGCGTGTAAAAAATCCCATCTTTTTTACGTTTTGTAACTTTTTGATTTTGATTAAATTTTCCATTTGAAAATTGAGATTCTAACTCTTCAATTTCTTTTAAACTGTGCTCAAAAATATGCCCTAAAATATTAACATCAACTTCGCTATCGTAATTATATTTGCTTAAAATTTCGCAGGCTTTTTCTAAAACTTCGTCTGCGATATGTAATTGATCAATGCTTTCATCGGGCGCAAACAATCCACCATTATAAGCAAAGATTTCTAGTTTCTCATTTTTGAAACCGACATTTAAAAAACGAAAATAAGATTTAAAATAACTATATAAGGATTGCTGCGAAATGAGCGGATTATATTTAGTTGTTTTCCATGAATTTAAAACATTTAAAACAGCATTGGGCGGCACTAAACCTTTATCTTTGGCAAAGAATAAAAACAAAAAACGATCTAATAATTTTTGGGTTTTCTTAAATAACAATAACTTATCAATTTGAGGATTACACAAGGTAAGATTTTGAAATAATTCTTTTCTAAAACTAGAATACTCTTGATAAAAACGTCGACTAATGTTTTCTTCTTCAATTAAGGAATCACTTTTAATTTTTGCTGGAATATCTGCAAACAATTGTTTTTGATTTAGTAGTAAAAACAAAGATTTAAATTCTGTTTCAGATAAGGTAAATAAATTCCATTCTTCCCAATCGGTTGCATTATCGATATAAAAACGGAGTTTCTCAAAATTAGAAATAATCACATAGCGACAGTTTTTTTGATTATTTTTGTAATTAAAAGCTTGATTTTCAATCTTTTTTAAATCGATTTGTTTCGTGCCTTTTAATTCAATAACGGCTTTCACTTTTTCACCGTCAAGAATTGACCCATCTGCTTTTTTATTATCTTTTAAATTCTTGAATTCAGTGGTTAAATTATAATTCGGATTAGGGTTAATTGTATAACCCAAAATATTAATAAACAATTCTCTTAAAAAGCCCTCTTGAAATTGTTCTTCTTTGGCTTGTCGAATATTGTGTTGAACTTGTGTGTTATGAAAATAATCCACAAATTTTTGATATTGTTCTTTTATCTTGTCATGGGGAAGTTTCTTTAAATAATTCTCAACCACCCCTTTTTGAAATAATGACATGACGCTTTCTCTTAAAAATGATAAAACCCGCGTTCCCACGTTTGAGCAGGGAAACTAGAAATATTACTAAAGAAACAACTTGATCGAAATTTGAATCTTAATAGATAATCCATAATTCTGCAAAGTTTGAGAATTTAATTTATACTCTGAGTTTTTTCGCAAAAATGCAGATAG
>JGI20214J51650_10001826_pt1 | contig 13522 bp, 13 predicted proteins | sample WetSurMetagenome_FD_51650 | JGI IMG/M metagenome (IMG submission 51650) | reverse complement strand
TGATCCGGAGTCCGTGGTGACGCCGCACATCTTCGTGGATATCATTGTCGGGAGGGGTCGGGATGGTGCTCTTGGTACCGGATAGTGAAGCGCGAGTCAGGATTGCCCGACGAATTGCCCGAGAGTTCGTTGCGCAAAACCGTAAACTGGTAATCAACCTTGGGGTCGGCATCCCTACGATGGTTGCAAACTACATCCATGGAAGCAATATTTTCATCCAGGCCGAGAACGGGATGCTTGGCGTCGGACGGCTGGCAGCGGAAGATCGGATTGATCGCCAGCTCATTAACGCCGGCCGCCAACCGGTCACAGAGACGCCCGGCTGCAGCTATTTCGACAGCGCCACTTCCTTCGGCATGATTCGAGGAGGGTATGTGGATGCCACCGTCATCGGCGCTTTTGAAGTGGACGAGGAGGGAAATATCGCCAACTGGATTAACCCCGCCGGCAAGCAACTCGGCGTCGGCGGCGCGATGGACCTGGTCACCGGGGCAAAGCAGGTGATCGTCGGGATGCAGCATAACACCCGGGACGGCAAAGCCAAGTTGGTACGACGCTGCCGCATGCCCATTACCGGTTATTCCGAAGTGGATATGGTAGTTACCGAGCTGGGGGTATTTTACTTTAAGGCCGGCCGCCTGGTACTGGAGGAAATTGCTCCGGAGGTCTCCCTGGAGGCCCTGACGGTGCTGACCGAAGCCCGGTTCGCCGTCAGCAAGGACCTTAAAACCTTGCCGGACTGATAGGGCTTTCTCCGAAACCCTCGATTCCTCACCAAAAAGACAAACACCATCTACGCTTTCCCGANTCGCTTGTCATTAAGAGGTGTCGTGCGTTCTGGGTATACGGTGGGGCTTCAAAGCCGGTGCGTTCTTAATGCCCTTCTCCGACCCTGGCGGGAACGGCTGTCCCTTTAGCCCTCTTCATGAAGACGGTCAACGGCACCAGGATCGCTGTGAGCCAAGCAAACAACCAGAAGACATCATTGAACGCCAGCATGTTCGCCTGGCGCAGCACTTCGCGATAAACTCCCGCAAGTACCATGGGTGATTTGGCAGCCAAGGGATCCTGACCGGGAAAAAGCTGCTGCAACTGCTGCCCGTACTCCCTCAGAGCGGAGCTGTAGGGGGTGATTCTTTCGACGAGGAAAGTCTGATGCAGTTGGGACCGCTGAGAGAGCAGGGTGGTGGCCGTTGCGACCCCAAAACTGCCTCCCAGATTGCGGAGGAGGTTGAAGATACCCGAAGCATTGCCCATCTCTTCCCTGGGGATATTGACATAGGTTGAAGCAGCGAGCGGCACGAAGAAGAGACCCAGACCAAAACCCTGGATGAACCGGGGCAGTGAAATGGCAGAAAAACCAGCTCCCAGATTCAGACCGGACATCAACCACAGGGCATAAGCCATGGTGGCGAGCCCCAAGGCCAGCAATCTTCGCGGCCTCACTCCCTTTTTCATCAAAGCCCCGCCAATGGGCATAATAAACAGGCTGGCCAGGCCTCCCGGCCCGAGCACCAGTCCCGCCCACATGGCCGTATAGCCCATCAGGGTCTGGGCATAGAGGGGGAGCAAGACAAAGCTCCCGAACAAACAAAAAAACCCCATGAACATCATCATATTGCCGGCGGCAAACGTGGCGTCCTTAAAAACCCGCAGATTCACCACCGGATGCTCTACCCGAAGCTCGACAATCACGAACAGAATGAGAGCGGCTGCCGCGATGATGCTCATCGTGAGGATGAAACCCGACGCAAACCAATCCTCTCGCTCTCCCTTGTCCAGTACGATCTGCAAGCAGCCCAGTCCCACGGTGATGAGGAAGAGGCCCCAGGAGTCAATATGAATTTTGGCGCGGCGGATATAGGGCGGATCGTGGATGAGAAGTGCGGCCAGGGCGACCGCAATTAAGCCAACCGGGAGGTTGATATAGAAAACCCAGCGCCAGGTCCAATTGTCGGTGATCCAGCCGCCGACAACGGGACCGAGTATGGGGGCCAGGACCACGCCCATCCCGAAGACCGCCATCGCCATCCCGTGTTCCTTGGGCGGGAAGGTTTCAAGGAGAATCGCCTGTGACAGGGGCTGCAACCCGCCCCCTCCCAATCCCTGAAGCACCCGGGCCAGAACCAGGAACTCAAGGGACGGCGCCGCTCCACAGGCGAGAGAACTCGCTGTGAATAAAGCAATGGAAAAAATGAGGTACCGTTTGCGGCCAAAGATACCGGCAAGCCATCCGGTGATCGGGATGATGATCGCGTTGGCCACCAGATACGAGGTCAACACCCAGGTCACCTCATCCACCCCGGCGCTCAGGCTGCCCTGCATGTGCGGCAGCGAAACGTTGACCACACTGGTATCCATTACCTCCAGGAAGGTCGGAAGGATGACGGTCAAAGCCACGACCCATTTGTTGGTTTGAGGAGGAGGGGTTTGCATCATGTAACCATTCCCGCTGATTGGCATCGAATTCCGAGAATGACCATACTACAAAAGTAGGAAATAGGGTCCCGATCTCAACTTAACCGGAGACCAAAGGATCGTGACATGAATACCCGAAGCAAGAATGAGTTTGGTTTTAAGGACGCTGTTGAGTTGCACTGCGACTCCAGGAAATGTTACCGATGCAAATCCGACGTGTGCGAGGAGCGGTTCGAAGACCTCATTTACGCTGTCGGCCCGTAGCTTCGCTTAGCTATCCCGGGGAAGAGGAGGTTTTGTTGTCCTGAGCCTCTCCCCCGTGATCAAAGCTCTGTTTGATTTTTTCGTGGAGCAGGCTTTGCCCTGCGGCATTAGCTGTTCACCCCCAACGCCCGGCCATAGTAGCACAGAAGAGTCACTCGTGGGCAGCATTTCCCCGCTGATTAATCTCGAGGCTTGGCTCAAATCTCGAAAAACCGACTCCCGCAGCAATTGCATTTTTCCCCTGCCTGCTGAACTATCAACCGGAGGTTCGATGCCTACCCGCGGCATGAAGACCAGACCTTGCTCGCCAATGAGGATAAAATGTTGAAACGTGAAAGGCCGCTCGATGAGATGCGCAAATTGAGAAGTGGCTCTCTATTTACAGGTGATCTTCACCCGGTTAGAATAGTTAAAGATTGCTTTTCCGTTCAGACTGATGAAAGGAGCGATCATGATCACTTGGAAGACAGCCTTAATTCTCTGCCTGTTCGCCCTGTCTTTGGCGAGCTGCGCCAGTACCAGCCCATTCGTCGGTAATGGCTTTCGTGCCGCTGACGGAAACTGGGGGCCGGGGACCAGTGTGCCCCAGGTTTACATGGTCGACAATGGCGATCGCAGGGGCCACTACGCACCGTATTTTTATCCGGACGGACCTCCCGGGCGGGAGAGGTAGTACGACACAGCCATTCTGCCGCGTCTCCGTGCTTCTGCCATGAGCAAACAAGGGCGGCGCGAGTGCTGAACGGGTTGCTGCTGCCAGGGACAGGGTTTATTGCCTCGCGGTGGATTCGACACGAACCGACGATTGCAGGATTTAAGCTATTCTTCTGTTAGCAACTCTTTTACGGCCGTTAGCAGTTCTTCCCGGGAGAAAGGTTTTTCCAGAGTCCTGAGGGCGCCGAAACGTTTCGCAAACGCCAGGAACGAGATCATGCCCTTTTCCCCTCCCCCTGAAATGGCCATAATCTTCACGTTAGGAGTAACACTCTGGAGTTCTCGAATGGTCTCCAGACCCTCCATCTCCGGCATGAAAATATCAGTGATTATCAGGTCGGGCAGTTCCTTACGATAAAGTCGGAGACCTTCTTTGCCGTTTGCAGCAGTTGAAACGCCATAGCCCTCTGCTTCCAGCATTTCTTTGACCAAGTCCCGAATGAGATCTTCGTCGTCGATTACCAAAATCCGTTTCGCCGTCATCTTTATGATCTCCTCCAATACCATCGTCTTTGGCATATTATTGCGTATTGTCAAGCTTGTTCTTCCAAATCACGGAAAACAAAAGACTCTTTGATTCAAGTATAATAAATTATCCCCTGATTGTGTGTTTTGATTCTACACACTGAGAAAAGGAGGGTACACCCGTGTGGGATCTGGAAGAATTAAAAAAGCATCGCAAAATCATCGATCAACTGGACCTGGAGATGACTCCCGAGAAGGCCGTGGAGACTTACTTGGAGTGGGGAACCGGCTGGGCGCGAAAGGGTGATTTTGTGAGTTACCCCGGCCAGGAAAGCTATTATTTCGTGGTGTATGACTGGGAAAAACCACTGCGACTAACGTTGATTCGAAGGGATATGAAGGAGATGGATGAAATCGCCAAGATAGATGCTCCCGAGGAGCTGATTCAAAAGGCGATCGATGAAGGAGGCCGGAAGCCCGGGGTTGGAGTTCATGCCATCAATGACGAACTCAGGGATTGGGTCAGGGAAGCTCTCAATTGCTGACTAACCCTTTTTCCCCGACGTGATTTGCGAAACGGGGAACCGAAAGAGGCCTGAGGCCATGGAAGAGGAGAGATATTTGCTGCGGCGTGTCGGGGTCGTGCGGTCCCCGCTCAGGAATCTAGGAGAGTGCCCGAAGCAGGGCTTTGAAGGCGCACCCGACGCGTGGTTGGAGATCGACGCGGCTTTTGCCGACGCGCTGGATGGTCTCACTGTGGGACGTGAGGTCCTGATTCTGACCTGGCTTCACGAGGGACGGCGCGATGCCTTGAAGGTCCACCCGCGCGGCAACCCCGACGAACCCTTGCGGGGAGTTTTTGTCACGCGCTCCCCAGACCGCCCCAATCCTGTCGGACTTCATCGGGTGGAGGTGGTCGAATTTCAGAAACCGAACCGCGTCAGGGTTCGCCCCTTGGAAGTCCTGGATGGGACGCCGCTCATCGACATCAAACCGGTCATGCACGAATCGGAAGAGGCATAAGCAGCCACAGGCCGCAAAGCAGGCAACAGCGATAAAAACAGGGAGAACACTTCATTCCTTTCAGGCACTTCTCATCAACTTCTGGATTCCCGCTGGAAGCATGCGGGAATGACGGAGAGTCGCTGCATACGCCATTCCCGCACAGAGCCTGCCCCTGGCCTGAACAGGGGTGGGAATCCAGGGTTGCTACCCCAAAGCTATTAAGAAGTCACCCTTAGTTTCGGCTTAGCCGCACTCAGTTATCTCTCCGGAAGCTGTAGTTGCCTTTGAAGAATTCCTCCACGTACCATAACACTTGCCCCTCGTCCGAGAGGACCATGTCCAGGAGGCGAACCGCACCCATTAGGCGGCCGAGCTGATCCAACCGGTCCTGGATGCGTTCGCGTTCGACTTTCTTGAGCTCGGCTCGGACCATGTCTCCCCGGGATTCGACACTGAAATCCAAGCGTTTGAGGATGCTGCCAATCAGCAAGGCCCTTCGGGAGCGTCTGGCGATGTCCGCGGCGCCGCCTTTGAAGAAGAAGGTGATGTAATTGGCGTTGACGGTCTGCCCGCAGAAGCAATCAACCGTGGCGAAATGATAGCCCAGGCGGGTGTTGAAATTGAGATACTCATCCGCGACAATCGCGTAGGAATGACCGCCAAAACGACCATCGGCCATCGGATCCTGGAATATTGATTCGGCCATTACGGATGCGAAGCCTTTGAAACTGATGCCGACGCTGCCCAGCCACTGCACTTTTTCATGGGTCATGCCTTTGAGCACGGCGAGAAAGGGCACGGAGGTCACTTCCTCGGGGCTGACGGAGTTGGTCCCATGATCCGGTCTGAGTCCGCCGCCAAGGTCCACCACGAAGATGCGAAGGGGCAGCTTCACCTTCAAAAGAATCGCCTCATGTTCGGATTCGTCCATGTCGTCGCTAATTTTAAACATGTCACGCATGGATTTCTCGTGGATGAAGCGGATTAAGTCATGAAGGGTTTCGCAGCCCAAGGGGGCAAAGCTCTCGCTTTCTGGGTCCACCAGGTTCAGGGGAGAAATGGTTTTCAAGGCTTCTTGGGCAGCCAGGAGCGTGGGACTTCCCTTCATCAGGTTGACCCCGGGCTTTTCCTTGAGAATTTGGTTGACCGTACCACTGTAAATGATCCGGTTGGTGGCGTCGACGCTGATCTCCCGGCCGTGTTCGATGAACTGGGTAGCCCGGTGCAGACCGACCAGGGCCGGCACGCCGAATTCTCTGGCCACGGAAGCCATGTGCCCGGTAACGGCGCCGATGTCGGTGACAATCGCGGCAATGCGGCCGATGATGGGGACATAGTAAGGTGAAGTCTTGCGGGCTACCAGGATGGCCCCGGGAGGAACGCTCATCAGATTGTGTTCCGCATCGAGAAGGTAAGCCTTGCCCGCGGCCACGCCCCTGGAGGCTGTGGCGCCGCCCTGGACCAGAATGGCCTGATCCGGAACCGGTATTTGCTCTTCTGATTCTTCTCCGGCTTCAATTTGAGGGTTGAGCGCCCTGGCTTGCAGGATGAACAGCCGGTCCTCAGCATCCAGGGCCCATTCGATATCCAACGGAAACCCGTAATGTTTCTCGATGCAGATGGCGTAATCGGCCAGTTGAAGAACCTGAGCATCGGAAAGGCAGGCCGCCTTTCGCAGGTCTGCCGGAACTGGTTTGGAGTCCAGTCCATGACCGTCGGACGAGGCCAAAAGTTCCTCTTTTTCCGCGATGGCGCGGGAAATGATAGCGCGGGTCTTCCTGGCCACCCGGTACTCATCGGTAGAAGTTGAACCATCCACGACGCTGACGCCCAACCCCCAAGCGGCACTGATCGTGATGTTCCTCTCGTCGGGTTGGTTTGGATCGATGGTATAGGCCACACCGCTGACTTTTGATTCGATCATGGCCACGCACAGCACGGCCATTAGGATGTCATTATGCGAATAGCCTTTGCTGCGAGCGTAAAAGATTGCCCGGGGACCATAGGTGCTGGCCACCACTTCCTTGTAAGCCGCCTCCAAATCGTCTTCGGATACGTTCAGGACCGAGGAGTGTTGACCTGCAAATGAGGCTTCCGAATCTTCACAGGTTGCGCTGCTCCTCACCGAAAAGCGCAGGTCGGGCCCGAGTTCGGCTTTGAGGGCGGCCGTCGCTGAATGAATGGCTCTCGTTATGTCCGCAGGAACCCGCGCAGCGATGATTCTGCTCTGGATGTCTTCGCATACCCGGACGAGCAGTTCGGTGTCGTGAATGTCCAGGTTGGAGATGGCTGACTCCACTTCATGCCAAAGATCATTGTCCGTGAGAAAATAATGGCACGCATAGGCGGTCAAAGCAAACCCATGGGGCGTCGGCAGATTGACGCGATTGGCGACCTCGCCGAGGTTGGCTGCCTTGCCCCCGACCTCGGATAGTCGGTCCAGGCTCAAACTGCGCAGCGGCAAAACCAGATGCGATTTGCGGAATTCCTTTTTCTTCACCAGTCCGCTTAAGATCTTAATGCCCAGGTTTTCGGCCTGGTCGAACAACTCCGCATAAGCACCGCGGGTTTGGCCGTTCAGAGACTCAACCTGCTCGTAAACGATCCCAATCAGCCGCTCCGTCTTGCCAATGAAGGAATCGAGAGTGAAAGACCTGTTGTCATACACCAGTTGTTCCAGGTCCGTGAGCAGGTCCAGCGCCTCATTGTTCTTCAACAAAAGGCTTTTGAAATAACCGTACTTCTCCTTAAAAAGGTTTTCTTCCTGTGTGCTCCGCTGATCCTTTTTTTTCTCCCAGAGAAAACNCAGGAACTCAAGCATGGCGAACCTTACCTTCCGTCTTACGGGCAGGGCCGTGCGTCANTGCAGCAGCTCTCATTTGGTTTGCACTCATAAAACACGTGATATGGACATGTTTGGCAGATTTCCGGATCGATATAGCGCTTGAAGGCTAAGGCGATCGCCTCGGCCGTTGATGAAGTCAAGTGGTCCTCCTCCATGATCGCGAGCACCCCGGAGAGCAGGAACGTCCGCAGGACCGCCTGACTGCGCGGGTCGGCTATGATCACGTGGAGTCCGGCCTTTTTTGAGTTGAGCACGAATCGTCTCAGGGCGTGGGCCACGGTGGCGTCCACGTAATGGACGTGCCTGATAATAAGGATCACGACTTTGNTTTGAGGAATGCCTTCGGCCTCGATAAAAGCGGATTCAAGTTTTTCGATGGCTCCGAAGAAAAGGGCCCCTTCCACCCGGAAGAGCATTGCCTGGGGGCAATGTCTGCCTTCAGATTCGCGCGGCATAAGACGATTGTCTTTCTCGCGCGGGACGACCTGGGCCAGGTAAGGGTTGGAGACACGGCGGAGAAACAGCACGATGGAAAGGAACACTCCCACAAAAACCGCCGATCCCAGCTCCAGAAGAAGCGCGCCCAGGAAGGTGATGCTCATGACCCAGCGATCGGAACGAGTGGCGAGCAAGGTGGTCTTGATGGCATGTCTGTCGATCATGGATAGGGCAATGATAATGATGATGGCAGCCAGAGCGGGAATCGGGATGAAACGGGCGTAAGGGGCTGCCAGCAGGATCGTGGCGAGGACCAGGAGGCCGGATAAGGCCCCGGCCAGTCTCGATTGAGCTCCAGCCGAATGGTTCACGGCGCTCCGCGTGAACGAACCGCTGCCCGGCATGCCCGAGAAAAAGGCGGCGGAAAGATTGGAGAACCCCTGGGCCATGAATTCACGGTTCCCGTCAATGCGCTCATCACTTTGGTCGGCCAGGGATTTGGCAATGGATAAGGCTTCGATCAGGCCTATGATAGCTATCGCCAGAGAGGGCATGAAGAGGGCATCCAGCACCTGCAAGTCAATCCTGGGCAAGGATAGAGGTGGTAACGAGCGCGGAATGCTGCCGACCAGCCGGACGCCTTCCGCTTCGAGGTCAAGGGCGGCCACGGCCGCGGCGCTCACGATTATGGAAACGAGAGGCCCGGGCAGGCGTGGCACGAACCGACGCGCGAAGAGGATAAAGACCAGCACACCGATCCCCAGAGCAAAGGAAGGCCAGTGCAATTCGGGCAAATGCGCTATGGTTTCGCCCATGTTTTCCAGGAAATGAGGACTGGCCTTGAAGCTTAAGCCCAGCCAGTTTCGGACTTGGTTCAGACCGATCAAAACACCCGCCCCTGCGGAAAAGCCGATCACCACGGAATGCGAGATGAAAGTGATCAAGCTGCCCATTCGGGCCAAGCTCATGGCCAACTGTATGCCTCCGGCGATCAGGGCAATAGCTAAGACGATGGCGACTCTCTCGGGTTCGGGCAAGGATATGGCCAGGGTTCCGTCAATGGCAGCGGCCGAGAGAGCTGAAAAAACCAGCATGGATATGGCGTTGGTTGGACCGGAAATGAGGAATTTAGAGCTGCCGAGCAGAGATGAAATGATGACCGGGACTATGGCTGTGTAAAGACCGTATTTGGGGTGGATGCCGGCGATAACGGCGTAGGCCATGGATTGCGGCAAGGCGATGGCGGCCACGGTCAAAGCGGCCTGCAGGTCCGATTTCGTTAAGGACAGTGTGTATCCAGCCCAATCCCGGCGAAGGGTTTGGATAAGCCCTATCCCTTTTCTTGCCGGCGCCGCTGCATCACCCATAGAACAACAGTCCCCTCAAGCTAGGAAGACCTCACTGAGTCCTTGCCTTTCTTCTTGACCTCGAACATAGCGCGGTCCGCTGATGCGAGCAGAGCGGTCACATTCGTCGCGTCTTCGGGATAGGTCGCTATGCCGAAGCTCGCCCGAAGCTTCACTTGGTGCTCGTGCTCGTATAGATAGACGGTCTCCTTCATCCGGGATCGAATTTCCTCCGCCTTGCGGCAGGCCTGACTCTTGTCGAACCCGTGCAGAACGACCACAAATTCATCGCCTCCATAGGCAACACCAAAGGCCGGCTCGGTTAAGCATTCCCTGAGGGTCTTGGCCACTTCCTGAATCGCCTGACTCCCTTTGAGATGCCCGTAAGTGTCCACTACCTGTTTAAAGTCATCAATGTCCATGAAGATTATGGAGAAGGGGTCACTGGTGGTTTCAGCGCATGCTGCGAGATCCGAAAGAACCCTGTAGAGATAACGCGTATTGTATAGACCGGTCAGATCATCGTGGACGGCCAGATCGTGTATTTCCCGATAGCGCCGCATGTTCTCCACCGCAATGGCGGCATAGTCGGCAGTGATGGAAAGAAGCGGCAAAGGATTGCCTTTCAGGTTCCGGGGGTTGACCACTTCGATGACCCCCAGGGTCTTTTCTCTAAAGATGATCGGCACGCAGATGATGGACTTCGTGACAAACCCGGTGAGCTGGTCCACCTCCTTGGCGAAGAAATCACAGTTCCCCACGTCTTCTATGAAAAGGGGCTTCTGTTCAAGTGCCACTTTTCCTGCAACCCCTTGACCCAACTGCAGACGCACATCCCTTACCTGCTCAAAATCCAGGCCCACGACCAACTCAAAGCGGAGGACCCCCGTTTCCTCGTCGAGCAGCAACAGTGACCAGTTCTCCGCCGGAAGCAGCTCGGAGACCTTCTGGAGAATCTTGCCGAAGAGGCGCTCGGAATGGAGTTCCGAGGTCAACGCCTTGCCGAGTTCCATACATGAGAGCAAATCATGGTACGTCAATTTGTCTTCATCATCCATGAATGCCTCCTGTAAAAGATCGCAGCCAATTGACGGAAGCGATTGCCCTTTGATCCCGTTTCACGCCCGCGCCTGCCCAGAGCCTTCGTCGAAAACGATCACGAACCGCCTCCGGGATTGTATCCAAGACCCGTATCCGAGGTGGAACGAGGCGAACAATTCGATTTTATATTCTAAACGCTGGCTTCACCACGATATTCGGTCATATCGGGAAATGGATGTCAAGGCAAGAGGTCCGGTAAGTCAAGATCAACACTGGACGCGGTGGTTTTCTCTTGCATCCCGTGAACATACTGCTATCTTCTCTTCAGCACTATATTGGTTTTGCTTCCTGACAGCACTTTGGAGGTCCTGATGCGGAAAGTTTCCCGAAAATGGCTGGTGTCTGTCACCTTGATTATTTTTGCCACATGCGTTTACCCGATTTTCGAGGCCTTTTCCTTCTTGGAGTGCGCCCGGATCGGAGACACCATGGAAATGGTTGACGCCAATTGCGGGGACCCCTCGTGGGTGGAAACAGAGACAAAGACACAGGCCGGCCAGTTTTTCATTCCCCCTCAGCCCTGTGATGGATGGCTCCGTCAGAGTCCCTTTATGGGAAATATTGCTCTCGATGTTGAAGACTGGGTTTATAATTACGGACCGTCGCGATTTTTACGCGTCTTGAGATTTAGGATGGGTGTTTTGAATTCAATTTACAACCGTGGTTACGGTTTTTGAGGAAGCTTCGCACACCGGAGGTCCATTCACTTCTCCGCTCGGTTCAGTCCTGATCGACGTCCCGCCGGAAGTCCCATTTGAGACAATCGAGATTGACGGGCAACACCACCTCCACGCGGTTGAGGATTTGCACGCCTGCTCGCACTTGGCTGGGCTGACACGCCGGCAGATGTCCGCCATGCTGCAAGCCCGCCGAGGGAAAGTGAAGGTGCAGCCCCTTCAGTGGTAAGTCGGACGTTCTTCTTCCTCGCGCTTCACGACTTTCAGATGCCTCTTCGTCTTCTTTTTTCCGGTTTTGACAGCATGCCCGGTCGACCCGCCCGAGAGATTCCGCGAATGAGCAAAAGCTTTCCAGATGGGTATGACGGCAAGCACGCTTCCACCGATCGTCATGGCAACACCTACAGCCAGATCATCCGCCAGGGAAAGCACTCCGGCATAGAGGAGAGTGATGCCCGCAAAGACCATAGCCAATTGCTTCATGTTCATCTTCNTGTTTTCCACTGTCCAATTCGCCAGGGACTCCACAGCAGTGGCCCTTCTGATCTTGAGTGAGATGCCACTGCACGGCAGTCAGATTGATGAGCATTCTAGCCGAGGTACTATGCAGTTTGCCAGCATTGTCTCCGCTGGGTATCCAGCTCAATGCCTTGTAAAATGGTGCAAATCCACCTCGGCGGATCCGCAACATGGGGAACATTCTCGGACGTTGAACCGGAACTCGGCATGGGTTGGGTTTTCGCCCAACCGGATCGTTGCCAAACCGCGGCGCACCAAAAAAAACAGGAGGCTATAAGGAATATCCTTACAGCCTCCTGCCCTGGAAAGGGGGGCTCTCAGAGCGTGTTTCTACTCAGGTATGCATAAGAATAAGAAGCATCCACTTGAACTTGAGGTTTCGCAATCCCGCGTCAGATCTTCTGCTTGAATTTCCTCACGATAACCACCTCAGGCAACAACCATCACATCTTCTATCGCTTGAACCACCGCTTCAGGATTCACTTGAACCAGAACCTCAACTCGAACCAGTAATCTCCACTTGAGATCAGCATGGAATTTGAAACGCTAACTTCTGAGAGTTCCCTGTTTTAAGATTGAGCCTGTTATACCTTTGAGTGAAGTGTTCTGTTTTCTTTGAAAATTCTCAACCGGCCTTAATTTCGCTTTCGAGTGCGCGGAGGACAAAGCAACTTCCAATTCAACGAGGTCGAAGGGTTGCTTGAGAAACGACCGAACTTCAACGTGAAGCATATCTTTCGCTACAGTCTGGAAATCGTATTCCGAAACGAGTATCGCTGCAACATCAGGTAGCATCCGGGTCAGCTTTTCGAGCAGTGCAGAGCCATTTGCATCGGGAAGATGATATTCCGTAATCACAACACCGGGATCGATTCTCTCCGCCAGCACCAACGCATCGCGAGCAGTCGAACAACGTTCAAAGGCATAACCGGCTCGTTCTAAATATTTTTTCAAAGAGCGTCTTAGGGAAGCTTCCTCTTCAACCAGCAACACCAGATTCTCAGCACTCACTCGCAGCTTCCGCGGCTGTTTTAAAGCAAGGTGCGTGCCATCATTGTGCACTGTGCATCTTTTCAAGGCATTTCAATAACTCGGGGGATCGGTCACGCCGGATTGGGAGGAGACATAATTGAACAATAGTCTCCACATCATCCTTCCAAACCCAAGAAAATGGACTTATTACACTGATTTATGCTTTGAATTCATAGACTTGAATGGATATGGACAATACTGTCTAAAACAATGGGGAGTTGGATAATATTGATCGCTCAACCTCAGGTTATTCTCAACATAGCCGCTAACGTGATGCCTTGTTTCTCAAGGTGCCCTACGAGTCCCGGATCTTCCACCCGAATGGTCTCAAACGGCTTGGCCGTCACTTTGTTCTCTCTGATGACCCGATGGTGGTTCCATTTAGTTCTGAAGCCGTTCCTGAATAAGTATTCTGGCAAGCTTCAGGGCATCCTCCAGCTTTTCGGGGCGGACCCCGCCGGCTTGGGCCATGTCGGGTCGGCCTCCGCCGCTGCCGCCGACTTCTTTGGCAATTTCCCCGATCAGCCGACCGGCGTGGACCCGTTCCGTCAGGTCCGGAGTGACGCCGACGAGCAGGAATACCTTCTCTTCCTTGGTGGCGCCAAGAACGATGACACCGCTCTTCAGCCGCTCCCTGAACTGATCATTCATCTCGCGCAGTACCTTCGGGCTGTCAGCGTCCACCCTGGCAATGAGCA